>ERZ1034952.228-NODE-228-length-52398-cov-14.392297_pt1 | contig 52398 bp, 40 predicted proteins | sample MGYA00520625_ERZ1034952 | MGnify/ENA primary metagenome ERZ1034952 (study PRJEB33766, sample SAMN09781773) | gut metagenome | biome: gut microbiome | host: Homo sapiens | place: Madagascar | study: EMG produced TPA metagenomics assembly of the PRJNA485056 data...
CGGGAGATGCACCAGTCGGCGCGCTCGCGGATCATGGAGAGCATGCGGTCGTGGCCCCAGCCGGGATGCCAGATGACCTTGTCCGCGGCGGCGCAGGCGTCGTCCTTGAACGTATCGACCGAGCAGAACCACTGCGGCGTGGCGCGGAAGATGATGGGCTTGTGGCAGCGCCAGCAGTGCGGGTAGCTGTGGACGATGTCCTCGCTCGCAAAGAGCATGCCGCTCTCGCGCATATCCTCGAGAATGACCGGGTTGGATTCCTCGGTCTTCATGCCGGCGTATTTGCCGGCGTAGTCGGTGTGGCGGCCCTGGTCGTCCACGGGGACGATCATGTCCATGCCGTAGCGGCGGCAGGTCTGATAGTCGTCCGCGCCGAAGCCGGGCGCGGTGTGGACGCAGCCCGTGCCGGAGTCCATCGTGACATACTCGGCGTTGAGCAGGCGGGACGTCTTCGGCAGGAACGGGTGATCGGCGAGCATGTTCTCAAAGAACGAGCCGGGGTGCGTTTCGAGAATTTCGTACTTCTCAATGCCGCCGACGCGCATGACCTTCTCGGCGAGCGCTTCGGCAACGATGTAGATCTCGCCGTTATCGGCCTTCACGAGCGCGTAGCTCTCTCTCGGATGCAGGCTGATGCCGAGGTTGCCCGGCAGCGTCCAGATCGTCGTTGTCCAGATGAGGAAATAGAGCTTGCTGTGGTCGACGTGGGAGAGCTTTCCGAGATCGTCGTGCATCGGGAACTTGACGTACACCGTGGTGCAGGGATCGTCCTGATACTCGATCTCCGCCTCGGCGAGAGCGGTCTCGTCGCTCGGGCACCAGTACACGGGCTTGAGGCCCTTGTAGATGTAGCCCTTTTCGTACATCTTCCCGAACACCTTGACCTCTTCGGCCTCAAACTTCGGGTCCATGGTGAGATACGGATGATCCCAGTCGCCCAGCACGCCGAGACGCTGGAAGCCCTCGCGCTGGATGCCGACGTACTTTTCGGCATAGCGATGGCAGGCGGAGCGGAATTCGCTCACGCTCATGGCCTTGCGGTTGAGCCGCTGCTCCTTGATGATGGCGGACTCGATGGGCATGCCGTGGTTGTCCCAGCCGGGGGTGTAGGGGACCTTATAGCCGGTCATGGATTTATAGCGGCAGATGAAGTCCTTCAGGCACTTGTTCAGCGCGTGGCCCATGTGCAGATTGCCGTTCGAGAACGGAGGGCCGTCGTGCAGAATGAAGAGGGGCTTGCCCTCGTTGCGGCGGAGGGTCTCGTGGTAAAGATCCATGTCGTACCAGGATTTGAGCATGCCCGGCTCACGCGCGGGCAGACCGGCACGCATGGGGAAAGCGGTTTTCGGCAGATTTACGGTGGCATTGTAGTCCATAGCTGTGCAATTCTCTCCATTCGCTGACAGAGCGGGGCCGATCGAGCCCCGCCCTGTGGGTTTTTTCTTTAAAAATCAGAATTTGATCTCCGGGGCGTCCGTGTCGGAATCCTCGGGCTTCTGATAGACAGCGTTTTCAAACGCCTTGACGTAGTCCTGCTCGTCCTCGGCGTCCGGGTAGAGGGGAGACTCCTCCTCTTCCGTTTCCGGCTCGGCTTCGGGTTCGGCTTCCGGCTCGGCGGCGGGGAGGACTTCCTCCTCAACGGGCTCGCTCTCGGCCGCTTCCGCGGGGGCGGCGATGGCCTTCTTCTCGGCGGGCGCAGGCGTCACGACGGCGCCGGTGAGGTCGGCCTCGGCGAGCGTGGTAAGGAAGGTCTGCTCGCGGTCGAGCAGCATGCGGACCTTCTGGATGTATTCCGCGGCGGCGGCGCGCGCCTTCTCGTAGCGCAGCTCCTCGGCCTTGCGGTTGGCCTCGATCGCGCCGATGGTGCGGTCAGACTCGGCCTTGGCGGCGGCGAGGATATCGTCGGCTTCCTTCTGCGCGGAGGCGACGAGGGCTTCCGCCTTGGCGCGGGCGTCCTCTTCGATGTTCTTGGCGAGCTTCTGCGCGGAGACGAGCGCCATGTTCATGGCCTCCTCCGAGCCCTGATACTCGCGGATCTTGTCGGCAAGGTATTTCATCTTCGCGTTGAGCGTGGCGATCTCCTTCTGGGAGGCAGCGGCGTCATTGGCGAGCTCGTCGAGAAAATCATCGACCTCGTCCATGGCGTACCCGCCGATGCGGGCCTTCTCAAAACATTTTTCGCGGATGTCCTGGGCAGTGATCATATCTTTCTACTCCTTTCCGGATTCTGTTTTCTATCCGTCAGCGCCGTGAGGCGCGGGAACGCTTGATTAATTAAAAGTACTTTTCGCGGGATTCGACGGCGTTGCCGGTGTCACCCATGAAGTCCATCCCCGCGGGGGTGATGATGTAGGTGCTGCCGGAGACCTTCTTGACCTTTCCGCCGAGCGCATAGGTAACGCCCGAGAGAAAGTCGAGCATGCGGCGGGTCAGTTCCTTCGGCGCGGTCTCCAGATTGAGCACGATCGCGTTGCGCTCGGCAATGCGGTCGGCAATATCCGCGGCCTGCTCAAAGCGGTCGGGGTGCACGAGCAGCAGCTTCGGCTGCGCGCCGCCGCTCTGCGGACGGGCGGGCGCAGCATACCCCTGCTGGGCATAGGGATCGGGCGCATAGCCGCTGCGGGCATAGGGGTCGGGCGCGTAGCCTTGCTGGGCATACCCCTGCTGGGCGTAGCCGTAATCCTGCTGCGCGTAGGGGTCGGCGGCCTGCTGCTGCCGCGCGGCGCGCTGGTTGGAGAATACATACGGCCGGCGGGTCGGCTGCACGGGCTCGGCGCTGCGCGGCGCTTCGGCGTAGGACGCGTAGGAGCGCGCGTCCGCCGCGCGGCCCGGCGCGCGTACCGGCTCGGCGAGATCTTCTTCGAGATAATCCTCGTCGTCGTAGGGTTTCGTCAGTTTTTTCAGCTCATCCAATAGTCCCATACGGGGGCGCCTCCTGCAAATCGTAATTCCGGGGGCCGAACAGCGCCGTTCCCAGACGGACGATGGTCGCGCCGCAGCGCACGGCTTCCTCGTAGTCACCGCTCATACCCATCGACAGCTCAGCCATTGTTACATTATCGTATGTTTTCCGGCGGATGTCAACAAAAAGCTCGTACATTCGTCGGAAATACCAACGATTTTCTTCTCCGGCGCTCACGGCGGGCGGGATCGTCATCAATCCTTTCACGCGAAGGCCGGGGCAGAGCGCGGCATGGGCGAGGAGAGCCTCGAGCCCGTCGGGCGAAACGCCGCTTTTGGACGCCTCGCCGCCGATGTTCACCTCCAGCAGCACTTCCTGCACGATGCCGAGCGAGACGGCGCGGCGCGAGATCGCGTCCATAAGCTCCGGAGAATCGACCGAGTGGATCAGCTCCACCGCGCCGACGAGGTATTTCACCTTGTTTTTCTGCAAATGCCCTATGAAATGGACGCAGCAGGGGGCATAGGCGTTCACAGCATTTTTGGAAAGAAACTCCTGCACGCGGTTTTCCGCGCAGATGTCCACACCGGCGCGGATCGCCTCCTGCACGGCCTCCGGGCCGTTCATCTTCGTCGCGGCAAGAAGGCGCACCTCGCTGCCGGAGCGGCCGGCGCTCTCGGCGGCGGCGTTGATCTTCTGCCGGGCCATGCGCACATTTTCGGTGATGCTCATATCTTTCTGTCCTCCCGAAACGTATTTAAAAGGAAAAAGGGTACTCTACTTTTAAGATGGCGCGCTGTCCGCCGCGGGGAAAAGCAGCACGCTCATGCCGCCGCGCAGCATCGGTGATGCGATGAGCGCCGCGCCGCCGCGCCGCGCAAGCACCGTGACCGGGACATATTCCCGCACCGGGCCGGACACGCGGCAGACGATCTCGCCGTCCTCGCCCGGCAGAATGGCCGACTCCGGCACCGAATAGCCCTGCCATTCGGCCAGAAGCACCGCAAGCGTGCATTCGTTCAGGGAAAGAACGCTTTCGAGGTGCGTGCCGCAAGAGAAAACGGCTTCCCCGGCGTCCGTTATGCGCACCGCGGCGGTGACGCGCGTTTCGTCCGGCAGAAGAAGCACGGCGCTGCCGCCGTCCGGCAGGCGTGCCGCGGTCTTTTCGTTGAGCGGCGCGGTGAACGTCCAGCCACTGCCGGAGACGACGGTCATCGCGCCGTCCGCCCCGTGCGCGGAGAAATATCCCGCGCGCGGGGCGCGGACGAGCGTCTCTTCCGCTCCGGAGGAAAGGAGCGCTTCCTCCTCCTGCCGGAGAGCGTTGCCGCCCGTCGCGGCATAGCCGAGCGAACGGCGCGCCTCCGGCAAGGCTGCGCCGAGCGCGGAAAAGTCCCGCCGGGCAAGCGCTTCGGAAAGCGAGCGCAGAGCCTGTCCGCCCGGCACGGGCAGCGTATCGGAGGCAAGCTCCGCGCGCACGCGCAGAAGGAGCGCGGCGCGGAAAAGCTCCGCCCCGGTTCCCCCCGCAAGCGCGACCGGCGCCCCCGCCGCGACGCGCTCTCCGTCCGGAACGAGCGGGTACACCGCGCCTTCCGGCGCGGAAACGGGCGTTTCACCGCGGGAAACGACGCCCTTGAGCGAAAGCGTATCCTGCCAGAGCGCGGCGGTGCATACCGCCGAGGGCACATCCTCCGCGCGGGAGGTGAAAAAGAGCAGGGCATATGCCGCCGCCGCAAGCAGCAAAACGATGCCGGGGAACAGCAGCGGCAGCTCCGAGCGCTTCACGCGCTCTTATGTATTCGTGCCGCCGGTCATATCGACCGACTGCGACGGGACGAGCGTGGAGATCGCGTGCTTATAAATGAGCTGCTGCTTTCCGTCGGTCTCGAGCACGACCGTGAAGCTGTCAAATCCGCGCACGATGCCGCGCATCTGAAAGCCGTTCATGAGAAAGAGCGTCACGCTCTGTCTGTCTTTGCGGGTCTGGTTGAGGAAAAGGTCCTGCAGATTCTGTGTTTTTTGCATGATAAAAGCTCCCTTTCGCCGGGGTCTCCGGCTTTGTGATAAGTATTCACACGCTTGGGCGTGTGTTCTATCATTGTAAAGAGAGCCGATTAAAAAGCCGGTCGAAGTGTGTCAGACCGTCTTCCGGCGGTTGCGCTAATTTTTAAGGACAGCGGCGAGAAGATCGTCCTCCGTCGGGTATTCCTCCCGCGGCAGCCAGACGAGATCCCTGTCGCGCCGCAGCCAGGTGAGCTGGCGCTTGGCATAGCGGCAGGATTCGCGCTTGACGGTCTCGATGGCGTCCTCCGGCGAGCACTCGCCCCGGAGCGCCGCGGCGATCTCCTTGTAGCCGATGGCCTGCATCGCGGTGCGGGAATCCGAAAGCCCGGCGCCGAGCAGACGCTCCACTTCTTCAAAAAGCCCCGCGGCGACCATCTCGTCCACGCGCTGCCGGATGCGCGCATAGAGCGTTTCCCGCTCGTTCCACGTGAGCGCAAAGCGGCGGGAAGCATACCGCGGCGGGAGCGCCTTTGTGCGGGCGTCGTGCGCGGTGATCGTCTCGCCGGTGAGCGTATATACCTCCATCGCGCGCACGAGCCGCTTCTTGTCGCCCGGCGCGAGCTTTTCCGCCCGCTCGGGATCGACCAGCCGCAGCTTTTCCCGGAACGCCGCGCCGCCGAGCACGTCATACTCCGCGCCGAGCGCTTCGCGCACGCCGGAATCGCCGGGCGCGGCGGAAAAATCCCGTCCGGAGAGAAGAGACTCGATATAAAGCCCCGTCCCGCCGACGATGACGGGCGTTTTGCCCCCGGCAAGCAGCGCGTCACAGCACGCCGCCGCGTTTTCAACCCAGCGGCTGACGCTGTAGTCCTCGGCGGGGTCGGCCGCGTCGATCATATGGTGCGGCACGCCGCGCATTTCTTCCCGCGTGGGCTTGGCAGAGCCGATGTCCATGCCGCGGTAGAGCTGCATCGAGTCCGCGCTCACAACTTCGGTGCCGAGAGCGAGCGCAAGACTTACGCCGAGCGACGTTTTGCCCGAAGCCGTGGGCCCTGTGATGACAATGACTGTACGATTGTTCATAGACAAATAATTACACCTCTGCTATAATCCTTAGCATCGTGTTAACTCTATGTGAACTATTTTAGAAAGGGAGACCGTAAATGCCAATGAAGATCCGAATTTCTGCCGACAGCACCTGCGATCTTACGAACGAGCTGATCGAGCAGTACGACGTAAAAATCGCGCCGCTCTATATCCTCATGGACGACCGCGCGCTGCGCGACGGGATCGAGTGCACGCGCGAGGACATTTTCGCGTACACGAGCCGCACGGGAAAGCTCTGCGGCACGGCGGCGGTGTCCATTGCCGACTATCTCGATTTCTTCGGCGAGGAGCTTCAAACCCACGACCAGATCGTGCATTTCACGATCTCCTCGGATATGTCCGCCTGCTTCCAGAACGCGTGCGATGCCGCAGAGGAATTTCCGGGGCGCGTGTTCGTTGTCGATTCGCGCAGTCTCTCCACCGGCATCGGCCATCTCGTGATCGACGGCGCGCTGCTCGCCCGCGAGGGCAAGTCCGGCGAGGAGATCCAAGCGATCCTTGACGAGCGCCGGGAGAAGCTGAACGTCAGCTTCGTGATCGACACGCTCGAATATCTGCGCAAGGGCGGCCGGTGCTCGACCGTCGCGGCGCTGGGCGCGAATCTTTTGAAGCTCAAGCCCTGCATCGAGGTGCACGAGGGCAAGATGAGCGTTGCGAAAAAGTACCGCGGCACGCTCGCCAAGGCGATCGAGAGCTATGTGACCGACCGCATCAAGGATCACGACGATTTCGACAAGAAGCGCGTGTTTATCACCGACTCCGGCGTGGACACGGAGATCGTGGAGACTGTCGAAAAGCTCCTGCGCGAGTACGGCGGCTTTGAGGAGATCCACCACACGCTCGCCGGCAGCACCATCTCCGGCCACTGCGGGCCGGGGTGCCTCGGGATACTCTACTATAATAAATAATGCTTTATTAAGCCTGCCTCCTTCGAGGGAGGCTTTTTTATTGCCCCGTTTCCGGCAGCAGAGCCTTCCGTTTCCGGAAGTAATACACCGCGCCGGTGATATCGGCGAGCACCCACCCGATGGGGATCGCGGCCCATATGCCGGTGACGCCGAGCGTCCCTGCCGTGAGATACGCGAGCGCGACGCGCGTGCCGAGCGAAACGACCGTCAGCACAACGGACATCGCGGGCTTTTTCACCGCGCGGCAGAGCGCGTAGAAGAGAAACAGAAACCCGATGCCGAAGTAGAACGGCGCGACGCACCGGAGATAGTAAACGCCCTCACGGATGACTTCCGTGTCGGCCGCGGGGATGAAGAGGCGCATGAGCGGCGAAGCGAAAAGCAGCACCGCCGCGGAAATGACCGCGCAGAAGCCGAGCACGAGCGCAAACGCGCGCCGGATCCCGGCGCGGATGCGCCCGGTCTGCCGCGCGCCGAAGTTCTGCGCGACAAACGTGGAAAAGGCGTTGCTGAAATCCTGCGCCGGCATATACGCGAACGATTCGATCTTCACCGCCGCGGCGAACGCCGCCATGACGATCTCCCCGAACGAGTTCACGAGCCCCTGGATCATCAGTATGCCGAAATTCATCACCGACTGCTGCACGCAGGTGAGCGAGGAGAGCGAGAAGATCTCGCGCAGAAGCGCCGCGTCAAAGCGCAGCTCTTCCCTCTTCGGCAGCAGATCGGGGCAGCGCCGCAGCGTGAAAACGGCAAGTCCCAGCCCGGAGAAGTACTGCGCGATGACCGTTGCCCACGCTGCGCCCGCCACGCCCCACGGAAAAACGAGCACAAACAGCAGATCGAGCGCCACGTTGCCGAGCGCCGAAATGCCGGAAAAGACGAGCGGCGTCATGCTGTTGCCGACCGAGCGCAGGAGACAGGCAAAAAAGTTATAAAGAAACGTCGCCGGGATACCGGCGAAGATCACGGCAAGGTACGTCCGCATGAGCGGGGAAACGCTCTCCGGCACCTGCAAAAGCCGCAGAAGGGCGGGCAGGAGCGCATAGGCGAGCGCCGTGAGGAGGAGCGTACATACGCCGATGAGAGCGAACGCGTGGACGATGCTCCGCCGGAGACCGCTCTCATCGCCTTTCCCGCGGCAGATGGAGAAGAGCGCGCCCGCGCCCATCGAAAGCCCCAGCAGTATCGACGTGAGGAAGATCATAAGCGTATACGCGCTCCCCACGGCGGCGAGCGCGTCACGCCCGATGGCGCGCGAAACGATGAGCGTATCGGCGATGTTGTAAAGCTGCTGGAGAATGTCCCCGGCGAGCATCGGCAGCGCGAAGAGAAGAAGCGAGCGGAGAATGCTCCCCCGCGTCAGATCGCGGTACACGTCACACGATCCTCCCGAAACGCTTGTCGAGCTCGGCGCGGGTGAACACCGTCATCACCGGGCGGCCGTGCGGACAGTGCGTCACCTCTCCGGCGAGCACCTTTTCCGCGAGAGCCAGAAGCTCCTCCCGCTCCGTGACCCAGCCGCCCTTGATCGCGGCCTTGCACGCGACCGTGGCGGCGAGCCGCTCCCACACGTCCGAGGACGAGAGCGACCGGCCCTCCCGCAGCTTTTCCAGCAGCTCTTCGAGCAGCGGCACGGCGGAGGCGGCGTCGAGCTGCGCGGGCACGGCGCGGATGAGAAACGCGGTATCGCCGAATGCGTCCAGCTCAAAGCCGAGCCGCGCGAGAAGCGCGGCGTTTGCTTCGAGAAGCGCCGCGCCGTCCGGGTCGGTGTTGAACGGCTGGGGCTCCAGAAGCTCCTGCGGCATGAGGGGCTTTTCGTTCAGGCGCATTTTGTCAAAGAGGATGCGCTCGTGCGCGGCGTGCTTGTCGATGAGCAGCATCTTGTCGCCCTGCTCGAGCAGAATGTAAACGTTCAGCGCCTCGCCGATGTAGCGCACGGGCTCGGCGCGGAAGGCCTCGTCCAGCACCGTCTGCTCCGGCACGGTCTCCGCCGCCGTTTCCGGGGCGGGAATGTTCTTTTCGACCGGCGCGGCAGGAACGGCCGGGGTGACCGGCGCTTCCGGCGCGGGGACGGGGGAGCGCGGTGCGCTCACGGACGGAATGTCCGGCGTATAGGTGCGCACCGGCACGGAGACCGGCGCGGAAGAGACCGGTTTCGGCGCGGCGGGGGAAGCGGCGCGGTAGGGCGCGCTGTCGCGCACGCCGGAAGTATCCGCCGGACGGGCGGGCGCGGCGGAGTACGTCTGCCGGAACGTGTCCGCGTCCATCGTGCGGAAGAAGTCCTTGCGCGGCGCGCTTGCGGCGCCCGGCGCGGGCCGGGCCGGGGAAGAAACGGGCGCGGCGCTCTTCGGTTCCGGGGCAAAAGGCGCGTTCGACATCGTCTGCGGCGCGCTCTTCTGGCCGAGTGCGGCAAGCGTGCCGTAATAAACGCCGTCAAAAACCGGCTTCTCTTTTGCAAATTTGACTTCCGCTTTCGTCGGATGGACGTTCACATCCACAAGACCGTTGGGCAGTGTGATATAGAGCACGCATCCGGGGAACTTGCCGACCATGGCGGTATTTTTGTATGCCTGCTCCAGCGCGGCCTGCAAAGCGCGCGAGCGGATGGGGCGGCCGTTGCAGAAGAAGTACTGCGCGCCGCGGTTGCCGCGGCAGTAACCGGGCGCGGAAACGAAGCCCTTTACCGTGACGCCGTCGCTTTCGGTCTCCACCGGCAGCAGTCCCGCCGCGGCGTCTCGCCCGAGCAGCGCGTATACGGCGCTCTTCGCCGTGCCGTCGCCGGGGGAGAAAAATTCCTCCTGCCCGTCGCGCAGGCAGCGAAAGCTCACGTCCGGGCGGCCGAGCGCCGTGCGCAGCGCGCTCTGCACGCACGCGGCGCCCTCGCTCCGGTCCGAGCCGAGAAACTTCTGCCGTGCGGGAGTGTTGTAGAAAAGATCGCGCACGGTGATCGTCGTACCCTCCGGGCAGCCGGTCTCCTCCATGGAGACGATCTCCCCGGCCTCCACCTCTACGCGCACGCCCATGGCAGCGCCGCGGCGGCGCGTCGTGAGCGTGATGCGCGAAACGGCGCTGATCGCCGCGAGAGCTTCGCCGCGGAAGCCGAGCGTGCCGATGGCCTCGAGCCCGCGCTCGTCCGAGAGCTTGCTCGTCGCGTGGCGCAGAAAGCACACGCCCGCGTCCTCCGGCGCCATGCCGACGCCGTCGTCCGTGACGCGGATATAGTCCCGCCCTCCGGCGCGGAGCTCAAGCACGACGGTGCGCGCTCCGGCGTCCACCGCGTTTTCCAAAAGCTCCTTGACCGCCGAGGCGGGGCGCTCAACGACCTCGCCCGCGGCGATAAGGTCGGCGACGTGCGGCGAAAGGACGTGGATGACCGGCATGATATATGTACCTCCAGAATGGGAATCGATAATATTTCATTCTGATTATAAAGCAAAGCCGTTGCGGAATCCAGAGCAAAATGTTAAAATACTCTATTATCGGAAGAAAAGCCTCCCTTGTGTAAAGGGAGGTGGCACGGCGAAGCCGTGACGGAGGGATTGTCGTTTTCCGAAAGCTACAATCCCCCAGTCAGCCTCCGGCTGACAGCCCCCTTTGCACAAGGGGGCCGTTCACAAGGATACACGGAAAGGAAATAGATCTATGCCCTACGAGAGAACCGAGGTCTCCGCGCAGGAGATCGAACGGCAGAAAGAGATATGCGCGCGCGTCCGCTCCGCCCTCGGCAGCGGCGAGCGCTTCGCCATGGTAGACACCTACGGCTGCCAGCAGAACGAGTCCGACAGCGAGGTGCTGCGCGGTTATCTCCGCAGCATGGGCTATACGATGACCGACGACGAGGACAAGGCGGACGTCATCGCCGTGAACACCTGCGCCGTGCGTGAGCACGCGACGATGCGCGTGTTCGGCAACGTCGGCGCGCTCACGCACTTAAAGCGCGTCCACCCGGAGCGCATCGTCATCCTCTGCGGCTGCATGGCGCAGAGCGAGGAGATCCGCGAGCAGGTCAAAAAGTCGTACCGCATGGTCGATCTCTGCTTCGGCCCGCACGAGCTCTGGCGCTTCCCGGAGCTTTTCGAGAAAACGCTGCAGGTCCACGGTCTCTCCGGCGCGAAGGGCCGCGTGTTCGATGCCGAGAGCACCGAATCCATTGCCGAAGGTCTCCCCCGCGAGCGGGAAGGCAGCGTGAAGGCGTGGCTCTCCATCATGAACGGGTGCAACAACTTCTGCTCGTACTGCATCGTCCCCTACGTCCGCGGGCGCGAGCGCTCCCGCCGGAGCGAGGACGTCGTGCGCGAGGCCGAAGCGCTCGTCACCGCCGGGTATAAGGATATTACGCTCCTCGGCCAGAATGTGAACTCCTATGGCCGGGGACTGGACGAGAATGTGGATTTCGCGGAGCTCCTTCGCAAGGTCAACGCCATTCCGGGCGATTTCCGCATCCGGTTTATGACGAGCCACCCCAAGGACGCGACCGAGCGCCTTTTTGCTGCCATGGCCGAGTGCGAAAAGTGCGCCCCACACATCCATCTGCCCGTGCAGTCCGGCAGCGACCGGATCCTGCGCGCCATGAACCGCGGCTATACGGCGGAAAAGTATCTCGCGCAGGTCGATCTCGCGCGGAAATACATTCCAGACCTCGTCCTCACGACCGACGTGATCGTCGGCTTTCCGGGCGAGACAGAGGAGGACTTCCTCGATACGCTCGCGCTTACGGAAAAGGTGCGCTTTGACTCGATGTTCACGTTCATCTATTCCCGCCGTCCGGGTACCCCGGCGGCAAAAATCGAGGACGATACGCCGCGCTCCGTCATTCAAAACCGGTTCGACCGGCTCGTGGAGAGCGCGGGGCGCGTCTCCGCTGAGCTGCACCGCGCGCAGGAGGGGAAGACCTTCCGCGTGCTCATCGACGGCACGGCGAAAAACGGCGACTATACGCTCTCGGCGCGCACCGCCGGGGGACGGCTCGTGCATCTGCGCGGGGACGAATCGCTCATCGGATCGTGGGCCAACGCGCGCATCGTTTCAAGCAATACGTTCGCGCTCTTCGGCGAGATCACGGAGTAAAGGGGAGAAAGACATTGCCCGCAGAAACCACCCCCATGAAAATGCAGTATAACGCCATCAAGGCCGAGCATCCCGACTGCCTGCTCTTTTACCGGCTGGGCGATTTTTACGAGATGTTCGACGATGACGCCGTTCTCGGCGCGCGCGAGCTGAATCTCGCGCTCACGACGCGCGACCGCGGCAAGCCCGAGGACGAGCGCACGCCGATGTGCGGCGTGCCGTACCACAGCGCGGAGCAGTACATCTCCAAGCTCATCGCCAAGGGCTACAAGGTCGCCGTGTGCGAGCAGATGGAGGATCCGAAGCTCTGCAAGGGTCTCGTATCGCGCGATATCGTGCGCATCATCTCCCCCGGCACGATCATGGAGACCTCCATGCTGCGCGAGGGCGAATCAAACTATCTCGGCGCGGTCATGCTGCGCGGCAAGGCGGGCGGGTGCGCCTTTGCGGACGTGTCCACCGGCGAGGTGTGCGCGGCGTCGTTTGAAACGGACGCGGCGATGCACATCCAGAACGAAATTTCCCGCTTCCGCCCGCGCGAGTGCGTGCTCGCGCCGGAGGCGATGCTCAGCCGCGACATCCGCGACACGCTCGAAAAGCGGCTCGGCAGCCGCGTGGAGCCCGCCGCGGGGCGGTTCGATCCCGAAAACGCGCGCAAGGCCATTGCAAATCAGTACGGCGAAAACGCCCCCGAGCTCGACGAGATGACGACGCTCGCGCTCGGCGCGCTGCTCGCCTATCTCACGGACGCGGCGCGCGGCGACATGTCGCAGCTGCGCGTGCCGGACATCTTCACGCGGGGCCGGTATATGGAGCTTGACGCCGCGGCGCGGCGCAATCTCGAGCTGACGGAAAATCTGCGCACCGGCGAAAAGCGCGGCAGCCTTCTCTGGGTGCTCGATAAGACCAAGACCCCGATGGGCGGGCGAATGCTCCGCAGCTGGGTGGAGCGGCCCTTGCTCTCCCCGGTGGCGATCCGGCGGCGGCTCGCCGCGGTGGAGGAGCTCTTCCGCGACAACGTCGGCCGCGCCGAGCTCACCGAAAAGCTCAAGACCGTCGGCGATATCCAGCGGCTCACGTCCCGCGCCGTGTACGGCGCAGCAAACGGCCGCGACATGCTCGCGCTCGGAAACTATCTCTCCGCCGCGCCGGAAATCTTCGCGCAGCTCGGCAAGTACCAGAGCGGGATGCTCCGCTCCATCGCCGCGACGGAGCCGCTGGAAAACCTCTGCACGCTTTTGCGCCGCGCCATCTGCGACGAGCCGCCGTTCTCCGTGCGCGAGGGCGGCATCCTCCGCTCCGGCTACAGCGAGGAGGTAGACCGTCTGCGCAACATCCGCGACAACGGCGCGAAGTGCGTCGCCGAGCTGGAGGCGCGGGAAAAGGAGCGCACCGGCATCAAGAAGCTCAAGGTCGGCTACAACAAGGTGTTCGGGTATTATATCGACGTGCCGAACTCCGTCGGAGCCGTGGACTTGCCGGAGGAATACATACGCAAGCAGACGCTCGTCAACGGCGAGCGGTACTTTACCCCGGAGCTGAAAAAGCTGGAGGACGATATCTCGTCCGCCCGCGAGCGGATCGAAACGCTCGAATACGACCTCTTCCGCGACGTGCTCCGGCAGGTTGGCGACCGCGTGGACGAGCTGCAGGCGCTCTCCGCGGCGCTCGCGGAGCTCGATGCGCTCTGCTCGCTCGCCGAGGTCGCGGTGCGCAACAACTATGTCTGCCCGGAGATCGAGGTATCGCACACGCTCACGATCGCCGAGGGCCGCCACCCGGTCGTTGAGCAGATGCAGCGCGACACGCTCTTCGTGCCGAACGACACGCACCTGAACGACACCGACGACCGCGTCGCCATCGTGACGGGGCCGAACATGGCCGGTAAAAGCACCTACATGCGCCAGACGGCGATCATCGTGCTCATGGCGCAGATCGGCTCGTTCGTCCCGGCGCGCAGCGCGACGGTCGGCATCTGCGACCGCGTGTTCACGCGCATCGGCGCGAGCGACGACCTTGCGGGCGGCGCATCGACGTTCATGGTCGAGATGAGCGAGGTCGCATCCATATTGAAGAACGCGACCGCCGATTCCCTGCTCATCCTTGACGAGATCGGGCGCGGCACGTCCACCTACGACGGCATGGCCATCGCCCGCGCGGTGCTCGAATACTGCGCCGATGCGAGAAAGCTCGGCGCAAAGACGATGTTCGCCACGCACTACCACGAGCTCTCCGCGCTTGAGGGGACGATCCCCGGTGTGCGCAACTATAATATCAGCGCCAAGCGGCAGAACGGGAAGCTCCTCTTCCTGCGCAAGATCCTGCCCGGCGCCGCCGACGAGAGCTACGGCATCGAGGTCGCAAAGCTCGCCGGTGTGCCGGAGAGCGTCATCCGCGCCGCGGACGCGCATCTCAGGGAGCTCAACGCGCAGGGCGCGGCGGTAAAGGTGACGCCCCCGGCAAAGCCCGAGAGCGATCAGGTGAGTCTCGCCGACGTCGGCGCGGACGCCGTGGCCGAGAGGCTGCGCGCCGTCGATCCCAACACGCTCTCCCCGCTGGAGGCGCTCCGGCTGCTGTTTGAACTCAAAAACGATCTCGGATAAGAAAAGGAGAAACCGTGATGAAAAAAGGTGAAAAGCTTCTTCTTGTTCTCGGCGCGCTGCTCATCGCGGCGGGTGTGTTCGTCGGCGTGACGCTCGGCTGGGACTATTCTCCCAGCAACTACGCCTACAACGACATCGAGTTCACCGCCGCCGACACGGAGACCGGCGAGTGCAGCTTCGTGAGCGTGCAGCTCAGCGAGCTTGAGGTGAACATCTATTCCACGACGGATAAGACCGTCTCGATCGCCGCGCGGGGCGCGAAAACGCCGGACCGCGTGAGCGTTGTGCTCGACGGCGGCGTGCTTCGCATCACGGAGAAAAAGCTCGGCCTTTTCCAGCGCCTTGCCGTCTCGGACGATGATGCGGTCATCCTCCGCATTCCGGAAAAATGGGTCGGCACGGTGGACGCGGCAACGCAGTCCGGCGATGTATATGTGAGCGGGCTGGTGAGCCCGCAGCTTACGCTCCGCGTATCGAGCGCTTCCGGCGCGGTCAGCGCGTCGGAGCTGAAGGTCGCGGAGACACAGCTCGTCACGACGAGCGGAAATATTTTTGTCAGCACGACCCGCGGCGGCACGATAACAGCCGGCACGACCTCGGGATATATGAATATTTCTGATGTGAAGGCAGAGAGCGCGAGCCTTTCGTCCGTGAGCGGGAGCATTTCCGTACGGAACGCGGAGCTCACCGGCGTGCTGACGCTGCACACCACGAGCGGCGATATTGACCTGGACGACATCTCCGCCGCGGGCATCGAGACCGACACGACAAGCGGCGATCTGGAGCTGGACGAGGTCGATACGCAGAGCCTTACGTTCACCTCCACGAGCGGCGACATCTCCGGCGAGCTGCTGCACGCGGACGAATTCGGCGGCACGGTCACCACCGTGAGCGGCGACATCTCCGGCATCCGCAGCGGCAGCGAGGGTACGCGGACATTCAAGATTGAAACCGTCAGCGGAGACATAGACCTCGACGACTGAATAAAGCCATGCAAAACTCCCCCGCGGAACGGCCTCATGGAAGAACCGGCCCGGCGGAGAGAAAAAAGAGACGCCCCCGAAGACATATGCCGGACGGCGAAAGCCGACAGGGCAAGGCCGCCGGTTATGCCGGCGGCCTTGGCGTAACAAAAAGATGTTCCCCGCTTTCCTTTCGGAAAGCGGGGAACATCTTTATTATTTGTTATTATCTATCGCAGCTTTTTGAGCTCCTCAAGCACCGAATACGGTATCGCGAGATTACCGCAGCCTGTGCCCATGGAGATGTGCGTTTTGCGTGTGCCGTGGTAGTCGCTGCCGCCGGAAACGCCCATGCCGTATTTCTCCGCGGCGCGCAGCAGCCACGCGGTCTGCTCGGCGGAGAACTCGGAGTAATACGCCTCCAGCGCCCGGATGCCGAGTGTCTTTGCCGTTTCGATCAGCTCGATGAGCTCCGGCTCGGGATAGTGGTACTGCATCGGGTGCGCCAGCACCGGCACGCCGCCCGCGGCGACGATCGTTTCCACGGCCTTCGCAATGGAGATGCGGCGCTTCGGCAGATAGTACGGCTTGCCCTCGCCGAGGAATTTTTCAAACCCCTCCTTCACGGAGGAGATGTAGCCCTTGCGCATCAGATGCTCGCAGAAATGCGGGCGGCCAAGCACGGAATCCGGGTATTCCTCGCGCAGCTGCGCGATGGAGATATCAAACCCGTCGCGCTCGAACATGGCGGCGATCTTCTCGTTGCGCTCGTCCCGCTCGGTCTTCACCCAGTCGAGCACCGGGCGCAGCTCGGGCGCGGCGGGGTCGATGAAGTAGCCGAGGATGTGGACGTTGTTGTCGCGGTAGTCCGAGGATACCTCGATCCCCGGCACGACCTCCATGCCGAGCTCCGCTCCGGCGCGCATCGCCTCCGGCACGCCGGAGACGCTGTCGTGGTCGGTGATGCTCACGGCGGCAAGGCCGAGAGATGCGGCCTTCTCCACGGCGGCGCGCGGCGGATCCGTGCCGTCCGAGGCGGTGGTGTGGATATGCAGGTCAATGCAGTTCATGGATGGGTGCGCTTCCTTTTCGCGAAAATATCGGGCTCGTCAGGGCTTCCAGTTGTAGCCGCCGTTATTCTGGCCGTTGTTCTGGCCATACGGGTTCTGTCCGCCGTACGGATTCTGACCGTAACCGCCCTGTCCGTAGCCGCCGTATCCGCCGCCGTTGGTGGGGTACTTGGGGCTGTCGCCGTACTGGTTCCAGCCGGGCTGGCTGTCCTTGCAGAGCCAGATGAGCAGAATGATCTGTCCGACAAGGGGGATGAGGTTCAGGAAGTACCACGCGCCGCTGCGGCCGATGTCGTGCAGACGCCGCCAGCAGACGCCGAGTCCCGGCAGGAACACGCCGATGTTCCAGAGCGTGAGAAACAGCGAAGCAAGGCTGCTGTCAAAGTTGCGGGCTATCGCCGTGAGTACCGCGCTCACGGCCCAGTTGAGCAGCGCGAAGTACCAGTACTCGCTGCGCCGCGCGCGACCGGAAAAGCAGATGTACTTCTGGAATACGGATTGGATCGCTTCCTGAAAACTCATAAATGATTCTCCTTTATATAATTTGTAAGCATATAGTAACGTACTTCGCACCGGATTGCAAGAAAGAACCGCGCCCCGGCAGGGTTTTCTGCCGGGGCGCGGTTAATTTGCTTTACTTTTTGTTTCCGAAGCACTCGTCGTAGTGCGCGAGCGCGCTCTTGATGATCTCCACGGCGGCTTCGCGGCCGTTCACGTCGCCCGCGACCGCCTCCTTGCCCTCCAACGCCTTGTAGACGGTGAAAAAGTGCGCCATCTCGTCAAACGTGTGGTCGGGCAGGTCCATGATATCGCGGTATTTGTTGTAGCTCGGGTCGGAGAAGGGGATGGCGATGATCTTCTCGTCGTTCTTTCCGCAGTCAAGCATGGAGATATACCCGATCGGGTAGCACCGCACGAGCGTGAGCGGGTCGAGCACCTCCGAGCAGAGCACGAGCACGTCGAGCGGGTCGCCGTCGTCACCGTAGCTGCGGGGGATGAAGCCGTAGTTGGCGGGGTAGTGGGTCGATGTATACAGAATGCGGTCGAGAATGATCAGCCCGGTCTGCTTGTCCAGTTCGTATTTCTTCTTGCTGCCCTTGGGGATCTCGATCACGGCGAGAAAATCCTCCGGCTTGATGCGCGCGGGGTCGATGTCGTGCCAGACGTTCATGGTGTTACCTCCGGGAAAATAGTACCGCCTTACGGCGGAATTAAATTATATCACGAAGGTGTCTGTTTTTCAACACAGAAAGAAAAACGAAGTCGGCCCTTAGGGGCGTTATTCCTCAAAAAATATCCCGGCGTCCTGCCGGAGAGCAAGATCGCATTCCGCTTCTGCGCACTTGGTGATCCCGGCGATGACGGGGCAGGCGGCGTGAACGGGGAAATGCTCCGCGGCGTAGGCGTAAAACGGCCCCGTTCCCGGCTTGGTGAGACACACGTCAAACGCGCTGAACGTGCTGCCGAGAGCCTTCATCATCTCCTGCACGGCGGCGCAGCCGCTCGCCACGCGCAGATGCACCATAAAATCCTCCGCCGCTTCCGCCTCCGCGATGGCCGTAAAGCCGCAGATGCCCGGCTCGATGCGTACCTTTGTCATGGGGGATCCTCCCGTTCGTTTTTCTCATTATAGGCGGGGAGAAGCCGGGGCGTCTGGGGGTATCCGGACCATATTTGGCAAATCGTTTGCCAAATGCGTCGAAAAAAGAGGAAGCAGTTTTGTTTCTGCTTCCTCTCAAAAAGGCTTATTCGTTACTCGGCGGGATAAAAGGCATCCTTGCCAAGACCGCAGATGGGGCAGACCCAATCTTCGGGAACGTCCTCCCAGACTGTGCCGGGGGCTACGCCGTTGTCGGGGTCGCCCAGGGCGGGGTCATAGACATAGCCGCAGGGGCATTCATATTTCATGGGAATGTCTCCTCTTACTTGCCGAAGTAGCGCTTGAGCAGACCCTCGAACGCCTTGCCGTGGCGGGCCTCGTCGCGCGCCATTTCGTGCACGGTGTCGTGGATGGCGTCGAGATTGTACTTCTTCGCGAGCTTGGCGAGCTCAAACTTGCCGGCGGTCGCGCCGTTCTCGGCGTCAACGCGCATTTCGAGATTCTTCTTCGTGGAAGTGGTCACGACCTCGCCGAGGAGCTCGGCGAACTTCGCGGCGTGCTCGGCCTCTTCCAGACCGGCCTTTTCCCAGTACATGCCGATCTCCGGATAGCCCTCGCGGTGCGCAACGCGCGCCATGGCCAGATACATGCCGACCTCGCTGCACTCGCCCTCAAAGTTGGCGCGCAGACCGGCGATGATCTCTTCCTGCACCTCGGCGGGAACGTCCGCGCCGAACACCTTGCCGACGCCGACGACGTGCTCCGCCGCCCAGGTCTTCTCCTCCGCCTGCAGCGTGAACTTGCTGCCGGGGACATGGCACACCGGGCACTCCGCCGGGGGCGTATCGCCTTCATGAACGTAACCGCAAACCGGGCAAACCCACTTTTTCATAATAAGATCCTCCATCAAATCAATTTTTCTCTTTGTTGTTTTTATTATCGTCCGCTGCGCAGCAGCGGCAGATGCCGTAAAATGTCAGCGCCCAGGAGCGCACCTCGCCGGGCATTTCGCCGGTGACAAGCGTTTCGGGCAGCACCGCGTCCACATCGTCCACGCGGCCGCACTTCTCGCAGATGAAATGCGCGTGGGGGTGCGTCCGGCCGTCGAACCGCTCCTGTCCCGCAACCGTGGCGACGCTCATCGCCTTGCCCTCCTCGCGGAAGAGCGCGAGATTGCGGTACACCGTGCCGAGCGAGAGATCGGGGATGTCCGGCTTGAGCCGCCGGTAGATCTCCTCCGCACTCGGGTGATCGTACGACGCGAGCAGTATCTCGCGGATCGCGTCGCGCTTTTTGCTTTGCCGCCGGGTGCTTTCCATGGGGTACTCCTTCGCTGTGGGACTTCACAATCAATAATGATTATCGTTACTGTTAATATAACAGCACATCCCCGGATTGTCAATAGGGTTTTGAAAAAAATTTTGCCCGCCGGTCTCCCGGCGGGCGATCTGTTCAATTCGACGCGGACGGCAGCTCTGTCCAGTACTGCGCGCCCCAATGCTCAAAGTCCCATTGCTCCATATAGGCGTTGCATTCGTAGTCGATATAATAGAGCGTTTCGCCGCGCGGGACGAAGTTGGTGGGGTAATAGTCGATGTTCAGCCCCGCGGGGTACAAAACGGCGCACATGGCGCGCACCTGATCCGTCCAGCGCCCGTCCATCCGCCCGCTCTCACGCAGCTCCGCAACGGTCGGCCCCGCGATATATTCCTTCAAGAGGCGCTCCTGCGCCTTGTCCACGGCCAGCAGCCGCGGCAGGGGGATGCCGAGAGCGCGCAGCGTTTCATAGTCGCGCAGCTCGGACTGCAGCTTGTCGCCGAAGGAGTAGTATTCACAAGGCTCATGGTGGATCTGCTTGAGAACGTACTCCCGCTCCCCGTCCGTGACGAGATAGGAATAGCCGCCCTTGCCCTTTCCGAGAAGCCGGAGCACAGTATATTCCGTATCGTTTACCGTCATTGTGTCAGGCATCGTTCTGTTCCAACGGCTCCTCACAGCGGAGCTTTCTCAGGTTTTCCAAAACAAACGGGCTGTTTGCGGCGATGCGCCCCAGTGTCTGGCATCCATCCATCTGCCCGCAGTCCGCACAGGTATCCAGCCCCTTCTCCCGCACGCAGTTATGTACGGGGCAGAGCTTGTCGCAAAACGGCGTTTTTGCGCCCTCCGCGCGGCAGCCGGTGCAGTGGATCATGTCCGGCGTGATCGCTACGGCGTTGAGCTTCGTCCACAGGGCGGCGGTTTTTTCGCGCAGAGCATCGTTATTTGTGATCGTTGCGATCCTGGCGTCACAGGTTTCGCAGTCCAGCCCGCAGCATGCAATGAGCTTCTTAGGTTCAAGATTTGCTTCCATATTTGCGTCCCTTTCTTTAAGGTCTATACGCGCCGCCTTTGCTGCTGATGCCGGCGAGCTGCGTCCGTCCACGGCAGAACGTGCTTAGCCCTGCTTTTCTTTATAATACCATCTCCTGCATTTCAGCAGCGCAGCGACCTGTCGTTCGGCAGCCTGCGAGCCGAAAAATCGCGGCTGCGCCGCGACGGGCGCGTGCCGCAATACGGCTTTACAGCGCTCGGACGTACATTTCCTCCGTTGTGCCGAACGCGGGCTGCTTTCTGCCGCCGAAGGTGAAACCCTGCGCTTCGTAAAACCGGATCGCGCGCACGTTGTCCGTAAACACCCAGAGCAGGAGCTTTGTGTATCCGGCAGCCTTTACGTCCGCGAGAACGCGCTCCATCATCCGGCTGCCGCAGCCGCGGCGCCAGTTTTCCGGCAGCGAATGGATGCACCGCAGCTCGGCAGCGCCCGGCATACCCTCTTCGTGCGCGGCGTCCCACCATGCGACGCAGTGGGGCTTGCCGTCCAGCTCCAGAATATAGCCGTTTCCACGCTGCTCGGCGAGAAGCCGCGCGTACATTTTCTCGGCGCGCTCGATGCTCGTGCATTGGGCAAGGAGCTCCGCCGGGACGATGCCCGCGAACGCTGCCTTCCAGCTTTCGGTCTGGACGTGCGCGAGACACGCCTCGTCTCCGCTCTCCGCCCGCCGGATATGGATCGTAAAATGGTTCTGTATCATTTTTCCACCTTTTTTCGCATCTCGATCCGAACCTTGCGCCGTTCCGGGCCGGTGTTGGAGTACGTCGCGGAGGAGACGGCTTTTATCCGTCTCCCGCCGCCTTTCCGATAAGCGCCGCCGCGACCGTTTCCGCTTTCATAAACGTGTTCTTCGGAGCCATCGTCCGCGCCTCTCCGTCTAAAGCAGACCAAAGGATATATATGTATCTATAATGTTGCAGCATGCGCCTGTCGATCGCAGATCACCGGGTTTTTCCGTACAAAACGGGAACACGTCAGTTCGACGTGTCCCCGGTTCTTCATTCTTCGGCTTTGCTCTGCGGCGCGGTGAGGTAGGGGTCGGGTTTCAGGAGGCGTTTCCAGTAGCCGTCAAGCAGATACAGCGGCCCGAGGCTCGCGTGGCAGAGCAGGCGGTCCTTGGCGGAAAGCGTCGTGACCGGCGCTTCGGAATACTTATAAAACATGCTGTCGTGCCCGACGCACAGGCCGAGCGCGATGTTCAGCTCCGTCTTTTCCCCGTTGAGCACGAGCGCCTGCAAGACGGGGTTGCAGATGTTCTGTCCGACCTCGAGACAGCGCTCCGGGATGCCGAGCTCGGTCTTGTTCACCGTGCCGCATTTGCACGCGATGCCCGTGACCTCATACCCCTGCGCGCGCAGGACGCGCGCGAGCGCGTTTGCCTCATGGATCAGCCCCGCGCAGGTAGCGATGCCGATCTTCTTCACGCCGAGAAGCTGCGCGAAGTGCATCGTTTCCTCAATGCGGCTTTTCGTGCCGTAGCCGTCGCGCTCGTTGACCGCCGCGGCGACGGAAAAGGCGTTTTCCTCGCCCTTTAAAATTTCGAGTGAGCGCTCGAGCAGCGCCTCGTCCAGATGCTCCGTCCGGCAGAACGGCGGGAACTGCCCGCCCTTGCCGCGGCAGGCGGCACTGCCGCAGTCGATGCAGGAACGATTTTCGTTGTCCATATCGGCGGCCTCCTTACTTTGCCTCGGTCCGGCGCTTTTCAAGCTCGGCGCACACCTCGGCGTATTTGTCTTCATCGAGAATGTAGTGTTTTTTATAGAGCACATAGCTTGCGTACATGAGCACGAACGGCAGTACCGTCAAGCACAGCAGCAGCCCGCGGGACTGACCCGGCTGGATGGAGGAGACGATCGTATCGATCTGCGCGAGCTTTTCGGCTTCGGCGATCTCGCCGAGCGAGGCCGCGCGCTCGAGCGCGGAGATCCGGTTGGTGTAGCCCGTGACGCCGAAGATGAGATACGTCGCCGACGTGACCGCCACGACGATGGCGGAGGCGAGCTTTGTGAAGAACGGGCGCAGGGAGGTGATGATCGCCTCGTCGCGCTCGCCGCGGAGGTATTCGTTATACTCCACGGTGTTGATGAGCGAGATCATCATAATGAGATAGAAGCCGTACTGACCGAGGTTTGCTACCATGTAGCCCACGGTGAGGATCCAGAACTTCACCATGCCGCCGGAGAGCGCCAGCCCGGAGACGATCATAACGGCGTAGCCGATGACCGAGAGCAGCATGAGCTTATCCATCATCTGCTTGCGGCGGAAGCGCTTGGCGAGCATCGGATAGAAGATCATAAGAAGCGCCGTCGCCGCGAGACCGACGGTGTTGAAGAGCGAATACAGCCCGCCCTCATACCCGAAGGCGAAGTACACATACGTTGAGCCGAGACCGCCCATAACGACGTCGTTTCCGATCTGCTGCAGCAGGAACACGAGCGAGATCCAGAGGATCTGCGGGTTGCCGGTGATGGTGTTCCAGATCTTTTTGAAGCTGACGGGCGGGACTTCCTTCGTATTGTAATCCCGGCGCTCACGCACGCCGAAGATCGTCGCGCACAGGAAGAGCGGCGCGAGGATGCAGATGACGAGCGCGACACGGCCATAGGCCGTTGCGGTGCTGCCGCCGAGCGTGCCGCTGCCGGTGGTGAGCATGGGGATGAGGATCGAGGCGATCACGCCGCCGATGCCGGCGAAGAGGTTCGTCCGGGACGTGAGCGAATTGCGCACGTGCGGATCGGAGCTGAGCGCCGACACCATGCCCCAGTAGGAGATGTCGTGCATCGTGTAGGTGATCGAATAGAGGAAATAGATCACGCCGAAAAACGCGATGAAGCTCCAGCCCTGCAGGCTCGTGTTGAACGCGAGATACACAACAACGGACGTGGAGAGGATGCCGATCACGAGCCACGGCTTGAACTTGCCGTAGCGCGAGCGGGTGCGCTCGATGATGTTGCCCATGACGGGGTCGTTGAGCGCGTCGAACACACGCGCGCCGACCATGATCGCCGTCACCGCGCCGAGCTGCGCGGCGGTGAGATGGCGTGTAAACAGGATATATGTGAAAATGAAGTTGGTGAACAGGTTATAAATCATATCCCGTCCGACCGTGCCGAGGGGGAACATCCAGAGATTGCGTTTATCCGATGTCACGTTTTTCATGTCTCTTCCTCTTTCTCCCGTACCGTGCGGTATTCCGGCGTGTTCAGCGCTCGTTATCGCGGATCTTGCCGAGCGCGCCGCCGGGGTGGCGGCGGACATACTGCGCGGGCGTCTGCGCGACGTCCGCCTGCAATATGGCGGAGAGCGCCTGCAGCACGAACATCTCCGCGAGCACGGAGTTGCGCGGCGCGCGGTTGAGCGGGCCGCCCTCTTCGTCTACATGCGCGAGCAGCAGCGCGTCGCTCTCCTTTGCGAGCCAGCTTTCCGCATTGCCGGTGATGCCGATGACGCGGCAGCCGTTGTTCTTCACGGCGAGCACCGTGGCCTTGAGCTCCACCGTCTCGCCGGAGTTGGAGATGGCAATGACAACGTCGCCTTCCTCCAGCTGGCCGCAGGAGCCGTGCACCGCCTCCGTACCGTGGAGGAAGTAGGACGGCGTGCCGGTGGAAGAGAGGAGCGAGGCTCCGTACCCCGCCACATGGCCGGGCTTTCCGATGCCGGTCACATGGACGCGGTGTCCCGCGGCGCGGCATTCCTCAATGAGCGCGACCGCGTCTTCGTATGCCTCCGGCGTCTGCTGCGCGAGAAACGCGCAGAATTCCTTTTCCGCGGACGCGGTCAGATGTGCGAGCGCGGTTTTCCCTTCGTTTTTCATTTGCTTTTTTCCTCCAACTGTGCCAAAAGATCGTAATCCATATCCTCATAGCCGCGCTCGCGCAGCAGCGCCGTTACCTCCGCGAGCGTCGGGAGGCTCGGGATCGCGCCGGGACGCGAAACGGTGATGGCCGCGGCGTGGCTCGCAAACGCCAGCGCCTGCCGTGCCGGAAGCCCCGCACACCAGAGCGTGCTGAACGACGCAACGAATGAATCGCCCGCCGCCGTGGTGTCCGCCACAACGGGCATTTTTACGCTCTGCACGCGCGCGACGCCGTCTTTGTTCACCGCAACGGAGCCGTTCCCGCCAAGCGTCACAATGAGATTCTCCACGCCCTTTTCGCGGAAAATATCCGCCACGGCGCGCAGATCGTCCTCGTTCGCGCCGGCATCGTCCACGCGGATGGGATGCCCCGCCATCGCGGCGGCCTCGTGTTCGTTCGGGGAGAAGAACGTGGCGCAGCGGAAGAGCTCCGGCGAAACGGGCGCGGCGGGAGCGGGGTTCACCATGACCGGCACGCCGGCCTCGTGCGCCCAGCGCGCCACGGCCTCGTTGATGAACATCGGCAGCTCGAACTGCAGCATGACGAGATCGTAATTCTTTACCTCGTCCCTGATCCAGGAAATCTCCTCCACGGTCATCGCGCCGTTCGCGCCGGGGCAGACGACGATGCGGTTGTGCGCGCCGGTTTCGGTGATCTCGAGCGTGATGGCGGAAACACCGGTCGGATTTTCGGCGTCCACAACGACGCGGGACACATCCACACCGGAGGCGGCCGCCGCCGCGACGGTCTCGCGGCCATAGGCATCGTTACCGACACGGCCGACCATCGTGACGTCCGCGCCGAGGCGCGCGCACTGCACAGCCTGATTCGCACCCTTTCCGCCCGGAGCTGTCCGGAAGTTGAGACCGATCACGGTCTCGCCGCGGTTTGGAGCCTGCTTCGTGGAGGCGATCAGGTCCATGACGAAGATGCCGACAACAAGTATGCGGGGCTTGCGGATCATAGCGACACTCCCTTTTGTAGTTTATTTCTGTCCGTAGTAGGCGTTCGCGCCGTGCTTACGGAAATAGTGCTTGTCCTGAATGCACTGCGCCGCGGGGGCGGCGGAGGGGTCAAAGAGCCGCGTGAGCAGCGCCATATGCGCGCACTCGTCGAGCACGAGCGCGTTTTCCACGGCCTTTTCCGGCGTCTTGCCCCAGGTGAACGGGCCGTGGCTCTTCACGAGCACCGCCGGAACTGCCAGCGGATCGATGCCCCGAGCGCGGAACGTCTCGGCGATGACGAGGCCGGTGTTGCGCTCGTAGGCTTCCTCGATCTCCTCTGCCGTAAGCTCCCGGGCACAGGGGACGGCGCCGTAGAAGTAGTCGGCGTGGGTCGTGCCGTAGCAGGGGAGATCCAGCCCCGCCTGCGCCGCGGCGACGGCGTAGCGCGAATGGGTGTGCACCGCGCCGCCGATGCCGGGGAAGGCATCGTAAAGCGCGAGATGCGTCGCAAGGTCGGTGGACGGGCGGAGATCGCCCTCCACAATGTTGCCCATGCGGTCCGTGACGACCATATCGCCGGCCTTCATATTGTCATACGATACGCCGCTCGGCTTGATGACAACGTATTTTCCGTCCTCCGAGAGGGCGGAGACGTTGCCCCATGTGAGCACGACGAGGCCGTATTTTACCAGCTGGAGATTCTGTTCGCAGACTCTTTCCTTCAGCTTTTCAAGCATGATGTTCCTCCATAAACCGCTGCATATCCGGCCAGAGGGCGTTCAGGCACTCGATGGTTTTGAGATACAGCGCGTATTTTTCCTCGTAGACCTTCGCGGCGTCCGGCCGGGGCAGAACGCGGCTCACGCTCCGGCACATGTGCGCCGCGGCATCCGCGGCGTCTTTATAATCGCCGAGCGCCGCCGCGACCGCCACGCAGCAGCCGAGCGCGCCGGTCTCGTCCGCAGAAACGGTCTCGACGGGCATATTCATCACGTCCGCGAACATCTGCGTCCACACCTTTGAACGCGCCGCGCCTCCGGCGAGACGGATCGTCCCGCTCCGGTCGGGCCGCGAGCGCATCAGGCGGTCGAGATGGTACCGGTGCGAGAATGTGATGCCCTCGTACACCGCGCGGGCCATCTCCCGCCGCGAGTGCGAGGCGTTCAGCCCGACAAATGCTGCGCGGGCGCGCGGATCGACGTTGCTCGCCGTCAGAAACGGCAGGAACACCGGCACAAAATCGCCGGGCGCGAACGAATCGACCCAGTCGTTCAGAATATCGTAAATGCTCTTTCCCGCCGTCTTCGCCTCGGCCTTGAGCTCGGGCAGGAGCCGGTCGATGAACCACTGGTTGTTGCCCGCGGAGGTGGGGCTCGATTCCTCGATGAGATAGTACCCCGGCAGGCAGAAGAGCGAATTCATCAGCACCGAACCGTCCGTGATGGGCGCGCGGCGCGGGTATTCGTTGATGCTCCACGTTCCGGCGATCATGCAGATGTTCGTCTCGTCCGTGACGTTCACGGCGAGAGCGCAGGCGTCGATATCGAACATGCCGCCGATGACCGGCGTGCCGGGCAGCAGTCCCGTGAGCGCGGCGGCCTCCGGCGTAATATGCCCCGCGATATCGAGCGAGGCGCAGAGCGGCGGCAGCGCGTCCCACACGCTCTCGATGCCGAAGAGGGAGAGGAGCTCCTTCGAGAAGCTCTTTGTATGCAGGTCCATGAGTCCGCTGCCGGAATAATCGGTGATCTCGGCGCGCGCCTCGCCGGTCAGCCGGAAGCGCACATAGTCCTTGCACTCAAACACCCAGCGGATGTTTTTCATCGTCTCCGGCTCGTTGTCGCGCAGCCACGCGAGCAGGCTCACCGGCTGGCACGCCATGACGTGCTGGCAGGAGAGGGCGAACGCCCGTTCCTCCGTGCCGTCCTTGCGCCATTCGACCGGGTATTTCCACGCGCGGTTGTCCGCCGAGAGGATGCCGCGGCGCGCGCTCTTACCGTCTTTGCCCCAGAGATACAGCCCCTTGCCGTGGCCGCAGAGCCCGACGCCCGCGATCTCTTCGGCGCGCACGCCGCTCTTTTTGAGCACGCCGCGAATGACGGCGCAGTTATCGCGCCACATATCCTCCATATCCCGCTCCACAAAGCCGGGCGCGGGCGTGAGCGCGGCGGTGGCAACGCTCTCCACGGCCACCTGCGTGCCGTCCGGGGTAAAAAGGGCAGCCTTGGTGTTCGTGCCGCCGTTGTCCAATCCAAGGTAATAGCGCATAATCTTCCTCCGCAGCCGCGGTCCCGCCGCGGCTTCACTTTATTTTATATCATACCGCGTTCTGCCCATGGCCGCAAGGGTTTCCTTGCCTCTTTTCCGGCAGAAGCGCCAAAAGAGCTGACGCGGACAAAAAATGTCCCCCCGAGAATTTCGGGAGGACAATTTCGGTATTCCTGCCGCTCGCTTTACCGGAGCGTGCCGTTCGGCACGTCCAGCACGAGATCCGACATGGCAAAGCTGGCGCAGGGATGGATGTACCCAAACGCAACGTCCGCGCGGCGGCGGCCGTCGGTGCGCGCGGGGACATACACGCTGCCGGAGAGCAGGCGCGAGCGGCACCAGCCGCATTCGCCGCTGCGGCAGCGCTCTGGCACACAGAGCCCGGCGCGCTCGGCGGCGACGAGCACCGGCTCGTCAGCGGAGACGGGGATCTCGTATTCCTTTCCGCACTGGATGAGCTTCATTTTAAACGTTTTGCCTCGAATACCGGCGGGATAATCCGGCTGATCCCACGGATTTTTGATCGCGCCGAAAAGCTCGCGGCGCACATACTTGCGGCGCAGGCCGAGCGGCTCGATCTGGGTATCAAGGTAATTGTACATCCCCTGCGGGCCGCATAGGAAGATGCTGTACTCCGCGCCGCCGTATTTTTTGATGAGCTCCGCGGTGATGAAGCCGTGCTCGTAGCCTTCCTTTTCCTCATCGGAGAGAACGTGGACGACGTGCACCTTATCGCACGCCGCGGCGACCTCCTCCAGCTCCTTTTTATAGACGATGCCCGCCTCGGTGCGCGAGCCGTAAATTATGGTGAGATCAAAATTCTCCAGACCGTCGCACAGGGCACGGGCCATGGCCATGAACGGCGTGATGCCGACGCCGCCGGCGAGCGCCACGACCTTCTTCGCGTCGCGCAGGCGCTCATAGTAGAGCTGGCCCTGCGGCCCGGAGATCGTGACCTTCTGCCCGACCTGCCACGTATCCTGTACCCACGGGGAAACAAAGCCGTTCGGGTCGCGCCGCACGGCGATGTTGTATTCTCCGCGCTTCGCCCATGCGGGGCTGCCGCTGAGCGAGTAGGCGCGGGTCGTGACCGTTTCGCCGATGTGCGCGGTCACGCTCACGTACTGTCCGGCGCGGAACGGCGCGAGCGGCGCGCCGTCCTCGGACTTGAGCACGATCGTCTTGACGTCCGGGCCGTTGGGCCGGATCTCCGCAACGACGACGCGCTGCATCTCGGGATGACGGACCTTCGCCTTTTCGTTCGTCGTGAACGTTTTGGGCAGAGGCGTCGCCGGGGCCGCCTGGATCGCCGCCTCGCGGACCTTGGGCATGTTCTTGAACCGGAGCATGTCGAGCGCCCCGATCAGCTTCACTTTATAGTTGCAGTTTGCCGCCATGTCACTCAAGCCTCCTCTGCTTTCATTTCGGCAAGGGTCTTTTTTGCGAGCGTGTCGCCGCTGAAGATCGCGGAGTTGTAGCCGTCGCCGCGGATGGACGCCGCGCCGACGAACTTCAGCCCCTTGACCGGGAACTCGGTGCCCATCATCATCATGCGCGGCATCATATTGTCCCAGTCCTTCAGCTCAAAGCCGTACGCCGAGCCCTCCGGAGTATTTACATAGTTGCACATCGTCCACGGCGTTGCGATCTCGATCTCTTCGATGTACGGCGTGACGGTGATGCCGGTGCGCTCTTCAAAGAGCCGGATGAGTTTTTCGGCAAAGTCGGTCTTGGTCTTTACGTAGTCGTCCTGCTCCACGTCCGCCCAGACGTCGGCCATGAACGTGCTCGTGAGCGACATTACGCACGTCCCCTCCGGCGAGAACGCCGGGTTCACAACGTTGTAGCAGACCATGACCTGGTTGCAGTTGGTCTCCATGCACTTGCCCGTCTCATACTCCTTCGCGCTGTCCGCCGAGGTCGGAAGGAAGATCGTATAGTCGTGAATGCCGATCTCCTCCGCCGATCTGTCCAGCCCGAGATACACGACGAACATGCGCGCCGAATAGGTGCGCGCGTTGCCGAGCTTCACCATACGCTCGGGCACGACCTCCGGGGGACACATCGTGGCGTAAACCATGTTCTGATTCATGTTGCAGAGGATATGGCGCGTTTCCACCTCGCCGCACGTCGTTTTCACGCCGCGGACGGCCTTATTCTCATCAAAGAGGATCTCCGTGGCGGTGCAGTTCATCCATATCTCGCCGCCCATCTTCCGGAAGCATTCGAGAAGGCCGGTCGTCAGCTCGTTGCTCGTCTTATCCGGGATCCATGCGCCGTGGTTGACGTACAGCCAGAGCATATTCACGTATTGCAGGAAGGAAAGGTGGTCCATATCCACGCCGAGATAGCCCCAGTAGGTCCCCATGATGTCCTGCGCGAGCTTCGGCATTTTCATGGCGCGGAACACCTCGTTCACCGTGTAGCTGCCGAGACGCAGGAAGTTGGGGAAGTGCTCCTGCATGTATTTCGGGTCGGTCTTTCCCGCGACGCTGAGCGAATAGTCGCCCGCTTCGTGGAACTCGGTGCCGAGATCAAAAAGATCCTGGATCGACTTGCGGCAGCCGGGGACGAGCCGCTCCATTTCGTTGACAAATTCCTTCACGGTGCAGGGAAGCGTCGCATCGATGTGGGTCTTGCCGTCGGAGGCGGTGGTGATCACGCGGAAGTTGTCCGGTACCATGTGCCACGGGATATCCAGCCCGAACTCCTCACACGTTTTGCGGCAGCCGCCGGGATTTTCCTTGCTGCCCCATTCGCAGATCTCGTGCAGCGCGGTCTCAAACTCAAAGCGTCCCCGGCGGAAGCTCGAAGCGCAGCCGCCCGGAAGGTTGTGCCGCTCGACAAGAAGCGTCTTTTTGCCGCCCTTCGCCATCCGGCAGGCCGCCGCGAGGCCGCCGTTGCCCGCGCCGATGACTACGGCATCGTATTTTTGCATGGTCTTGTCCTCCTTACTTATTTTCGCGCTTGCCCTTTCGTGGTATTACCACGCGATTTCACTTATAAGAATATATACCGCGCCGCCCGCTCGTCAAGCGCTGCCGGGAGATTTCATCGGTTTACAAAAATCCGGCGATTGACTTTTGCGTATATTGCGGGTAAACTTGAAATAAATAAACGTGGTATTTCCACGTGCATCCACCGGAGGAAACGGCTATGGGCTACAGCAAGATCACCGCGCTTTCGCTGACCGATCTTTTCGTGCAGCAGATCGAAAACATGATCCTCTCCGGCGAGCTTGCCTTCGGCGAACAGCTGCCCCCGGCGCGTGAGCTGGCGGCGAAGATGGGCGTTTCGCGCACCGTCGTAACGGCGGGGCTGGTAGAGCTCGAAAAGCTCGGCTTTGTGGAGATCAAAGCCCGGCAGGGCGTGTACGTCTGCGATTACCGGCGGCGCGGCACGATGGAAACGCTCGTGGCGATCATGCGCTACAACGGCGGCGCGCTGCGCCAGAACGAGGTGCGCTCCCTGCTTGAAACGCGCGACGCGATGGAGTGTATGTGCATGCGTCTCGTCGTCGAGCGCTCGGACACCGCATCGCTCGAAGCGCTCGCGCCGGTTTTGGAGAGCATCCGCACCGCGCGCGACAGCGACGAGGCCGCGGAGAACGTTTTCCTTTTCCACCACGAACTCGCGGTGCTCTCCGGCAACGTGCTCATGCCGCTTTTATACCACTCCTTCCGCCCGCAGAGCGTGTATCTCTGGACGATCGACTGCAAGCGCAGCGGCATACAGAAAATGTATGAATCGAAGCTCGCGCTCTATACCGCCCTTTTGAACGGTGACGCGCCCACAGCGGTACGGCTTACCCACGAACGCATCGCCCGCGCCATCGAAGCGCTGCCCCTCTTCGGCGCATAAAAATGTTCCCCGCTTTCCTTCCGGGAAAGCGGGGAACATTTACACAGGGGAGGTTTTTCATCGCAGCTTTTTGAGCTCCTCAAGCCCTTAGTACGGTATCGCGAGATTGCCGCAGCCCGTGCCCATGGAGATGCGCGTTTTGCGTGTGCCGCGGCAGTCGCTGCCGCCGGAAATGCCCATGCCGTATGTTCCCGCGGCGGATGGCTGCATTCATATCTTCTTTATATGATCCCTCTATTTTGTCCAACATTTTTGCTATTATTTTTCAAAAAAGTACAGAATGTTTATTTTTTCTATTGCGAACAGGCGGTTTGGGGCGTATAGTGGGCAGGTACGTCTTTTTTGGGGGAGGAATCATCGTGTTTTCTTCGTTTTTTGCCGGATTAAAGAGAGAGTTTTCCGGCTATAACGCCGCGAAGCTGGTGAAGGACATTCTCGCCGGTCTCACGGTGTGCGCCGTGGCGCTGCCGCTCGCGCTCGCGTTCGGCGTTTCGTCCGGCGCTTCCGCCGCGGCGGGCCTTGTTACGGCCATCGTCGCCGGTATCGTGATCGCACTGCTCGGCGGCGCGTCGTTCCAGATCTCCGGTCCGACCGGCGCTATGAGCGCCGTGCTCGTCGGCATCGTGGCGGCGCACGGGCTGCAGGGCGTGTTCTTCGCGTGCTTTGCCGCCGGTGTATTGCTGCTCATCGCCGGTGTGCTGCGGCTGGGGCGGCTCATCAGCTTCATCCCGATGCCCGTCATTATGGGCTTTACGTCCGGCATTGCGATCATCATCGCGCTCGGCCAGATCGACAATTTCTTCGGCACGACGTCCGAGGGTCTGACGAACATAGAAAAGCTGCTCTCCTACGGGCGGCTCGGGTTCCATGTGAACTGGCAGGCGGCGCTCATCGGGCTGCTCGTCGTGGCGGTCATGGTCGTCTGGCCGAAAAAGTGGGGCGCGCGCGTCCCCGGCTCGCTCGTCGGCATCATCGCGGCCGCCATCGTCGCGGGAGTGTTCCATATGGATTCTCTCGCCACCGTCGGCGACATTCCCCGCACGCTGCTGCTCGCCGACCGGCTGGATCTTTCGTCGCTCAGCTTCTCGATGGTCAAAGACCTGCTCTCGCCCATCGTGACGATCGCGGCGCTCGGCATGATCGAAAGCCTCCTGTGCGGCGCTTCCGCCTCACGCATGAAGGGTGAGGAATTCAATGCCGATCAGGAGCTGATCGCGCAGGGCGTCGGCAACATTCTGCTGCCGCTCTTCGGCGGCGTGCCCGCTACGGCGGCGATCGCCCGCACGAGCGTGGCGGTCAAGTCCGGCCAGCAGACCCGGCTGACGAGCGTTTTTCACTCGGTGTTTCTGCTCGCGTCCATGTTCCTGCTCGGCGGCGTGATGGCGCGGCTGCCGCTCTCGGCGCTCGCGGGCGTGCTCATGGTCACGGCATGGCGCATGAACGACTGGGCGGGCATCCGCTATGTGTTCCGCCACAAATTCAAATCCGGCATCAGCCAGTTTCTGCTCACGATGATCGCAACGGTCGTGTTCGATCTCACGGTCGCCATCCTGCTCGGCGTTGTCTACTCCGCCATTTTGTATATGGCCAAGTCCAGTCAGATCCGCGTGAGCTTTTCGGCCATCGACACGAACAAGCTCCGCGCCATCGACGGCAAGCCGCCGATCCTCGAATCGGCGGGCGTGGCGTATGTGACGGGCGCGCTGTTCTTCGGCGCAGTGGACGAGTTCAACCACCGTATGGCGGAGATGCCCGCCTACGACCACGTGATCCTCTCGATGCGCGGCATGCCGAGCGTGGACGTGTCCGGCGCACAGGCGATCCTCGAGCTGTGCCAGAGCCTTCTCGCGCAGGGCAAGACCGTGGCCTGCTGCGGCATGAGCGAGAACGTCCGGCGGTACTTTGACCGCGCCGGGATCACCGAAGTCCTCGGCGAGAGCGCGTATTTCTGGAGCGCTGACCAGGCGATCCTCGATCTGCTGGACGCGGAGATCGTGGAATAAACGGCATAAACGAATGGAGCCGCGGAGGAAAAATTCCTCCGCGGCTCCTAGCCTGTCGAAAAAGCCTCGCAGAGTTTGCGCCCGCAGGCGCAAATAAAGTTCTAACCATTTTCTCCGGCGACATGTGCGTCGGAGAAAATACTTTTCGGCTCGCAAACGTGCGAGCGAAGCGAGTGCGCTGCAGCGAGCCGCAGCCCCTTCAAACGAGAGCCCAACGAAGTGGGTCTCGTTTGAGAGCTTGTCAAAAATACTTTTTTGACAAGCTCTAAGCCGCGGAGGAAGTTTTCCTCCGCGGCTCCGCTTTTTTATTCGTCCTTTTCCGTTTCGGCGGCGCGGATGCGGAGATACATGTCCTGCATCTGGCGGTCGATGTCGGCGATCTTGCCGGAGACGGCGAGCATTTCCTCGTTGATGCCCTCCGGCAGACGGGATTTGTCGGCCTTATACCGGATATCGTGCTCAAGGCTCGCCCAGAAGTCCATGGCGATCGTGCGGATCTGGATCTCGGCCACGACGTACTCCGTCCGGTCGGAGAGATACACCGGCACGCGGATATCGAGATGGAGCGAGCGGTAGCCGTTATAATTCGGCGTTTTGATATAGTCCTGCCGCTTGACGATCTCAATATCCTTCTGCCGCTCGAGCATTTCGGCAACGCGGTAGACATCGTCGATGTAGCTGCACACCACGCGCACGCCCGCGATGTCGTTCACGTGCTCGCGCGCCGTCTCGATGGAGACCGGCAGGCCCTTTTTCATCAGCTTCGCGGCGATGCTCTCCGGCGTTTTCACGCGGCTTTCGATGTGGTGGATCGGGTTGCGCGCATAGAGGACGCTGAATTCGTCGTTTAGAATTTCAAATTTCAGCGTGAGCTGGCGCGCGGCGGCCTCGTAAAGATTGCGCATCACGAGAAATTCGCGCAGCTTGCCCTGCAGCTCCGGCTTCTTTTCGGCGTCGTTCATGGTTTCTCCTTTGTGTGGGCAGAGGACTCCTTCAGTCAGCGGCTTTGCCGCTGACAGCTCCCTCAAAGAGGGAGCCATATGCCTTCCTCTTTGAGGAAGGTGGCTCGCCGAAGGCGAGACGGAAGGAGTTTACTGTTTTAAGTATACCACATCCCCCGCAATACGCACAAGCGGCGGGAACTTTTTTCCTATGCCGCGCGTCCAAAGGATAGAAGCACTCTCAAAGGAGGAAACATTATGAAACGCCTTATTGCCCTTTTGCTTGCGCTTTCTGCGCTCTTCTCCCTTGCCGCGTGCGGCGGCACAAACGCCTTTGCTCTTGCCGAGGCGACCTACCCGGAAAGCGCGCCGTATCCGAACGAAGCGAAGTACTCCGGCGCGAAGTACGAAGCGGCGTACGATGCCTGGAGCGCCGACCGCCGGGCACGGAACACCGCGGCCTCGTCGGTCGATGGCGCGCTCGACAATTATGTCCGCGCGGCGCTGCCCGCGCTGCTCTCGGGCGCGGACGGCAAAAACGCCGTGTGCTCGCCGGTGAGCGTGTATATGGCGCTCTCGATGCTCGCGGAGGTCACGGACGGGGACACCCGCGCGCAGATCCTCTCCCTGCTCGGCGCGGACAGCATGGAGTCCCTGCGCAAGACCGCCGGGAACGTCTGGGCGGCGAACTACCAGAACGACGGCGCGGTGACGAGCATCCTTGCCGACTCGCTCTGGCTCTCCGACAGCATGGACTACAATTCCAACACCCTCGCGCGCCTCACGGACAGCTACTATGCCTCCGCCTACCGCGGCGAGATGGGCTCCGAGGCGTTCAACGAAGCGCTCCGCCGCTGGATCAACGAGCAGACGGGCGGCCTTTTGAAGGACAGCGCCGACGGTCTTTCGCTCGCGCCGGATACGGTGATCGCGCTCGCCTCGACCATATACTTCCGCGCGAAGTGGGGCAGTGAGTTTTCAAAGAGCGCTACGACGGACGGCATATTCCACGCGCCGGACGGCGACGTGACGCACAAATTCATGCACGAGACCATGGAGAGCACGTACTACGCCGCCGATAACTTTGCCGCCGTGGGCAAATATCTCGAGGGCAGCGGCACGATGTGGTTCCTGCTGCCGGACGAGGGCGTGACGCCGGAGGCGCTGCTCTCCGACGGCAGCGCGGTCGATTTCTTTCTCTCGCCGGAGAGCGCTGAGAGCAAGTATATGACCATTGATCTCTCCGTGCCGAAATTTGACGTTTCCGCTGATACCGACCTTTCCGGCGCGCTGCGCGCGCTCGGCGTGACGGACGTGTTTGACGCGGGCAAGGCCGACTTCTCCCCGCTCACCGACAAGGCCGACGACATTTTCCTTTCACAGGCCAAGCACTCCGCACGCGTCACCATTGACGAGGAGGGCGTTGTAGCGGCGGCCTACACCGTGATGGTCGCGTGCGGAGCCGCCTTGCCGCCGGATGAGCGTGTCGAGTTCACGCTCGACCGGCCGTTCCTCTTCGCCGTCACCGGCGAGAGCGGCGAGATCCTCTTCGCGGGGATCGTGAACACGCCGGCATGACAGGGCAGAGGCCCATTTTAAAATTATAAACGTATGCCCGCCCGTGAGGACAACTCACGGGCGGGCATCTTTTCGTTTCCGCTCAAATAATATAATCGTATCCGCCGGGATCGTTGTGCATCAGATCGGCGAGCGTATACTTGTCCAGATAGTCGTTGATTACTTTATCCAGCCCCTTCCACAGGGAAAGCGTGCGGCATTCCGCCGCGCGGGAGCACGCCGCCGCGCCGGGCTCCAGGCAGGAGACGGGCGCCAGCGAATCCTCCGTCATACGCAGAATGTCCCCAACCGTATATTGCTCCGGCGCCTTTGTCAGGCGGTATCCGCCGCCCTTTCCCCGCACGCCGGTCAGCAGCTTTGCTTTCACGAGCAGCTTGATGATGTTCTCCAGATACTTTTCGGAGATATTCTGCCGCGCCGCGATCATCTTCAGAGGAATGAATCCGTCCGTCGAATGCTCGGCCAGATCGACCATGACCCGAAGCGCGTACCGCCCTTTGGTTGAGATCAGCATTTTCCGTTCCTCCCTTGTGTATAAATCCTATTATATAGCAGGGAAGTAGGTAAATCAACAAAAAATCTTCCTTTTGCTATTGACAAATGCGCGGCGGCGATTTATAATCCGCACAAACCTACAAGAAAGGTTGGTATTGAAATGCGCTTTTCCATGGCCCTCCGATGTTGCCGGGCACCTAGCGTCGATTGACAAGGGCACACGCGGTTCTGCCGGGCGGAAATGCCCTCATACTGCGTCAAAGCCCTTGAGAATACACAAAGTATTCTCTGCGGCCTTTTCCTTGTCTGCGAGCATTTCTGCTCCGGCAGAACTGCTTCGCATCGGACAGCCTTGGATTTTCGAGGGATTTTTGTTCTTTTGGACGCAGGCGGGCTGTCGCCCGCCAAGGACAAAAGGGCAAAAAGCACCGAAAAGACTTACCTGTCCGACGTGTGTGCTCTTGTTAATCGACGCTATGCACACCGGAACACCCGATAACAACATAAAATATTCAGGAGGAACGATCCATGCGTAAGATCTATACATCCGCCGACCAGCTGATCGGCAAGACCCCGCTGCTGGAGCTGGTGCACATTGAAAAGTCCGAAGGTCTGGAGGCCAGGGTGCTGGGCAAGCTGGAGTACTTCAACCCCGCCGGAAGCGTAAAGGACCGCATCGCCAAGGCGATGATCGACGACGCGGAGCAGAAGGGTCTGCTGAAGCCCGGCTCCGTGATCATTGAGCCGACCTCCGGCAACACGGGCATCGGTCTGGCTTCCGTGGCCGCCGCCCGCGGCTACCGTATCATCATCGTCATGCCGGAGACCATGAGTGTGGAGCGCCGCCAGCTGATGAAGGCCTACGGCGCGGAGCTCGTGCTCACCGAGGGCGCCAAGGGCATGAAGGGCGCGATCGCCAAGGCGGACGAGCTTTCCAGGGAGATCCCGAACAGCTTTATCCCCGGCCAGTTTGTGAACCCGGCCAACCCCGCCGTTCACCGCGCGACCACCGGCCCGGAGATCTGGGAGGACACCGACGGCAAGGTGGACATCTTTGTGGCGGGCGTCGGCACGGGCGGCACGGTCACCGGCGTCGGCGAATATCTGAAGAGCCGGAACCCCCATGTGAAGATCGTTGCCGTGGAGCCGGCCTCCTCCCCCGTTCTGAGCAAGGGCGTGGCCGGAAGCCACAAGATCCAGGGCATCGGCGCCGGCTTTGTCCCCGACGTGCTGGACACGAAGGTTTACGATGAGGTCATTCCCGTAGAGAACGAGGACGCCTTCGCCGCCGGACGTCTGGTAGGCCGGAAGGAGGGCGTGCTGGTGGGCATTTCCTCCGGCGCCGCCGTGTGGGCCGCGATCGAGCTGGCGAAGCGGCCGGAGAACAAGGGCAAGACCATCGTCGCCCTGCTGCCGGATACCGGCGACCGCTATCTCTCCACGCCGCTGTTCGCGGACTGAGAAATACAACGCAGGGAGGCTGCCTTCCACGGCAGTCTCCCTTTTACTTTCCGAAAGGCGCGATATCCAGATGTTCCCGACACCGGAGCACGAAACGGAAAAGGTGCTCTATGCCGCCGACGAGCTGACCGGGCTGCTCGGCGCGGCCATGCCGGGCCGGGAGCCGGACACGCTGATCGCCCGGACGCTCCGCGCGGTGCAGGAGAGCGCAGCCACGGCGTGACGCAAAAAAAGTTGTCAACGGGGACGTTTCCCGTTGACAGCTTTCTTTTTGCGGAAAGTTTTTTCATAGGAAGATCCCCGGCGGGCATGCCCGCCGGGGATCGTTTTGCTTATGGGTTTTGGGACGTTCGTCCCGCGAGGTCTCAGAGCACGTTGTTCAGCACATAGCACTCCTTATACGCCTGTCTCTCGTTATACACGAAGTCGTAGGTGTACGGGCAGAGGTTGGTGACGCTGAGGATGTTGAGATCCTCGTTGAATGTGAGCTGCGTGAAGTAGCCCGCCTTGGCTGCCGCTTCGATGTCCGAGTTGATGGCGATCACCTTGCGCTCGCCGTAATAGAACTCGTAGTGGCTGGAGTAGCCGCCGCTGCTGCTGAGGACCATGCGCACGTTGGAGCACGCCTTGACGACGTTCTTCTCCAGATCGAGAGCGCGCTCGTCGATCTTATCGGGCTTTCTCATATCCTCGAGCAGGTAGTTGTTCACGAGCAGGATACCGGAGGCGTCCTTGTCGGAGTTGAACTTCTCGCGCGCCCACTTGTAGCCCTCTTCGGTCATGGCGTCCGCGCCGAGACCGACGAGGATGACGCTCTTCTCGCCGATGTTGAAGCGGCGCACGAAGCCCTTGCCGTTTTCAAAGAGGTCTTCCTCCTTGAAGTCCTCGCGGACCGGCTGCTGCAGGAACAGGCTGCCGGAGGCGGCTTCCTTCTCTGCGGCGATCATGAGAACGTCCACTTCCTCATCGTCGTAGAGCGGCTGCATCGCGTTGTTGAACACATCCCACTGGCTCTGCGCTCCGGCGTCCGCCACAACGTTGCCGGTGTGGAGCACGAGGGAGATGTCCGAGCGGTCGATGTAATTCGCCATGGAGGTGAAGTAGCGGTTCGGAGAATCGCCGGTGAGCATCTGGTCGGTGTCGAACATCCACGCGACGGTGTAGCGCACGGTATAGATGCGCATGCTGCCGTCGATGACGACGAACTTCACGCTGGTGAAGTTATCGTTCGCCGCGGAGAATTCCTCATCCTTCAGATTCATCACATAATCGCCGGGGCGGACCTCGCTGATGGTTGCGTCACCGGTGAAGCGGATGTCGTCCTCGGTGAAGAACGGCACGGTCGCTTCCAAGGTATACCCTTCAACGGTGTGGATCTTGCCGTCATAGCGGAAGAGGCCCGTGTTGCCGGTGACAGTAACGACGACCTCGCCCTCGAACGGCGTGATCTCCAGCGTGCCGGGCTGGTAGGTGAGCACATAGTTGCGCGTCACGTCCTTGCCGTCGGCATCCACGATGATGGCGTCGTGCAGGTCGATCTTATCCTCGTAGCGGCCCACGTTGCGCGCGGTGAAGTCGCTCTTCACGCTGCGGACGCTGTGGCCCTCGGCAAGGTTGGTCGCGATGTGGCCGACATAGCCGTGGTAATCGCCGTCGAACATCACGGTGTTGTCATCCGCGCGGAGCGTTACCGGGCTTCCCGGATTCTCGCCGCGGCGCGTGATGACGAGCTCGCCGTCCTCGATCACGAATTCCACGTTCGTGAAGTTGCCGCTGGTGTTCCTGAAGTCTCCGGACTTGATGCCGACGGGGTAGGTGCCGGCGTCGGTGCCCTTCGCTGTCCACGCATCGGTCGGTGTCTCGGCGACGTTCGCAACGTCGTAGAGAGCGTGATCGGAAACTATGGACGCATAGCCCGTGACGGAGTGCTCCTTGCCGTCATACTCGACGGTGCCGGCGTTCTCGGTAACAGTGACGGTGACCTTGTCGGTGATCGGGTCGATCTTGAGCCAGCCGTCGGTCACGGCGATCCTGATGTTGCTGTAGTTATTCGATTCCGCGGTGAAGTCGTCCGCCGTCAGACCCATGTAGTAGGTGCCGGCGTTCGTGCCGCTGGCCTTCGCCGCGGTTCCGGCCTTCGGCGTCACGGTGATGGGCAGGCCGTTCACGTCCACCGTGTAGCCCTCGACGGAGTGCTCGGTGCCGTCGTAAACGACGGTCTTCGTATTGCCGGTGACGGTGACGACGACCTCGGTGTCGTCCGTCGTGATGGTGAGAGCACCGTCCACGATCACGAACTCGACGTTCGCGAAGTTTTTACTGGTGTTCTTAAAGTCTCCGGAAACGATGCCCACCGGGTACTCGCCCGCTTCCGTGCCCTTCGCCGTCCACGCCGCGGTCGGCGTTTTGGCGACATTGGCGATGTCGTAGAGGGCGTTGTCGGCGGTCATGGTCTCGTAGCCCGTGATGGAGTGCTCCGCGGCGTCATAGGTGACGTTGTCGGACTTCTCCACGACGGTGACGGTGACCTTATCGGTGACCGGGGTGATCTCCAGCTCGCCGTCCGCGATCACGAACGCGACGTTCGTGAAGTTGACGCTCGTATTCTTGAAGTCCTTGGCAGTGATGCCGACCTCGTACTTGCCCACGTTCGTGCCCTTCGCCGTCCACTTGGCGGTCGGCGTTTCGGCGACGTCCGCGGTGTTATAGAGCGCGTTGTCCGCCGTCATGGTCTCGTAGCCGGTGACGGAGTGCTCCTGCCCGTCGTAGACGACGGAATCGGACTTCTCGGTCACGGTGACGGTGACCTTGTCGCTGACGGGATCGATCTTCAGCCAGCCGTCCTTCACTTCGATAACGACGGTCTCATAGTTCGGGGATGTCGCGGTGAAGTCCGCGGCGGTGAGACCCATCGGGTAGGTGTCGGCGTCCGTGCCGGCGGCGACGGCCTTGCCGACGAGCGTTACATCCGCATTGGCCGGGTTGCTCGTGACGGTGTAGCCCTCGACGGACTGCTCCTCGCCGTTGTAAGTGACGGTCTTCGTGTTGCCCGCGATCTTCACGACGATGCTCTCCGCCGGGGCAATCTTCAGCGCACCGTCCACGATCACGAACTCGACGTTCGTAAAGTTGCTGCTGGTGTTCTCAAAGTCGTCCGCTTTGATGCCCACCGGGTACTCGCCGACATCCGTTCCCTTCGCCGTCCACGCCTCGGTCGGGGTCTCGGCAACGTTCTTCTTCACGTCGTAGAGCGCGTTATCCGCGGTCATGGACTTATAGCCCGTGACGGAGTGCTCCTTCGTGTCGTAAATGACCGTATCGGCGTTCTCGGTGATGGTGACGGTGACCTTGTCGCTGACGGGGTCGATCTTCAGCGTGCCGTCCACGATCACGAACTCGACGTTCGTGAAGTTTTTGCTGATGTTCCTGAAGTCGCCGGAGACGATGCCGACCGGGTACTCGCCCGCGTCGGTCCCCTTCGCCGTCCACGCCGCGGTCGGCTTCTCGGCGACGTTCTTCTCCACGTCGTAGAGCGTGTTGTCCGCGGTCATGGACTTGTAGCCGGTGACGGAGTGCTCCGTGCCGTCATAGGTGACGGCGGCGGAGTTCTCGGTGACGGTCACGGTGACCTTATCGGCGATCGGATCGATCTTGAGCCAGCCGTCCGTCACTTCGATGGTGATTTTCTTGTAGTTCGGGGAAGTCGCGGTAAAGTCGGAGGGCTTGAGCCCCATCGGGTAGGTATTCGCGTCCGTACCGGTGGCGACGGCCTCGCCGACGAGCGTCACGGTCGCGTCCGCAGGATTGCTCGTGACGGTGTAGCCCTCGACGGTCTGCTCGGTGCCGTCATAGATGACGGTCTTCGTGCTGCCCGCGATCTTCACAGCGATGTTTTCCGCCGGAGTGATGTTCAGCGCGCCGTCCACGACCACGAACTCGACGTTCGTGAAGTTGACGCTCGTGTTCTCAAAGTCGGCTGCTTCGATGCCCACCGGGTACTCGCCGACATCCGTTCCCTTCGCCGTCCACGCCGCGGTCTGCGTTTCGGCGACGTTCGTCTTCACGTCGTAGAGCGTGTTATCCGCCGTCATGGACTTGTAGCCGGTGATGGAATGCTCGTTCGTATCGTATACGACGGTATCGGACTTCTCGGTGACGGTAACGGTGACCTTATCGGTGATCGGGTTGATCTTCAGATAGCCGTCCGTCACTTCCACGTGGACATTCTCGTAGTTCGGGGAAGTCGCGGTGAAGTTGGCGGCGGAGAGACCCATCGGGTAGGTGTTCGCGTCCGTGCCGGAAGCGACGGCCTTGCCGACGAGCGTTACGGTCGCGTTCGCCGGGTTGCTCGTGACGGTGTAGCCCTCGACGGTCTGTTCCTTGCCGTTGTAGGTGACGGTCTTCGTGTGGCCCTCGATCTTCACAACGGCGACGCTCGCCGGGGTGATGACCAGATCGCCGTCCACGATCACGAACTCGACGTTCGTGAAGTTGCCGCTGGTGTTCTTAAAGTCGCTCGCTTTGATGCCGACATGGTAGGTGCCGACATACTTTCCCTTCGCCGTCCACGCCGCGGTCGGCTTCTCGGCGACGTTCTTCTCCACGTCGTAGAGCGTGTTGTCCGCGGTCATGGACTTGTAGCCGGTGACGGAGTGCTCCGTGCCGTCATAGGTAACGGCGGCGGAGTTCTCGGTGACGGTCACGGTGACCTTGTCGCTGACGGGGTCGATCTTCAGCGTGCCGTCCACGATCACGAACTCGACGTTCGTGAAGTTTTTGCTGATGTTCCTGAAGTCGCCGGAGACGATGCCGACCGGGTACTCGCCCGCGTCGGTCCCCTTCGCCGTCCACGCCGCGGTCGGCTTCTCGGCGACGTTCTTCTCCACGTCGTAGAGCGTGTTGTCCGCGGTCATGGACTTGTAGCCGGTGACGGAGTGCTCCGTGCCGTCATAGGTAACGGCGGCGGAGTTCTCGGTGACGGTCACGGTGACCTTATCGACGATCGGATCGATCTTGAGCCAGCCGTCATTCACGACGACCTTGATATTGCTGTAGTTCCTGGAGGTGACGCTGAAGCTATCCTTCGTCAGGCCCATATAATAGGTGTCAACGTCGGTGCCCTTCGCTTCTGCCTTGACGCCATCCTTCAGCGCAACGTCGATCGTCTTCGTACCGACGTCTGTCGTGTAGTCGGTGACGGACTGTTCCTTGCCGTTATACACCTTGGTGTCGTTGTTGCCGGTGATGGTGACGGTGACCTCATCCGTGATCGGCGTGATCTCCAGCAGACCGTCTTCCACGATGACAAACTGTACCGACGTGAAGTTCTGCGTGTTGTTGTTCACGAAGCTCTCGGGCTCGAGATTCATGTAATACTCGCCGACGTTCGTGCCCTCGGCATGGGCGCTCTTGCCCTCCGCGAGGCTGAAGTCCGCCTTAGTATACGCGCGGTTGCTGATGCTAACGACCGTGTAGCCGTTCACTTCGTGCTTGCTGCCGTCGTAGACCACGCTGTCGCGGATGCCCTTGATCTCCACGACCACGGTTCCCGGAGCGACGATCTCGAGATCGCCGTTTCTGTAGGTGATCTCATAGTTCTCGGTCACGTCGTTGCCGCTTCCATCCACGATGCGCGTGTTGTTTTCGTCCGGCACCAGAATGCCGGGGTACTTGCCCACTGCGGTCCGGCTGCCGGTGATGACCGTTTCCACACTGTGACCATCGACCAGATAGGTGATGGTGTAGCTCGTGCCGGCCTCGACCTTGCCGTCGGCGGTCAGGCACACGCCGTGCGGCTGGCCGTCATAAACGACGGCGTTGTTCGCGGCTTCCAAAATGACCTTCTCTTCGCCCGCGCCGCGCTTGGTGATGGTGAGCGTGCCGGGGACGAGTGTGATGGTCTTGAACTGATCGTTCACGACATTGCCCGCTGCGTCCGTGATGGCCACAACGGTGATCTTGTTATTGTCCTTCGCGCTGTCCGCAACGTTCTTTACCGTGCCGACGACCGTCGCCGTCAGCGTGAGGCCTCCGGTCGGCAGCTTCTGGCTCTCGCCCGCGGCCACGGTATATGTTTCGCCGTCGTAGCGAACGGTATAGCCGCCGTCGGAGTGCTCCTTGCCGTCATACTCCCAGGTGCGGCTGTTCGCCGTGACGGTGATGACCTTCTCGTTCTTCGAAACGGTCAGCGTGCCGTCCGCATAGGTAATATTGTAGTTCTGGGCCTTCGTGTTGCTCTTCAGCTTGTGGCCGGTGATGGTGTTGGCGCTGCTGCCGACAGCCGTCTGGCTGCCCTCGACCGTGACGCCCGCAAGACCCTCTTCGCCCACGAAGCTGCCGTTGCTGATGGTGTAGCCGCTGTCGGTGAGCGGCGTGCCGTCGTACGCCTTGGCGGCGCTGTTCGCCGTCAGCTCGATCGCCACCGGCGTGACGGTGAGCGTGCCGATGACGGACTCGCCGAAGGTGTAGTTGGCGGTCACGTCCGCGCCGTCCGAACGCTCCACACGGTAGGACTTATATTCGTTCCGCTTGGTGCCCACGTCGGTCAGACCGGCGTCGGCCGGGAACTCCACGACCAGCCGGTCGCCTTCCGCCAGCGTTCCGGTATGCGTGGTCTGGTTGTCCAGCAGCTTTTTGCCGTTATACTCTCTGCTTCCGGACGCCGTGGTGATGACGATAGCGTTCGAGCTCTGCGTGATGGAGAGCTTGCCGGGGATCTTGGTGATCTCGTAGTTCTCCTCGCGGAAGGCCTCGCCCGTCGTATAGGTGATGGTATTTTCGACCGTGCCGTCGGACACATAAGTCACGCTGCCGGTGGCCGTGATGCCGGTCACCTCGCCGGAGACGAAGCCGTCACCCGTGACGGAAACGTCCGGACGGGTCAGCGGCGCGCCGTCGTATTCCTTGCTCGCGGTCTCGGACGTGAGCGTCACGGTGCGCGGCAGGATGGTCAGCTTGCCGTCCACACTGTCGGTAAAGGTGTAGTTGCCCGTAACGTCTGCGCCGCCGCGCGTGACCTTATAGCTCTTGACGACGTTCTTGCCCTCGTCGCCCACGTTCGTGGCGCTGCCCTCAACAACAGCCGTCAGCACGTCGCCGGGCACCAGCACACCTTCGGTGCAGCTGAAACCGTTGTTCGTGAGCGGCGTTCCGTCGTACTTTTTGCTGCCGCTCGCCGCGGTGACGGTGATGGTCTTTTCGGTGATGGGGGAGATGGTGAGAGCGCCGTCCACAACGGTGAACACGACGTTCGTAAAGTTCTTGCTCGTATTCGCGAAGTCGCCGGAGACGATACCCACCGGGTACTTGCCGACGTCCGTGCCCTTCGCCGTCCACGCCGCGGTCTGCGTTTCGGCGACGTTCTTCTTCACGTCGTAGAGCGCGTTGTTGGCCGTCATGGTCTCATAGCCGGTGACGGAGTGCTCCTGCCCGTTATACACGGCGGAGCCGGATTTCTCGGTGACGGTGACGGTAACTTTATCGGTGATCGGATCGATCTCCAGATAGCCGTCCGTCACTTCGATGGTGACGTTCTTGTAGTTCGGGGAAGTCGCGGTGAAGTCGGAGGGCTTGAGGCCCATCGGGTAGGTGCCGGCGTCCGTGCCGGAAGCGACGGCCTCGCCGACGAGCGTCACGGTCGCGTTTGCCGGGTTGCTCGTGATGGTGTAGCCCTCGACGGACTGCACCTCGCCGTTGTAGGTGACGGTCTTCGTGTTGCCCGCGATCTTCACAACGGCGACGCTCGCCGGGGTGATGACCAGATTGCCGTCCACGATCACGAACTCGACGTTCGTGAAGTTGCCGCTGGTGTTCTTAAAGTCGCTCGCTTTGATGCCGACATGGTAGGTGCCGACATACTTTCCCTTCGCCGTCCACGCCTCGGTTTCGGTCGCACGGACGCTGGTGGTCACGTCGTAGAGCGCGTTGTCCGCCGTCATGGACTTGTAGCCCGTGACGGAGTGCTCCTGTCCGTTATAGGTGACGGTGTCGGATTTCTCGGTGACGGTGACGGTAACTTTCTCGGTGATCGGATCGATCTTCAGATAGCCGTCCACAACAACGACCTTGATGTTGCTGTAGTTCTGGGACGTGACCGTGAAGTTATCCTTCGTCAGACCCATTTCGTACTTGCCGGCGTTCGTGCCCTTCGCTTCCGCCTTGGAGCCTTCCTTCAGCGCGACGGTAATGGTCTTCTCGCCGACGTCCGTCGTGAAGCCGGTCACGCTCTGCTCGCTGCCGTTATAGACCAGGGTGTTATGGTTGCCGGTGATGGTGACGACGACTTCGGTCTCGTCCGCCGTGATCGTCAGCGTGCCGGGCTGATAGGTCGGCAGTTCATAGTAGCCGCCGGGCAGCTCGCCGCCCTTGAACCGGACGGTGGTCGTATCGATGACGTTCGGCACGCTGCCGACATTGGTGATGGTGCTCTCCTTCGTCATGGAGAGGGTGATATCCTTCTTCTGATCGCCGTTGACAAGGCCCTCGACCTTGAAGTCCGGCTGCGTGAGCGGCTGGGCGTTGTAGGCTCTGCTCGCGCTCTCTGCGGTGATCGTCAGAGGAACGGTGTAATAAACGGTGATGACGTTCCCCGTCGCTTTCATTTCCAGCGACCGGCTGGGGGAGTAGCTGTTCGCATGCGCCGACGTATATTCCGCACCCAGCGCGCTCGAGGCGCTCGCCGTCAGCGTTTCGCCGATCGTCATGGTGCCGGTCTGGTCGGGAGCGACCTGCACTTCCGTGCCCTTGAGGTAATGGTGGATGGTGTACTCCGCGGTGTTGCGCTTGAAGTACAGCTTCAGCGTCAGCGAGCCGTCCGCGGCCACGGGGCCGGATTCGACGTTGTTCTTATTGGGCGCATCGTACACATACGTGGGCGTGCCGTATTCCTTATCCGTAGGATTGACAGAAACGGTGGTGTCCGTCGTGCCGGTGCGATGCTCAGTCTTTTCGAGCGTGTAGGTGCCGTCGGTCTGCTCGCAGTAGAACTCGACCTTATAGGCAGTATTCTCGTTCGCTTTCCACACGGCGTAGAGGATATTGTCCCCGGTGCTGTCCACGCGGGCGGTGCTGCCGGTCTTATATTCCGCACTGGCGGCGTTCGGATCGGTGCTCCACCCGACGAGGGTATAGCCGGTGCGGGAGAAGCCGCTGCCGTCCCAGAGCGTCACAAGATCGTTATTGACGTACCCGTTTTCGACATGGGTCCCGCCCTGGCCGCCGTTGGCGTTATATGTCAGGGAGACGACCGCGTCCTTATTGCCCCAGATGGCATGGAGCGTGACGCTCGCGTTCATGCGCAGCTTGTCGTTGGGCTGGTACTTGACCGCCCCGTCCGCCGTCTCTGCCCAGCCGAGGAACACCTTGCCCTCGGGAACGGCGAAGGAGTTGGCCTGCACGTCGGCGTGCGCACCGGGGGCATAGCGCTTCATATCCGTGACAGTATTCTTGCCGTCAGTATATGTCACGGTGTAGCTGTTCTTATTGGTATAGTAGGGGTAAAGCTCGATATTCTCGTAAATTTTGGTGCTGAAGTGGAAGGGCGTGTAAGTATCGCCGTTCTTCGTCGTCCAGCCAGCAAATGTCCAGCCCTCGCCCGCCGGCTTCTGCGGATCGGGGAGCATGCTCTCGTCAATGGTGCCGCCGTAGGGGATGGTGAGATTCTTTCCTCCGGTGCCTTCCATGGTGATGTAGGCAACGCCGCTTACCGTGGGCGCTGCCCAGTAGGCGTATACCGTAATGTTCTGCGCGGGCATGGTCTTGCCATCAAATACATATTCCGGCAGACCGAAGGGATCAGCACACCAGCCTGCGAAAATATATTTCTCCATGCCGACCGGCGGAGTCGTAAGTTTATAATTTCCAGCGTCGGCAATGCTCTGCTGGTATTTATACGATGCCGTGTTGACCGTCTGACCGTGGCTTATATACACTACATTGTAGCTGTTGCGGTCGTAGTAGAAGCTGGCGCCATTATAGCGCTCGCCGTCCTTTCCACTTTTGCTTTCATTTACGGTAAAGCCGGTGATATTGTAGCGATCCTCTTTTGTAATATTGGCAGTTGTACTCGCACCGGTATCCGTGTGATCCAGCACATAGTTGCCGTTAAGATCTTCCAGATAGTACTTAGCGGAACCATTGTACTGGCTCGTCTCATAGAAGCTGGTGCCGCCCAGCGGCATAACATCTATATTGGTCTGGTAAACACTGCCGCTCGGACTGACCTTCCACTGTCCGCCAGGCCACCGGTCGCGGATATTCGCACCGTACTTAGCGCTGATTCTATTGTTGGTTATTTCGCTCCAACCGGGATTCCTGCCACTTCCTGTGCTCCGGTAGAATTTCACTTCGTACACATTGCGCGTGTAATATATGTTGACAATGGTAGCGCCGTTGCCCTTGATGGTTTCCTGCGTAATCGCCTGAACGGTAAAACCATTATAGGTCTTAGCTCTGGCGCTCGTCTGCGCGCCGGTCGTACCATACAGCGTCTCGTTTTCCACATAAGAGTAGCCGTCGTCATCGGCATTCTCCTGCCAGTGGATGACGGTGTACCGCGTACTGGTATTGACGTTCCAGTGCGCCTTGAGCGTGATGTTCTCCGTCAGTGGGCTGCCGAAGTTGAACTGCGCTCCGTTGTATTCCCAGTGGCTGAACGTGTAGCCGGGCTTCGTAATCTCCACATTGGGCTTTGCCGTAGTTGCGTCTGCGCTGTAGAACTGGGGCGCGACATATGTACCGCCGTCGGAATCGAAGTGGAGCCAGTGGCCCGGTTCGACCTTGGCGTACACGGTGATATTCTCTTTGTCCAGCGTGACGGAGTCGACAGGGGTCTGGTAGCTGCGTTCCAGATACCAGCTGGTGATCGCGTGCGTAGTGTTCTCAAGACCGTAGGTCACATCGTCAGTCTTGATAACGTCGCCTTTCACGCCCTCTTTGGTATGGACAATGCGGCCGTTCGTGTCGGCAAAGAACACGTACAGCACTTCCGTGAATCCGGCGTCCACGTTGATCTGCGCCGATTCGCTGATCTCGCCCACGGTACCGAAGGCGAGCTCGGACGCGCCGACGAACCAGCCGGTGAATTTATAGCCGTCCTTCACGGGGGAATCGGGCTGATAGAGCGTGTCGCCCTTCTTGACGATCTGGCGCGAGACTTCCGCGCCGTCTACCCGAAAGACATAGGTGAGATATTTGTCCGTATCCGGCCGGACAACTCTCATGGGGACAACGTTTGTCTCGCCGCCCTCTTCGTCCTTCGCGGGCTCTTCGTCCTTGCCTGGCTCTTCGCCCTCCGCAGGCTCTTCGTCCTTGCCGGACTCTTCGTCCTTCACAGGCTCTTCCGCCGCACTGGGCTTATCGCCTGTGTCCGGAATGGAGTCTTTGTCTCCGGCGGGGTTGGTGCTGCCAGCCGGCGCGGGATCGTTTCCATTTTCGGAAAGAAGCGTTTCCTCTGCCGGGATGGTCCCCTCGTCTCCAACGGCGATCGCGTTCACCGGGAGCAGGGAGAACATCATGCATACTACCGTCAGCAGCGCGATCAGATTCCTCTTTTTCATACAGTCCTCCTGTTTTCACTTACCTCTCCCTCGTTGTCGGACAATTTCGGGAGAAAATGTACGGATTTTTTCTGTGCCGGAACAGGGTTTTTCTGCGCATGGGTATAGTTATTCCACTATGTTGTTTTCATTCTACACGGTACCGGGGAATTTTTCCATAAGTTTACGTAACATTTCATTATTTGTAACTGCTTCTTAACAGTTTTTAACATTTTGTACAGGTAGTGATTGCTTATCGCAGAAACCACTATACCTTGTGGTTCCCCCGGTATTGCCGGAAGCGATTTAAAATGCCCTCTCGGCAGCCGAGAGGGCATATTCCCCTATACTATTATATTATAGACCCCGCAGGGTTATTCCTCTTTTTTTCTCTCGCGCGTTTTGATGCGCTCGTGCGGCGTGGGGCCCCACCCGTCGAGCGGCAGGCGCTGCATCGCGCCGAACACCTTGCTGCGCATATCCGGGTACTGCACCGAGAGCGTCGTGAGCAGATCCTTGATCTCCTGCCGCTTGGACGTGTGGTCCATCGGGCAGGTGCTCTTCACGACCGGCAGCTCGAGCTGTCCGGCGAGATTCGCGCTGCGCTGCTCGCCGATGTACAGCAGCGGGCGGATCTGCGTCACGTCCGCGCGGGACATATACGTCACCGGCTTGAAGCAGTTGAGCCGCCCCTCGAACACGAGCGACATCATAAACGTCTCCACGGCGTCGTCAAAGTGGTGGCCGAGCGCGAGCTTGTTGCAGCCGTGCTCCTTCATCGTGGTGTTCAGCGCGCCGCGCCGCATTTTCGAGCAGAGCGAGCACGGGTTCTCCTCCTGCCGGGCGTCAAACACGATCTCGCGGATATCCGTCGGCACGCGGGTATACGGCACGCCGAGCTCCTCGCACATTTTTTCCACGCCGGAAAAGTCCATGCCGGGGAAGCCGGTATCGATGGTGATGCCCTCCAGCTCGAACGGCGCAGGGTAATACCGCCGCAGATATGCAAGCGCGGCGAGCAGCACGAGCGAATCCTTGCCGCCGGAAATGCCCACGGCGATGCGGTCGCCGGGGGAGATCATGCCGTAATCGTCCACGCACCGGCGCACAACGCCGGTAAACGCATTGAGAGAATCCATAGTTCGCACCTCAAAAATTAAAAATCGAAACAGAGAAAAACGGAGCATTTGTGAGAAAAACGAAGCATTTACGAGCTTGCCCTGCCGTAAATAAAAATCTTGGAAAACAGGGGTTGACACCGAAGGAGCGCTGTGCTATAAAAATAGAGCGCGTCTTGAGGGTATATTGTACCCGCCGCGCCTTGAAAAAGCAAGAAAAAACAATGATATTGGAGGCACATCAATGTCCACTACGATGGTCAGAAAAGAGGACGTCGTCCGCAAGTGGTACGTTCTCGATGCGGCCGGCAAGCCCCTGGGCAAGACCGCCGCTCTCGCCGCCGACCTGCTGCGCGGCAAGCGCAAGGTCGACTACACGCCGCACGTCGACTGCGGTGACTTCGTCATCATCATCAATGCGAAGGACGCCGTTCTCACCGGCAACAAGCTCACCCAGAAGTACTACCGCACCCACTCCGGTTACGCCGGCGGTCTCAAGGAGACCCGTTACGATCGCCTGATGGCGACCCGCCCCACTCTCGCCATGACGCTCGCCGTCCGCGGCATGCTGGCGAAGAACCCCACCCAGAAATGGCAGCTCCGTCGTCTGAAGGTCTTTGCCGGCAATGAGCACAAGCACGCCGCGCAGAAGCCCGAAGTCTGGACGGTCGAATAAGGAAAGGAGGAAATTTTAGAATGGCTACCTATCAGAGCAAGCGTCCCTACGCTTACGGCACCGGCCGTCGGAAATCCTCCACCGCCCGTGTCCACCTCATCCCCAACGGCAGCGGCAGCATCACCATCAATGGCCGCACGCTGGACGAGTACTTCGGTCTCGAGACTCTGAAGCTCATCGTCCGTCAGCCTCTCGCCGCCACCGAGACGGCCGAGAAGTTTGACGTTGAAGCCACCGTCGCCGGCGGCGGCATGACCGGCCAGGCCGGCGCGATCCGTCACGGCATCGCCCGCGCCCTGCTCAAGGTCGACGAGAACTACCGCGGCACGCTCAAGGCCGCCGGTTATCTCACCCGCGATCCGCGCATGAAAGAGCGTAAGAAGTACGGTCTCAAGGCCGCCCGCCGCGCTCCGCAGTTCAGCAAGCGCTGATCGGACGCAAATTTACAGCTCAAAAGCTCAAAACCCCGGAAAATCACCATTTTCCGGGGTTTTCTTATACCCTTTTCGTCCGATTGCTGCTGATGCGGTTTGTGCCAATTTTATAAAATATGACCTGCCGGGTTTGTACGCCAGCCATTCATAAGCCTGTCATTCTCCATGATAAAGGGGCTCGCCGTATCCTGTCCCCATGAGGTATCATATTTCCCCATAAGGTAATCGCTCAGTGCCGTTCGATCCGCAAAGCGCAGCAGCCGGTACGGCTCCTGAAAGGCCACCTTTTCTACAAAGTACAGTGTTCCATCCTCCGCCGTCAGCAGCACACCGACATGCCCGACAAACAGCAGAGGCTCCTCCTCGGCCGGCTTATCATGGAAGAATACCGTGATGAGGCGGATTCTTTCATTCTCCCGAAAGGCAACGCCGCGGGAGGCCCATTCCTCTTGTACGGTTTGTACATGACGCTTGATCTCCGTGGTGTCCTCCGCCTTCATGGAGGAATACAGTGCGCGGAAATCCGCAAGACTGCTTCCGCCCAGCGCATCGGGATCTGCTTTCAGCGTCTCCTCGTCTACAAACAGCACATCTTCACCGGCATTGATTTGAGAGTCTGCGCTCACGGAGAGGA
>ERZ1034952.231-NODE-231-length-52279-cov-7.369313_pt1 | contig 52279 bp, 39 predicted proteins | sample MGYA00520625_ERZ1034952 | MGnify/ENA primary metagenome ERZ1034952 (study PRJEB33766, sample SAMN09781773) | gut metagenome | biome: gut microbiome | host: Homo sapiens | place: Madagascar | study: EMG produced TPA metagenomics assembly of the PRJNA485056 data set...
CACTTGTTGCTATCTGCGGCAGCGCGGTTGTGATCAAGTCCCGCAAGTAATTGCACGGCTTTCACGAGCATCAATAACAACAAAAGCTCCCGGCTTTACGCCGGGGGCTTTTTTGCGCTCCGGGAAAGCCTGCGTGCAAAAAAGCGCCGGCGGCGCAAATACAATGAATTGTACTTGATTTTTCGGCTTACATATAATATAATGTGGGGGTGAGAAATAATGTCCTCTTTTTGCATTATTCTGCTTTCGGCACTTGCCTGTATCGGGGTAGTCCTGATCATACGCGGGCTGTGCCGCTTTCTATCCGCGCGCCGCGCAAGCTATATCTGCCTCTGCTTCGACAAAGCACTGCTCGAAGGCGGCAAGCCGGATATGATCATTATCTGCCGCAGCGATGCGGAGGAAGATGAGATCATCCGCCGCATAAGCGACGGCGATCCGAGACGTGTATATATCAAAAGGTGGTAGCGCTTTGGCAGAGCTTTTTCTTGACGGTGTTGTTGAAGATATTGTATATTCAAACGATGAAAACGGCTATACCGTCTGCGTGATAAACTGCGGAGGCGAGCCGGTGACGCTTGTCGGGATAATGCCGTTTCTGGGCGAGGGCGAAACGATACGCGTGCAGGGTGATTGGCAGATGCACCCTACCTTCGGCCGTCAGTTCAAAGTCGCCTATTTCGAGAAAAAGCTCCCAGAAAATGCCGCTGCAATAAGGCGTTATCTCGCCTCCGGCGCCGTAAAAGGGGTCGGCCCCGTCACGGCGGACAGGATTGTCGATAAATTCGGCGCGGACGCCTTTGATGTTATCGAAAACAACCCCCGTTGGCTTTGCGATATACGCGGCATAAGCCCGAAACGCTCCGACGAAATACATAATAACTTCACCGCTCAGTTCGGTATGCGCAGCGTCATGATGTTCTGCGGGAAGTACTTCGGCCCCGCTCTTTCGGTAAAGATCTTCAAGGCATACGGCTCCGCCGCCATCGATATCATAAAAAAAACACCCTACCGCCTGTGCGACGATATACCCGGTATCGGCTTCGAAAAAGCCGACCGTATCGCTTCCGACCTCGGTTTTTCCGCGGATTGCCCGGAACGCGTGGAGGCGGGGGTCGTTCATATGCTTAATTCTGCCGCAATGAGCGGCGGTCATTGCTTTCTGCCGGCGGACAAGCTTTTCAATGCCGCCTCGCGGGTGCTCTCTGTCGGCGAAAAATACATATCATCCGCCGCGGACAGGCTTGCCTCGAACGGCAGGCTTCACAAATTCGATCTCGGCGGGGATTGCTATGCGCTTTCCGAGCTGTTTGCCGCCGAAACATACATCGCCGCCAAGCTGATGCTGATAAATGATTTCAAGTTTCCTTTCGTGCTTGAAGGCGCGGAGGAACAGATAGATGTTTTGCAGCAGAAAAACGGGCTGATATATGCACCGGAACAGAGAAGCGCTATTTCGCAGGCGCTCACGAGTGGCGTGACGGTAGTTACCGGCGGCCCCGGAACGGGAAAAACAACGATAATCAAGGCTATAATAGATCTGTGCGGCATTCTTAAATTTTCCGTCGCACTTGCCGCGCCGACAGGGCGCGCCGCAAAAAGGATGAGTGAATCGAGCGGGAAAGAGGCAAAAACGATACACCGCCTGCTCGAAGCGGGCGTGGGCGAAAACGGAGTCAACCGCTTTTCCCGCAATGAGGAAGCCCCGCTTGCCCAGAAGGTCATCATTATCGACGAGGTATCCATGGTAGATACAAACCTCATGTGCGCGCTGCTGAAAGCGGTTCGCCCGGGGAGCTATCTTATACTTATCGGCGATCCGGACCAGCTCCCGCCGGTGGGTGCGGGGAACTGCCTGAACGATATTATCGCAAGCGAAAGGTTCGGCGTGATAAAGCTGAGCCATATATTCCGTCAGGCGGAACAGAGCCTTATTGTTACGAATGCCCATGCGATAAACAACGGCGAAATGCCGATAATCAACGACAGAACAAGGGATTTCTTCTTTGTGGAAAAGCCCGACGGCGAGGAAGCGGCAACCCTTATGGTCGATTTTGCCGTGAGGCGTCTGCCGAAGAAGTATAATGCCGATCCTTATGACGATATACAGGTCATTTCCTGCACAAGAAAGGGGCTGCTCGGCACGAGAGAGCTGAACGCACGCTTCCAGCAGGCGCTCAACCCGCCCTCGAAGGAAAAAACCGAAAAAAAGTTCGGCAGTATCGTGTTTCGTGTCGGCGATAAGGTCATGCAGGTCAAAAACGATTACGACCTCGAATGGAAGCGCGGAGGCGAGCAGGGAAGCGGTATTTTTAACGGCGATACCGGCAGAATCACCTATATCGATACAAAGAAGGAATATATGACGGTCTGCTTCGACGGAAGAAGCGCCGATTACGATTTTTCACAGCTCGAGGAGCTGGAGCTTGCCTATGCGGTGACCGCGCATAAAAGTCAGGGCAGTGAATACCGCATTGTCGTTATTCCCGCGTTCGATGCGCCCTACCCGCTCATGACACGCAACCTGCTTTATACTGCGGTGACAAGGGCAAGGGAGATAGTAGTTATTGTCGGCAACAGCCGCTCGATCGCGGTGATGGTCGGAAACGACAGCATACCGATACGGCATACCGCATTAAAGGCGCTGCTCACGCTCGATGAAAGGGTAGTAAAATGAAGGTCGATCTTTTTGCACCGATGCTTTGCTCCGTATGCCGCGAAAATGTCGTTTACGACGAATTCCCGATTTGCCCCGAATGCCTTCCGAAGCTGCAGCAGCTTCTTGCGAAGAGGTGCAGATCCTGCGGCAAGCCCGCGACAGGCTGCGAATGCGGCGGTGCCGCTGCGGTGCGGGCACTGTTCTTTTACGGCGATCCCGTTTCAAAGCGGATTATGTATATGCTGAAATACAATGCCGATCGCCGCGCGGCGGATTTCTTTGTGCGGCTCGCGCTTGATGCCTGCGGCGTTTCCGGGTGCGACGGCGTGGCTTATGTCCCGCGGGATGCGCGCAGAAGGCGCAAATACGGCTTCGATCAGGCAAAGGAGCTGGCGACAGCTGCTTCACGCGTGCTCGGGGTTCCGCTTGTTTCGCTTTTGTCAAGGCGGCGGCACGGCAAAGCGCAAAAGCTGCTTTCCGCAAAGGAGCGGCGTGCGAATATGAAGAACCGGTTTTATATCGGGCAGGAAATAACCGAACAGGAAAAATTCCGCAGACTGCTGCTTGTGGATGATGTCTGCACTACCGGTGCAACGGTAAAGGCGTGCGCCGACATACTGCGCGGCAGTGTCGCGAAAAGCGTTACGGCGATGTGCCTTGCGAGGACAGAGCTTTCAAAATAAAAACGGAGAAAACAACATGAATAATACTGTAAATGCAACAATATCAGCGGGCGAGCTTTCGGTTTCGCTTTCGGTTTCGGGCGGCGTTTCGATCACGGCGGCGGAGGATAAAAAAAGCGGAGTGCGTTTTTTGAATTCCGCGCACGCGTTGTTTACGCTCACCGCAAGGCGTGTCGAAAACGACGGGACAGTCACTGTCGGTTCGGATACCGGCTGGGGTAAGGCGGTTTACGAAAACGTCGGGAACGAGCATATCTTTGTGCTGACGGAAAACGATAAACTTCCGCGAGTTACCGCCGTTGTCTGCGCTCATGCCGAAAACGGCAGGATAACCTGGTCCACACGGCTTATTTCGGAAAATACCGAATATTCGCTTTACGAATGCGACTACCCCGCGATTTATTTCGATTGCGTACCGCAGCGCAGCTTTCTTTCGCCCACCGGCCCCGGTGAGGTATGGAACAGTATGCAGGAATGCCGTTCCTGCCAGAATTACCCGTCCTACGGCGCCTCCATGCAGTTTATGGCTTTTTGGGATGATGATATCCGCCGCGGTGTTTATTACGGCATACACGACCCGTCCCCCGCATACAAAAAGATATTCTTCGAAAAAAAGAAGCACGACGACTTTTTCACCGTAAAAGTATCCCAGCCGCTCACGGATATAGATGTCGGCTGCAATTCCCAAACGCTTTACGGCGAATGTATATGGCAGATATTCGACGGTAACTGGTATGATGCGGCGCTTATTTACCGCGAATTCTTCCTTTCCAATGCCGTTTGGAAGCCCGAAACCGAGCACGGAAGCCGCACCGATACCCCCGATTGGTTCAAAAAGGTATCGCATTGGTGGCGTGTCCGCATGAAGGGGGACGAGCAGTATGTCGATGACATACTCCGCGCGAACGCCGATCTCGGCTACGACAGCCCCGTGCATCTTTACGACTGGTTCGAAATACCTTACGATAACGATTATCCGCATTACTTCCCCGCAAAGGAAGCGATGTATACCGGCGTAAAGCGCTTGCAGGAAAACGGTGTCCGCGTGATGCCGTATATCAACGCACGGCTTTGGGATACGCGCGATAAGGGCATGGAGGATTTCGAGTGGAGCGAAAAGGCTTATCCGAATTGCACGAAGGATAAGACAGGCAAGCCGTTTATCGAAATATACAACAGCAAGGAAGCCGACGGAAGCCCCGTCAGGCACTCCATAATGTGCCCCTCCACCGCCTGCTGGCAGGAAACGATCACCGCAGTGGTGGACAAGCTGCTGAACGAAGTCGGCGTGAACGCCGTTTATATGGATCAGATCGCTGCGGCGCAGCCCTACCCGTGCGAGGACAGAACACATTCCCACCGCCCGGGCGGCGGAAGCTGGTGGGTAGAAGGCTATAACAACCTTCTTGATCATGTAAACCGTGTTCGTCCGTCCGAAGCCGCGCTTTCCACGGAATGCACGGCAGACCCGTTCATGAAGCATATGCAGGGGTACCTGACATGGATTTGGGTCCATAATGCACAGGTGCCGGCGTTTGTCGCGATATATGCCGGTTATGTAACGATGCTCGGCAGGAACTACTGCTTTATGCCTGTCGAGGATGATGAAGGGCAGCGTATCATGATAGCGCAGTCGCTCACCTTCGGCGAACAGCTCGGCTGGAACGATCCGCTGCTTTACCTCCAAATGAAGCACCGCGATTTTTATCGCCGCTGTGTCGCCGCGAGGGAGGAAATCGGTTCCTTTATGTACGAAGGAACGCTTCTCCGCTCGCCGGAATTCACCTGCGATGCACCCCTTTTGCGCACCACTCAGTGCCGCGAAGCATATGGCGGTCTGGTGGAGCATTCCGCGATATTCTGCGAGCATTGGCAGAGGTACGACGGAAAACGTATGCTTCTGCTCGTGAATGCGGGCGAAACCGAATGCACGGCGGAATGCCTGCGCTCACTCGGCGATGGTGAATATACCCTTTCGGGTGATTGCAATGCCGTTTTGAAGATCGAAAACGGAAAGGGCTGCGTAACACTCCCGCCGCTTTCGGTGCAATACTGTATTTATTGATTTATCGGTGAACCATGCTTTTTCGATTTTTCCGCCCGGATATGGCATTTTACGATGTTTATAACATAAGCGCCTCCACACTTGCCGGGCTCGGCGTAAAGGGTGTCATTTTCGATATAGACAATACCGTTGCACCCTATGAGGTGGAACGCCCGACCGAGCAGATGCTGGGGTATTTTGCCACGCTCCGCGAGGCGGGAATAAAAATGGCGTTCGTTTCGAACAACAAGGGCAACCGCGTCGCCGTGTTCAACGAAAGTCTGGGGCTTTATTATGTCTGCAAGGCGGGCAAGCCTTCTCCGAAGGGTGTCCGCAAATGTATCCGGCATTTCGGGCTTTCGAAGGATGAGGTCATTGCCGTGGGCGATCAGATATTTACCGATTGCGTCGCGGCACACCGCGCCGGGATCAGATTTGCGCTCGTGAAACCAATACAGAAGCAGGAAAGCGCGTTTTTCCGGTTCAAACGGTTTATGGAAAGGCCGTTCGTGTTCGGGCTGCATTGGTTCACCGAAAAGGAATTTATCAAAAGACTTCGCGGGATGGGCGGAAAAAACAGCAACGCGGAAAGCGAGGGTGAAGAGGAATGAAAGCAAAATTCGGCCCCGGAGGCAATTCTGAAGCCTTCAAGGCGAGCGGAGGCCGCTCTACACTTCAGGCACCGGGGTATGTAAAAAGCATCGGGCTTGATGCGTATGAATACGAGGCGGGCAACGGTATTTCCGGCACGCCCGAGCTGCTTGCCGCTATCGGCGCAAAAGCAGCCGAGCATGGTGTGGCAATGTCGTTCCATACGCCGTATTTTATCTCGCTTTCGAGCTTGGAGCCCGAAAAGCGGGCAAAAAGCGTGGAATATATCCGTCAAAGCGCGCAGGCAAGCCTGCTTTTGGGCGCAAAAACCATGGTCGTGCATTGCGGCTCCTGCGCAAAAATGGATCGCCGCGAGGCAATGGCGCTTTCCGCCGACACTCTCGAAAAGGCTGCGGTTATGCTTTGCGACAACGGCTACGATGTCGTGCTCGGGATCGAAACAATGGGCAAGCTGAACCAGCTCGGAACGCTTTCCGAGGTATTGGAGCTTTGCCGCATTTCCGAACGCTTTGCGCCGGTTGTGGATTTCGGGCATCTGAACGCGCGTGACAAGGGGCGTTTCTTCACCCCAGACGATTACAAAAGGGTTTTCGACGAGATATCCGAATCCCTCGGTGCAGGCTATGCGGAGGGGCTGCATTGCCATTTTTCCAAGATAATGTATACCGAAATGGGCGAAAAAAAACACCTCACCTTCGAGGATACGGTTTACGGCCCCGAATTTGCCCCGCTTGCACAGGCGATAGTCGAGCTCGGCGTACATCCGACATTGATCTGCGAATCCGCCGGAACGCAAACGGAGGATGCACTTTATATGAAGGGCGAATATGAAAGATTACTCGAAAAAGCATCTGCCGGCAGGGCTTAAAAAATCCCTGCTTGCCGCAGCGGCTTTCCTGCTTGCGGCACTGTTTGTGATGTCGGCGGCGAACCTGCTTGTCGTTTCGCTTGCGGCGAAGTATATAATCCCGTTCGAAAGCGCCGTTTCCCGCGGGGCGGACAGCATTGTCGTGCTCGGCGCGGGCGTGCGGGCAAACGGAACGCTCACCGATATCCTGCGCGACCGCGTGGATACAGCGGCGGCACTGTATTTTGCCGGTGCGGCGGAGCAGATAATCGTCAGCGGCGAGCATAACGACGGCGGTTACAGCGAGCCGGAGGCGATGAAGGCATACCTTATCGGCGCCGGAGTTCCCGAATCGGCGATTATTACCGACCCGCTCGGGAACAATACATACAAAACGGCATACCGCGCAAGCCATGTGTACGGGGCGAAGCGCCCGATATTCGTCACACAGGATTTCCATATGGCAAGGACCGTCTACCTTGCGCGTGCCGCGGGTGCGGATGCCGTGGGAGTGACGGCGGATAAAGGGCGTTATGTGCGCGAAAAATGGTACGAGATCCGCGAATTTATTGCAAGATCGAAGTATTTCTTCGACGGGATATTCCTTCCGGACGGCGAATGAGCGTTTTTTGCATGCAGATAAAGTGAAAACGAGGTTATAAAAATGGTTTACGACGAGCTTACGATACACACGACAACGGCCGGCAGCGAGGTGGTTTCCGGTGTCCTGTTCAACGAGGGGATAACCTGCTTTTCTGTTACCGACCCGCGCGACCTTGCCGAGCTGATCGAAAACGGCGGCGTGCCCGTGGATTATGTGGAATCCGGGCTGCTGGACGGGCAAAGCGATGTCACCGTGCGCGTTTATCTGGCACGGAACGAACAGGGCGCGATCCAGAAAACCGGGATAATCGCCGGTGTGAAGCGGCTGAAGGCGGAAAACGGAAACGCCGAATGGCTCGGAAGCCTTGATATCACCGTTTCCGAATCGGACGACAAGGATTGGGAAAACAACTGGAAGCAGTATTTCCACCCGCTTTCTATCGGCGAAAAGTTTCTTATTTGCCCTTCGTGGGAGAAGGTCCCCGGGGAGGGAAGGACGGTCATCGAGATCGCCCCTGCATGTTCCTTCGGCACCGGGCGGCACGAAACAACGGCGCTTTGCCTTGAAGAGCTTGAAAAGCAGGATATAGCCGGCAAGGACGTGCTTGATATGGGCTGCGGCAGCGGGATACTCGGTATTGCCGCCCTGAAGCTCGGGGCAAAGCATGTGGATGCCGTCGACATAGATATGGTGGCGACACGCATCGCCGGGGAAAATGCGGAAAAGAACGGTATTCCCGAAGGGCTTATGGATATTTACTGCGGGAATATTCTCACCGACGGCACGCTTTGCGAAAGCCTTGCGCAAAACAGCTATTCGCTGATACTTGCAAATATCGTTGCGGATATTATCAGCGATATGCTTCCGTTCTTCGCCCGCTGCCTTGATGCGCAGGGGCATATGATATGCTCCGGAATAATCTCCCCGCGCAGGGATTTTGTGGTTGATGCGCTCGGTAAGGCGGGCTTTGTTATCGAAAGCATTCGCGAAAAGAACGAATGGGTGGCGATCGTATGCCGGAAAAGCTGAACGCGGATGCCGCAAGGAGCGAGATCGAACGCCTGCGCGCTGTGATCGAGTATAATTCGCGGCTTTATTACGAGCTGGATTCGCCTGTCATGCAGGACGAGGAATATGATGCGCTCTTCAAACGTCTGAAAGAGCTGGAAGCCGAATTCCCGCAATACGCAAGTGCCGATTCGCCGACAAGGCGTGTCGGCGGCGCCGTTTCGGGCAGGTTCCGCAAGGTGCGGCACACAGTGCCGATGGATTCCTTCGGCGATATATTCTCCGGGGAGGAAATATACGATTTTGTTTCGCGCATCGAGGCGGAATACCCCAAAACGCGTTTCGTTGTGGAAAACAAGTTTGACGGGCTTTCGGTATCGCTCGAATATGTCGGCGGAAAATTCGTGCGCGGGCTCACACGGGGCGACGGCGTTTTCGGCGAGGATGTGACCGAAAACCTGAAAACAGTGCGGAATATACCGCAAAGCCTGAAAGGCGCGCCCGAAAGGCTTATCGTTCGCGGCGAGGTATATATGCCGCGCGAGGTCTTTGCGCGGCTTAATACCGTGCGTGAGGAAAACGGCGAACGCACCTTTGCCAACCCGCGCAATGCTGCGGCGGGGTCGCTTAGGCAGCTCGATCCGAAGGTCTGTGCGGCAAGGGAGCTTTCGATTTTCGTTTTCAACTGGCAGTACGGCAGCGACGGAATACCCGACAGCCACGCAGAATCGCTTTCGGCACTTGCCGAAATGGGATTTACCGTTTCGGAACGCAGGATCATCTGCGAAAATGCCGGCGAGGTGGCAAAAGCGGTGGGAACGATCGGTGAATCGCGCGATCGGCTGCCGTATGATATAGACGGTGCTGTTATAAAGGTTGATTCGCGCGCGGTGCGCGAAAGCCTCGGCAGCACCGCCGCGGCACCGCGTTGGGCGGTTGCATATAAATTCCCGGCGGAAATTGCGGAAACAAGGCTTATTGATATCGAGATCCAGGTCGGGCGTACGGGCGTGCTCACCCCGCGTGCGCATCTGGAACCGGTGCGGCTTGCGGGGACAACGGTTTCCTTCGCAACGCTCCACAATATAGATTATATCCGCGAGCGCGATATCCGTATCGGCGATACGGTGCGCCTTCGTAAGGCGGGCGATATTATCCCGGAGATAATTTCGGTTGTCGCCGAAAAGCGTCCGGAGGGCACTCACCCATTCGAGATGCCCGCATTCTGCCCTTCCTGCGGCGAGCAGGTCACGAGGGAGGAGGGCGAAGTCGCCGTCCGCTGTATAAATCCGGATTGCCCGAGCAGGCTTTTGCAAAGCATTGTCCATTTTGTTTCCCGCTCAGCGATGAATATCGACAGTATCGGCGAAAGCCTGGCGAGCCGGCTGATAGCCGCAGGGCTCGTAAAAAGCTGCGCGGATATTTATACACTGCGCCGGGAGGAGCTGCTCACGCTCGACCGTATGGGCGAAAAGAGTGCGGCAAATATCCTTTCCGCTATCGAAAAAAGCAAAAGTGCCGGTATGGCAAGGCTGCTTACCGGGCTTTCGATAAGGCATATCGGCGAACACGCGGCTTCCGCGCTCGCAATGCGCTTCGGAAATATGGATGCGCTTGCGGCGGCGAGCTTCGAACAGCTCTGCGGCATTGATGATATCGGTGCCGAAAGTGCGGGTGCGGTGATAAGCTTCTTTGCCTCGCCCCATGTAAAAACGCTTCTGGAACGGCTTAAAGCCTGCGGTGTGCTTATCGAAAACACCGAAACCGTTTCCGGCAACGCGCTGGAAGGCAAAACGGTTGTCGTAACGGGCACGCTGCCCACATTGAAGCGGAATGAGGCGGAGGCGCTCATACGCGCCAACGGCGGCAATGCCGCGGGTTCGGTTTCCAAAAAAACTTCGTTTTTGCTTTGCGGAGCCGATGCGGGCAGCAAGCTCGCCCGCGCACAGGAGCTTGGGATCAGCATCATCAACGAGGAAGAATTCCTTGCTATGATAAACAAAGATAATCTTTAAGGGAGTTTTTATTATGGATTATTCTGCATTACCCGTTTTTGATACGGCGGAAGTCGTTGTCTGCGGCGGCGGTACGGCGGGTGCCTTTGCCGCCTATGCCGCGGCGGATGAGGGCGCGGATGTTCTTGTTGTCGAACAGCTCAGCTCGCTCGGCGGCAGCGCGACAAACGGGCTTGTCACCCCGGTCATGAGCACCCATATCAAGGGCGAAAAGCAGTGCTCGTATATCAGCCGAATACTTGCCGAAAGGCTTATTGCGGAGAACGGAGCGGAGGGTAACGGTTCGTATTTCGATCCGATGATGCTTCGGCTCACGCTCGAAACGATGTGCGCCGAAAAGGGCGTAAGAACGCTTTTTTATACCACGATCGCCGATGTAATACGCGAGGACGGCAAAATAACCGCGCTTGTCGTATGCAACAAACGCGGGCTCGGGCTTATAAAGGCACGCGTGTTTATCGATTCCACGGGGGATGGCGATGTTTGTGTCCGTGCAGGGGCGGAATATACAAAGGGCAACCCCGAAAACGGTAAAAACCAGCCGGTCTCGCTTCGCTATATCGCCGGTAATATCGATTACGATGCATTCGGGCAGTTCCTGCGTGAACAGGTCGCCGAAACCGGCAAAAATTTTGCGGCGGAATACTGGCAGGATCATCTTTATGCCGCCTGCTGCAACGGCGAACAGTGGACATTGGGCGCCGTGTTCGACAAGGCTATCGCTGCGGGCGATCTTCTGCCGGAGGATCGCGCATACTGGCAGATCTTCACCGTTCCCGGCAGACCGGGCTGCCTTGCATTCAACACACCGGAATTTTTCGAGCATACCGACGGTACCGACCCGGCAGACCTTTCCTTTATTCAGGCAGATGGCAAAAAGCGCATAATCCGCCAGATGAAGTTTTATAAAAAATATTTCCGCGGGTTCGAAAATGCCTATATCTGCGAGATCGCATCGCAGGTCGGCGTGCGCGAAAGCCGCAATATCACGACGGAATATGTACTTACAGCCTCCGATCTGCTCAGCCGCGCCAAATTTGCGGATATGTTCTGTCAGTCCAATTACCCGGTGGATATCCACGGTAAATCGCTCAACTTCGGCAAGATAAAGGTCACCCCGAACGAGGACGGCAAAAACTGGTACGAGATTCCCTACCGTTCGCTTGTCGTGAAAGGGATCGATAACCTCTTTGTCGCGGGGCGCTGTCTCGGCGCGGAATTTCTTGCGCAAAGCAGCCTGCGTGTACAGCATTCTGTTCGCTCCTCCGGAGAAGCGGCGGGTATCGCGGCGGCAATGTGCGTGCGCGGAAATGTTCTTCCGCGGCTGCTCGACGGTGCCTCCGTCCGCGAGGTCATGATAAGCAAGGGCGCAGAGTATACCGAATAACCGGAAAACATTTTTTGCGGGAAAAAGCACACGTAAGCGTGCTTTTTCTTTATGCCCGCATTGCACATCGCCCGCATTTATGCAATAATACAAAAAGCCGTTGACATCAGCCGCATTTGACTGTATAATATGATCAATAAATGAAAGGAGAAATACAACAATGCGCAAACAGCTATACCGTATCACGGCGTTGATTGCGGCGGTGCTTTTCTGCCTGCCGCTGATCGTTGCGTCGGCATCTGCGGCGGCGTTTTCGATGAACGTTTCGTCGCAGCACACTATCGACGGTGTTGTCGAATACAAAAGCTATAATGTTACGAGCAAGGTGAACGAAAACGAAGGCTCCACCTACACGCTCACCTTCAACCCGGAGAACGGCTATATCGCAATGCCGTTTGCCGGTTTTGCCGGCACCTCCGCCAACCCCAAAAAGCAATACGAAATGGCAACGGGCGCTTCCGGCAGCCGCTACGATTATACCGTCGCGGGCGTTATCAACGGCGCGTTTTTCAGCATGGGCAACCCATATGGGCTTCTCACCGGGATCAATGTTTCCAACGGCAAGATCGAATCGGCTCATATGCCTTTTTCCGGCTCCGTCGTCACCTTCGGCTCGGACGGGAGCATGAAGATAGTCGATACCAGCCTTTCCTCCTCCGTTACCATCGGCGGGCGCAGCTATACCGACCTTATCTGGTATTACAACAAGCGCCGCAGCACGAGTGACAGCGGCGATTGGTACGATTATCTCTATTATTACGATAAATCCTGCGGCACAAAGTGCGATTCGGTATTCCCCGGAACCGAAATTCTTTGCAGAAAGCTGGATAATACCGATATCGCCATCGGCAGAACGCTTGTCGGCGAAGTCATTTCCGTAAGCAAAAACACCTCCGGCGGCGCGGTGGGGAATGATGAATTTGTCCTTTACTATCCGGATAACCGCACGACCTATACCTCGCTCGTCCAGGGGCTTCATCCCGGCGAAAAAATCGAAATATCCGTAACGGAAAAGAATTCCTCCGCCCGCGCGGCGACCGAATCCGCCGTCGGCATAATCTCCAATGTCGGCAGGCTTGTCATGAACGGGATGGATCTCACGCTTTCTCAGAGTACCATCGGTACGCATTCCGTCACTTCGGCAAGGGCATGGACAGCGTTCGGCACCAAGCCGGACGGAAGCTATGTTTTCCTTGTGAGCGAGGAAAACAAGCTCACCATGCGCGATGTCGCGCAGCAGATGATAAAAATGGGCTGCAATAACGTTGTCCGTATGGACGGCGGCGGAAGCAGCGCCATGTACCTTTCGGATACCGGCTCCGGCAGTGCGGGTTATGCCTATTCCGCAGGCGGGGCTAATTATGCACGCCCCGTCGGCGATTGCATTTTGGTGCTTAAAGCATCCAGTGCGCGCAGCGATTCGCTTAAAACCGCGCTTGCGGAAAAGATATCCGCCGCGGAAGCCGTTATCGGCAATAAGGATCGCACCGTGCTCGATGCCGCAAGGGCTATATACGCTTCCGAAACCGCTGTCGACGGCGATTACAAGCACGCGATAATGGATCTTACGGAAAACTATATCAACGGCAAAGCGATCCTTCGTACCGCAGTGAACGAGCTTACCTCCGCCGCGCTTGCCTCCGGCAACGACCGTGCGCTCGACATCGCACAGATGCTTTCGCAGGAGGCAAACCGGCTTATCGAGGCGGGTTCGGAGAATGCCTGCCTTGAATTTGAGCAGACCGTTTCCGATATCGATGTCACGGGATACACCGGCAAAAAGCTTTCTCTCGGCGCACAGTACGCCACGGCGGAGGTGAACACCGGCTTCCCGGATACCGGCAGGCTGGAGCTTACCGACGGCGCCCTCTTCGGGCTTTCCGCCTCCGCCCCGCAATGGACGGGCTTCAAGCAGGGCGATAAGACCGGCACCGACGAAACCGGCGATTATGTCGATATTTTTGTCGATCTCGGCACAGAGGCGGATGTCTCCGCCGCATCGCTTTCCGCACTGAATATGACAAGCTGGGGTGTCCGGGCTCCCAAGCGGGTGGTTGTGCTCAGCTCCGCGAACGGCACCGATTTTACCGAGCTTGCATCGCTTGAATCGGCGTATACCGCTGCGGAGGGCGCCTGCCAGCCGGTGTATTACGATAATGCCGTTTCTGCCGTAAGGGCAAGGTATTTCAAGTTTCGCGCATATTTCGCCGCAACGCATATGTTTGTCGGCGAGGTAACTCTTTACGGCGGCACGGGAGTAAACGCGGTAAAGCTTACCGGTATCAATAAAAAGATCGCCGCCGATGATGCCGTCGTGTTTACACCCTCGTTCGGCACGGTAACGGCAGGCAATGCAAACCTGAACTGGACAAGAAATTATATATGCGTTTACGACAGTACGCTCGGCGCTTATGTCGTGGAAAGCATCACCGCCAACAACGGCAAGACCGATTATTCCTATGAACTCGGCGACAATAAGATAATCGTTGCGCTCCACGGCAGCTCCGTCGGCGCGGTCAGCGGTAAGGTGGGCAATATCGTTTCGATAAACGGTATCGACATATCCGAAAGCCGTATATATTCCGGCGCAAGGATCAATTTCTTCCCAAACACCGAAAGGAACCTTGAAATGCCCGTCGACGGCAGGGTATTCACGGAGGAATCCGGCATAACCGTCGACGAAAACGGTATGTTCAGGCTTCCCGAGGGAATAACCCCTGAAAAGCTCGGCACCATGATGGCGACCGGCGATTACACCCTGAACGCGAGCGGAAAGCTTGTCGGCAGCGGCAGCACCGTGGCGGTCGGCGGCAAGGTGTATACCGCATACGTTATCGGCGATGCGGACGGCAGCGGCAGGATCGATGCGGTCGATTATCTTTATGCGAAACGTGCTTATCTCGGGACATATACGCTTTCCGGCGCGTGCAGGAGAGCGGTCTGCATCAATAACGGCGAAACCATCGAGCTGACCGACTTGATCCGCATGAAGCGCCATACCCTCGGCACCGAATATATCAAATAAACCGCAAACACAAAAAGAGAGAAGGCATCAAACTGCCTTCTCTTTTTTGCGTGGGTCTGATCATTCCTCGCCGGCGCGCTTGCCGAGCCGGTATACCTGTTCTTCCTTGAAGGTTTTCCAGCTTCCGTCGGCTATCGCGGCGCGGATCTTTTCCATGAGCTTGTTATAGAAATAAAGATTGTGGATAACACACAGACGCATCGCAAGCAGCTCGCGCGCCTTGAAAAGATGGCGGATATACGCGCGCGTGTAGGTGCGGCACACGGGGCAATCGCATTCCGTGTCAATAGGGGAATCATCCAGAATGTATTTGTTGTTGTTCAGGTTCAGCAGCCCGTCGGAGGTGAAAAGGTTCCCGTGGCGGGCATTTCGGGACGGCATGACGCAATCGAAGAAATCCACTCCGCGGTCCACCGCTTCAAGAATATTCACCGGCGTGCCGACACCCATCAGATACCTCGGCTTTTCGTAGGGAAGATAGGGCTCGCACGCCTCGATAATGCGGTACATTTCATCCGCGGTTTCGCCCACCGCAAGCCCGCCGATAGCATAGCCGTCGAGATCGAGCTTTGATATTTCTTTAAGATGGCGTATCCGGATATCCTCGTATACTCCGCCCTGACCGATGCCGAACAGCATCTGCGCCTTGTTTATGGTTTCCGGGAGCGAATTCAGGCGATCCATTTCGGTTTTGCAGCGGTAAAGCCAACGGATGGTTCTGTCCACGGAATGCGAAATATAGCTTTTATCCGCAATGGAGGAGGGGCATTCGTCAAAAGCCATGGCAATTGTGGACGCGAGCGCGGATTGTATCTGCATACTCACCTCCGGGCTCATAAAGACCTTTGCACCATCCATATGCGAGGCAAAAGTCACGCCTTCTTCCTTGATATTGCGCAGCTTTGCAAGCGAAAATACCTGAAATCCGCCGCTGTCGGTAAGCACGGGGCGATCCCAATTGAAAAACTTATGTATCCCGCCGAGCTTGTAAATGATATCCTCGCCCGGGCGGACATGAAGATGATATGTGTTGGAAAGCTCCACCTGGCAGCCGATCCGTTTCAGATCGCCGGTGGATACGGCGCCCTTTATCGCGGCGCTTGTGCCGACATTCATAAACACCGGCGTGAGAATATCGCCGTGAACGGTGCTGAAAACGCCTGTGCGCGCACAGCCGCAGGTATGGTTTATCTTGAAGCTCATATTTTTGTCACCTGTCAAAAAACTTTTCTATTTCGCGCTTCGGCAGCTTTTTAATAAACGGCCGCCCGTGCGGGCAAAAGCGCAATGCCGGGTCGGCGGCAAGCATTTCGACGATATGCCTGTCGTCCTCCGGGAGATTCTTTATTCCCGCCTTCATCGCCGCCTTGCAGGCGACGGTGTAAAGCGCGCGGTCGCATCTGTCCTTGAAGGGGATATCGCCGCCGGAAGCAAGTGTCTTTGCGAAATCCTCCATAATGGCGGCAAGCCCGGAAACATTGCCGAGCGTGGAGGGCACCGAGCGCACGATAATGCTGCCGCGCCCGAAATCCTCGATATCAAAGCCCTTTTCGGCAAGAAATTCCGAACCGGAAAGCAAAATCTCCGCCTGCTCCTCGCCCAGCTCGATAGGTATCCCCGCCAAAAGCTGTTGAACATGGAGCTCCTTGGAGCGGGCAAGCTTTTCATAAAGGATGCGCTCGTGTGCGGCGTGCTTGTCGATTATCAGGACATTGTCGTCCGTCTGTACGAACAGATATGAATCATACGCCTGCCCTATCATCCGCCAATGCGATTCCTGTGGGAACATTGCCGCCTGTTCCGGCGGTGTATCCTCAGAAGGAGCGGCGGGTTCGGATGCGGGCTGTATATCGGGCTGCGGTGCGCTTACGGGTGCGCTGTCGCGCACGGTGTAAACGCTGTGCGGAAGGGTGATATCCTCCGTGCCGATATCGTTCGGACGGAAAAGCTCGCGCTTGTGCGCCTCCGGCACCTGTGCCGCCGCGGCAAAAACCGGTTCGCGCACGGGCTGCGCTGCCGGTTCGGCTGCCTTTTGTGCTTCACGGCGCGCGGAAAACAGCAGCTCTTCAGCTTTGGGGATATCCGTTTCCGTGCCGGTAATTATCGTGTCCGGCGCGGTTTCAAGCAGACTTTTCACGCCGTAATATACTGCGTGGAACACATCGCGTTCGGATACGAATTTGATCTCGGTTTTTGCCGGGTGAACGTTCACGTCGGTCTGTTCGAAGGGGAGGGAAACGAACAGCACGCACCCCGGGTATCTCCCGCGCGGGATATAGCTTTTGAACGCCTCCTCCAACGCTGCCTGCACCGTGCGGCTTTTGACATAGCGCCCGTTTACAAAAACATTCTGCATCGCGCGCGAGCCTCTTGCACCGTCGGGCGAGGTGATGTAGCCGTAAATATGTACGTTTTCGAGCGTGTAATCCAGTTCGCGCAGGCCGGAGGCAAATTCTCTGCCCAGAACCGAGTATATTGCCGGGTAAAGACTGCCGTCGCCGGAGGTATAAAACCGCCTTTCGCCATCGGAAATAACGGTGAACGCGATTTCCGGGTGCGCCAGCGCCTCCTTTTCGGCGGCGGCAATGCAGGCGGTGCCTTCGGAGCTGTCCTTTTTCAGGAACCGCTGCCGTGCGGGAGTATTGTAAAACAGATCGCGCACGCAGATGGTGGTTCCGTCCGGGCAGCCGGCGTCTGTCATGACAATGCCGGCTTCGTCGTCGCTTTCAAGCCTCGTGCCGATGCTTTCGCTTTTGTGCTTTGTTATGATCTCCGTTCGGGATACCGAGCTTATTGCCGCAAGCGCTTCGCCGCGGAACCCGAGCGAGCGTATGCCGCAGATATCATCGCCGGAGGAAATCTTGCTTGTCGCATGGCGCAGGAGTGCTTTGGGAATGTCATCGCGGTAGAAGCCGCAGCCGTTATCCGTCACGCGGATCAGACTTTTCCCGCCGCTTTTGATTTCCAGCGTTATCTTTGTCGCTCCGGCATCTATTGAATTTTCGATAAGCTCCTTTACGGCGGAGGCGGGTCTTTCGACGACCTCGCCCGCGGCGATAAGGTTTGCCGTGAATTGGTCGAGTATGTTTATTACGCCCATCAAAGCTCCTTTTTAAGCTCGTAAAGCAGTGTGATCGCCTCATAAGGCGTGAGTGTGTTTATGTCGATCTCTTTTATCCGTTCGATAACCTTTTGTTCGGATATCGAATCGAAGCTTATATTGTCGCCGCGGTCATCCCCGCGCGCTGCGGACAGGCGGGTATCCTCTGGGAGCGATGCAAGTATCTGCTTTGCACGCTTCACAACGGCATCCGGGACACCCGCAAGGTGTGCGACCTCGATGCCGTAGCTGTCGTCCGCGGCGCCGCGGACGATCTTGCGCAGAAACACCACATCGTTGCCCCGCTTTTTTGCGGCGATATTGTAGTTCACAACGCCATCCGTTGTGCCCTCAAGCTCTGTCAGCTCGTGATAATGTGTTGCAAAAAGCGTTTTTGCACGGATGCTGCCGCTTGTATATTCCACAACCGCCCGCGCTATGCTCATGCCGTCGTAGGTGCTCGTGCCGCGGCCGATCTCATCGTAGATAATCAGGCTTTTCGGTGTGGCATTTTTAAGAATATCGGCGACTTCCGTCATTTCGAGCATGAATGTCGAATTGCCGGAGGCAAGGTCGTCCGAAGCCCCCACACGGGTAAAAACACGGTCCACAACGCCGATCCGCGCCTGCGCCGCGGGAACGAAGCAGCCCGCCTGTGCGAGTATCACGCACAGCGCAACGGAGCGCATATATGTCGATTTGCCCGCCATGTTCGGGCCGGTTATCAGCATCAGGCGATTTGCGTTTCCGTCCAGCAGGCAATCGTTCGGAACGAAATACCCGCCGTCCAAAAAGCGTTCCACAACGGGGTGACGGCAGTTCTTTACGGAAATGATACCGCTTCTGTCGATCTCCGGGCGGGTGTAGCCCTGCTCGCCCGCCACTGCGGCGTTGGAGCAGTAAACATCAAGCTCCGCAAGGTCGGTCGCGGTTATCTTTATCCGCTCCACCTGCTTCAAAACAAAATCGCGCAGCGCGGAAAACAGCTCGTATTCAAGCGCATAAAGCCTGTCCCGCGCGCCGATGACACGGCTTTCGGTCTCTTTCAGCTCCGGCGTGACAAAGCGTTCGCCGTTTGCAAGCGTCTGACGGCGGATATATTCTGCGGGAACCTGCCCCAAAAAGGATTTGGAAACCTCTATGTAATAGCCGAAAACGCGATTGTAGCCGACTTTCAGTGTCTTTATCCCGGTGCGCTCGCGCTCGTATTCTTCTATCCGCGCGATCCAGGATTTGCCGTTTGTCACCATGTCGTAAAGCTCGTCCGCGGCGGCGTTGCAGCCGCGCTTGATAATTCCGCCTTCCTTCAAAAGCGCGCTCGGCTCTTCGGCAATGGTGCTTTGTATGGAATCGCCGACATCGTCCAGCGTGTCGAGGCTTTTGTAAAGCCTTTTCAGTGTGTTGCATTTCGTGCCGGAAAGCAGTTCCTTTATAGCGGGCAGCAGATTTATCGTTCTTTCGAGCGATTTCAGATCGCGTGCGTTCGCCGTCCCGTAAACAAGCCGTGTGACAAGCCTTTCGATATCCGTGACATTTTTAAGTATGTCGCGTATCTCCTCACGGCGGACCCCGTCGGAAAGCAGCTCCTGCACAGCATCGAGCCGTGCGTTTATCGCGCGTTCGTTAATAAGCGGCTTTTCCAGCATACGCCGCAAAAGCCTTGCGCCCGCGGCGGTTTTCGTGCGGTCGACAGCCCATAAAAGCGAACCCTTGCGCTGCTTTACCCGCATGGCTTCGGTTATTTCGAGATTGCGCCTCGATGCGGCGTCGATCCCCATGAATTCGTCGCAGGAGTAAAAATCAACTTCCTTCAGGTATTTCAGATCGGTTTTCTGCGTGCGCTCGATATATGCGATAAGCGCACCGACGGCGCGCACGGCGGTGTCGCTTGCCGCCTCCGGTATTTTGCCGTACACCCGTTCCAAGGCGCCTTTTGCATTTTCAAATGTGAAATCGGCGCTTTCGCTTTGAGAAACGAGCGTTCCGAAACGGCTTCTGAACGCCGTTGATATATCCTCCGGCAGCTCCGGCGGCGCTATAAGCTCGCTCGGGGTGTAGGCGGCGGCTTCCGAAACAATGCGCGCCGTGAGATCCTCGCCGACAATTTCGCCGGCAAGCACATCGCCCGTGGAAACATCCGCAAAAGCCAGCCCAACGCAGCCCGCATCCGGACAGAGCGCGCAGATGTAATTGTTTTTCTTTTCGTCCAGATAACCGCCCTCGGTGACCGTGCCGGGCGTGATAATGCGTATGACATCACGCTTTACAAGCCCTTTTGCCGTTGCCGGGTCCTCGAGCTGTTCGCATATCGCGACACGGTACCCGCGCGAAACGAGCTTGGCGATATACCCCTCCACCGCGTGGTAGGGAACGCCGCACATCGGCGCGCGTTCTTCAAGCCCGCAATCCTTCCCCGTGAGGACAAGGTCGAGCTCCTTCGAGGCGGTTTTCGCATCCTCGAAAAACATTTCGTAAAAGTCGCCTATCCGGCACATAAGGATACATTCGGGATGCTCCTGTTTGATCTCCATATATTGCTTCATCAGCGGCGAAAGTGCCATTTGCCCGACCTCCCTTCGGTTATTTGTATATCTGTCAGTGGCAGCCGCCGCAGGTGCTGCAATCGTGCGTGCAGTTTGCGGAATCCGGATCGATGGTGAGCCCGATGGCGGAATTGAGCTCGCCCGCAAGCTCGCTTATAACTTCCTCTGCGGCGCGCATTTCGGCAAGCGTTTCGCTCCTGCCGATTTCGTCATAAACTGCACGCAGCCTTGCGGAAACGCTGTCGATAAGCGTTTTGTCGCGCTCGGCTTCGGATTTTTTGCCCTCCTGTTCAAGCACGGCCGCCTGGACGTTGTATTCGTTTATCAGCGCTTTAAGCTCGCTGTCGGCATCGTATTTTGCCTTTGCCGCCCTGTATGCGGCAAGCTCTTCGCTCTTTTCCAGCTCCGTGGTGAATGCCGTTATGGCGTTTTTCATCTGTTCTGTCATTTTCTTTGATGTTCCTTTCGGTTTATTGTTCCTTGATCCTTCCGGCAAGCGCGTATCCGCCGGCCGTATCTATTATCACATCCGCAAATTCACCCGCGGGAACGGGCTTGTCGAATGTAACTATCTTGTTTTGTGTGCTTCTTCCGCAGGGAATGCCGTTTTTGTTCAGCCCGTCGGAAAGCACGCGCACCGTTTCGCCGATAAAGCGCGCATTAAGCTCCTCCGCGATCCCGTTTTCGAGCTCGGAAAGCGCCTTAAAGCGTTGGTTGCTTATATCCCGCGGGATCTGACCTTCCATTTTGTCGGCAACGGTGCCGACACGGCGGGAATATATAAAGGTGTAAATCATGTCGAACCCGACCTGCTTTACAAGCGAAAGCGTCTGCTCGAAATCCTCGTCGGTTTCGGTCGGAAAACCGCATATTATATCCGTCGTGAGCGAAATGCCGGGCACCTTTTCCTTTATTTCAAGCGCCTTTTCGATATATTGCTCCCGCGTGTAACGGCGGTTCATCAGCCCGAGTATACGGTTGCTCCCGGATTGCACCGGCAGGTGGAAATGCTTTGCGACATTTTCGTCGTTTGCGATAACGTCCACAAGCCTGCTCGAAGCATCCTTCGGGTGGCTCGTCATGAACCGCACTCTGTATTCTCCGCCCATGGAGGCGCATTTATGTAACAGCGCGGCAAAATCGTCGCTCCCGGAATAGGAATTCACATTCTGCCCCAAAAGCGTTATATCGCGATATCCGCTTTCCACAAGCCCGCGTACCTCGGAGAGCACATCCTCCCCGCGGCGGGAGCGTTCGCGCCCGCGGGCATAGGGGACAATGCAGTAGGTGCAGAAATTATTGCAGCCGTACATTATCGGAACCCACGCCTTGTAGCTGCTTTCGCGCTTTACGGGCATGCCTTCGTCGATAACGCCGAAATCACCGTGCGGCTTTTCGGTGACAAAGGTGACGCGCTTTTTGGAATGCAGCGTTTCGCGGATTATTTCCGGCAGTCTGTGGTGCATATCCGTGCCGAATACGAAATCGACATACGGGTAGCTTTTATATATCTGCTCGCGGCGGTGTTCGCCCTGGGCCATGCAGCCGCACAGCCCGATCCGCAGGCTGCGGTCAAGCTCCTTGCGCTTTTTGAACTGACCTGCTTCGGAAAGCGCGCGTATTTCAGCGTGTTCGCGTATCGCGCAGGTGTTGATGATTATCACATCCGCTTCGCCGCTGTCGTGCGTGACGGTGTATCCGCAAAAGGCAAGCAGACCGGCTATACGTTCGCTGTCGTTTTCGTTCTGCTGGCAGCCGAAGGTTATCACGCACGCCTTTTTGCCCTCCGTTTCGGCACGAAGCGACACGGCGATCTCTTTTTGGCGTTCCAGCTCGGAACGCGGCACAAAAATATCGTTCATCAGAATAGTGTTCCCGCAGTAATGTAGATTTTCATGAGATTTTCGTTTTCGAAGAGCTTTTCGCGTTTTACAAATCCCGCCGAAGCGCTTGCGTGTACTATCTCGCCTTCGCCCAGATAAAGGGCGACATGGCGATTGAAGAATACAAGATCGCCGGTTTTCGCTTCCTCCAAGGGTATCCTTCGCAGGTTCGGGGATCTGTCGATATCGGCATCACGCCAGATGTTCACGCCGTTGAAGCGGTAGGCGTTGAAGCACAGCCCGGAGCAATCCACACCGAAAAAGCTGCGCCCGCCCCAGCGGTACTGTACGCCGAGGTATTTAAGAGCCGTCGCGGCAATGGCTTCGCGCAGTTCGGGTTCGCTTTTGCCCTTTACGGCATCTATGCGCGCAATATGGCTTTTGCGGATGTAATATATCCGCTTGCTCGGCAGGACGGCAAAGCCGTAATTTTTCTCGCTTTCCGAAAACCCCACATCGATCCTTGCGCCCATCGGAAGCGTTATCGGGCATTTGCGGAAATCGCTTCCTTCGAAGTGCAGGTCGGCAAAAGGAACCGTGACGGTGAACGCGGCATCGTGGAGCTTTTCGAAAAGCTCCTGCTTTATCACCCAGCCTTCGTATCCGTAGTCGCTTTTTATATGGCAGAATCCGCCTTTTTCGCCGATTATTTCGACTTCCTCGCCGAACAAAAGCTCGTCTGCCTGCTCGGACACAAGCTCGGGTTCCCTGTAAACCGTTGCAACGGGGACGCATACGACCATTATGAGATTACCTCCGAAAAACAAAATTTTGGCGCGGATATAGTTTTTGCTTCTTCAAAAAATATAACCGTGAAAGGAGTTGAAAAAATGAAGATATTAAGCAAAGTGCTGTGCGCGCTGCTTGCCGTTTTCTGCGGCGGCGTACCTGCGGCGGCATACGGGAGTACCGAAAAAATAATGTGGTATTACCGCCCGACAAAGGACCATTCCCGCCCTACGGTGCTGGACGGCAGCGGAATGCCGGATGAATACGGTGCGCTCTATCTCGGCGCGGAGGACGAAAAGAAGATATACCTTACCTTTGATGCCGGTTACGGAAACGAAAACGTGGAAAGCATTCTTAATACGCTCAAAAAGCATAATGCGACGGCGGCGTTCTTTATTCTGCCCGGGATAATCAAAAACAGCCCGGAGCTTGTCATGCGGATGGCGGAGGAGGGGCATACAGTATGCAACCATACAAGCAGCCACGGCGATATGTCGAGAATAACCGATATAGAACGTTTCAAAGCCGAGCTGACAGGGCTGGAGGAGCTTTACCGCGAAAGGACGGGGCATGAAATGACAAAGTATTTCCGCCCGCCGGAGGGTTCGTTCAGTATAAAAACGCTCGAATTCTGCAAAGAGCTCGGTTATACTCCGGTGTTCTGGACATTTGCCTACCCGGATTGGGATATGAAACGCCAGCCGGACCCGGCAGCCTCCGTGCAGAAGGTGCTTTCCGGCGTGCATGACGGCATGGTCATGCTGATGCACCCTATGTCACGCACAAATGCGCTGATTCTCGATGAGGTGCTCACAACGCTCGAAAACGAGGGGTATACCTTCGGTACGCTCGATGAGCTCGCGGAATGCAACCGGCGTTGAACCGATTCATTATATTATACTCTTATCCGGCACGGAAATCAACAGAAAAAAGCCGAAACGGGTGAAAACTTCGCCCGCTTCGGCTGACTGTCATACCGTCTGGAAAAGACAGAATTTAAGATAATTCGTTTCGGGCACACCCAAAAGTATGGGGTGATCGGGCGCGGCGTGGCGGAATTCGATCAGCTTCAGGCGGAAACCTGCATCCTTCGCGGCGAGCATGACCGTTTTGATAAACAATTCGTCGCTCATAAAGTGCGAACAGGAGCAGGTCGCGAGATATCCTCCGCGCGGAAGCAGCTTCATGGCACGGTAGTTTATTTCGCGGTAACCGCGCTCGGCGCCGGACACCGTCCTGCGCGATTTTGTAAAGGCGGGCGGGTCGAGTATTATCATATCGTATTTCGCGTGCTGTTCGCACAGCTCGGGCAGCAGCTCGAAAACGTCGGCGCATTTTACGTCGAGACGGTCGGAAAGCCCGTTTCTTTCGGCGTTTTTCTTTACCGCCTCGCAGGCAAATTCCGAAACATCCACCGCCGTCACGCTCTTTGCGCCGCCTTTGAGCGCGTTCAATGCAAAAGAACCGGTGTGCGTGAAGCAGTCGAGCACCGTCATCCCGCCGCATATCCGTGCGACGGCAAGCCGATTGTATTTCTGATCGAGGAAAAACCCGGTTTTCTGCCCGTTTTCAACGTCCACATCATAAAGAATCCCGTTTTCGGTTATACCTGCCACCGGGTGTGCGGCGGAGCCGTACCAGCCCTTGTATTGCGGTATGCCTTCAAGAACGCGCAGCGGGGATTCGTTTCGTTCGTATATCCCGCGTATGCCGGGTATAAGTGATAAAAGTGCGGAATATATGTGTTCCTTCACTCTTTCTGCGCCGACCGAAAGTATTTCGGCGACAAGCAGATCGCCGTAACGGTCCACCGTTACTCCGGGCAATCCGTCCGCTTCGCCGAATATCAGCCGGCAGCATTCAAAATCGAAACGCATCACCGTTTTGCGGTAGCTCACGGCATAACCCACGCGCCTTGCGAAAAAGGCACCGTCGAATTTGTCGTTCGGATTGTCGGAAAGCAGGCGCACCCTTATGCGGCTGTTATCGCTGATAAACCCCGCGCCGAGCCAGTTGCCCTTTTCACCGAACGCATCGACAATACAGCCGTTTTCGTGTTCATCGGCGCTTATCACTTCGCCTTCGTATATCCAGGGGTGCCCGTTTTTCACGGATGCTTCGCCCTTTTTTGTTATTATCGCCTTCGGGTAGGGGCGTTCCTGCTTCATGTTTGTACGACCTCGCTTTCCGGATCTCTCCGCAAGGCTGATTATATATCCGAAGCGGGAAAAAAGCAAGCGTTTATACGCGCGAATAGCTTCTTATCTTTTCGATCGCGCTTTTTTCGAGCCGGGAAACGTAAGAGCGGGATATGTTCAGCATTTTTGCGACATCGCGCTGAGCATAGCTTTTTCCGCTTTTGCTCAGGCCGTAACGCAGTACCATTATCCTGCGCTCACGCTCGGTCAGCACCGTCTTTATCGCGCGTTCGATCTTTTCCAGCCGCAGCTTGCGGTCGATGGTATCCACGATGTCGTCCGGCGCGGCGATTATTTCAAGGTAGGTCAGCGGGTTGCCGTCCTTATCGATATCCACGCTGTCGTTCACGGACATAACGCCCGCGTGCTTCTTTTGCGCACGGAAGTACATAAGTATCTCGTTTTGCAGGCATTTGCCGGCGTATGTCGCAAATCTGGCACCGTTTTCGGCATCGAAGCTGTCGATAGCCTTTATCAGCCCGATGGTCCCCACGGAGATCAGATCGTCCTGATCGCGCGAGGAGGTATAGTATTTTTTTACGATATGCGCCACGAGCCGCAGATTGTGCTCGATCAGCCGGTTCCGTGCCGCGGCGTCGCCCGCGCGGCTTTTCCGGAAAAGCTCACGCTCCTCCTCCTTCGGCAGCGGCGGCGGGAAGGAATGTGTGTCGGAGGTACGGAGTATCAGGCAATAGCATTTTGATATCAGCCCGAGCAAAAACGAAAGCATAAAATCACCTCCGGAAATAACTATGCTTCTGACGGCGGCGAAATTACACGTTCACGCATTTTCGGGCGGAAAAAGGGCGATAATAATCACATAACGGAATAAAAAGGAGATATATGTATGAAAAAACTCATAAGACTGCTGCTTCTTACCGCGCTTGCCGCGGCAATGCTCCGCGGCGGGAACGCGCTTGCACGCGGAGGCGATACGGCGCCGATATCGGTCGGTAGGCAATACCGTCTGGTCACGCCCGCATCGGAGGCATATCCGGATGACGGAAAGCTCCTTACGGACGGAGCGTTCGGCGCGAAAAATACCGAAACCGGCAGGTATTATTCATCCGGCAGGTATGTCGGCTTTCACCACGGCGCAGAGGACGGCAGTGTCGAATATGTCATTATACTCGATCTCGGAAAGAGCTATAACGATATAACCTCCTTTTCGGCAGGATACCTGAACGAGCCGGAAGTCGGTATCTTTGCGCCGAAGCAGATAGATTTTGCCGTTTCGGAGACCGAAAACGGAGAATACACCGATATCGGCTCGCTCGTTACGGAACGCTCGGCAAATGAAAAGCCCGGGCAGAGCTATGTTTCCACCCTTGCCGCGGACGGTGCGGAGGGGCGCTATGTCCGCGTGACGGTGCACGGACTGGGCAGCTATGCGGATGCTTCCGGTGCGGAGCATATTGCGGCGTGGACGTTTATCGACGAAATATCCGTCGCTTCAGCCGCGCAGGGCGGCACGGGGGATACGCCGCAGACGGGCGATCGGAATATAAGCGCACTTTTGCCCGCAGCCGCGGCGCTCGCGGCGATAAGCCTGCTGCTTTGCGGCATGAAGAAGCGCATTTTCCGCGCGCGCGGGTAAATCCCGGGTGCGGCTCCGAAATATTTGCAATGCCGGTTTGCACTTCGGAGCCGCACAATTACCGCAATCCGCCGTGATAAGTATTGCAATTTACAATAAAGCGCGCAAGGAATACAATATAAAAAATAACATACAAACGGAAGGATCTTGAAATGAGACGCACAATCGCATTACTTATCCTGCTGATCATGCTCATGCCGCTCATGTTCGCCTGCGGCGGGGAAGAGGATCTCAGCATCGACTTGAACTCATCCACGGCAAGCACGGACAGCGATCCCGAGGTTCCCGTAAAGGACTTCGGCGGTCGGGAATTCCGCGTTCTCTGCCATGATTTCAGCGCCGGCTCCAGCACCGTGCTCGGGTTTACCGGTGAAGTCATTTATTCCGACGAAAACCCCACGTCTATCGATGAAGCCAAAAAAGCCGTTGTCGAGAAGATACAGTCCGATTATAACTGCAAAATAACCGGCGATCTTCAGGCATCGGGTATCATGGATACCGTCCGCAACAGCGTTGCAAGCGGCAAACCGGATTACGAGCTTGTATTTCCCGTCACCGCCGATGCGGCAAGCCTTGCTCTGGACGGCCAGCTTACCGATCTTAAAACCGTTTCCACCATCGACCTTTCCGCACCCTGGTGGGATCAGAACTCGGTAAAGGATCTTTCGCTCTGCAACAAGCTTTATTTCGTGATGGGCGATATAAACCTTTACGATAACCAGGGCACATGGGTCATGCTGTTCAACAAGACTCTTAAGGAAAAGCTCGGCATACAGGACGATTTTTATCAGCTTGTGCGCGATGATAAGTGGAATTTCGATACCTTTGCCGAAATCTGCCGCCGCGACGGCATCAGCCGCGATCTGAACAGCGACGGTGTCATGGACGAAAAGGACCAGTGGGCGTTCGGTACGGAAAGATTCAACATTTATGTTTCCTATGTTTCCGCCGGCAGGAACATTGCCGATAAGGACAAGGACGATGTTCCCTATCTTTCGGTGCTCGATAACATGGAAGCCACAACGAACGTGCTTATGAAGGTGCTCGATTTCTATAATGACAAGAACACCGTCATCACCGCCGACGTTTCGCCCTATCTTGAAAAATACGGCGATGAAGTATGGCGCGATACGGTTCACAAGGCATTTATCGAAGGGCGCGAGCTGTTTTATATGTGCGGACTTATACTCAATACCTCCTTCCGCAAAATGAAGGATGATATGGGCATACTTCCCATTCCGAAGTTCGATCCCGCGCAGGACAGATATTATCACACCGTTTCTCAGGCGAATTCGGATGTAATGTGCATTCCCGCAGGCTTTTCGGAAAGCGAGCTTGACGATATAGGCTTGCTTGCAAGTGCGCTCTCGCGCGAGTCGAAGAAGGTCGTTACCCCCGCTTATATGGATGTCCAGCTCAAATACCGTGATGCAAGGGACGAGGAATCCGGCGAAATGCTCGATATCATCTTTGCTTCCCGTACGTTCGATGTCGGCTCGATGTACAACTGGGGCGGACTGCTTTACGATTTCATGTCGCTCGATACAAATGTCGTTTCCCGATTCGAAGCCGATGCAAATGCCGCACGCACGGCGCTCGAACAGGCTATCGAAAACGCAAAAACCAAGTAACGTAATACGGAATAACAAAACCGCACCGCGATGAACGGTGCGGTTTTTGTTTTGCGGTTTCAGGCGCCTGTCTTTTTGCCGAGCCGGATGGAGTAAACGGTAAGCACCGCGAATATCATGCAGCTTATCACGTTCAACACCTGCTGCGGATATACGCTTATTCCGAACAGCATATTGCCGTTTGATTCGATATAAGCGACAAGCTTCGACATGGCAAGCGATGATAAAAATCCGGAAAGCCCGCCGAATGCCGATTGCCACGCGATCGCATCCGTTCGGCATTCATCCGGTATGGCGCGGAAGGAAAGGTTCAGCATACCGCCGTCCATCCCCGCGGATGCCATTGCGAACAGGCAGTAATAAACGGCAAATACCGGCTTGCCGTTGCCGGGCAGCGCAAAGACGTTTATCATAAACGCCGCTGCGGAAACGGCAAAGCAGGGTGCAAGCATTTTGTACCAGCCCTTTTTATCCGCATAAAAGCCCAGCGGCACCGATACCGAAATGCGGAATACGCTGTAAAGCACGGTGAGCAGGGAAACGAATGTCATAGAAAAGCCGAGCACGTTCCGCTGGTAAGCGCCGCTGAAATCGTTTGCCGCTATCGCAGCCCGGTAAAGTATATTTGCAAGCAGTGTCTGCACAAACGCTCTTCTGCACATCGTGGTGCGCCAGGAACGCTTTATGTTTTCGCGGAATGAAACTGCCTGCACATTGACGTTTTCCGGTTCCTTTTCGCGGATGAGCATCATGAACACCGTGTTCATCACCATAAGCACGGCAGCGGTTATGCCGCATATGATAAAGCTTCCGCGGATATCGCCGCGCGCCTGGTATCCGTCTATAATGCGCCCCATTACAAAGCTGAACACCGCGCCGCCCGCAATGGAAACTATTTCCTTCCACGCGGTGAAAACGCCGATCTTTGAATTGGGCACATTGGACATCTGCCACGCCATGCGGAAGGGGTTCGGAAACCACATCAGCGCGTTTCCGAGCGTTATAAGTACAACAAACAGCGTGCTGCGTATTCCGGGCGGAATATCGAAGAAGGGAGTGAAATAGAGCAGTACGAAGCAAAGCTCGTTCAGCGTGGTCATTATTATGACCATCCGCTTTACCCGCATCCGCCTGCGTATCAGCAGTACGGCGAATATTTCGGCGGATATCGTCAGCGTTGCCATGGAGGAAATGACCCCTTGCGTTGCGGTGGAAAATCCGAGCTGATTGAGCAGGTTTGTCAGGAATGTCGATGTTGTCGCAAGAACCAGACAGTATTCGAGCATTGCCTGGATAATATATGAAGCCCTGCTTATCTTCCCGTCAGGGTCGTATTCCCTCCGCGTGCTTGTGTTGATCTCAGTCTGCAAGCGATTGCCCCCCGTTTATCGGCGAACAGCCGTATTTTTTCCGATATGCACGGTAAAACACCGAATAATCGTTGAACCCGCTTGCGTAACAGGCATTTGTTGCCGAAACGCCGGAGGATATCAGGTGTCTCGCGTTTATCAGCCGTTTTGTGATGATATAATCCCACACCGTTGTCCCGGTCGCCTTTTTGAATATACGGCACAGGCTCGGCTTGCTGATATAAAAGCCCTGCGCGATCTCTTCCAGACTTATATCATCCTTTATATGCAGGTTGATAAAATTGATTATCGCAACCGCGCGTGAATCGTCGTTCTTATCCTCATCACGGTGGCAGTAGGCGATATATATCTCGTTCAGCAGCGGCAGCAGGTTGGAAAGCACCTGCAGGCGCCTGTCCTCGCTTTCCGCCGTCATGCCGTCGATATAGTTGCGGTAGGAGGCATTGCGGAAATCCTGGGAACGGAATCGGTTCAGGTAACCCGCATCGCGGTTGCAGAACGGCTGGGCAAGCCTGCCGAACGGGTCGATCGCGGAGAAGAGATTCATGTTGAAATGGCAGATTATTCTGTCATACGGAGCATCCGGCGAAATTTCGATAAAGTGCGATTCCCCCGGGCGGAAGATAAATACATCCCCGCCTTCGGGCCGGTATTCGCGACCTTCGATGTGAAATACACCCTTTCCGCTCTGGAAGCAGAGTACTTCGTATTCGTCGTGCATATGCATTTTGTATTCGGATGGATCCGGGCGTTCGTCATAGGAATGATCCGAACGGAGATCCTCGTCTATCAGTTCGTAAATGACCGACATGGTAATACCTCTCGGTTGTAATAATTCATGCGCCGAATATCCGCCGCATCGTTACGGCAAATGTCGAAACGTCAAAGGCCGGCTGTATTTCGTCCTCGTGCAGCGCGGCATAGTCGAGCGTGAGCTTCCACAGCTCAAGCGCGCGTGTGTCGTTCCCGCACGCCTTTTCGGCGGCTGCCGCAGCAAGCCGCTTCATTATTCCGGCGTGTATTGCCAGCATACGCAACGACTGTTGTACATCGGGCGATGCTTCGGTTTTCGCATATTCTGCTGCCGATGCCTCCGCGATCTTTGCCGCATATGCTGCGGCATCAAGCTCGTGCGCATGGGAGGGAAGGTAGTACGGCCGCCCGCCGCAGAAGCGTTCGCCGCGCATATATGCCGGGTCGAAGCACGCGCTCAGAGTATCCAAATAATCCGATACCCGTTCCGCACCGCTGCCGAAGCAATGCTCAAGCACATCGCGCTTCAATGCCGCCGTATCGGTGCTTTGATCAAAGGCGGTGAAGGCAAATAGTATTTCGGGGAACGGTGTCGGAAGGAAGCTGCGCTGGGTCTGATCCTCGATAATGCCGCTTATTCCGTGCTTTCCGAGCGAAACGATATCGCTTTTCAGCACCTTTTCCGTGGCGCTGTACCCCGGGTCGAGATAATGATCCCACATGAAATGGTATTCGTAAACCATTATATCGCCGCCGAATACTTCGCGCCAGGAATCGAGATAAGCAAGGTTCTGTGCCATCCCGCGCGGCATTTTCAGCCGGTTGCGTTCATAGGGCTGCAGTGCGCTTTTGTCCGCTTCGGCGGCATAGGATTCGCCGTATGTCCGCGTTATCGGTGCGAAAAGCAGGATAAAACGGCTTTGGTTTTCAAGCTTTACCGCTTCCGGGCGCCAGAAAAGGTCGTAATAAGCGATAAACGCAATGCGGGTTTTCAGACCGCGGCGTGTAAGCTCTTTATCAAGCTCGTTAAGAAGCATGACATAGTAGTCCGCAGGGCGGAGTTTTGTGCATTCCTGACATTCGCAGTGGTTGTTCGTTTCGTCCGCAAGCCACACATGAAGCACACCCACCTCCGGGTGGCTTTCGGCATATGCGGCGATGTGATTCCGCATCAGCTCGCGGGCGCGAGGGTTAGACATACATATATTCGTGTTCAGCGGAATGCCGCCGTAAAGCTCGCGCCTGCCGGAAAGCATTGCGAAGAATTGCTTCGTCTCCTCCGGTACGGGGGCATTTACGGCTTCCCAGTCCGTTCCGTTTATTCCAAACGGCTCGCACGTCCATCCGTGCCCCATATCGTGCAGTATCAAGCCGCGCTTTACGATCTCGCGCGCCATTCTGCGCTTGAAATCGCGTACCGTGTCCATGCCGACGGGTTCCGGCTTTTTGTGTGCGTTGTCGCGGTGGGAATACCAGCGGTCGAAGAAGCAAAACGGTACTTCGAATTCAAGCATATATGAATTCATAAAGTTTTTTGCCGACCAATCTATGCTTTCGAGCATATTTTCGATGCTCACCGCGCCTTCTATGCACTGCCCGCGGTAGCGTATATCCGCGGTGTGGCTGTAAACGACCGATTCCGCCGCTTTCCGCGGGATATATTCGCCGCTCCGGCCAGGTCGCAGAAATCGGCAGCCGTTTTCGTAAAGAAAGCGATAAACGGCAAAAAGCACGCTTCTGGGGTTGCTCCCGGCTATAATATTGTCGCTTTTCGTGTCGATATAAACGGCATCGTCAAGCTCCGGGTCGGCTATATCGTCGCTGCGGATGCCGAATTGCGTAAAAAGTCCTATGCGATATTCGGCGGAACCCTCAGGCGACATCATCAAAAGGTATTTTTTCAGTTCGCTTGCTGCAAAATCCATTGCTTCGCAGCTTTTGCCGGCAATTGTGATAATGTATGGCATGGCGGTTTATTCTTTTGCTGTGATCGAATAAAAGCGGCATATGCCCTCGCAGGCATCTACACCGGCATAATACTTTTCCGGCAGATCTTCGATCCGCAGGAAGAAGCTCCTTTCGCCGTGCGTGACGGTTATTCCGTTTTCCTCGAATGCTGCGGAAAACTCCTGCATTTCGCTGCCGTCCACATCGTAAGGCATGCCGAAAAGCTTTTTCCAGGTAACGGAATTTCCGTCGTAAAACATACGCCAGACGTTTATTCCGTTTTTCCAAAGCACGATTTCGATATAATTACCGAACCTAAGCTTCCCGTTTTTGTCGCGTTCAAGCTCTTCGGCAAGCACTATAAGCGGCGCCGCTTCGCCTTCGAACCGGCAGCGGGTGCTTATCCGCCCCCCGCGGGCGAGTGCCCGCGGGGAAAAGACGGAGATGTTTTCGAACCCGTATTCGTTGTTCGGGTCGGCGCGGTTGCGGACATGATCCGCCTCCGCGATAAATTCGGGGAACACCTCATAACGGCGTGTGTAGCCGTATACGAGCTTATCCTCCCAGCTTCCTTTTGTAAAGTGTATCGTTTCCATAAGTTGCTTATTTACTTTTTGCGTTTTATCAGAACAAAGGCAACTGCCGCGCCCGCAACAAGCAAAACGGTTATACAGATGATTATTATCGCCGTCGTGCCGATACCGTTCGTGCCGCCGCTGCTTGCATCGGCAGGTGTGGATTCATCGCCTGCTGCGGATGTGATATCGTCCGCTGCGGAGCTTTCTTCATCCGGTATTTCACCGTCCACAAGCTGCCCGTTGGCGTTCAGCACGCGGAGCACGCTGTTCAGTCCGCCGATAAGTACTTCATTTGCCTTTCTGTCGCGAACATAGGTGTTTATGGCTTCGCGCAGCTCTTCCACGCTCGCATTGGATACCTTTGCTTTTGTGAGCTTTTCATAAGCGGAGATGACTTTTTCGGCTTCGTCACCGCTTATCACGCCGGAGGCGAGTATATAGTCGCGGATACGTTTGATCTCGTTTTCGGCAAGCAGCTTTGCCGCATTTTTGTCGAGCGGGGCAAGTGCGCGTGCCGCATAGAGCGTGTCGAGATCGGAACCGGACATTTTGAGCAGGAAGTTCCCGGCTTCAAAGAAGGCGCTGCCGTCGGTGCCTACGGCTTCGTTATATACCGCCTGCGCGGCAAGAATTCTGCTCGTAAGCTTGCCCGCATATGCGCCGAGGCCGATGCAGAGCAGGGTCTTTTCGCCGCAAAGCCCGTTCAGCTCGGCGATACGGGCATCGTAGCCCTCATCATAGCACATGGGGTGAAGTATGTCTATTATTCCGTCGGCAAGCCAATCTTCATAATACTGGTAGTTGTCGTTGTATGCAAGGTTTTTCTCGGGCACCACGTCAACGGCAAGCTTTACGTTAGGCGCGGTGGCATTCACAAGCTCGCGGATGGAATGAACCATGTCGGTTACGAAGGAGGCGCGGTAATCTCTCCAATCCTGGGTGTAGCGCTTGTCGTAATCGTATTTCGGGGTGAAGCCGTATTTTTCCTCAAAGCCCTTCACAAGCCCTTCGTTGTAGCCCCAGTCCTCCGCGGCACGGGCGAAATAGCGGATATAGTCAAGCTCGAATACGTCTATATCGTAGTTTTTGAGTATGTGCTCGTAATACCCGAGCAGGCATTCCTTTGCTTCGGCATTTGCCGGGTCGATCATATAGAAGTTGCCGTCGGAATCGGAGGGGAGTGTCTTGCCCTCGGAATTCACGCTCTGCCATTCGGGCTTTTTGTATGCAATGCAGGCGGAGGAATCCTCGCGGTTCTGTGTGCCGACATTGTAGACCGACATCCACAGGTGGATCTCCATGCCCCTGTCGCGGCAGGCTTTTATGTAGGCGTTGAGAATATCAAAGCTCTTCCACTGCGGATTGGTTTCGAAAAGGCTGCCCTCCGGCACGGAGGTTATAACATAGTTGTTGAAGATCGCTTCGACGGAGATCATGTTTATCCCGGCATCGTAAAGCTTTTCGACAAGCTCTTCTACCTCTGCCGCGTTGCTCTGCGTCGGGCGGAGCCATACACCGCGATAGCCCGCGGGGCGGCTTTCGGTGAAGGTGAGCGCGAGTACAGCCGCTTCGCTTTCAACGGAGTTCACGGCACGCTCGTATTTTCCCGCATCCTTGTCGCTTTCGAAATCCGCCGTGGCTTTCTCGGCATCCTTTTTCAGGGCTTCGATCTTTTCCTTTGCAGCATCGCTGTCGAACATACGGTATGCGGAGACGGCGGCGTTGTATTTGTCCTCAAGAGTCTGCATTGCAAGCTCCAGACGGTATGTCAGCGTGGCGGAGCCGTATGTAAGCGTGAGCGTCGTGCCGTCGAGCTTCGCCGCCATGCCCACCTTGATATTGTCGCGTATCCAGTCCATGCCGTCGCCGTTGCCGGAAATGACAAAGCAGCCCATGCCTGTCGGGACGGCGTTGTTGTTGCCGCCGACGGAAACTACAATGCCGTTTTTGACAATGGCTTCAATGCCCCATTCGTTTGTTTCGGTGGTTTCAACGTTCTTGTAAATGATTATCTTGCCCGCTTCGCGGTAGACATTCGTGCCGTCGATCTCCTTTGTGACGGTGTAATCAACGGGCCCGTTGTCGCCCTTGGGGGTGTCCGTCACGGTGATGGTCATTGCGCCCTTGTCAAAGTAGACATAGCTGCCCGCGGCAATGTATTCCATGACATTGTCGGCATTCTGGTCCTTTGTGCGGTCGTCCTGGTTGTTGTGGCCCGAAACAACGAACCCGCCTGCGGGTATTTCGCTGTTGCCCTTTCGGTCGACGGAAATACATTTGTTGTCCGCTCCGATGACAGCCTCCGCACCCCATTCGTTGGAGGCGGTGGTCTTGCCGTTTGCGCTGTCGTAAATGATCAGCTCGCCGTTTTCGCGGTAACGGTTCACACCGTTCACCTTGAGCGTGACTTCATAAGCCGAAGCACTAAGCGGTATTGCCGCCGCAAGCGTTGCCGCGGCAATCGCAAGACAGAGAATAAGAGATAAAACGCGTTTCATTTTTCTTTTTACCTTTCTTTTATTTTGTCTATTGTGTCGCCCATCTCGGCAACAGGTTTATCAAAGATGGAAAGATTGTAAAGCCCGATATCCGCGCAGTCCTTTTTGAACTGCTCTGCATCCAGATTTATGTATCCGAAGGAATAGCGAAGGTAGCGCATACATACCTCGAGCATCTTTATGCGCTGCCTGTAAACGCCGTCGCTTGCCTCGTATGCGGCGTTTATCATACCGTACAGCCGCTTTGTAAGCTCGTCCGTCCACACATCGCCGTTGTTTATGTGCAGCCCGCCGAAGCAGGTTTCGCATTGGTCATAAACGCCGACATAGCGCGAATCCACGAATTTGCTCCTGCGGTAGGCGATCGTCTTTTCGGAACGGTAAACGGCGATCGTTTCGTTGAAGTATTCAAGTACCGCTTTTGCCTGCTTGCCGTAATAGGCTTCGAAAAACCTTTCCGTCGCCGCCTTCACGTCCGCTTCCGCATTTTCGGCAAGCAGCGAGCGGAGATAGAATTTGTAAGGGTAAAAGGGAGTTCCGCTTCCGTTCGTATGCTCCACGCAGTTGCCCTGTGTGTAAACATAGCTCACGCCGATATCCCGCAGGAAGCGGTAATTTTCCTGCATGCAGGATACGGTATCGTTGATAAGCGAATAATTGTAATAGGGGCAATCGTAAAGATAAACCTGGAAATCGCTCCCCGAAACCGCCGCCCATCCGCGCATCTGATCATATATGGAATGGTAGCAGTAAAACGCCTTCTTTTCCGCGGCGCCGTTTTCGTCGCACACCGTGCGGTAGCCGACACATTCCTCATCAAGCTGCGAATTGTTGTTGTATATAAAATCGTAATCAATGCTTCTGTCCGAGCGGTTTATATGGCAGTGCGGATCGTTGTAGGCATGGTAGGTGCACGCCTTTATCGGGGCGTACATTATGCAGCAGTTTTTGTTGCATCTGATTGAGGGAACGGGAACGCCGTTTTCGTCCTGCTTCCATTCGTCGTAAAAATAATGCTTTCCGTTGATATCGCGGCAGAGCTTTTCCTTGTTTGCAAAACGTATCGGCGGTTCGGAAAGCCCGTTGTATGCCAGGCCGACAAGTACATAATCGGTTCTCACGGGGGAAAGGTGTTCGCGTATATATTCGTCCACCTTGTTCATGAACAGCACGAGCGCGCCGCCTTCGTTGTATTTGTCGTAAACCGCGCGGCATTTATCGCAGGTGCAGGAAAGCGTGGTATCCTCGTTGCCGATAATGTAATACTTTGCCGTGTCGTTCTTTATGCACTTCTCGTAAAAGCGCGTCGCGTATTCGGCGATAAGCTCTTCGTTTGTGATACAGAGCTGGTTCGGCTTTCCGTCGCGGACATAATACCAATCCGGGTGTGCCTCGAACAGCTCGGCGGGAGGCAGCACCCGGAAGTAGCTTTCGCACCACATATCCGAATTGCCGAAAAGGTGGTGCTTGCTGTAATTCCGTCTGCCGTCGGAATCCGAATCGAGCGAAAGGCAGCCGTTGCCGTAGGGAAGCATTCCCATTCTCGCAAAGGGGATGATGTCATCGTCGGTGCGCGCTTCACCTGCCGAGAATGCCTGGTATGTTATATCAAAATGATACTCGCGTGTGGCAAGCGTATTTGCCGCGGAAAGATCGCGCCTTTGAAAGGTATAGCAGTCCGCAGCAAAGAATTCCAGGCCGAAAAGCTCGTGCAGCAGCTTGTATGCGGCGTTCAGTATGCTGTATTCGGTCTTTCCGCTGCCGACAAGATAAACCCCGCGCGGCGTGACGGTGATACGGCAATCGCGCCCGCGAAGCCCTGTGCCGCTTTTGTTTTCCGCGCTGCCGTTTATGAAAATGTCAAGAACTCCATGTTCGGGCTTTGCGTTGGGTGCGGCTGTTTCGGGCGCGCTTCCGGTCGCTTCCGCAATAAACCGGTTCAGCTCCTCAAAGGCCGCGTGTTCGCCTTTTCCGGCGCTGCCCGGTTCGAAAAGAAGTCTTAATGCTTTGATCTCTGTTTGCATGGTTTCCTCCGGTATTTGTGTTCACCGGAATTGTATCACCTGTGCGAAATAATCGCAATGCCGATTTTCTCACGTTCCATTGTGTTTAGTTGCAGCATACGGATACAATCGGCTTGCTGACGGTATTACAATTATATTATACTATATATCCGCATTGCGTATATTTTGCAGGCTTGCGGAATATATGCAAGTGAGCCGCGGCGGAAAGCGACAATTCGCAATGCGGATGCAGAACATAAGCATTGACAGATTCCCGCATGAAAAACTAAAATATGTCTGCTCGGCAATGAAAAAGAAAGGCGGCGGATAAACGCCGGAAGGTCAAGCTCATGCACATTTATTGCGATACGCCCGCTTCGAGGCTTTTTGTAGAAACCGATTCGACCGCGGATGATATTTCCGTTTCGTATTGCGGAGCTCCTGTGGATTGCCCGCTGATAAGAAGCGAAAAGACCGAAACCGGTTTTCTGCACATATTCGATTCCTCCGCGCTTGCGGCGTGGTCGCCGGATTCGCCCGTGCTTTATACGCTTTCCTGCCGCGATACCTCCGAACGGTTCGGCAATGTTTCCTATGGGACATTCGGCAACAGAGCGGTTCTCCTCAACGGAAACGCAGTGTATATCCGCGGATATATACGCGGCATTCCTGCACATGATCACCCGAACATGACACTCGGCACCCTTTACGATGCCGCCGTGAAAAACATAAAGCAGGCAAAAAAATACGGCTTCAATGCCGTGCGCTTTCACAGCACCGTGCCGACACCGGAATTTGTCCGCGCCGCGGACGAGCTCGGAATGCTCATCCATATGGAGATCGGTTTCGCCTTTGAATATGATAAGGACGGAAACAAGACCGGGCTTGCCATGGATAACGCCGCATGGCGCGAAACGATACTTTCCTATCGGAACCATCCCTCTGTCATGATATTCTGTATCGGCAACGAAATGCATAATTCCGGGCGGTATCCGGAGGTAAAGCGGCTGTATGATATCGGGCGCGCGCTCGCACCCGGCAAGCTTATAATGGATAATTCCGGCTGGGGCGAATTCGACCGCGAAAGTGCGGATATTTACAGCCAGCATATCGCCTATTTCTTCCCGTACGGTCCGCATCGCGATATGTTCGAAACCGATGCGCCGTGGTATCTCAACGGCGCCGTTTCGGGCGAGGAGCTCGATGTCGATCGCGGTGCGGCGCACACCCACCGTGTCTGTACGCCGATACGCCCTGTTATCTCGCACGAGGCGATGCACTATATAGATATCCCGGATTACGAAGCGCTCGGCAGAAAGTTCGATGCTTTTATCGCAAACGCGGGCAGGGATTATCTCGAAGCAAACGGTATCGAACGCCCCTGGTATATTGCGGAGCTGGAGGCGCTTATAAAACGCAAGGGGCTTTCGGAAAAAATGCCGGATCTTATCGCCGGCTCGCGGTATTTCAAGCTGCTTGCCACAAGAGTGTTTCTCGAAAGGCTGCGCCTTTCGGGGCTTTGCGGCTTTGAAATGCTCCAGCTTTCGGATTGCTTTCGCTACGAAAACAAAAACGGCATCATAGATTGCTTTGATGACGACAAGGGGATCGACCCTCTTTGGCTGCGTCGGTTCAACGACGATCTTGTACTTGTCTGCGATACCGAACGCGCGGCGGTATACGAGGGCGAAACCGTATCCTTTGCCGTGTATGCCTCCGACTTTCTCGCAAAGCCCTGTCTCCGCGGGAAGCTCACGCTTTATTTCGATGGCGGGGTAATATACGAATGCGCCGATACGGCTCTTGCCGGCGGGCTGCAAAAGCTGTGTGTTACGGATATCGCGGTGCCGCAATCCGGTTCGGCGTGCGTGCATTGCTTCGAGGCGGAATTCGCCTGCGGGGATATAAAAGTCAAAAACGATTGCCGCGTGTGGGGCTATCCGCGCGCTTCGGCGCCGGCATGCCGCGAGGTCGCGGTGAGCGACACCTCGCTTGCGGATTTCGTTCCGCAAAGCGACACCGCTTCGGATGTGTATTTTACCGATACGCTCGGCGAGGAGGTGCTCGAAAGGCTTTCCGAGGGCAGGACGGTCGTGCTTGCTTATGAATACAAAGCGCCGCGCAACCGTTGGCAGTTCCCCGGTGCGCTCGAACGCTTCAAGCCCTGTATCTGGGATCGCGGAAGCAATCTCGGCGGTGTCATATATCACGAAGGGGTACGCAGCGCGCTTGCCGCGGGAAGGTATTTCGATCTCGAAATGCAGCCCCTGCTCGAGGCGGGGTGGAAGGTCAATCTCGATCATTTCCCGTTTGCCGTGGAGGAGCATATCATCGGCATAGACAAGCCCGTGCGCGACCGCATGAAGGGGCTTATCCATAAGATAGGCGATTTTATCGATGACGATACTCTCCGCCGTTTTGCGCATCTTTTCTCTGTCCGTGTCGGCAAGGGGCTGCTCATAGTTTCCGCATTCAACCTTTCCGATGCGGCACGGCATCCGGTCAAAGCAAGCTATCTTTCCTTCCTGCTCGGGAATACCGCGCGGTTCGACACCGATAAAAGCGTTTCGGTGAACGAATTCCGCGCCGCGCTTGAAACGCTCGCCGGCTATATACAGCCGGAGGACACGATGAACCACTTCTGGGAGCTGGACAATAAGCCGGTGGAAGATACTCTTTTCTGGGAGGAAGCGGGCATAAGCCTTGCCGATCTGAATTAAGCGGGCAGCCGGCGCAAATAAATGTAAAAAGCGAAAGAGACGGACTCTTTCGCTTTTTTGCCGTGTGTACCTCCTAAATCTGCTTTTTTCGGAATAACTTATGCGCGAATGCGGATAATAACGTTACAGGAGCATTGATTCAGAAAGGTTTGGCGGGAATATGAAAGCAACAGGCATAGTTCGCAGAATAGATGATTGCGGTATAATAACACAAAGAGGATTATGCCGCATAAACAACGGGGTTTTGCTGATTTTGTCCAAGAATTAGGTTCGAGGCCCGGGCATAATTCGGCTTTAATATGCCCGAAAGGAGGAGCCGATCTATAGGCAGCCGAGCAAAACATATTTAATAACCTGTCACACAGAAAAGCCGAATGAGCATTGAAACTCGTTCGGCTTTTCCTATTTCACGAGGAGGATAAGGATGAAAAAACAAGGTGTACCGATTTATTATCAGGCACTGTTCAATCCATTCCGACTGTTTTTATATAACAATATTACATACCGATCTGAACAGAAGCCCAAATGAGGGGTTAATAAGAGTCCCCGATCGTCATGCCTTATTTCCTACCCCGCGGAAAGTAACAAAAACACAAGAATTAAATCCATCGCTTTATAAACCGTTGCGTTTTTGCGGGGAATATGATATTATATTCTAAACAGCCAAGACCGACTGTTCCTATTTTGCGAGTTGATCCTGTTTGAATCGAGGCTGACGGTATGGATATAAGCTATAAAAAGCTCTGGAAATTGCTGATAGACAGGGATATGAAGAAGAAAGACCTGGAAGAGGCTGCGGGCATCAGCAACTATGTCATTTCCAAAATGACCAGGAATAAAAATATCACGGTTGAAACCGTGGGTAAGATCTGCAAAGCATTGAACTGTACGCCGAATGACATAATGGAATTCGCATCCGACAGTGAGATTTGATAATGCTTTAGTATACTGTCTTTGGTAAATGCACATTCGGAATCGTCCTGCCGAGAAGCAAATAAAACCGCCAAAGGACATTCCTTGCCTGCGAGAGAAAGCGAGAGATTTCCCCTATGAAACGGAATACGAAACAGCTGTTCCCTATGATCTTGGTTTTTACAATCATTGCGGCGGCCTATTCCTGCCGGATACTGGCTATGCTCGACATCGGCGGCGCTTGGATGAGTTATATCCGCGCGGCACTGTATTTGCTGCTGTTTTCCCTGTGGGGTTTTTCCCTCGACCGCCGCATTATACAGACGCAGGCGCTGCACTGCCTGCGTCTGACCGCGGCGCTGATGCTGCTGTGGCTTATTTTGCGCACGCTGAAATATGAGTTTGTCACCGACATGACAGTGGCGCGGTACATTTGGTATCTTTACTATCTGCCAATGCTTTTTATACCGCTGTTGGGAGTGTATATTGCGCTGTCTCTGGGGAAATCGGAGGAATTCCGCCTGACCGGAAGGATCGGCGCTTTGGCAATCATTCCGGCCGTGCTGTTTTTGCTGGTGATCACCAACGATCTGCACCAGCAGGTGTTTGCATTCAGCAGCGGCGTGCCGGGCGTGCCGGACAATTACGGCTATTCCCACGGCATTTTTTACTTCTGCAGCATGGGCTGGATGGTGGCGTGCATGATTTTTTCCCTTGTCCTCCTTTTGAAGAAAAGCCGTGTCCCGTGCAGCAAAAAAAAGAGGCTTGCACCGTTTGTTATAGGCTGCGCAACGGTCCTGTACGGGATTTTGTATCTGCTGGGGCTGCCGGCTGTACGCCGGTGGCTCGGGGATATGAATGTGACATTTTGCCTTTTATATGCGGCGATTTATGAAAGCTGTATACGCTGCCGGATGATACAGTCCAATACGGGCTATGTCGAACTGTTCGAGGCGACAACGCTGGCGGCGTGCATTGCGGATCGCAGCGGGAACATCGTTCTCCGTTCCCGAGCCGCAGGGGAGGATATGGTTTGCCCGAGGGAGGGCATTCCGCTCATCCGGCCCAACGGAATACGCATTTCTTCGGCACCGATCAGCGGAGGATATGCCGTTTGGCAGGATAATGTGCGCCCGCTGACCGAACTTCGCACAAAGTTAAGCGAAAACAAGGCCAAAATAAAAAACAACAAAGAGAAATTGCAGGAGGCTTATCTCATACGGAAAAAGCTGAATGAGTTGACCGAAAAAAACCGCATTTACGACGAGATGGAGGCAAGGTACGGAGAGCAGATAGCCAGGATCGGGCAACTGCTGAAACAATGTGAGGGTGCAGAGCCTGCCGAAACGCAAAGCTTGCTGAAAAGAATTCTTCTGCTTGGCACTTACATAAAGCGCGATGCCAATCTGTATTTTCTCAGCTTGGAATATGAGCTTCTGCCGCAGCAGGAGCTCCGGCTGACTGTAGATGAGGCGGTGAGGGTCATGACCGTTTGCGGCACAGAATGCAGTGTGGCCTATCATACAACAAAACCGATGCTTTCGTCAGAGGTGGCGCGGCTGCTTGATCTTTTGAAGACCGTGACGGAAGCGGCGATAGGCGGGCTGTACTCCATGTTTATTTCCGTGTCCGACAGCGAGATGGATCTGTCGGTGGAGTGTGCCGCCGAGCTGTCCGATTTGGCTTCTCCGGATGTAACGGTTCAGCGGGAGGACGGTTTGTGGCTTGTGCGCACACGGATAGGAGGTGGGAGCGGTGCATAGAATAAAACACCTGGGCTTTAATGCCATCAAAGAGAGCTTTGACCGACTTCCCACTGCCACATGTTTTTTTGATCGCACGGGTAGTATCGTTCTCTGCAACCGGCAGATGTATCACCTGAGCCGACAGCTGCTTGACAGCGATATGCAGTATTTGGGCGAGGTGGAGGAAGCGCTGTCTGCTCTTTCGAATGGCATTGTACAGATCCCGGATGTAGAGAATACTTATCGGTTTCCGGACAAAAAGGTATGGAGATTTGAAAAAACCGAGGTAACCGATCGATATGGGGAGAGCTACATACAGCTCACCGCCGCCGATGTCACCGACCTGCAGCGTGCTTTGGTGCAGCTTACCGATGACAGCAGAAAACTGGAGGAGGATTCGGAGAAGCTGAAGCAGCTTTCCGGTAATGCCGGGGCATTGGCGCGGGAAAAGGAGCGACTTGACGCAAAATCTTCCATGCACGACAACCTTGCCGCCTGCATTACACTGACGAAGCAGTACATAACAGGAGAATTTGACGGTATGGATGCGGATGTTGTGTGCCGTGAATGGGAGAAAGTTATTACCTTTCGGGATGCGATCGGTCTGTCGGCAAAGGAAAAACTGCTTGACAGTGCAAAGACCGGCGGTGTGACCGTGAGGATAAGAGGCGAAGAACCGACGGGCGGTGAGGCGGAGTTGATGTACACGGCTATGCAGGTCTGCCTGAACAATGCCATTCAGTATGCCAAGGCCACGGAGATTTCTGCAAACATTTGGAAAAACGAGTGCAGCTATACGGTGGTGATTCGCAATAACGGCAAGCCGCCGGAGAAGGAGATCACCGAGGGCGGCGGTCTTACCAATCTGCGCCACAGGATAGAAAATTCGGGCGGAAAGATGACAGTACAGAGCTTACCGGAGTTTTCTTTGGTGATCGAGATGCCGAAGCATGGAAATTCGGGGGGTACCCTATGGCTATAAGGAAAATATTGATCGTTGAAGATCAGGCACTGGCGAGAACATATCTGTGCTCCTGTGTGGAGAAGTGCACAGATTGCGAGGTCGCGGGCACGCTGACACGTGCTGATGCAGCACTTTGCCGCTGCGGCGAGGGTCACATTGACCTGATTCTCATGGATATATGCACCGAAAGTGACTCGGACGGTCTGACCGCTGCCGAATCGGTCAAGAAGTTCTATCCCAGGATAAAGATCGTTATGGTGACCTCTATGTTGGAGGGACGATTTCTTGATCGGGCAAAAAAAATCGGCGCCGACAGCTTTTGGTATAAGGATTCACCTTCGGGTGACCTTGTGAGCGTGATCGAAGGCACTCTTTCGGGCAAACGCTTTTGGCCTGACAGCGTTCCGACTGTCCGGCTCGGCAATACGCTTTCCTGCGAGCTGTCCGACCGAGAAATGGAGACTTTGCGCTTGCTCTGTGAGGGAAAAACCAATGCCGAGATCGCCGAAAAACTGAATTTGGCAGAATCCTCGGTGCGGACCTACATTAACCGAATGCTGGAAAAAACAGGATATACGAACCGCAACCGTCTGATGATCGCAGCCGTCGGCAAACGCATGGTGGTACCCGGGAGCTGGCTGGAAGAACACAACGAGACCTGATATATATGCAACAAACGATGCGGTACATGCATTTATATGTATTCGCGCAAAGCCGCCCGGCTTTTTATAAGCCGGGCGGCTTTGCTGTTGTCTGAAGTGAAAATGGCCGTGTATTCGCATTTTATTTACAATTCGAGCGGCTTTTGTCCCCACTTTTGAGGACAGACAGAGCCTTTTTTTCTTGATATAATGATGTCGGAAAATAAGATGAAGCAGATTCATCGGATATATCATGAAGGAAGAGGAGGAGTGGTTCGATGAAAAAAATCGTGGTCGATATGCAGAATTTTCTGTTCGCCGATTCCATAGCCGCTGCTTTCAAGAATTCGAACTATGATATCGACGTGGTTCGTGCGGAGACACCGCAGGATACCGTCGAACTGTGCCAAGTCTACAAACCGTTTGTCCTTGTAATGGAAGTTACCGCCTATACGCCCTGGCTGCTCTGTGAAAGGATGAAGCTGCGGGACGAGGTAAAGGCGACGTGTCCCGACTGCAAGATAGCTCTCATCGTGGATTCCAACACCGAAAAACAGGCGGCAAAGGATATCCGGGATGCGAAGAAAAACGGTATCATCGACCAGTTCTTCTATGGCTCTATGACCGCTGAATATCTGATGGATCAGATTTATGCGATGTAACAGCGACACAGTGAAAGTGGGGTTAAGTACAGTGAGAAAAAGAAAATGGCTCAGCCTTCTGCTGGCAGTGATGATGCTCGTATCCGCAGTGCCCCTGTCGTCGGTGACGGCCGATGCAGCAGATGGCACGGTGGAGGTTTCTACCTGGGAGGAGCTGAAAAGAGCGCTGGAGTACACGACAAAATGCTCGGTGGTAAAGGTTATCGCGGATATCGAAACAAAGGCTCTGAACGGACACACCGGTCTGCATCAGGACAACATCATCTTCATGACGATGGCCATGGACAAGGCGCTGGATCTGAACGGACACACCGTCAATGCGTATGTGAAATACTATTCGGAGGTCGGGCAGGGATATCTGATCAATGTCACTCACAAGGATGCCCGCCTGACCATCCGCGACAGCGTGGGTGGCGGCGCCCTGATCGGCGAGTTTAATCAGGAATTTTACTTTCAGTTCATCGATGTGCATGGAGGCACGCTGGTGATGGAGAGCGGCACGGTCAAGATGCTGTGTCCCTCCAAAGATAATCAGTATCTGAAGTGCGCCATCAGTGTCTCCGGTACGGCGATCTTTAACGGCGGCGAGGTACTGACGCAGGTGACCAGTCCCGGAGGAGAGAGGGAGGAGCGGTATCTTTCCCGCCGGCTGCAAGCCATTCGGGGGGAAAGCGGCGGCAGCGTCACCATCAACGGCGGCACCTTCGACCGGGTGGTTCTGCACAGCACCCCCACGCCGGAGAATCGGGGAAAGTATGAGCTGGTGGTAAACGGCGGCTTTTTCCGGCAATCCATCGCCCAGATATTGGTTGGGGATGTGTATGCCAGCCATCTTGACCATCTGACCATGCAGATCAACGATGCGTATTTCATGCGTAACACCGATAAGCTGGACCAGTGCCGTCTGGTGATAGGCGGGAAGCTGAAAAACTTTTATGACAGAAACTGGGATTACGACTTACTTTATAACGATATTCCGGGCGCGACCCTGGATGATGCACTGAGTATGATGGATGATCTGATACCGCACCTTATCAGTGAAAACGGCGCGGTCTTCACCGATGTACACGACGGAAACGGGTATGTGCGGGGCAATATGCGCCGGTGGGTTAAAAACGGCGGGCCGATGATGATTTTTCAGAACACATCGTTCGGCGTGCAGGGCAGCCTGGTGCGGGTCATCTCCAATGCCTACGGCGTGAAGGAGGTCTTGCTGGACGGCGAGCCCATGGCCTGCGGCGAGCGAGGTTTCAGCGCACCCCAGGTGGATACCACCGCGGAGCAGGAGCATCAGGTGACGTTTGTTATGTATCCGATTTCCTCTATGCTGCGTGTGCTCGGGTACAGCTATTCCAACGAATATTCGACCGGGTATATTCGGATGCTCGTTGATGACGAAATGGGGTATGGCATGGTTCATTATCCCGATGTTCCGGAATCAGGTAAAGAGCCGTTTTCGGTGACTTACTACATTAATGAATCCAATGTGGACACACTGACCACCATGGAGCTGCAGTATGACCTGATGCTGGAGACCAACGGGGTAAAGAGGCGGGTTACGACCGGCTACAAAGGCGCAAAGCTGGCACGGTGGGTGGATCGGACGCAAACCATCGACACCGTCTATCTGAATATCAGCCAGCCTTTGGTGCAGGGGGATTATACCAGCGGCGCCATCACTGTGGATGAGAATGCGCTCTATACCATCGAGGATAGGCAGGGATACTGGGAACACGAGGACATATGGGACCTGACCGGAAATGGCAGTGTTCCAGCGGTATTGGGGGATCAGTATTATCGCTTCATCCGTGTGAACCTCAAGGACGGCTATGAGGGGTATAAATTCAGTAAGAATAACCCACCGAAGATCAAGATCCGGGGTCTCAACCGGGAATGTGACAGTATATCTGTTCGTGTCGCCAGTGATGAAAGGTCCCTGGGGGTGTCCCTGGCCTCCCATCCCTCCGAGCTGATTCAAAGCGCATGGGGCACCGTCACGGGACTGCGTGCCGGGAGTACGGTCGGCGGAGTGAACATCAGACCGAAAGACAGTCACTTTGATTTTGAGATAAAGGAAATTCAGCGAATCAAAAACGGAGTTGCTTACAGCACGAGCCCTGACGAGGTGATCGATCCCGACTATACCTATCGGATCAAGCTGGTGGGCACGGGCAAACAGGGGAAAACCTTCAGCAATGGTCCGTGGCGGTACGATTACACATTTCACTATTATCTCAACACGAACGTCAAGCTGCGGATGAATAACGATTTTAACACCGCTGCGGACTATAAGGATGTACAGTATGATGCATCCGCGCAGGCATATACCATCGATCTGACGCCGGAGCCGGATGTTGTCTACTATGACTATCTGTCACTGGGCGCGCCCTATCCATGGGCGGGTTCCTGCCCCGGATTCAACAACAACTGGATCACGGGGGTGCCCGGCGGCGTCACGGTTCGGAATTATTCCTGGTTGGATGTCGAAAGCGGAGTACGGCTGGGAAAGAATACGCCCTTTGCGGCGGGCAGAGCATACCGCTTTGAGGTGATTCTGGATTGCGAGGAGGGCTATTACTTAGCCGATCCCGAGGAGCTGGATGCCTATGTGAACGGAAATAAGGCACTGGTCACCGAAGCGGCAGGCGGCGGGACCGCCCTTACGGTCGAATATTCCCTTGCCGTTTCCTCCGGCATACGCGGACAGGTGGAGAGCTTTCTTGACGGCAGCGATGTAACCGTCGCCCTGTTTGCCGAAGGCAGCGCACAGCCCCAATACACCACAACGGTGCCCGCCGGGGAAAAGAGCGGCGGGAAATATACCGCAGTTTACGACATCCCCGAGGTTGCCGCCGGTACCTACACCGTGCAGGTGTCGAAGAATAACCACGTCACCCGGGAGTATACGGTGACCGTGACCACCGGCACGAAGACGCAAAACGCGGAGATTCGGCTGTTGGGAGATGTGAACGGGGACGGAAAGATATCTACGGCGGACGTTCTTAAGGCTAACTTCCACGCAAAGAGGGTGAACCTTCTTACCGGATATGAATTCCTTTGCGCGGATGTCAACGGCGACGGAAAGATATCCACGGTGGACGTCAACAAAATAAATTCTCACGCCAAAAAAGTAAATCTTCTTTGGTGAAAACTCTGTCTTAATGCGGAGACTTCCGCTCTGTGATCATACGCGCGGATGCCGGAACCCGAAAAACAAATCGGAAAGATATCTCCCTCGCCTATATCGCCTGAAAGTTGCCGATATATATCCGGCAATTCAATTGATACGACAGATATCGGTCAGGTTTATCGGGTATTGTTCGGAATAATTTTGAAAGAAGAGAGGATCGCATATGAAGAAAGTATTTTGTCTGTTTTTTACAGCAGTATTACTTGTCTGCTTTTTATGCGGATGCTCGGTATTGCCCGAAAAAGCCCCATCATACCCGGATGGAAGTCAGGTCTCCGATGGCAGCTCCCTGAAGGAGCCGGATAGCACAACCGCGGAAGACCCTGCTTTGACGGCACTGCAGCAGAAAATCAATTATAATGGCAAGGGCGCGGGCGTTGCTTTTATCGGCTATGTGGACAGCGAAAGCTCCGAAGTCGATCTGCGCACCTATTATGCAAGCAGCGAAACGGGAAAGGCCTATCCCGACTTAGCGGATGCACCGCTTTACATGGCTGAGGGGCAGGAGCTGTATGCAATTATACCGCCGAATGACAAGGGAACGATAATAGTGTATCCATCCACGATGACCGATGACGGCGAGTACGCAGAGGATAAGAGTAACCCGCTCTGTATAGGGAAACCCGGCGAGGTTCTTTTGCTGCGATGCAACCTCAGCGAAACATACTCCAATGTGTTGATTGCCGTTACCGATGGCGGAGGAGCCTTGGATTTCCGTCCGTCGCTTTCTATGGAAAACGGTCATTTGCAGGAAATCGCAGGGGTGTATGATTTCTCAATATACGAGGAAACACCGGACGAGCGCTCTGTCCAGATCGCAACAGAGATCCTTCTTGAAGCCGACGAGGTGAAGGATGCTGTCGAACACGGAATGAAGATCATGTATACCGGAAATACGCAGATGATCGAAGGCCGAACCTGTCTGCTGTTCGCTCTCGGAACCGAGAGAGAGGATCAGTTTGTCAGAGAGCGCTATTACGGCGTGTGCGACAATCTTATCTATGTCTATGACGCAGCGAGCGATACATGGGCGGTTCTCGGGAGGAAGTAAGATAAAAGGAGGAAAAATGCGCAATTCAAAACGAAGCGGCAGCTTTTTTCCCTGTCTCTTCATCAATATGCTAATGAATATTGAAGGACTGCTGCCGGCTGTGATTTTATTGGTTTTACATTTTTGGCTGGAAATATCGGTGTGGTGGTCGGTCGGTGCATTTATCGCGTGGATCTTATATTTGATCATGTGGATGGTCTTTATCGGCTGGGCAGGTAAATGCGGCTCGGCGCGCGATTTGCCGAAAGAAAACAAAAATCCGTATTCCGTAGGGAGTATGGAAAATAAACGGTGATCTGCCGGCTTCGGTCGGGGAATATACAGATTATTCTTACAATTGGAAAGGAGCAATTATTATGGGACTTATTAAAGCAGGTATCGGTGCTTTGGGAGGCACCCTTGCCGATCAATGGAAGGAATTCTTCTACTGCGAGTCTATGCCCAAGGAGGTACTTGTTACCAAAGGGCAAAAGCGCGTCAGCGGACGTTCCTCCAACACGAAAGGTAATGACAACATCATCTCCAACGGTTCCGGTATTGCCGTGGCTGATGGGCAGTGCATGATTATCGTTGAACAGGGGAAGGTCGTGGAGGTCTGTGCGGAGCCCGGCGAATTTACATATGATACTTCAACCGAACCCTCCATTTTCTCGGGAAGTTTGGGCGATAGCATAAAGCAAACCTTTAAGACTATCGGGAAACGCTTCACCTACGGCGGAGACACCGGTAAGGATCAGCGTGTGTATTATTTCAACACCAAGGAGCTTATAGATAATAAATTCGGCACTCCGAATCCCATTCCTTTCCGCGTGGTTGATTCCAAAATCGGTCTGGATTTAGATGTATCGGTGCGTTGCTCCGGTGTTTATTCCTATAAAATCGCAGACCCGCTGCTGTTTTACACCAATGTCTGCGGCAATGTGGAGCAGGAGTATACCAGGGACGAGCTGGATAGCCAGCTGAAAACCGAATTTGTCAGCGCATTGCAGCCGGCATTCGGAAGGCTTTCCGATTTGGAGCTTCGCCCCAATCAGATCGTGACGCACAATACCGACCTTGAAAACGCCATGAACACGGCGCTTTCCGAAAAATGGGGAGCGCTGCGGGGATTAAAGGTCGTCAGCATCGCTTTGGGCTCGGTCACGCTGCCGGACGAGGATGCGGAGATGATCAAACAGGCTCAGCGCGCGGCTATTATGCGGGACCCGACTATGGCGGCGGCAACACTTGTGGGTGCGCAGGCAGATGCAATGAAGACTGCGGCGGGCAACTCCGCCGGCGCCATGACAGGCTTTATGGGCCTGGGGATGGCAATGAATGCAGGCGGCGGAATGAATTCGCAAAATCTGTTTGCTATGGGTCAGCAGCAACAGCAGGCACAACAGCAGCAGGCCCAGGCGACACCCGCAGCACCTGCGGCTGACGGTTGGAAATGCGCATGCGGAGCTACGGTCAGCGGCAATTTCTGCCCGAACTGCGGCGGAAAAAAGCCTCAGCCACAGCCTGCGGCAGGTGCTTGGAAATGCAAATGCGGCGCCATGGCTACAGGAAAATTCTGTCCCGAGTGCGGTTCTCAGAAGCCGGCTGACAAGGATGGCTGGACTTGCTCGTGCGGCGCTTTGAATAAAGGTAAATTCTGCCAGAGCTGCGGCGCCAAAAAACCCGAGGGCGCACCGCTCTACCGCTGCGATAAATGCGGCTGGGAGCCGGAGGATCCGACTAATCCGCCGAAGTTCTGTCCCGAATGCGGAGATATATTCGACGATAACGATAAAAAATAAAACTGCCGCTTAGAAGGAACCGTATTAACGGAAGTGTTATTTCGGTCAGGTATGAACGGCATAAGCAGAAAAGCCGTTCATACCGCCGAAAGGTTTTTTCGCAGCAGGATAAGTTTCCCTGCCGGCGAAACGGCAAAGAATTTTTCGTATGATTTGTTAAGGCGTGGTTTTATATTTGCTTGCAAAAGGAGATCCTGTTATGAGTAAAAAAAAAGACATTAAAATGACCATATTTATCATGGTCGCCGGCATCGGCTTAATTGTTGCCGGAATTATCGGTATAATAACAAGCCGCACCGACAGCAGGGAATATAAAAGCTCAACCGATATACGGAAAATTTCCGCCGCCATTGATGACTTTTCAACCTACGACACTAAGGATGATTCCGGTGATGTTAAGTATACAACCTATAAATTTAAAGTTTCGTATGTTATTGACGGAAAAACCTATAAGGGAGAATATGAAGAACGTGTCTGGTCAAGCAGCTACGAAAGAAAATATGCCTATGATAAATTGAGAAAAGGCGACACGATAGATGTCGAGGTTTATAAAACCTCAAAAGGCGATTACAAGCTTACTCCTGAGGGAAGTCCCGTTGATTTTCTGCTCTATTGTGCGGCGATCCCCGTCGGTTTGTTCCTTGTTGCTATAATGATATGCGACATTGTAAAAGACAACCGAAAAAAGAAAAGCGAAAACGAAATGATCAGCAAGGAATAAATCAGAGGTGCTTTTATGGATCTATCAGTAGCACTGATTATTGCGGCTTCATTTGCTATATTATGCACATTCTATATCGGCAAAAGTATACTTACAATAGACTTTTCGGAATACTCTTCCAAAAATTCCAAAAAAGCAAAACTTAAAAGATGGCTTGCGAAAAAGGGCACCCCCCTTT
>ERZ1034952.233-NODE-233-length-52164-cov-28.234432_pt1 | contig 52164 bp, 31 predicted proteins | sample MGYA00520625_ERZ1034952 | MGnify/ENA primary metagenome ERZ1034952 (study PRJEB33766, sample SAMN09781773) | gut metagenome | biome: gut microbiome | host: Homo sapiens | place: Madagascar | study: EMG produced TPA metagenomics assembly of the PRJNA485056 data...
TGTACTACTTGTCTGTTTATGTAAAATCTTTCAAAGAACTCTTTCTTTATTGCTTCGAGTAATGCTTGATTTCTCAAAAGCGAGTGCAAAAGTACTAACTCTTTTCGAAACAGCCAAATCTTTTGAGGAAAAACTTTCATTTTTAGCTATATTTTAACAGTCTTAAACATTTAGAAGACCTTAATATGCTATTTCTCATTAATATATATATACGCACATATACGCATGACGCATGCATACGTGTTACGTGCACCTGTGCATGCACAATTACCTAAAGTGCATATACAGATGATCATCCCCATACATGCATAGATGAATGAATACATGCATAGATGAATAGGTGAATTTACATACACAGCTACTTGTACATGAGTCATAGTGGTAATAAAACTCCAGCACTGGCTGAAGCCCCTCCATTCAAGCAAAAAATCTATACTTTTCAAAATGTAAAGAAATCACATATCTACGAAACTGTTTACCAAAAACTACGAAACCGTTTACCTAAATCTACGAAACCGTTTACCTAAATCTACGAAACCGTTTACTTCGAGCTTTGTAACTTATTGAAAATCAATATGTTGAAATTTACGTAATTATAATAATAATCTAATTTATAATTATAAAAAGAAATTTACTTTTTTGAAGGAAAAATATAAAGTACTGATTACTAGATATTTATAAGAAACCAGGTAAACGGTTTCGTAGATATGACAAGAGAGCAATGTAAAAATTACTTGTGTTTATCAGGCTTTTTAAACATTTCCGCCCGGCAAATTCAGAAACATAAAGGCTAACATGCAGTATATCAATAAGTTAACATAAACCAGGTAAACGGTTTCGTAGATTATATATAGTAAATCCATCTTTTTAATCATGACATATTTTTATGCTCGAAAATGAAAAACGTAACAATCTGAACATCAGCGTATTAGTAAGTATAAGGTAAATGGTTTCGTAGATATGTAAGCTTTTTCAATCATTATATCTACGAAACCATTTACCTTGAATGATATAAACATCTGATAAACAGATAGATAGCGAAAATAAACTTTTGCATTTTTAAAGAGTTCTGTTTTTACCTTTATACCTTTTTGAGTGTATGTAAAGTACTGAAATATAGTATGTTATGTGTTTTATAGTAAATGGTTTCGTAGATATAGCCAAAAGAGTCGCAAATAAAAGCCATATAAGCCATATTTGCGACTCTTTATAGGTTTACCCCTCGTAGAAAGTTGGAGCGAAGGAGCCTACGCATTTAAAGTATTCCTGGGCAATTTTCTCCACTCCCAGTGTTTTGAGTAATTCAAAGTCTTCTTTTGAAGCCTTGACGCAGAACCTCTGATTTTTCATGCCGAGGAATTTCACCCTCTTGAGTAAGGCTGCTTGTGAAGGATCAATTATCATGGAGAGGAATTCTTTCCATTTGTCCTCCCCACCCTTTTCCATTTCTATTTTTGATTTTTCTGCCGTTGCTACATGGGCAAACAAGTCGCCCATTACAGGCTCCTTGCTCTGAGGCAGTCCTTGCTTATCCTTATCCAAGACATTGCCATTGATATGGGCTTTTCCCAAAGCAGTTCTCTTGATTTTGAATATCAGTGCTTCAGGATTGCCTCTTGACTGTCCCCTCTTATATACGGGTGTACAGTCGGTGAACATGATATCAATCTTGTCTTCCTTGCTTAATTTGGCAAAATCTTCCTGCACCGCATCCAATACTTGCTTTTTAAACTGCGAGAATTTCGGATACTGTTCTTCTATAACAGTTCCGTCTTCTGCAATTTTAGCCATGCCCAGGTATTCCTTCAATTGCATGAATGGCACCTTTATGGTCATTTTCCCATTGTTTATTCCCATTTGGCGCAGTAAGAACAGATATATCCTAGGAGTGTTCTGCCTGCTTGCATATCGTGCAATCAAGGCGATGTGATGGATGAATCCTTGGCTCATGTCGAAGGCATATTTGGCAACAACTGGGTCAATCTTCAGCTCAACCTCTCCTTTAGACCTGTCGTATGTGACACCCTGCTTGGTGGTATAACCATTGGTTACGATATCTTCTGTTATGTTAGAAAAGACGTGCTGTATGACGGCCTTGCCATCTATCTTGATCCTCACGCTGAAGTCCAGAAGCTCCTTCAGGGTTTTGCGCAGATCCTTATAGTGGCTTGATTCAATACCTAATTCATTCAACTTCAGTTTGATTTTAGGTACATTCATGGCAACATGTTCTTTATCTACTTCAAACATATAGTCTGAGCGCAGATTACCTTTCTCACGCTTTTCGTTGAAGAATCTCGTTACATATTCCTGTAGATGCGAGCTTACGCAAAACAATATATGCTGTTGTGCGAGCGTACATTGTTTATCTATCTTTGTGAAGCTGAATGGAGTATTAATCCATTGTTCACCTGCATTGGGCTTTGCTATTTCCTTTTTTTTATCTGCCATATCCGGTATCTTATCTAAATGTACTTATGCTCTATATAAGTACTTATATTCTATATATTTGTTGCAAAAGTAAGTAAAATACCTGATATTAGAAAATATATCCACCTTTTTTTTATGTGAAGAGACAAAATCTTCAAGTTTTAACCAAAATATGCCTCATGTTTTGCATGCCATGCCTCCAGTTGCCAGCCTCCAGTTTACCAAGCCTCCAATTGATCGGCAATCTCTGGCATTTTATCCTTGGAGAACACAGGATTCTTGCCTTCCTTCTTCTGCTGTCGATAGTCTTGCAGCAGGAAAACGGCCTGGCGGGATAGCAAAACGATGGCAACAAGATTGCAGAGGGTAAGAAGTGCCATCGTGATGTCGGCAAAACTCCATGCAAAATCCAATGATACCACAGCACCAATCATCACCATCGCTGCCACGGCAAGGCGATAGATGAATACGCCCAGTTTGGAATCCTTGATATATCTCACGTTTGTCTCGCCATAATAATAGTTGCCGATGATGCTGCTGAAGGCAAAGAGCCATATCATCACAGCCACGAAAGGATTGCCGATGCTTCCTATCTCATGGGTCAGGGCATCCTGCGTGAGCTGGATACCATTGGATGCTGTGACGTCTACCCCACTCACCAGGATGATGAATGCCGTACAGGAACATACCACCAGGGTATCCGTAAACACGCCCAGAGCCTGGATGAGTCCCTGCTTCACCGGATGGCTCACCGTGGCCGCCGCAGCCGCATTAGGAGCACTACCCTCGCCTGCCTCATTGCTGAACAGGCCTCGCTTGATGCCCTGTATCACTGTTACGCCAAGCACTCCGCCAGCAGCCTGATTGAATCCGAAGGCATTCTCCACAATGGTGAGCAATACCTGAGGCAGGCAGGTGATGTTCCAGATTACTACGCCCACGGCTATCAGTAGATAGATGATTGCCATCACTGGAACCACCGTGGAAGAAAACTTAGCCACTCGCTGGATACCGCCGAAGATGATGAGCAGCGTGAGCACCGTGAGCACAATGCCCATGGTGGCAGGATCGATACCGAAGGCCTTCTGCCATGCCAGACAGATGGTGTTGCTCTGCACGGAATTATAGGCAAAACCGAAGGTGATGATCATCAGCACGGCAAAGAGGATACCCATCCATCCCTTGCCCAATCCATACTTCATATAATAGGCTGGTCCGCCATAGAAGGAAGTCTTGCCCTTACGCTTGTAAAGCTGGGCAAGCGTGGATTCTATGAAGGCTGATGCGGAACCCAGCAAAGCCAGTATCCACATCCAGAACACGGCTCCCGGACCGCCAACACTGATAGCTGTGGCCACCCCCGCAAGATTACCCGTACCGATTCTGCTTGCCAATGCCACCACGAATGCCTGGAAGGAAGAGATGTGCTTCATCTCTCCATCCACCTTCACATCCATCGACAGCTCATCCTGCCCTATCTCGTCTGGCTGAACCTTATCGGGATGGAGCAGCAGCCTCACCATCTCCCTGATGAGACGAAACTGCACGAAACGGGTTCGCCAAGTGAAAAACACGGCACAGCATATCAAAACGGCAATGATGATATACGACCAGAGAAAATCGCTAACTTGAACAAAGATGTTCTGAATTGAATCTATCATTTTTTATCTGCTAAATATCTGTATATATTATCTTTCCGGCTGCAAAATTACTAATTTTCTCTCAATAAACGGGCCATAATGGGCAATAATCGGCAATAATCGGAGGAAATAGCTTATAATTTTGTTGCAGATACTTAGTTCAGCCATCTGAAGGCATACTTTTCATACGTTTTAAAGCCCTTTTTAGAAGTCTGCAAACATGTTTGCATGCTTGCATGTTTGCTTGCAAGCATGTTTGTTAACCTACATGTTTGCATGTTTGTTAACCCGCATATTGCAAGCATTTATACTGAAAACCAATATATTAGTAATTCTGCAAATATGTTTGCATGCTTGCATTCAAACATGTTTGCGTGTTTGCATGCAAACATTTCGGCATATTTTCTTGGTTATTTCAATTAATTCATGTACCTTTGCACGCAGTTTAATATTTAAAAGTCAAAGACATGGAAAATAAACTGAAAATGATCTTGGCTATCGTCAATAATAAAGGTGGCGTAGGCAAAACAACAACAGTGCAGAATCTTGCCACTGGCATGTTACGGAAGGATAAGAATCTAAGAATCCTCGAGATAGACTTGGATCCTCAGTGTAACTTAACTCTTCTGAATCATGCGCCAGAAGATTGTGCCACTGTTTTTGATTCGATGATAGCCTGCAAGGGGTTGCCCATCTATAAAAATGGGGTAGGGGTGTATTACGTTCCAGGTTCTGCCAAGATGCAGGATGTGGATCCTTTCCTGCAGAACACGGGGGCGCCACGCCAGGTATTGGGAGCTTGTCTCAACAGCGACTGCATGGATTTCACGGGCGAAGGCATCGGCAATCCTATCGACTATTTCGACTACATCTTCATCGATTGTCCGCCAGCCCTGTCACAGTCTACCTATAATGCCATGGTGGTAGCAAGTCATCTGCTGGTTCCGGTACAGATGGAAGGACTTTCAGTAAATGGTTTGGCGGCAGTGCTGGCAGCCATGGAGGAGGTGAAGAATGGCAGGTTTGCCCTGAACAAGGAACTGGAGCTTCTGGGCCTGTTGCCTGTTATGCTGGATGAGCGCCCACGCATCGTGCGTTCTGCCATGGAATATCTTCGGGAGAATTATGGCGAGAAGGTATTGTCGCATGGAATCCGCCGCTGCGTCAAGGTGAACGAGTCGCAGACAGAAATGACAGATCTCTTTCATTATGCGCCTTATTGCTCGGCAGCCATAGATTATGAATTGGTTATTAATGAATTGTTTAATATCTAGATAAATTAGGAAAAATGGGAAAGGATTTTCATGCAGCTTTCAGTAATATGAATAAAGCTGTTCGCCCAGGTGTTGGGCAGTCTGCAGTTGTGCAGCCAGGTATAACTCAGTCAGGTGTAGCACAGCCTGGCGTTGTGCAGCCAGTAGGGGAGACGGATAAAAAGAAGGTAACTCAGGTAGAGAAGAGGAAATCGATGCATGGAGTTCAGACATATCTGTCGGACGAGGAATATGAACAGCTTATGCTGACGAAGGCTAGAACCAAGAAGAAATACGAGGATATCCTTCGGGAAGCATTGGTACAGTATATGAATAATCTATAGTCTGTTTGCTTTCAAACATGCTTGCATGCAAACATGTTTGAAAGCAAACATCTTTTCGTTATCTCTCCATCTTGGTAGGTTGTTAAGTATAACTCATGAAAAAAGTGCATTTCCAAATGCTCAATCTAGAACTGGAAAAGCTTGGTTTTTATGGAATTTAGGACGTAAGGAGTACTCGTTCTAGGTTGAATTTGGTATGACCGTACGGTCGTATGGCTACGACTGTACGGTTACACATGGTATGCTCGTACAGTCATAGCGCTACGACTGTACAGTCGTAGGGTTCTTAACCGTACGGTCGTAGAAATAAGAATTTATCCTATAAATTGTGCTTTTGCTAACTGCTTGATAGATAGGAATATACGGAATTTAGCCATATTTCCTGTTTTCCAGAAGAAATATTTTTAGATTGAAAAAATGGAAGATATAGAAGGCTTATTGGCATATTTTGTGTGTTTTTTTTGCCGTGTATCTCTTTTTTCATTCATGATTTGTGCTTCCACCTTGCATTTCCCCAATTTCTGGGGAATAATTCCCCACATATTCCCCAGTTTCCCCACTTTTGTTTGATGAGTGAAAAATGATAAGTGGCAGAAAATCAGAATGATAACATGTTTTGCCAGTTTTTGGCATGCATGTTGCAACAATACATAGCGTGTTTGAATTAGATAAATTCGTTTCTCAACATAATGACAACGCATTTTGCAGTGCGTATATATAGAAATAGGTAAGAATAAAAATAGTTTTCATCAGGTAAAAGTTTATATTTAGGTTTATCATTTGCATTTTATTGCATATCTTGAAAAATAGATGTAATTTTAGGTTCGGTTAATGAAAAGAGAAGTCTGCGAGCAGTGATGCTGGCAGACTTTTTTATTTCTTGTCACGCAGATATCGCAGATGCCGCAGATTATTTCTCGGATTTGAGTATTTTAGTGTGATTTATTTCTCGGATTTGAGTATTTTAGTGCGATTTATTTCTCGGATTTGAGTATTTTAACGCGATTTATTTCTCGGATTTGAGTATTTTCGTTATATTTGCATCTGTTATTCAAATAGTTACGATTATGGCAGAATATATACATAGAAATGTAGATTCAGAACTCATCGCCTGGAAAGAAGATTCCATGCGGAAACCCTTGCTGCTTCGTGGCGCCAGACAGGTAGGAAAGTCATCAGCGGTAAAAAACTTCGGCAAACAATTCGAGTATTTCGCCGAGGTGAATTTTGAACGCCACAAGGCCATCAAAACCTTCTTCCAGGGGGATATTGACGTACGATTGATTGCTAAAAAAATCAGCAGTTATATCAATGTCCCTGTAGAAGCAGGCAAGACGCTCCTCTTCCTCGACGAAATTCAGGAATGCCCAGAAGCCATCATGGCATTACGCTTTTTCAAGGAAGATTATCCTGAGCTGCATGTCATAGCCGCAGGATCACTTCTGGAATTTACGCTTCAGGAACTCCCTACTTTTGGAGTAGGAAGGATTCACTCGCTCTTCATGTATCCGATGACTTTCGATGAATTCCTGTATGCCAATCACGAAGAAGGACTCATCCTTCTCCGAAATGAAGCATACGGAAACCAGTCTTTAGACCAAGCCTTCCATGATAAACTCGTGGAATACTTCCGCACCTACCTGCTTGTTGGAGGCATGCCGGAATCTGTTCTGGCATGGACCAAGACACACGATTTCAACCGATGCAGAAACATCCAGGAAGACATTATTCTGACATACGAAGATGATTTCAGCAAGTATAAAAAGAGAGTCAACCCAGATTTACTGCGCACAACGATGCGTGGCATCTGTCATCAGGCAGGAGAGAAGTTGACATACAAGCAAATATCAGCAGATTATCAGAGTTCACAAATCAGAGAAGCCCTCCGCCTGTTGACACTTGCAGGAATCGTTACTCCTGTGGTCGCTACCTCGGGCAATGGTATTCCGCTGGATGCGGAAGCTGACGAGAAAAACATGAAGGTCCTCTTTCTGGACCCAGGATTACTGTTAGCCGTGCTTCAACTGGAAGGCGACCTGTCTCAGCAGCTCATAGAACTTATTTTAGCCGGCACTCCTCAGGAACTTGTCAATAAGGGAGGCGTAACAGAAATGGTTGCCGGACTCGAGATGATGCGTTACAAACCATGCATCCAGCGCCAGAAGATGTTTTATTGGGAGCAGAAGGGGAAGAGTGTTGCCGAGATAGACTATCTGGAAATCCACAACATGAAGATTACCCCTATCGAAATCAAATCGGGCACTCAGGGCGGCATGAAGAGTCTCTGGCTATTCATGAGAGAGAAAAAGCTCACCGAAGCCTTCCGTTGTTCCCTGGAGAATTTCGGATCATTCGATTACATTGACAAGCAGGATGATGATGCCGTAAGGCATGTCACCATACTGCCTCTCTATGCATTATCTCTATTGAAAAAGATATAACTATGATAGAAAGATATAACTATGATGAAAAGATATAACTGTATATTCATGGCGCTTGTGGCGCTAGCTTTGTTTGCCTGCCAGGGCAGAAAGACGGCATCTGGTGATGGGGACGGGAGTGATACGCTGAAGATGAAGTATGCCCGGTTGCTGACCATCGTAAGGCATGGTGAAGGGACTTATGATGAAGTGATGATAGCCAACCCCTGGAAGGCTGGCACCCTGCTGCATCGCTATATCCTCGTGCCGAAGGGCAAGGAGGGGGATGAGACCGTGGCGCAGCTTGCCAGGCGCAGGGCATCGGGCGTAAGATGCACCACGGATACCGTGCGCACACCCGTAGAAAGCAGTGCCGTATTCATGGCTCCGCATTGCCAGCTGATGTATGAGTTGGGCGTGGGGAATGCCATCCGTGGCGTATGCGATCTGGATTATATCAATATTCCCGATATCAGAAAGCGCGTATCATCATCATCTATCGTGGATTGCGGTTCCAGTATGGCGCCCGACTTCGAGCGCATCATCGCCCTGAAGCCCGAGGCAATCCTTGTATCTCCTTTCGAGAACAGTGGCGGATATGGTAAGCTCGATAAGCTTCGCATCCCCCTGATAGAAGCAGCCGACTATATGGAGACATCGCCATTGGGCAGGGCAGAGTGGATGAAATTCTATGGCATGCTCTTTGGCAGCCGTCAGGCAGATTCGCTCTTTGCCGGGATAGAAAAGGAATATCAGTCGCTGAAGTCGGTGGCAGGGAAACTGCCCGAAGGTCTTTCGGTGTTGACCGAGCGCAAGACGGGTGGGGTATGGTATGTGCCGGGCGGCAGGAGCACGATAGCCCTTCTTCTGAAGGATGCCCATGCCCGCTATGTTTTTGCAGATGATGACCACAGCGGAAGTCTGGCGATGAGTCCGGAGCAGGTTCTGGCGAAGGGTAGGGAGATTGATGTCTGGGCATTCAAGTATTTCGGCGGTGCTCCCTTGGGCAAGGCCCAACTGCTTCAGGAGTATGAAGGCTACAAGGCATTGTCTGCCTTTCAGCGTGGCAGTATCTATGAGGTAGATACCTCCCGAGTTCCCTATTTTGAGCTGACGAGTTTCCATCCCGAGCTGCTGCTCCGTGAGTTCATCCTCCTTTCTCATCCCGCCACGGATGCCCGGTATGCCCGGAACGGGGAGTTGAGGAAGCTGGGAACACTCCGGTTCTATCAGCCTTTGTAGGGGGGATTGAGCATGTTTGCATGTTTCTTTATCGTTAATAATGCATAAATATTGGGGTCTGTATGCGTTTTTTAATGTATTACACCTTATCTTTGCTTATCGGAAATCATCCATAACCTAAAGTAATAGAAATAGAAAATGGCAAAGAGCAAAAAAGACTTTACATTACTTCTCATTGCGCTCTTTTGCAGTTCTTTGGCTCATGCACAAAAGCAAGTTCCTGCAGAACGGAAAGATTCCATTGACAATGGAAGTAATATAATAAAGATAGTTGGAAATCATTCCAACAAGGGTGCGGTCAACAACGCCCTCGACGTGTTGAGTGGTCAGGCTGCTGGTGTCAACGTGACATCCAACGGTCTTGATCGCATGGCTATGCTCAATAGTGTGCGAGTACGTGGTACAACCTCCATCATCGGTGGCAATGACCCTTTAGTGTTGATTGATGGGGTTACTTCTGACGTACTTACCCTATCAACCATCTATCCTGCAGACATCGAGAGTTTTCGTATATTGAAGAATGCTGCGGAGACCGCCATGTATGGTTCACGTGGAGCATCTGGTGTTATAGAGGTGAAAACCAAGAAAGGCACAGGACGAGGATTCCAGATCTCGTATGAGGGTAATGTGGGGTTCGAGCAGATGTACAAACATCTGGAGATGCTCAATGCTGCTGAATATGTTGCAACGGCAAAGTCATTGGGTATCTATTGCAACAACGGAGGTTTCAATACCGATAACTACAAGGTGATAACACGCACGGGTATGGTGAACAATCATTACCTTGCATTCAGCGGAGGTACGCCACAGTCAAACTATCGTGCATCTTTCGGAGTAATGGACCACAACACCATCATCAAGAAGATGGACTATAACGTTTTTGTTGCCAAAGTTGATGTAACCCAGAAAGCCTTCAATGACAGACTAACCGGAGAATTCGGAGTTTTCGGCTCTTCATTCAAGAACCATGACATCTTTGATACGCAGATGCTGTTCTATTCCGCAGCATGCCAGAACCCAACTTTCCCTGCTGGTACTGACGAGCATGGAAACTGGCTGAAAAACGAATCGGCAACGCATGTCAACCCACCCAGGATATTGCTTGAAGAGAAAAACGACTCCAAGGATTTGAACTTTGACGCACACATAAAGCTGAGCTACGATTTTAATAAGAACTGGCGTGTATCCACCTTCGGCTCTTACCTGTATGGCTCTACCGAGAACGGACAATTCTGTCCGACATTGGTATGGGCACAAGGCAACGTGTACCGTGGAGAGTTCAAGAAAGAGGAATGGCTCGGCAATGTATCTCTTGATTTCAACAAGGAGTTCGGCATACATAAGGTCTCTGCTGGAGTAAGCAGTGAATACAGAAAACTGAGAAAAACTGCTTTCTGGGTGTATGCCAAGGGAATACCTACAAACGGTTTTCATTACGACAATCTCGGTGCGACGGCAGCCCGTCCATATGGTGGAACAGAAAGCACTTATGAAGACCAGTCTCTGGCTTCTGTAATGGGAAGCATCACTTATAATCTGCTTGACAGATATACCTTAGCAGTTAATGCACGCGGTGACGGATCGTCAATGGTTGGTGACAACAACACATGGGGATTCTTCCCATCTGTATCATTCACTTGGGACATGAAGAAGGAAAGCTTCCTTGCCAACATAAAGCCGCTGTCAATGCTCAAACTCCGCACGGGTCTGGGACAGGCCGGCAATCTTGGCGGTATCACAGCCTACACAACCATGAACACTGTAAGGCAGACTGGCATTGTTCCGATCAAGAGTTCTCCGACAGTAACCCTTGGTATGGTAAGAAACAACAATCCTGATTTGAAGTGGGAAACGAAGACAACGTTTAACCTCGGTGCGGACATTGGTCTCTTTGCCAACAGGCTGATGCTTACAGCGGAGTATTACTATTCCAAGACCACCGACATGCTCTACGCCTATGAGGTTCCGGTTCCACCATTCGCATACAATACATTGCTGGCAAACATCGGTTCAATGTCAAACCGCGGATTTGAGCTGGGCTTGTCCGTGCAGCCAATTAGCAAGAAGGACATGGATCTTAACATCAATATGAATCTGTCGTTTCAAAGCAACAAACTCATCTCGCTAAGTGGAGATTACAATGGAATGAGCATGTCGGCAGCGAACATCACTGCTATTGGATCATTGGATGGTGCTGGTCAAAACGGCGGCGACAACAACGTGGCCTATCAGATAGTCGGACAGCCGCTTGGCGTTTTCTACTTGCCACATTGTAAGGGGCTTGTCAAGAACGAGAACGGCAGCTATTTTTATGACATAGAGGATCTTGATCATAATGGCAAGGTAGATTTGAGCGACGGAGGCGACCGATACATTGCAGGACAAGCCACACCAAAGGTGATCCTTGGCTCAAACATCAGTTTCAGATACAAGAATTACTATGTCTCCATACAGATGAATGGAGCATTCGGGCACAAGATTTTCAACGGAACAGGACTGGCTTACACAAGCATGGCTTGCTTCCCAGACTACAATGTCTTGAAGGATGCTCCAAAGAAGAACATCATAGACCAGAGAGTCTCTGACTACTGGCTTGAAAAAGGTGACTACCTGAACTTCGAGCATCTGACAATAGGCTACAATGTGCCTTTGAGGAGCAAGCTTATTCGTTCCTTGCGTGTATCATGCAACATTAGCAACCTTGGAACAATCACCGGATATAAAGGTTTGACACCAATGATAAATAGCTATGTTGTCAACAGTACGATGGGTATTGACGACAAGCGCAACTATCCATTATACCGTACTTACTCATTGGGACTGAGTGTACAATTTTAAAACGAAAAGAGTATGAAGACTATTATTAAATACATATTGGCAGCACCGTTAATGCTTTGTTTCAGCAGCTGTCTGGATGAGCATCCCAAAGACCAGCTGGACCAGGAGGCAATCTACAACAATGCTGATAATATATACAAAAACGCAGTAGCTTCCCTGTACAACTACATAGGGAGCAATCAGGAGTCGGAAGGGCTTCAAGGAACTTGCCGGGGTATTTACGACTACAATACCTTGACCACTGACGAGGCAATGAATCCAATCCGTGGTGGAGACTGGTATGATGGCGGTTTGTGGGAGAACATGTATCAGCACAAATGGAATGCCAATGATATTAATTTATATAATGTATGGAAATACCTCTTCAAGGTAATAGTTTTATCTAACCAGTCGCTTTCTATCATTGACAGCCATAAGAGTCTGCTTTCTGCAGAACAGACAAGAGATTTCACGGCAGAGGTAAGAGCTGTACGAGCCTTGTTCTACTATTATGCGATGGATATGTTCGGGCGTGTTCCTATCGTGACATCATACGATGTGAAATTGGAGCAGGTAACGCAAAGCGAAAGAAGTGAGGTATTCAAGTTTATTGTTGACGAGTTGCAGGATGTTGCCCCACAGCTCTCCGATGAGCATTCCAACAAAGAAGGTGACTATTACGGACGTGTGACACGCCCGGTCGCAAACTTCCTGCTTGCAAAGCTTGCCTTGAATGCGGAAATATATACGGATGATAACTGGACCGACGGCAAGCGTCAGGACGGGAAAAACATTTACTTCAATGTAAATGGCGAGAAAAAGAACGCTTGGGAAACCTGCATCTGGTATTGCGAGCAACTGCGGCAAGAAGGCTATGAGTTGGAGAGCGACTACGCATCGAACTTTGCGGTTCATAATGAAAATTCCAAGGAGAACATCTTCACAATTCCATTGGACAAGAACTTATATTTGAACGAATACCACTATCTTTTCCGCTCACGCCACTACAAACATGGTGGGGCTTATGGTGGTTCTTCTGAAAACGGAACCTGTGCAACTGTTTCAACCGTCAAGGCTTTCGGTTACGGAACGGACAATGTTGACAATAGATTCAAGATAAACTTCTATGCAGATACCGTGCTTGTTGACGGAAAGAAGATATATTTGGACAACGGGAAGCCGTTGGTGTATATGCCGCTTGAACTGAAACTGAACCTCAGCGACAGCCCATATAAACAGACGGCAGGTGCCCGTGTAGGCAAATACGAGGTTGACCGAACCGCCTATTCGGACGGACGGCAGGTTGACAACGATATCGTCCTTTTCAGATATGGTGACGCGCTGTTGATGGAAGCCGAGGCGAAAGTTCGCAATGGCGAGGATGGTTCAATAGAGCTGAACGCTATAAGAGACCGAGTAGGAATGCCTCATGTGGAAGCCAATTTGGACAACATTCTAAAGGAGCGTCTGCTGGAATTGGTTTGGGAAGGTTGGAGACGTCAAGATCTCATCCGTTTTGGCAAATATACCAAGGCGTATGATCAAAGAGCTCCATTAGAAAAGGAGTCTACCGGGTTTACAACGGTTTTCCCAATACCACAAAGATGTCTGGATTTAAACAAGAAATTAAAACAGAATCCAAGTTATTGATAGAGTTGCCATAAGCTTTTCATTCACATGTCGGGGGAATGGCTATCATGGCTCAGAATGGAACAAAGCGAAAGTGTAATGATAAAAAAGAAAATAAGATATTAGGTATTATGGCAGAAAATAACAACATACCGCAGTTTGTGAACAGCGACTCATTCATGGCAGACAAGAACTATGTGAAGTGGTTGTCTGATTTGAAAAAGCGCTTTCGCGTGGCACAGCTTAAAGCTGCAGTCAAAGTGAATACAGAAATGCTCAAATTCTATTGGAGTTTGGGCGAGGACATTTGTGAGAAACAGAAACAATATAAGTGGGGGGCAAACTTTATGAAAAGGTTAAGCCTCGATTTGCGTGCGGAATTTCCACAGGCAGAGGGGTTCTCTGTTGTCAATTTGTACTATATCAAGCGTTGGTTTGTTTTTTATTCCTCACATACAGACTTTTTTTACCAAGCTGGTAAAAAATTACAAGAGGTAGACAATTCAGCAACACCAATGCCAGAAATCTTGCTTGGTGTGCCTTGGAGACATCAGACAGTAATAGTATCCAAATGTGAAAATATAGAAATGGCTTCTTTTTATCTCAAGAAGGTTCTTGCTGATAGCTTGAGCCGAACCGAGTTAGTACATGTTATTGAAACGAAACTGTATGAACATACTGGCAAGGCATTGAATAACTTTGATGTTACATTGCCACAACCGCAAAACGTATTGGCTACAGAGATTATAAAAGATCCATATAAGTTGGATTTCTTCTCATTGCCGAGCAAGTTCAGTGAAATGGACTTGGAGAATAAGTTGGCTACCAATATTACTCGTTTCCTCTTGGAACTGGGTAAGGGCTTTGCGTATGTAGGTAGGCAGATGGAACTTGATACGCCAAGCGGAAAGGCGTACTTCCCCGACATGGTATTCTATCATACTCGGTTGAAATGCTATGTGGTGGTGGAGTTGAAAATCGTGGATTTTATGCCTGAGTTCATCGGCAAGTTGAATTTCTATGTTTCGGCAGCAGACGAGTTGCTTAGAGGCGAAGGAGACAATCCAAGCATTGGCATTCTCCTTTGCAAGGACAAAGATTCGTCTGTTGTAGAATGGTCTCTGCGTGGCATCACTACTCCGTTAGGTGTGGCAAGTTATCAGTTGCAGGAGGTGTATGAACGTACACTGCTTGAAATCAAGCAGGAAGCCGCAGAGGAAGAAGACTAAGCAATACTGAAATCGTAGACAGGGTTTACGATGCCTGTAAGTTTGCATGTTTGCATGCAAACATGTTTTGTTCTTTGTCACGCAGATTTCGCAGATGACGCAGATCTTTCTTGCTACTGCGGATGTCGGCTGTACCTACCACTACTTCCAGAATATTATGGATTGTATTATTTTGTGCCATATTTTTCGATTAAGGCACTATTTTTGTGATGTTTTGGGGATTACATCACCAATCATCTGCGTGACTTTAAATCCAAGCCAAGAATCTGTGGGAATCTGTGAAATCTGTGGGACAAAGAACAACTCCCACGGATGGTGACAGCATATCCGATGGGTCGGAAATCAAATAAAATAGCTTGATTACACAAAATCAAGGTAATATCTTTGATTTTTCAAAAAAATATTATCTTTGTATCAATTCTTTGTCCCACAGATTTCACAGATTCACACAGATTCTTGGCTTGATAAAGTGCGTGGCTCCCAACTTTTCTGTAACTTTTCCCCGAAATCTCTTGCGGGTTTGAAAATAAAACCGTAATTTTGCGGTATAGAAAGAAGCCCCACACGCCCTGAGGCAACGGTCACCGGCCAAAGGGAAAGGGCAGAAGCAAGTTTTTGGGCAGCACGCCCTGAAAGGGCAGAAACTCCTAGCCCAGGGCAGCACCCTGGGTATTAATGATACACTAACCAACGCCCTGTAAGGGCAAAAGCTTTAAAATTATGGCACAATCTTTATCAAAAATTTACATCCATTTGATTTTCCACATCAAATCAACGAGTCCACAAATCCGTGAAATAGATTTGGAACGACTCCATCGTTATATCGGCAAACTTGTAAAAACGGCGGGATGTACCGAGATAAAAGCAGGTGGTATAGGTAATCATGTTCATGTATTGTTCATATTATCAAAAGACGTCACGATTTCCCATATTGTTGAGGAAATCAAGCGAAACAGCAGTAGATGGATAAAGGATCTCGATCCGGTTTATTATCGTTTTTTTGCATGGCAGGGTGGTTATGCCGCATATTCCATCAGTCAATCCGTTGTAGATAAAACATTGCAATATATTGGCAATCAGAAAGAGCATCATGCCAAGCATTCGTTTGCCGAGGAATATAGAGCGTTCTTGGAATTATATCATGTGGAATATGATGAAAAATTCGTATTCCGGGATTAAGGTTGATGGATGTTGTAAAGCTTTTGCCCTTACAGGGCGCATGGCTGCTTGCTGTGTACCCAGGGCGCTGCCCTGGGCTAGGAGCTTCTGCCCTTTCAGGGCGTGTGGGGCAACTTGCGAAATCTTATTCTGAGCGTGTAGTGGAATCCTTCGGCATCCCTGATTCACAAAAAAGGGGCTATCATCACCAATCATCTGCGGGATCTGCGTGACTTTAAATCCAAACCAAGAATCTGTGGGAATCAGTGAAATCTGTGGGACAAAGAATAATGTAACTTTTGGGGATTGTCAAGTATAGTCTTAAAAAAAAGAAGCATTTCAAAACTTGCCATCCAGATGGCGATGAGGCTGGAAATCTATACTTTCATGATGGATTGAGCTGCGATTTCGAGGCTGAATGGGCTACGAGTGTACGGTCGTAAACCTGCGAACGTACGGTTATATAGTGTATGCTCGTACAGTCGTAGCGCTACGACCGTACACTCGTAGGGTATTCAACCGTACACTCGTAGAAAAATGAATGTTTTTTGAATTCTTTACTTTCTGCTAACTCGTTGATTTGCAGCGGGAAACGGAATTTCTTCATATTTCCTGTATTTCAGATAAAATATTTCCCGACGGAAAATACGGAAATTACAGCACGTTTTTGTTGCAAATTTTTATACATTTATTTCCCTTTGACATTCTATTATTGTGTAAGGGCAGTTATGGTAAATAGAAATTAAAAATTACGCACGGATTTTAAACGGAAACTCGACCTGACGGTCGTGGCGATACCCCCTATAGCTGGAAAAAGTCTGCCATTACTGTGCAATCGCAAGCCAGCCTATACGGCGCTAGCCCAATGGCCGTAAGGCCAAATCCGTTTAAATTCCGTGCGTAATCCGTGAAGCAAGAATGTTCCGTTTACTCTGCGTAATCCGATGAAGAAAAGAGATAAAGATGAAGATAAGAAAAGAAAGGCTCATGGGAGATTGTCTGTGGATAAGACAATCTCCCATGAGCCTTTTAAAACCTACTTTTTTAGATGAATATCGTTTAAAACAGCGGCAAAGATACAAATAATCCCTCAATGAGGGATGAATTCTTTCGAAAAGTTCCCTCAATGAGGGATGAATTTAAGCATTTTTATCCCTCATTGGGGGATTTTTGCACGTTATGCAATCTCCGTATGTAACAAAATCTATCCCATTGCAGCGGTGTTAGCCTTGACTTTTGGATAAAATTAACTGTTGTTAGCCTTGACTTTTGGATAAAAGTTGTATCTTTGCACTGAAATAGATATGCTTAATAATAGCATCAAGCGATATGAAGGTATTCAATACGACAGGTAAGTGCATCCCATCCATGCACTATATGGTTGACATCAGCCGTCAGGTGGATGCTGCTGCCAAATTGGTGCGCCGTGGCAATTTCTTTTGCATCAACAGAGGCCGCCAGTATGGCAAGACTACGACTTTGGCTCTCCTCAAGAAAAAGCTTGAGGGAGAAGGGTATGCTGTGTTCTCCTTGAGCTTCGAGGGGCTTGGGGATAGTGCATTCAAGAGTGATGAGACCCTAATGTTTGCATCCTTGTTGCTGATGAATGATAGTGTGGAATGGGATGAGGTTCAGAATTTGTCCGATTCTTGCTTCTTTTTGTACTAGCATAGATATAGATAGTTAATATAAAACGAGAAGACAATGAAAAAGTTAGCAATTATCAGTTGTGTATTAATGCTTATCATTAATTGTTGTACACAAAAAAAAGAAAAATCAGAAATAGTCGTAGAGACATCCTATAATCAATACAACATATTCTATGTACAAAAACAGGATGTTCCTACATCTATTTACTTTCCCTTTTCATATGAAAAGGAAAAGTCACTAACCATTTGTGTTGTGACAAAAGACATGTTTGACTATTTGAGAGGAAAGACCATAGTTAGTCGAAACAGCAAAGACGAAGAAATAAAAATCCCCCTTGGAGAAGAAACTTTGCAACAATTTGATTTGTGTCTGAAGCATGCTTCGAACTTGTATCCAATAAGAAATCTAAATTATATTTATGGCAATACACTTATGTTTGGAACCCATGCTCTATTGGACGCAAACAAAACAAAATATTCTTCGTTTGCAAGATATGAAGACTATTGCCATGCAGTAGATCATGCTTTAACAAAAACTCCACTTTACGAGAAAATGAATAAATTATTATTTAAATACGGATTAGGCATAGATACTATTCAGGCTGAAAATAGAGATGGACGCAAATATCTTATTCTGCCTAAAAAGGCGATAATAAAAAGTTGCCATATTGATAAACATACATTCATACCAGATAGTGTATTGCTTACTCCTATAACGATAAAGATAAAGAAACGAAAAGAAGGCTCTTTTAAAGACTGAAGATCTGTAAAAGAAAAACTCTGTGTGGTAGTAACTAGTCGGCACCCGTAGGGGTGCTGACTGGTTACGTAAATGATTAAACAAGAAGACAATGAAAAAGTTAGCAATTATCAGTTGTGTATTAATGCTTATCATTAATTGTTGTACACAAAAAAAAGAAAAAGCAGAAATTGTCGTAGAAAAATACTATGACGAAGCCTATATTTGTCATGTACAAAAACAGAATATTCCTACGTCTATTTACTTTTCCTTTTCGTACGAGAGGAAAAACACTCTATGTATTGGTATCTTGTCAAGAGATGAATTTGAATATTGGACAAGAAAAAAAAGAGTCTTTAGAAACGTAAAAATCCCCCATGGAGAAGAAACTTTGCATCAATTAGATTTGTGTCTAAAGCATGCGGCAAATTTATATCCAATAAAAAATATAAAATACATTTTTGGTGATACTTTCGTGTTTGCTGATTACGCTCTATTGGATGCAAAAAAAATAGACTACCATTCATTTGATTATTATGTTGACTATTGCCATGCTGTAGATCATACCTTATGTAATACTCTCCTTTATGAGAAAATGAACAAATTGTTGTATAAATATGGTTTGACTATAGATACTATTAAGGCAGAAAATGAAGGTCGTAAATATTATGTTGCTTCAAGAAAAGAAATAAAAGATAAATGCAATATAAACAAGGCCACATTTATACCAGATAGTGTATTGGTTACTCCAATAACTATATACATAAAACAACGAGAAGGCATGCTATGAGCAACCCTGGAGGAAATAACATCCTGTTTTTCTCTCATCTGATTGTAGAAGAAAGATACAAATAATCCCTCAATGAGGGATGAATTTAAGCATTTTTATCCCTCATTGGGGGATTTTTGCACGTTATGCAATCTCCGTATGTAACAAAATCTATCCCATTGCAGCGGTGTTAGCCTTGACTTTTGGATAAAATTAACTGTTGTTAGCCTTGACTTTTGGATAAAAGTTGTATCTTTGCACTGAAATAGATATGCTTAATAATAGCATCAAGCGATATGAAGGTATTCAATACGACAGGTAAGTGCATCCCATCCATGCACTATATGGTTGACATCAGCCGTCAGGTGGATGCTGCTGCCAAATTGGTGCGCCGTGGCAATTTCTTTTGCATCAACAGAGGCCGCCAGTATGGCAAGACTACGACTTTGGCTCTCCTCAAGAAAAAGCTTGAGGGAGAAGGGTATGCTGTGTTCTCCTTGAGCTTCGAGGGGCTTGGGGATAGTGCATTCAAGAGTGATGAGACCCTAATGTTTGCATCCTTGTTGCTGATGAATGATAGTGTGGAATGGGATGAGGTTCAGAATTTGTCCGATTCTTCTAAAGAAGTCCTCAGGCTATCTGTTTCGAGTGAAGACAAGACGATGGATAGTCTGTCTTTTAACAGAACGGTATCTAAAATGTCAAAAACAGATAAGATAGTTCTTTTGATAGATGAAGTGGATGCTGCGGGCAATCATATAGAGTTCATTCATTTCTTGGGACTTCTTCGTAACATGTATCTTAAGCGTGATGAACGCCCTACTTTCCAGTCGGTTATCCTCGCAGGCGTCTATGATGTCAAGAACTTGAAATTGAAACTCCGTCCGGAAGAGCAGCATCAGTACAATTCGCCTTGGAACATTGCTGTGACTTTTGATGCTAACATGAGCCTACCTGCCGATGGCATCGCAGGGATGCTGGCAGAATATAAGGCAGACCATCATATTAGTTTTGATGAACATTTCGTAGGTCAGATGATTTATGACTATACTTCGGGTTATCCATTCTTGGTGAGCCGCATCTGTCAAATCATGGATGAGGGTGGTCTTACCTGGGACAGGGAAGGTGTATTGGCGTCGGTGAACCATCTCCTGAAGGAGCATAATACCCTGTTTGACGATATGGAGAAGAAGGTGAGCCAGTTCCCTACTCTTGCGGAAACGTTGAAGGCGATTATCTTTGGTGGCAAACGGGTTTCGTTCAATTATTATGACAGGGATCTCAATATCGCTATCATGTTTAATTTTGTCAAGGAGTACCAAGGTGCTACCCTTATTTATTGCCGTATCTTCGAGACTTGGCTTTATAATCTCTTTATTTCCAATGCCAAGGATACTTCCATCTATCAGCAAGGTGAGTATGACAAGCCTCGTTTTGTGCATGATGGTTATCTTGACATGCGCCTTCTCTTGGAGCGTTTCTGCGTGCATTTCAATGAGATTTATCGTCCGGGACATGATGATGAGTTTGTTGAGAACAATGGTCGTCAGATATTCTTGACTTATCTTCGTCCCGTCATCAATGGCATCGGCAACTATTACTGTGAGGCACAGACTCGCGACTTGACTCGTACTGATGTCATCATCGACTATCTGGGTCAGCAATATGTGGTGGAGCTGAAGATCTGGCGAGGCGAAGCCTACAATGAGCGAGGCGAGCTACAACTCAGCGAATATCTCGACTATTACCATTTGCAGACAGGCTATATGCTCAGTTTCTGCTTCAACAGGAACAAACAGCCTGGTTTGCATGAGGTGGTGATAGGAGACAAGAAATTGTATGAGGTTGTGGTGTGATAAACCAATTCCACATATTTCTTTTCCTGCTCCCCCCATCCTATCTCGACTTGCACAGCAGATTGTTGATCTGCTTGCGGATATTGTTGATGCCGGTGGTGACATGGGGAGCAAGCGGAAGAAGAACACGGATGAACTCCTGCATCACCGCCGTATCGCGATCCACCTTCACGGCTGAATCCCACACCATGGCATCAACCACCAGGGCCAGCTCACGGGCACTGACACATACAGAGAGCTTGGCAACATACTCCTCCAAGGTCTCCACATTATTAATATATATAGCGAGATGAAGCTCTTCCTGGCGGAGCTTCAATAACGGAGTCTCGATTCTGGCTTCTTTTTGTACTAGCATATCCATTATTTTTTAGTTCTGTAAACGAGCAGTGAATCAGAAGTAAACCAAACAGAATGAATAGTAAACGCACTTGACTTTGCTCTTTTTTTGTTGTATCTTTGCAACGTCAATCAGACAAAAACTTAATTATTAACCTTTTAACAGTTTGTTTTATGAGTAAGAGTTACAAAGTTTTAAAGACAGTGGTCCACATGGGACCTAAGAATGGTAAGACACTCTACAGCGTTCGACCTTACAGCTACGGTACGCTGACCACCGATGAAGTAGCCAAGCAGATTTCCATGGAGTCTACCGCTACTCCTGCCGACGTAAAGGCTGTGCTCGACCGCTATGCCTACTATGTGAAGGAGAACCTGAAGAAGGGTTACGACATCGAGCTGCTCGGCTTCGGCAAGCTTTACCTCCGCTTCATCACCAGCGGTGCCGTGGAGGACGAGAAGAATGCCAACGCTAAGCTCGTGAAGAGCCTCATCCCTTCCTTCCGTCCTGCGTATAGCCTGCTCAAGAACGGAAGCCGTGTCTATAACCTGGTTCCTGACAACATCGAACTCGTGAATTACGATGACGAGAAGAAGAGCAAGACACCTGGTGATTCTGATGGCGGCGGTTCTACCGGCGAGAACAAGAACCCGGGATCGGAAGATAACACCCAGGGCGCAGGCGGTTCGGGCAATACGGGCGGCACTGGAGACACCGACCAGGGTGGCAATACCGACCAGGGTGGCGAGAGCTCAGGCGGCAACGAGCACATTACTCTCTAACCGGAAAAACCATAACTGCCTATGAATCTGAATGATGTTCATAACAGGAAGATTTCCTGGACCAGTGTGCTGTATGCCGTGCTGCAAGCGCTGATTGCTGCTCTCACAGCACTGGGTGTGAGTTCATGCGCCCTATTGATGAACTACTAATTCCTTAACTACAAGATGAGCCTATGACTAAGGATCAGTTTCCTATGACGATTGGCGGGGAGATGGTTCGCAATGAGCGGACCCTCCTTGCCAGCGTGGAGGGCGGACGATTTATGATGTCGCCCAAGTCAGTGAAGTACCTTGTGCTGCATTGTTCTGCTACGAGGTGCAATCAGGATTATCCGGTGGAGCAGTTGCGGCGTGACCATCTGGCTCGCGGTTTTCGTGACATCGGCTACCACTTCTATGTGAGGAAGGACGGCAGTTGCACGCAACACCGTCTCCTGCTGGAGGTGGGTGCTCATGCCCGCCCCTATAACCGATGTTCTATCGGCATCTGCTATGAGGGCGGCCTGGATGAGGAAGGGAGACCTCAGAACACCCTGACTCCGGAGCAGTATTCCAGAATCTGTGAACTGGTTGCTGTTCTGATGAGGCTTTTTCCGAAAGCCGAATTTCTAGGGCATCGGGATTTGCCGGGGACCACCCCCAAAGAGTGTCCTTGCCTGGACACAAGAGAGACCTTTCCGTTGCAAAAATACAAAAAAATATGATTCGAACAAAAATATTTGCGTATTTTCATGGAAATAAATGATTGAAAACAAATAAATGGCATTAGAATATGGATAAGCTCCTATTCTAATGCCATTTTTTATTATATTACTTTCTGGCGAAAGTTACTTCACAATCTTCAACGCCTGCTTGCCTACCTTTACCAGGTAGATGCCATGAGCTGCATCGGCGAGAGACAATGACTTCACGTTCTTGGCTGACTTCACTACTGCACCTGCGGCTGTATAAACCGTGATGTCGGCTGACTTGGCGAGTGTTACCTCATTGCCATCCCAATCGATGGTGTTGTCGTCGGCAAGAACCTTGCTGATGCCTGATGACTCTGCATTGTTATAGAAGATGTATGAGTAAGTGCCTTCAGTGGTCTTGTCCTCATCACTACCCTTTACATTATCTGTCTGATAAAGTGCATAGTTTCCGTTCTCGGCTACGGATGTAATCAGCACCTGCTCACCCTTCTGCATGGCTGGGGTCTTGGTGTTGATCTGATAGCCCAGAGGAGCCTCGATGGTGCGGTCAGAAGTTTTCTCTACCCAACCTACCAGAGTGACTTCATCCTCATCAACCAGCATGCCGCTGATGATTTCTGCCTTGTGCTTGGCATCACCCTCATCGAAAGCACTGGCTACTGCCCAGTTCTTGCTGAGACTTGCTGCATCCAGACAGGCTGCGTAGGCATCGCAACCACCCAGATAAGAGATGGTGTTGTCGAAAGGAAGTGCCTGGTTGAAGGAACCTGCCAGATAGAGCTTGCCTTTCTGATAGGCCATCTCGTCGATGGTGTTCAGTGTGTTGGAATTATCTGTGGCTACAGAATGATAAACCTGGGTAGTTACCTGGTCGCCATCGATGGCTGCCAATACGTAGGCATGCTCAGTAGCACTCGCTTCATAAGCTGTCTCAATCTTGGTATCCTTGCCGGCAGCAGTAAGGGTCATGTCCTTACCGGATGCTACGTAAGCTACATAAATCTTGCCGTCGTTGATGGCGAAGTTAACGTCTTCTGTATTGTAGGTAGCCTCTTTTGTCAACTGCTCTGTAGCGCCAAGCACAGAAACGATGCTGGCATTTGCCAGGTCGGCTGCATCGAAAGAGAGCACGCACATGGTGGTTTCATCACTATACAACCAACCCCCTGAACAAGCATATTTACCCTGCAGGGTAACACCATCCAAGGCTACATTGCCCTTGTAAGAGGCAGAAAGATAGAGCTTGTTGCCATCAACTACCAGTTTCTTGGCTGTGAAAGAAGAGCTCAGCACGCCAATCACATCCAAGGCTGCAATCTCTGCATCGCTCTCGGCAAGGATGGTCTTGGAAGCTACATACGCACCCTGCTTGTCGTACTTCACGATGAAGCCGGATACCTGTTTTACATTGTCGGCCATACCGGTGATGGTAGCCTTGGTTTCGCCGCTGGCATCCTTGATTGCTACCTGATCAGCAAATACGCCGGCTGCATAAACGTTGCCGTCGGCATCGGTAGCCACTGTGGTGACGGTGGCAGCACCAGCCAGACCGGCAGCCCACTTCTTGGCACCAGCCTTATCATACTTGGCAATGAAGGCACTGTTGGCCACTGGTTCCAGATAGCTGTCAGCGAACTCCAGATCCTTGGTAAAGCTACCGGTTACGATGGAGTTACCCTCGTTGTCAACTGCCATGGCTGCAGCACGGGTCAAATCCTTGGCTTCTGTTGTGGTGGTGAGGTTGTCTGTCCAGGTAGGAGCATCCAACACATCCTTGGCATTGGCAGCAACCGTTGCCAGCGCCAGCATCATTGAAAATGTAAATCTTCTCATGATCAATTAATCTTTATGTGAAACAATTATCTTACTTGCCCTCCCATTTCTCGATATTCGGATTCGCCTCTACTGCCTCGATAGGGAAGCGGAGGGTATATCGGGAATCGTTGGCTTCAAGTACATAGCTATTCTCACCGTAGGTCTTGCTCAACTGCGGACGGGTGGTACGACGGAGGTCGAACCAGCGATGTCCCTCGAAGGCAAGCTCGCAGGTGCGTTCGCTGTAGATGGCTTTGAGCAAGTCCGCCTTCTGCATGGTATCAAGCTCTGCGGCATACTGGGTATATTTTGCCTGAGCATATCGCTTGGCCATCAGCGCCTTGAGATAGGTGCGAGCCTCAACCAGATTAGCATCATCGGCTGCGGCGTTGTCAGCTGCATTCTGGGCTGCAGCTTCGGCAGCAATGAGGTAGGCCTCGGCAGAACGGAAGGAGCAGCGATAGCCGTCGTTGCCCTTGTCGCCATATTTAATCAGACTGTAGACGCTGGCGGTCTGTGCCTTGAAATAGAGCGCCTTGCGCTTGTCGCCCGTGCGATAGGTATCAACCAGCGCCTTGCTAGGTACGCCCATCTTCACATAGCCGGAAGTCATCACCTGCTCCAGGGCAACGATGCTCTCCACCGACTTATAGTAGTTTGGCAATACCTTTGAATCGGTCAGATCTTCCAGGTCGCCATGTTTCTCCATCACCACTTTCGCTTCTGCCAGGGCATCCTGCCAGTCGCCCTTGTAGAGATAGACTCTAGCCAGCAGAGCATCGGCAGAAATCTGGTTGAATCGGTAGGTGTAGCCCTCGTCCCAGGCAGCCACCTTCAGACGGGTCTTTGCCTCCTTGATGTCGGCAATCACCTGCTGGTAAACCTGCTCCACACTGCTGCATGTGAGCACGTTGTTGACATTTGCCTCCAGCGAGAGCGGGATGCCGCGGGTGGTAGCCGGATTGCAATGGGTATAGGCATCGGCATAGAGATTGACGAGCAGGAAGTGGCAGTAGGCTCTCATCATATAGGCCTCGCCCACCAGCTGACTGATTTCATCCTGTGTAGCCTCGGTAATCTTGGTCTGATTCTCGATGATGTAGTTGGCGATGTAGATGGCATGATAGTAACGGCGCCAGCCGAAAGAAGCCGTGGTGCTCTGCTGGTTGAGGTCGTTCCATGCCCAGATGTCGAAGTAAGAATCGTAATCCTCGGTAGAGGTGGATGCCTTGCTCAGGGTCATCTCGTCGCTTCGCAGGGTGGCGAGTCCACGGTCTTCCGGGAAATTCTTGTATTCGTAGGTGAGCAAGGCTCTGTATTCCTTGCCCGTCTTGGCTATCACCTTTCCGGTTGGGGTGATGTCGAGGAAATCATCGCAACTGGTGAATCCTATCATCGCCAACATCATGACGATGCCCATCAAATATCTTCTTTTCATTGTCTTCATTCTTTTAGAAATTTACGTTTACGCCAAATATGAAACTCTTCGGGATAGGCTGCGCGTATGGGTTGCCCATCGTCTCCGGGTCCAGATAGTTATCGTAGTTGCTGGCGATGACGAGCAGATTGCGTGCCTCAAGAGAGAGGGATGCACTCTTCACGCCGATGCGGCTCAGCCACTGGGTTGGCAACTTGTATCCCAGGCGCAGGCTCTGAAGGCGGGCGTAGTTGCAATCCTTCACCCAGGTATCGAGCATGCTGTAGAGGTTGTACTCGTTATACTGCACGTACTCGCGTGGGCGCTCGGTGCTGACCATCAGCTTGGTGAAACTGCCGCTGGTGTTATCTGCCGTCCAGCGGTTCAGAATGTCGCGGTTCACGTTCAAGCCTCTGTCGTAATTGGCTGGCGAGTAGCTAGGCTGCACGCGCACCTTCATGCCGAAGTTGAAGGTGAAGTTGATGCCCAACTGCCAGTTCTTGTAATCGAAGGTGTTGATGAAACCACCCGTCCACTTTGGGTCTGTGCTGCCCATGTAGGTGTACAGGTTGCGCTGCTCCTCGGCGGTGAGGGTGCTGGCGCCATGGGCATTGAGCTTCAGGAACTCGGTGGCAGATACCTTCTCGCCATTCTTGTTGACGAAGAGAGGATAACCGTCAGCGTCGAGTCCGGCTGTCTTATAGGCGAAGAGTGCGCCCACAGGATAACATTCACGGCCTGGATAGGTGGCATTCTGAGCCACGGTTTCCTGAATCACCTTGTTCTCGTTGTAACCGATGTTGAGATTGGTGGTCCAGTTGAAATCCTTGGTATGGATGTTTCTGGTGCCCAGGGCTATCTCCACACCCTTGTTGTTCATGCTCGCCCAGTTGATGGTGGTTGAAGAGAATCCACTCTCCAGCGGCAGCATCTTCAGACCGATGAGGTCGGTGCTGTGGCGATAGTAGTAGTCTACAGAGAGGGTGATGGCATTGTGCAATACGGCGAAATCGATTCCGGCGTTCACGTTCTCCGTCTTCTCCCATTTCAGGTTAGGGTTCGGAGCGGTCTCGCTGTTGATGATGTCCTCGCTGATGCCCGGCAGGATGGTGCCCTTCTTCAGTATACCTATCAAATAAGGTGATGTATTCTTGTCGATGTTACCCTGCAAACCGTAAGAGGCACGGAGGCAGAGGTTGTCCATCCACTTCACGTCCTTGAGCCAATTCTCCTCCTTCGCTCTCCAGAGTCCACTCACGGAGTAGAGAGGCAGATAGCGGTATTTCTTGGCTACGCCGAAGACGTCTGAACCGTCGAAACGAACGCTTCCACCGATGGTATAGCGGTTGAGAAGCGAATAAGAACCTGTGGCATACCAGGATACGTAGGCATTCTCCGACTCTGTCTCCTGATGCAGCGGATAGGAATCTGCCCAGGTCTGGCTAGGGAAGATGACCGGCTGGGTGGTGAGGGTGCGGGAATCATATCCGTAAGCCACGCTGTAGATGGAATTTGACTTGGCATGGCGAACCTCGGTACCCAGCATGAAGTTGACATCGTGGATGCGGTTGAAGGTCTTCACGAATTCAGCCATCGCCTTCCAGGTCCACTGGCGGTTGTGATACTCCGTGGTCTTGTGCATGCCTCCATCCGGCAGGAAGCTCTTCTTTACGCCGTCGGCACCCTGGTATTCGGTGAAGAGTTTCTCCTTGCGCATGGCGTAGGTGTTCTCGTTGGCATATTTGCTCAGGGAATAGGAATCCTCCTGCAAGCCAAACTGCGAGGTAATCTTCAGATAGTCGGTGAGGCGCAGCTCGGCATTGAGAATTGCCATCATCGAACGGTCGCGGCGCTTGGTGTTGGCATTGGCTCTCTCCTCGAAGATATTGAAGTTGAGTGAGGAATCCTCCTTGCCCTGCACGTTGGTATCGTAGTTGTAGTTACCGTTCTCATCGTATGGAGTGAAGTATGGGTTTGCCAATCGGGAATAATATACCGGGTTGGTAAAGCCGTTGCTATCAGTGAGATAGGTATTCTGCTTACGCTCGTTGGCATATACGGAAGCGCCCACCTTGAGGAGTTTGTTCACCTGGTAGTTGGTCTTCAGGGTGATGTTGTATCGGGTGTTTCCCACGCCCTTCACGTTACCCTGCTCGTCGGTATAGCCCACGGATGTATAGTAATCGCTCTTGTCGCCGCCACCCGAGATGCCGATGTTGTACTCCTGGGTGAGGGCATTGCGGAAGAGGATATCATTCCAGTCGGTATTGGTGTTGCGGAGCTGGTTAATCTGGTTCTGGGCTGTCTGGCTCAGCGCATTCCATCCGCCTGCCTTGTAGGCACTGGTTTCGCCCAGGCTGCTGAGGATGCCTGCTACCCCACCCTTGTTCTGGCGATAGGTGTAATCAGATGCCAGCAGACCGAGTTCCAGGTCTACCTTCTCATTGCTGTTGAGCAGGTTGAGTCGGTCGATATCCGTCTTAGGCATGAAGGTCATCTTGCCCGAGAAGTTGATGACCGGTGCTCCCGCACGTCCCTTCTTGGTAGTGATGACGATGACACCATTGGCTGCTCTCGCACCGTAGATGGCGGTGGCTGCAGCATCCTTGAGCACGGTGATATTGTCGATATCGGATGGATTCAATCCGGCGATGGAAGTCTGGTAGATATTGTCGATATCCTTCAGATCCTCCATGCTTGGGATATCGGTGCCATCCATCGGGATACCATCGAGCACCCACAGCGGTTCCTGGGTACCGTTGATAGAAGCGGTACCACGGATGCGGATCTTCACCGGCGCACCCGGTGCACCCGAAGAGGTGATGGAAGAAAGTCCGGCAATCTGTCCGGCAAGTGCCTGGTCGATGTTGTTGACGGCACCGATTTTCTCATCGCTGATTTTCAGGGTGGTTACCGCCGAAGTCAGCTTGCGTCGGTCCAGTTCCTGATAACCCGTCACCACCACCTCGCCAATCTGCTTGGCGTCAGATTCCAAAACCACCTTATAGTCGTTTTTCCCTGGTTCGATGTTGACATCCTTGGTTTCGAATCCCATGAATCTTACGGAGAACGACTTATCCTGGGCATCCACCTTGAGGGTGAACTTGCCTTCGTAGTCGGTCACGGTGCCATGTGACACCTTTTTGTTCGGACCTCTCACCACAGAGATGGTAGCGCCTGGCAGCGGGTCGTCGCCCATGCTGCCATCCACCACGATACCCGTGATGGTGCGCTCCTGTGCCGAGAGGATGTTCATGGCGAAAACCATGATTAAAAGCATGAATGTTCTCATTCTCATATACAATCTCTCTATTTTTTTGTTTACCTTAATTACTTAATCCCTTAATTATCAATTATCAATTATTAATTGTTAATTATAAATTATCTAATCTCCTGCCCCAAAGCCGTCTGGATTCTCATGATCACGTCCTCGTAGTGGAACTGGGTGGCAGTATCGCCCGAACGGCGCTTGCCCTTCAGCAGGTTGAGGATTCTCACGAGTTCGCCGCGCTTCACGCTGATGGCATCGCTCACACGTGCCGTCTGGGTGCCGCCCATGTCGATGGTGCGGGGAGCCGAACTGAGGCTATGGCATGGCATGTTGAAATCAGGCGAGTCGATGATGGCAGGAGAATCGAAAATCTTCTTGTTGATCTTCACGCCCTCCTGCTGAGCGGCAGCCGTGATGAGCGCATCCACGAAGTTCTTCTGCAACTGGCGGTCGTCTACGCTGAGCGACTTGCCTGCCAGTGTCTTGCCGAAGAAATGCTTATGCAGCATATCCATCATCTCTACGGCAGTGAATGCATTCTTGCCGTTGTTCTGCTCGTTGGCAAACATGCGCATGATGCGGCTGTTGTCGAGCATATCCCAGAGCATGTAGCTCTGCTGGTTCTGCAGCGCATAGTCTGGCGACTGCTCCTGCACGCCCAGCGGCGTATTCTTGTTGATGAAGGTATACTTGTTGAGTTCGCTTCTGAAGAGCCACTTCGGACAGGTGAACACCTCGTCGATGAGGAACTGCACGGCTCGCTTCTGCTTATCCTTCTCCACGAAGGTGAAGGTAGGCTTGCCATCGTCGATGGTGGTGTTGTCGATGTACATGCCGCCCACATTGGCGAGTACATGGTAGAGGTAGAGACTCCACTGGAAGATGACTCCCTGATAGAGCTTCGATGCCTCATCGTAGGTCTGACCAGGTTCGCCTGTGCGGGTCCATTCGATGATGTTAGGCATCACGCGCTTCAGGTTTGCGATGCCATAGGCAGCCGACTTCATGGCGTCATCACCCAAATCCTCGCTCAGGGCACGTGGGTCGATGGCGGTGCGCTGGCTCTGCGTCTCGCTGTATCTGAATTCCTTTCCGCTGTGCTTCTTCAGGAAATCCTGCTGTGCTGAAGCGGCCTTCTTCTCATCCGGGAACCAGCGGTAGCCCCACTCTATCGCCATCAGGTCGTAAGGACCTATTTGCGGAGAAATCTGCTGGATGCCATCTCCCGGCTGTGCCACATAGTTGAAACGGGCATAGTCCATGATGGATGCTGCAGTGCCGCATACATGGTCGGTGAACGACTTGGAACGGAGGGAATCCGTAGGGTATGCATTGGATGCTATCATGTTGTGGCGCAATCCGAGCGAGTGGCCCACCTCATGGCAGGCTACGAATCGGGCTGCATCGCCAATCAGTGACTCTGGCAATTCATACTGGCGTGCATCCTTGTTGTAGGCGCCGGTCTGCACCATGATCCATTCGCGCAGAAGCGACTTCACGTTGTGCCACCAGATGATGTCTGCCTCCAGAATCTCGCCTGTTCGTGGGTCGATGACGGAAGGACCCATGGCGTTCGCCTTCTCTGAAGCATCGTAGGTCAGCACAGAATACTTCATGTCGTCGCCTTCGGCAGCAATGCTGTCGGTGAGGTCGAACACCTGTACGGCATTCTTGAATCCTGCCTTCTCGAACGCTGCGTTCCAGTCGGTCATACCTCTTTTAATATAAGGGCGCAGGAACTCCGGAACGGCTGGGTCGATGTAGAAGACGATAGGCTTCTTAGGCTCTACCAGTTCGCCACGCAGATAGGCCTGCTCATCCTTAGGTTCCAGGCGCCAGCGGGTGATATAGTTGTTGCGGGTCACCTCCTGCTGATGGTCGCCATACTGCAATCGGCTGGTGGTGAAATAGCCCACGCGCTGGTTTTCCTTGCGTGCCACCATCGGGGTTTCAGGAAGGAGGACCAGCGAACTGCTTACCTCTACGGTGATATTGGTCTTGCTCTTACCCTCGTGTACCACGGTGGTAAGCTCGGATGTTGCGGTGATATTATTGCTGAAAGCCTTGATATCGATGATGCGTGACAAATCGGAATCGGCAGAAGTGCCGAGATTGATGAGGTTGAACACATCATTGAGATAAGTCTTCTTTCCGTTGAAGAGGTCGTTCACCTTGAAGATGACGGTGGAAGAATCCTTGGCCACCGCCTCTACCTTGAGGCTTGCGATGAGCGGATCAATGTAATTGCTTTCAACGGATGCCGCCATGGCATCCTTGGAATCTACTTCGGGAGTAAGGCGCTGCTGGCGCACAAAAACGGTCTTTTTATCCTGATTCCATTCAAAACGGATACACTGGTTTTCGTAGTTGATACCACGGTTTACACCTGCCTCGTTGAGTTCGGAAGGCACACGCTGCAGTTTGTTGGAAACGAGGAACACTCTTCCCATCAGTTTGGTAGGCATTTCAAGGTAGAAATCCTGTTCCTTCTTTACTACATTCATGACTCCTCGTACATTCACAGAGTCGCTGCCTACTATTTTCTTATAATCCGATGTAGGTTGCTCTGTTTTTTTCTTTTTCTTCTTGAACAATCCCATCTCCGGTGCAGCTTCCATGGAGATGGCATAGCAAGAACTTCCAATCAGGGTGGCAGTGATTGCCCCCAGCAAGAATCGCTTTTTATTCATTTAAAATCGTATATTTATTCCAAATATTATTGAATAATCTTCTATAACCTTGCAAAGGTAAGGACAAAAAGTCATGATACACAATTAATTATGTATTTTTGGAAAGTTCTTAATGGTTTTTAACGTTATTTTGGAAATGAATAAGAAATAAAAACGGCATCAGGGGTTCCTGATGCCGTTTCTTGGTTTCATTTATCTTCTATTATTTCTTCACAAACTTCACGGTTCTGGTCTTGCCGTTGCCATAGTTGACTACTGCGGCATAGACGCCCGACTGCAATGAAGAGATGCTTGCCTCATTGCCATTTACATTCATCACGGTTCTGCCGCTTACATCAACAATGCTGATAGATGCGGCGCCGGCTGCAGCGAAACTGTTGCTGTCGAAGGCAATCACCTCGTGGGCATCACTGGCAATATCCTTAATACCTGTGGCTACCTTCTCTATTCCACCATAGAATCCGAGGTTGTCGAGGCAGAGTGCCTCACCCTTCTTGGAAACAATGTTGAAGGCCACGGCGATATTCTTGCCATTGTACTTGCCAAGGCTGATACCGCGAGTCTTTGGAGTAGTGCTCTCGTTGGAAATCTTTGCCTCAGAAGTATACCAGTAATCTGCAGGATTGGTAGAACCATCTGAAACCTTCACATTATAGCTGTCCAGGTTGCCATAAGCGTTGAATGAGTTCGCATCCCATGCAAAATAGGTATTCTCATCGGTAACCTTCACCTGTGGAAGAATAATCCAGCGGTCTGGTGTCGCACCATCAATCCAGGATGTACCTGCCAGAAGGTGTTCGCCCAGCATCTCGTGCTTGCCAAGGTTGAAGATACCCCAGCCCTGCTCGTTGAATTCCTCACCGGCATTAGGGTTCACAGTGCCCTTGTCGCCTACATAGAAGCTGAAGTCCTCAGGAATCTTGGCATCCTCGAAATCATAGAGGATGGCTGGTGTACCGAGTGATACAAACTCCTTCTCAATCACGTTGTTATCAGTAGAACTGTCATCAGCACTCTGAATCTCAATCTTCAGCTTGTGCTTGCCCTGTGATAATCCTGCAATGACATCCTCGGCAGTGAAAGAAGTGATCTTCTGTGCCTTCATATCGAGGGCGATTTCCTTCTTCACCTCACCATCTACAGAGATGATGGCCTTACCCTCTGCATCCTTGATGCCTACATTCTGAACCTCGAACTCCACATTCTTGTCGTTAGGAGTGCGGGCATAATCGTATGGCTTGGAAATACTGTTGATACCCAGGTCGGATGCATCGCTGGATGCCTTGTAGAACTGCACATCGTCGATGGTGAGCCAGTTCTCATCCTTGTCGCTGAAGGCATAGAAGCCCAGATAGATGGTCTGTGGCTTGTCGAACTTGATTACCTTGAACGCTTCCTGGTAAACACCCTGCTGTATGGTCTGCTCATCAATCTTGTTGGTCATATCGGCAGGGGTGTTGCCATTACCATAATATACGCCCAACTTCTCGGTGTGTCCGTCGGAACCGGAATACCAATAGCGCAATACGTAGTAGCCAGCCTCTACCTTCACAGGGTCGAGAACTGCCCAGTCGTTGGCATTGTTCTCCTTATTATAATTATAGGCGAGACAGGTTACGCCTGTGCGTGCCATATTCATCCAAAAGTCTGAATGCAGGGTCCAGTTGCCATCATCCTCATTGAGGTTGTAGTATTTAAACTGCACATTGTCCTCTTTAGGCTCAAATCCCCATGTGCATGGAGGAGTGAGGGCACCATTGTGGCGCACGGCTACCTGGCAGGTATCGTTGGCCATGTTATAATCATCTGAATCGATGGAGTAGACCTTGACATTGTAGTTGTGGCGTGGCTCTGAGAAATCAGCCTTGGTATTGAAGGTATATTCCATGCTCTCGCCAGCCGCCAGGGTGGCATTCACATCCTCTACCACTGGCTCACGGTCGTCAATCTGATAAGCTACCTTGAAGTTCTGGCTGGCATCGAAACCGATATTGGCAACTCTGATCTTCACGGTTTCTGCATCCGTAAGATTATCACCTGTTTGAGGGGTAAGCAGGTCGGTGGCCTGCAAATCGATTGCCTTGTCGATTTCAGTAACACTGAAGTTGCACATATAGAACTTCCACTGGTCGGCAGGACTGAAGCAGCGGAATCCTACATAGAAAGGCTCGCCTTCCTTGGCACTGTAGATGAATGATTCCGTGGTAGCCTGACCCTTGACAGCATCGTTGAGATTCTGAAGTTTCTTCAAAGCACTGACGGTTGGCTTTGAACCTGTGCGCACCTCGATTCTCTCACCATAGCTGGTACCATAGGTGGTATATTTCACCAGCAGGTTACCCGTTTTCTTTGGGGTGATGGCAGGAGAAACCAGCCAGTCGTCGGCTACATTCGTAGCCGAATAAGGGTAATAAACGTGTGACTGACTGCCCTCGGCATCGAATTTCCAGGTAGCGTTATCTTCGTTGGCATCGATAACCGTCCATTTCTGGAATTCTTCCTCCGTAGAGAAATCTGTCTTGTAAATGTCTTGTGCTGTTGCGGCAACGGTTGCGGCAGCAGCCATAAAAGTAAGTAATACTCTCTTCATAAGCATAAAATGTTATTTATTCTGCAAAATTAATAGATTTATGTCATTAATTTGCATCTTCATCTAACATTTAATGTATTTTAAGACAAATACAATAAATTCACACTACAAATGCAATTAACTATCCCGTCTACCCTGCATCTATATTACGTTTAAACACATATATTTACGTTTAAGTACAAAATTTGACATTGACTTTAATTTTTCTGAAATATTGACATAGCTTGGTGATTAAAGCCGTATCTTTGCAAGATAAAAGCAATTAATAATATTAATCATCATTAAACGACAAGGCTTATGAAAAGACTGTACTTACAAAAAACGTGCATTGAAAAACAGTATGTGCACATTCGCAATAGCCTTATTGCGGTAAGTATGGCATGCTTATCCACGAGCATGATGCCATGCTATGCCCAAAATGCTAAGCCCAAAATTGCTACTAGAAGTATTGAGAATTCACTACCGGTAGATTATAAGCAAGTAGGTAACACACAGATATATTATCGGCAAGGTAATGGTACGATAGATACCTATGCTACTATAGACTTTATAGTACAATTCAAAAATCAATATTATGGTACTACATTCTTGAATGACGGGTATGTGGTGTCTCTTCTTGTGGATGATAATGATCCAGAACAACTATTTAGTGATGATGGGATAAACTGTTATCATGATGGAGTAAGAGTTACTCCGAAGGTTGAAGCACAGGGGAAAATGGCTAAGGTAAGCTATATTCTTACTAATACTAATGAAAAGAGCGTAAATATTTCATTGGGCACCTATGCAAATGTAAAGATTGGTGGTAATGACAATGCTTCTATATCCAGAATAAAAGATAGTGCAGGTAATACGGAAGGACTCATTATGAGAGATGATACAGATGCACAACTATGGGTTTTGTTAGGTTCAGGAGTTAAAGGCGTAACAGCTGTAAGTGATTACTGGTTTGGATATTACGACCAAAATATAAATGCTTCAAATATGATTGGTAACTATGAGAAGGGTTCAAACTGGATGCTGGAAAACGGTAACTACGACAGCGGTATGGGCTGGTGCTGGAAAAACAAGAAGATTGCTGCAGGCGAAACCGTTACCTTCTCCTATCTGATTGGGGTAGGAGATGTAATGTTTGAGCCAAACTCTTCTTCTGTTGCCACACCGGATGATCCTACCAACTGGAATAATCTGAACCTGCCTCACCGCCTCACCCTGGATGGCGAATATGAAAGTCCTGCCGGACTCGACGGAAAGATAGAATATGCCGTAGAAGATAGCGAGGAATGGACTGCCCTGACGGATAACCTGGCTTCGGGAAGCAAGTTCTCTGCCACCCTCACCGTCAATTTCATTCCTGGCAAAGCCAAGCATACCATCCGGTTCAGATCCGTAGATAATGTGGGCAACACCACCCTACTCGCCCCTATCGAGTACGCCGATATTTCTGCCTATGAATTCACTGGCATCAAGGATTATACCTTTACCGGCGATTCCATCTACCAGCAGGAAATCACATCTTCCCTGCCTAAGGAGCAGTATGTGGCTGTAAACTATCATAACAACGTTCATGTCGGAAAGGCGAGCTTCCAGGTAGAAGGCGTTTTCCCATATACCATCGGTTCTAAATACCATGAGTTCACCATCAATCCGGCACAGCTGGAGGGTGATATCGATATGGATACAGACACCGTTTACTTCTTCTATCATGCGCAGCCTATCACGCCGGCTTGGAAGTTCACAAACCAGGCATACAGCCAGTTGAGAGACCGCATAGATTACTATGCTGAATATGCCGACAATATCTATCCCGGTACTGCCACACTCACCGTGAGCGGAATAGGCGATTACACGGGAACCTTCACCAAGCAGTTTACCATCGATAAGGCAAAGCTTCCAGAAGATCTCTATCATGTAGAACTCCCGGATTCTGATATTACCTATGATGGTCAGCAGCATCTGGCACAGGCCACCAAGAGCGAAGGAATGGGTGATATCCTTTTCACCTATGCACTGCAAGGCGCAGCCGACTGCAGTCAGGTTATACCACAAGCTGAAGGTACCTACGATATCTTTATGGAAATCAAGGATGGTGCATATTATTATGGTAAGCCAAAGGAAAGAATCGGCTCCTTCACCATCTACCAGATGGATGCACAGGAGTGGAAACTCCTCACCGTGCTCAATGCCACCCTCATCAAGATGGGATGGAAGGAACCTTGGGATATGAGCCAGGGCGAAAAGAGTGCTTCAAAACTGAAGGGTGTGACTCTGGAAAAAGGACACGTGATGGCACTCGATCTGAGCAACCAGCAACTGAAGGGCGATCTTCCTGCCACCGCTTTTGTACTCCCAAAACTGGAAAGCCTCAACATTTCTCACAATCAATTCAAGGGAAATCTGGGTGTCTTGGGAAGAACGCTTCCGGCATTGACATCACTCGATGCCAGCTATAATGGCTTTACAGATGTGTTGCCTACGTTGCCAGCTTCCATCAAGCAGCTCAACATCAGCAACCAGGCCATCGACAAGACCATCACCGTAGATGGTTCTCATTTCAATATCAATGCCATCATTCCGCAGTTGCCTACCATCCTTGCCTACGACCATGAGAAGCAAGGATACAACACATCGGAGATTGGCTTCCTGATTACGCAGTCGGATGCAGACTATTGGTTTGCTAAATGGGGCATGAAAGTGCTTTACAAGGACGGAAAATTATCCGTGCTATCCGTTACGACACCATGGGAATATCGTGGTGAGAGTGGCGATACGCTTAATGCCGTAAAACTCATAAATGCTTGGGGAATTTATGGTTGGGGAATTGATGGCAGCTACCTGAAATTGAAATATATCTTCGAACAAGGCGATGTCAACTTCGTACCAGGCATTGATGCCTCCGACGTGCAAGCTACCATCCTTTATGTCTTCGGTGGAAATCAGCAATTTAACTTTACGGCTGCTGATACTTACAAGGATGGAATCATCAATGTACAAGATGTAGTTTGTACTGTTAACATCATCTTGGAAAAAGCTGCTTCTGCTGCAAGAAACTATTATGCTTCTCGTAGCTATGATGAAAATGCTGACGCCGAGAATCTGCAGGATACCGAGTTTGCTGCACAGACGGGTATCTACCTGCGTGATGGCAAGATCTTCCTCAATACAGAAGTACCGGTGGCAGCCCTCAGTATTGCAGCTTCCGGACACATCAACTGGAACCTGAAGCAGTTGGGCATGGAGCAGGCCACAGAAGGAAGTTCGCTCGTAGCTTACTCTCTGTCGGGTAACACCTTACCTGTTGGCGAAACCCTGATAGGAACTTACGAGGGCGATGCTACCATCATCGGCATCAGCCTGGCAGACGAGGAAGCTAAGTCCATCTCTTCCGGCATATACAATGGTACGGTAACCCGTATCAATGGCATCAGCGAAAGCAATGATGCTGCCGAGATGGTTATCTTCAACACCCAGGGCATCAGAACGCAGAAGATGCAGAATGGCATCAACATCGTGAAGACCCAGAAGGGAACTAGAAAAGTTGTCAAGAAATAAAAAACTCTGGTAATATGAAACAAAGACATTTCATCACCACCCTGTGCCTGCTGATGCTCTTCGTGGCATCGGCATGGGCACAGAAGAACACGCTGGAAATTCCAGACGTAATCATGGCACAGGAAAAGTCGATTTCGCTGCCCGTGAACATGGAGAACTCCGCCGATATTGTGGCGGTGCAGTTCACCATATCCACGGATATGGGTGTCTATTTTTCTTGCGAGACCGCTCGAACTACAGAACGTGCCGATGGCCATTCGTTGGTCATGAAACCTATTGGAGGAGATAAATATATGGTCATGATCTCCTCTTCTCAAAATCGTCCGATTATAGGGCGAAAGGGCTGCATAATGACCGTACAATTAAACACCTCCAATACATTCAATCTAAAAGAGGGCGCAAAGATTCCACTCACCCTATCTGATGTGGTTATCTGTGATAAGACCGGCAAGAACCTCGCCACAGGTTTTACTTCTGGTTCGGTAAACATCGCCAAGTCGCCTGATTTGGAAGTGAGCCAGGTAGAAACTAAGTCCACCAACCTGCTGCCATACAATAAGATAAGCGTAAACTGGCAGGTTAGCAACATCGGCGGCCTTTCTACAGAAGCCGGATGGAGCGAACAGGTATTTGCAGAATCTGCCGACGGTAAATTCAGCAAACTGCTGGGAACCATCGACTACGACCAGAAGCTTGCCGTAGGCGGAACCATCAGCAGAACAGCCGAATTCGATACCCCTATGGAACTCGGCATCAGCGATAACGCCCGCATCAGGGTAAAGGTGCGCCCATACAGCAACACGGGCGAACCTAGCTGGATGCTCGCCAACAACGAAGCTACCACCAGCGGAACCCTGCAGACTGCCAACATGCTTTTCATCAACCCTGCAGCTGCGCACATAGAAGAAGCCAGCGCACAAAACGTAAGGTTGAAGCTCATCCGAAGCGGAAGCACGGCACAGGCTGAAACCTTCAAGCTTGCGCAGACGGCAGATGCCCGCATAGAATTGCCAGCCGAAATAACCATCCCTCAGGGACAGTCGGCTACCTATTTCTATGCCAAGGTCATCGCCAACCAGAAACTCGACAACGATTCCATCGTCACCGTCAACATCGATGGCAACAACTACATGACCGGTACCACAGCCATCAAACTGACGGATGATACCAAGCCACAGCTCACCCTGAGCACCAAGCAGCAAGATGTGACGGAAGGCGGAAAGCTGACCCTCACCATTACCGCCGAACGCCAGTCGGCCACCGATAAGGCTATCAGCCTGAGCTGCGACCTACCATCAAGATTCAGGATTCCGGCAAACATCATCCTCCCAGCCCGGAAAACCTCTGTGGATGTGGAAGTGGAAGCCCTGGAAGATGATATTCCTGATGTAGAGAAGGTTGTAACCTTTGCCGCATCAGCCGATGGATATGAGAATGGCACCCTGCTCTCTACCCTGGTAGATGACGACATTCCTACCCTGCAGCTGGAACTCACCCCTACTGCGATTTCTGAGGCCGACGGTCCGCTTTCGGTAAGCGCCAAGTTGAGCCGCACAGACAATATCGACAAGAAGGTGACCGTTAAGCTGAGCGACAATTCAGAAGGCAACCTTTACTATGCCCGCCAGACCATCGAGATGGCTCCGGGCGTGAAGGAGGTAACCCTCAACATGGGTCCGATAGACAACAGTCTGGTGGATGGCGAACGCACCTACCAGGTAACTGCTGCCGTGTTCATCGCCTCATGCAGTTGCAATGCCAGCGTGGGAACATCGGGCGGAGTGGTCACCGTGCCGCTCACCATCTACGACAACGACGGTCCTGCGCTCAGTCTCAGTGCATCTTCCTCCCTGTTGAAGGAAGGTGGAGAGATGACACTTACCATCAGCAGAAACACCGATAGCAAGAGCCGACTTGACGTGAATCTGAGCAGCAACCACGATGCAGCTATCGAATACCCTAAGACCGTGACGATAGCCGAAGGCGAAACTTCAGCCACCTTCACCGTGAAGTCGAAGGGCAACGATACCACTGGCGATGACCTCACCGCTACCCTCATAGCCGAAAGCGAGGGATTTGCCAAGAGCAGCGTATGGTTTACCATTAGCGACCAGACCCTGCCTGATGCCCGCATCATGGCCATCAGCAGTCAGGAAAGTAAGGTTGAGGCTGGTGGAAAGACCACACTGAGCCTCAGCATTGCCAACCAGGGAAGTTATGTGCTCCCTGAGCAGACCAAGATAGGTTTCTATTTCGACAGTGCCGCAACTCCAGCCGATGTAGCCTATCTGCAGGATAACCTTGCCGCAGGCGAGAGTACCACGATGATGCGCGAAATCACCCTCCCTGCCACCGTGGGCGAGCATAAGCTCTATGCCGTGGTAAACGATGGCCAGGGCGTGAAGGAGCTTCTCTATACCAACAACACATCCGATGTGCTCAACATCGCTACCGTGGCACCTATCTCCATGGAAACCAAGGTGGCAAAGGCCATCTATGCCCCTGGCGAAAAGGTGGTTATCAGCGGAAAGGCGAAGGGTAAGGACATCGCCCAGAAGAGCGTGGAGGTATATATCGTGAACGGCGGTTACCGCCATACCATCACCACCCTGACCCAGGACGACGGCAGCTTCGAGGTAAGCTACGAGCCATATAGCGGACAGACGGGCCACTTTGCCGTAGGTGCCTGCTATCCTAGCGCCAACCTCTCGGAGGAACAGGCTTCCTTCGATATCTATGGCATCAAGCGAACCAGCAATGATGCCATCACCTGCGAGGCATCGCTGGGCGATGTCTATCAGGGCAAGCTGAACATCAGTAATCCGGGAAATCTAACCCTGACCGGCCTGAAGGTAAAGGTAAATTCCAAGCCAGATAATTGTACGGTGAACGCTACTCCTGGCAACACCACGCTGAAGGGTGGCGAGAGTACCGACATTGCATTCAGCATTACTCCTAGCGGAGCCAGCGAGGGCAGCGACTGGGAGAAGATAGAACTCAGCATCGAGAGTGCCGAGGGAGCCGTCCTGCCTGCCACCTTATATTATTACTGTAGGGTGAAGACGGGTAAGATTGAGGCTTCTGTGGCAAGCATCAAGACCACCATGGTGAAGGGCGAGTCAAGAGACTATCCGTTTACCATCACCAACGTGGGCAAGGGTGAAACCGGAAAGATTTCCCTCGCCTTGCCTTCATGGATTTCGTCGGTTACACCGATGGAGATGCCATCTCTGGCCAAGGACGAAAGCACGGAGATTATCCTGCGCATGACGCCTACGGACAAAATGCAGCTCAACGTGCCTGTGACTGGCAATATTGCCATCAACTGTGCCAACGGTGAAGGCATGCCATTGCCATTCTGCATCGAGCCTGTATCTACCAAGGAAGGTAAGCTCACCATCGATGTATGCGATGAGAATACCTACTATACCAAAGAGGCTCCTCATCTGGCTGGTGCCAAGGTAAAGATTACCCACCCTACCACGGGTGCAGTTGTTGCCGAGGGTATCACCAACGAAAATGGTCTCTTCTCTGCAAATCTGGCAGAGGGTTACTATGCGGTAAGTGTATCGGCAGAAAAGCACGATTCATACAGCAATAACCTGCTGGTTGACCCGGGTACGGAGACCAAGAAGGTGGTGAACCTGAGTTATACAGCTATCAATATTAATTGGAAGGTTGAGGAAACTGAGGTTCAAGATGAATACGAGATCAAAACCGACGTGAAGTTTGAGACTCAGGTGCCAGTACCTGTGGTTATATTATCAGTTCCTGACAGAATCTATACTGAGGATTTGCGAGAGGGAGAATCCCTGATATTCAATGCCACCTTGACAAACAAGGGCTTGATCACGGCAGAAGATGTACAGCTATTGCTGCCAACTGATCACCAAACCCTGAAATTTGAGGCTCTAGACCATAGTGAAGCGTTTAATCTCGCTCCACAGGAGAGCGTATCCATACCTGTTAGGGTGACAAAGGTAACTACTGCTTTTGCAGCAAAAGGCAAAGAACAAGTTAGGCGCGCTGCCAATAAACAATGTTTTATTGTTATCGGCAAAATCAGTTATTGGAAATGTGGTCCTGATAGAAAATGGCATGAGCATTATGTAACTATCCAAACAGAAGTATGTAAAACGGATGGACCAGCTATTGGGGATCCCCATCCACCTGTACAAGTATCAGTTCCTCCTTCTAAGCCTATTAAAATAATAACAGGAGGAGGAGGTGATTATGAATGTCATGAAGTTCCTTCAATTCCAAATATTGAAATAGGTTGCTATCCTTGCCTAAATATGTATCTACAGAAGTTAGGAGAATGCGGAGTCAATGTAGGACTAAGTTTGTTAAAAAACAATCCTTTGGGTTGTATGGTAGGAATCGCTTTCTGTGCAAGAGATCTCTATAAGGATATTCATAGTTGGAGATCATGGGGAGGTTGTGTTGCCAGTGCCGTTGGCTGTATTCCTGGAACTCGCATAGTGCCATCTGTGGTAGGTTGTCTTATTTCGCTTACAGAACCATGTAAGTTAAACAATGCTTCTGCAAAAATGCGAGCAGGCAATTCTAGCAGTTATAGCGAGCCTTCATACATCACAGACTTCAAAAACAAACTTGCCATTCCTCTGCAGGAAAGTAAGGCTTTCCAGAATATGCTCTTAGAGTATTTCGGAGATGAAGTTTGGGTTAACGAGACCAATGGCGAAGACTTGCAGGACTTGATGGTAATGCTTCAGACTTCGGAAGAAGAAGTTCTCACGGCAGACAACTACATCAAGTATAAGCCACAGAATGTTACTAAGGAGCAGTATAACAAATTCATCGAAAGACTGAACAATACGGCACTCGCAAAAACCGATGATGGCAATTACATCGATTTGAGCAAGGTGGCAGGATATGTCAACGAGATCAATTCTGCGAATGAGCAGAGTGTGCTCATGGGCTACGAATCCACTACGGATATGCTGAGAAAAGAATACGCTCTGTTGAAGGAACGCCTTGATGAATCTTCAAGCAGCGTATGCTCAAGCATTACCCTGCAGTTCACCCAGAAGATGGTGATGACCCGACAGGCTTTCCGTGGAACCCTTACCGTATTCAACGGAAATGAGCAGGAGGCGATGAAGAATGTGAAACTCACCCTCACCGTAACCGATGAAAAGGGCAATATCGCCATGAGCGATAAGTTCCAGGTGAACCCGGAGAAGCTCGAAGGATTCAATGGAAGACTCGACTTCACCGACGGCTGGACCCTCGATGCACAGAAGGAAGGTGTTGCCACCGTACTCTTCATTCCTACCAAGAAAGCAGCTCCTACCGTGGAGACCCGCTATGCCTTCGGAGGAAACCTCTCTTACGTAGATCCGTTCACGGGACTGGAAGTGACCCGCGACCTCACGCCTATCACCCTCACCGTGAAGCCATCGCCAAACCTCGACCTCACCTACTTCATGCAGCGTGACATCAAGGGCGACGACCCTCTGACCAAGGAGGTGGAACCATCTGAGGAAGCTGAGTTCTCACTGCTCATCAACAACCTGGGCTATGGCGATGCTACCAATGTAAAGATGTCCACCAACCAGCCGGAAATCGTAGATAACGAAAAGGGACTCAAGGTGAAGTTCGAACTCATGAGCAGCCAGCTCAACGGACAGGAGAAGACCCTGGCTCTGGGCGGAAGCGTGTTCACCGACTTCGGAAACATTCCGGCACATAGCACCAGCTATGCACAGTGGTGGATCAAGAGCTCTTTGCTCGGACACTTCACCGATTACGACGTAACTGCCACCCATCTGACCAGTTATGGCAACAAGGACCTCTCGCTGCTCAACGATGTAACCATCCACGAGCTGATACGAAGTATCGACGTAACGAAGGGCGACAAGACCCTGAAGGGATTCATGACCAACGACATCGTGGATGCCGACGATACGCCTGATATGCTCTACCTCTCAGACGGTGAAATAGAAAAGGTGAACGTGGCTGCTTCTTCAAGCATCACGAAGACATCCGATACGGAATACACCCTGACCATCACCCCATCTGGAGAAGGTTGGAACTATGGCAATCTGAGCGATCCTACCTATGGCGTATCTGCCCTCAAGAGCGTAACCCGCACCAGCGACGGAAAGCAGATCAGCCTCCGCAACTTCTGGCAGACCGACCGCACGCTGCGCGACGGAAAGGATCCGCTCTATGAGAACAGAATCCATTTCGCCGACCTCTTTGATGGCAAGAATGCCGAAAGCTACATCCTCACCTTCGAGGCTACCCCTTCCCTGATGCTCGAAGTAGCATCCATCGAAGGTGCTCCTGCCGAAGATGAAGTGGCTACCCAGCCGGTGAATACGCTGAAGGTGATGTTCAACAAGTACATCGACCCAGCTACTTTCACCAGTGAGGATATCCAGATTAATGTGCAGGGTAAGGAGCAGGACAGCCAGCTCGTGAAGATTTCTACCGAGGACAACAAGAACTTCGTTCTCGACCTGACCCAGCTGAATGCCAGTGCCGGCAACGGTTACTACACGCTTACCGTTCAAACCTCGGGCATCACCGACAGTGAAGGCTTTGCAGGAAAAACCGGAAAGACGGCTAGCTGGACCTTGTTCGTGAACAGCCAGGTGAAGCTTCTCACCTCCGTATATCCGGAAAATGCGGGAGAAGTAATCGGCAGAATAGCCGGAAACAAAGTAGCCTACGGCACCACCATCCAGTTGGTAGCCAAGGCCAAGGAAGGCTATCAGTTTGCATCCTGGAGTCTGAACGGTGAAACCATCTCTACGAACGACACCATCAGCCAGGTGGCCTTGGGCGATTTAACCATGGTGGCCAACTTCGAGAAGAAGACCTATCAGGTGAACATCGCAGAGAACTGCGAGGGTGGCAGCATCACCCAGACATACACTGGTGTTTATCATTACGGCGACCAGCTGGTACTGAAGGCAGAGGCCGATGAAGACTACAGTTTCGCTCACTGGACCGTGAACGGAAAGCAGACCGAGGATGCAGAAACCCTGAGTCTCATCGTAGATAAGGATCTCACAGTAAGTGCCAGCTTCAAGCAGGAGCGCTACGAGCAGAACATCACGCTGATGAGAGGTTGGAACTGGATAGCAAGTTATCTGGCCGATCCTATTTCGGCAAGCGACATTGCATCCAAGAGCAGTCAGATTATCAGCAGTTCTGAGGAGATAGAAAATCTGTTGCCAGCCAAGACCTATAAGGTGAAGGCATCAACCAGCTTCATCAGCAAGAGCAAGGGCCGCCTGTTTGAGGCAAGCACCACCCCAGTGGGCATCAATGCCGGCTGGAACTGGCTGGGTTATCCACTGCGTGAGAACCAGGAGTTGGCATCTGCCATCAGCAATGCCAGCGAGGGCGACTACATCGTGGGTCAGACAGGATTTGCACAATTCTATGCCGGCACATGGGAAGGAACGCTCAAGCAGCTCATCACCAACCAGGGTTATCTGTATAAGTCAGTGAAGCAGAACAACCTGGAGTTTGCCGAAGCTACCACTCCATCTCAGCTCTCTGATGATGAGCAGCAGGATATGGAAGTAGATATCCGCAAATATCCAAGTACGATGAACATCATCGGCAAGCTGACTCAGAAGGATGCCGATATAACTGGCAGTAACTATCGTCTTTACGTGATGGTAGGAAACGAATGCCGTGGCATCAGCCAGCTGATAGACGGCAAGTACTACCTCACCAGTTATGGTGAGAAGGACGAGAAGCTGAACATGGTGATAGAGAACCTGCAGACCCAGGAATCTATCCTGGTACAGGATGCCTTGACATTCAAGGAGGATGTATTGGGCAGCCGCACGTCACCATACGATTTCAACATCGACATCATGACGGGAATAGAGAATATTCTGGCTGATGGCAAGGAGTTGCGAATCTACAGCATCGACGGCTATCTGATTGACGCCCATGCCACCGTGAAGACGCTCAGGAAGTTGGTAAAGGGTGTATATATTATTAATGGAAAGAAATATGTAGTTTCAGAATAATATGTAGCGATAAGGAAATGTAGAGGAAATCACATTTCCGGATAAATGAAGAGAGAGGGTGTGTCATGCATTATGACACACCCTCTTTTACTTCATATAAGGCAGGTAATCTTTTAAATGACAACGTCCACAATGGTAAAAGAAGTGTCCAAACTTTCCTTTAAAACTTATATATAGGTAAAACCCTGACCTTATATCCATTTTTCTCAATTACCCTTTCCTCCCTCATCGTGACAATGATTAGATTGGAGCATTTGAGTTCTCCGGCACATTCTATGATGCTATCTACCTCACGCTTGAGTGTCCGTTCGGAAGAAAGATCATAACATACCTGAATGAGACTCTCTACATGTGTACCTTGCCTGGTTACAAAATCCGTCTCCTTATCATTACGGGAACGGTAATAGAAAAGAGAGGTTTCCGTATGATACCCCCTGCGAACCAACTCGATAAAGACCTGGTTTTCCAGTAACCTGCCCAAGTTCTCACTCACGCTAAAAGCCTTGGCTTCTACAAAACCATTATCAACCACATATACTTTTTGGGGAGCTTTCTTCATCAGTTTCAGCTTGTTGCTGTAACGCGGCAGATAATATAAGAGATAGGATTCTCTTAAATACCCCATAAATTTCTTGGTTGTAGCTACGCTGGAAAATCCAAGTTCTTCTGACAGTTCATTGGCACTGAAAGGATTGCAAAAATTAGATACCAGATACATGGCCAGGTTATTTAAATCCTCTACATTACGCACTCTATGACGCTTGGCTATGTCTTTCCAGATGATGGAATCAAAAAGAGTGGAAAGATAGTTTTGAGTCAGACCTCTTGCTGCTACTGTCTCCGGATAGCCACCATGGTGCAGATAGTCTGCCATAAGCGAGAAGTCGGATGCGCTATCTTTCATATCTGATACTTCTGCAAGACTTCTGTGATTCCAGATGAAGAATTCAGAAAGACTGAAAGGCAGCATCTCTATCTGAATATATCTACCTGTAAGCAATGTTGCCATTTCGCTACTCAGCAGTTTGGCGTTACTTCCCGTAATAACCATGTTGATTCCCATGCGGTAAAGCTTGGAGACCCACAAATCCCAACCATCCATATTTTGAACCTCATCAAGCAGAAGAAACTCGAAGTCGGGATAAACGGCAAGCAGAGTTTCCCAAACCAAATCATCGTCCCAGGCATTCAGTAACTTTCCGTCATCAAAATTCAGATAGGCGAAGTTCCTGCCCTTCAACATCAGCAAAGCCTCTGTTGACTTACCTGTTCTTCTAGGCCCTGTTATCAACTTGATTTGCTTACTCGCCAAAAGCTCGTCCACATCATACTTGGTATGACGTGTAAGATAAGGACGGGAAAGCAGAATATCCCGTTCCTTTTTCTGGTTATTGATTATTGTTCTCATTTCTCTTCCGTCGCATTGATTAAACCGGGGGCAAAGATACGAAAAATATTCAATATCTCGTCCGTATTGAATAAAAAAGTACTGATTTTATTCAATACGATGAACAAAATGAATAAAAACAATGTATGACCGACTGTATGATCTCTTCGACATACTGCATCAGCTCTTCCCGAAAGCGAAATTCCTCTTTTCCTACACTTTAATTCTAAAAAAGCTAACAATTCGCACAAAACCTTCTTTATTTTATAAATTCTCGTGAACAAACATGCGATTTTATTGTCTTTTTATAAGATAAATGAAAAATTATCATTATCTTTGTAATCGGTTTAAAACATATATTATATTATATCATATGAATAATATCAAAAACATCAAAGCAAAGGTTCTGCGAGTAGATGAAGAAGAACACAAGTTCGTCATCGAAGTGGAAGACAGAATTTACAAGGTGGCACAGGTTGATTTCCAGAGAAGGCAACCCGCTCCGGAAACGCTCAACTGCCTGATGATTACCACTCATCTGGGCAAGGTTTTCATCGCTCAGGACATTGAGCACCTCATGAGAAAAAACTACAAGGAAAACGACGAGGTGAACTTTAAAATCAAGATGGCACTGGGCAACTTCTACCATCTGGAAGATGAGTTTGGCTTCACAGCCATGCTCAAGAGAGACACGGTGATCAATGCCGCACTCACCCCTATGGTAAAATGCCGCATCCTGAAATTCCACCAGAAATACATGGACGTGCAGCTTGTGGAAGTACTGGGTGCCGACAAATCGGAATTCTCACTGTCTGAAAAGGAATTCTATGATATCATAGGCGAGGAAAACTGGAATACCCAGGAATTCAGAAACCTGATGCTCGGAGATACTCCATCCGACATCTTCGACCTGGAATGCCACAGATGGATTGCAGGACTCTCTGACTCCCTGAACCAGGACGAACTGCAAATCCTGCTCCGACAGATACATAGCCGCTGCCTGGAAACGCTGGAAAGCGAAAATCTGCTGCCACGATGCAAGGAAGCCGAGCGCATTCTGCTCGAACAGCGCTTCACGGATGTCATCGAGCTGCTCTCCTACTATATACAAGCCATTGAAATCCTGAGAAAGGGAAAGGCGGAAGATACCATCAGCCAAATCCTCTCAACCCTATCCACATGCGCCTATATTTATCATCCGCGCAAGCAATTCTGCATCATGCAGTGTATCTTCATGCTCGACTTCTCCATCATGGAGAAACTCATCGATTCCATCTTAACCACCATCAGAGGACAGGAAATGTATCTCTGGAACAGAAAACCATTCCAGATGCAATGGATCAAACTGCTCCAGGGATACGTGGACAATATCTATAACCAGACCGACCGACTCACCAGCGACATCCATACCAAGGAGACGATGATACAGGTGCTCACCATCGAACTGATTCTGGGCAGACATGCTACCCATAAGATTTACGACAGTTCGCTGAACCAGGCACTGCTCTACCGACTGGTCTCGCTCATGAACGTGAGCGATCCGAACAAGACACTGCAGAAATCATTCCTCTCGCTCTTCACGCAATCGGAATTCGATGCCGCCCTGCCATACAACAGCGACGATGCCTTCGTGCTTTCAAACATGCTCTGCTCGCAGGAGAACGAAACCGTGGAGAATATCGAACCGGCTAAATATGAAAGCGATCTGGCTCTGCTCACCGTAAACGAACAGGCCATCACCATCCAACCCAAGAATCTGGATAAGGAAAATCTCTACCTGCCCCTGTCGGCACGCATGGGACTATGGCATGGACTCTCCGTACGACTCGACGAAAAGCCTCCGGTGAACCTGCGCGGAAAGGTGGGAACCACCATCGAGCACTTCAAGCAGCTGTGGGAGTACATCAACGACTCGCTCTTCTCCAAAAAGCGAAAGACTTCCAAAAAGCAGAACAAGAAACTCTATATAGATGACGAAACGGATATCATCATCACAAAGAAGATTGCAGGCGACATGATGTTTGAATGCAAGGTGGTGGAAGACGGATACGAGGGAACGGGTACGCTGGATGTGCTGAACGACGTGGTGCCTTTCTTCCCCGGCGATGTCAGCATGCAGTCGTTTGAATACCAGGGCATGCCGCTCCTGCTGCGTGCCTACGTAAAGAATGTGAAGAGCGACGGAACCTATGAGTTTGCCATGCGCGACATGATCAGCGAATATGAGGACGACGTGAGAGTGAACGACCTGTTCTACAACTCCCGACTCACCTGTCTGGTTTTCAGTCAGGTTCCGGGTCTTACTAGAGTACCTGCCGTGAGCAGCGAGGGTTTCTCCGTATCCGTTGCGCCTGCACCGGGCATGACGGTAGAAGACCTGAGACGAGGCATGGTCGTGGAGGTGGACAACATCACCGAGGGCAGCAGCGACTATCTCTATGGCACCTTCCTGCGCGAATCGCCGGAAAGCAGATTCAGTCTTGCCGAAGCCTTCCACAACCTGATGCTCGGCTATGCCAACCACGAGGTGTATAACCCGAAGGCAGAGAAAGACGAACTGGCGGATGCCATGGATATGGACAGCGTATATGTATCAGAACTGATGGGTATCATCGACGCCAAGGCTACCCTGGAAGAGGATAATATCAAGGCGTATAACTATCTGAACTTCTGCCGACTGCTCGCCATCATGATAGACAGCAAGGAACGCACCAACTATTACGACAGCCGACTCACCCTGCTGGAACTGCTCAACGACTTTGCGGCATTAGACAAGGTGGATACCAAGAAGATAGATCTCATCGCCGAAACAGAGCCTGAGCTCTTTGAGAGAAATGCCATCCTGCGCCACGACTTCATGCAGCTGCGCATCATCGGATGTCTCGACAGCGATGAGCATTACGAGGAACTCTACCAATGGAGCAGTCTGACGGAAGATCCACAGCTTCAGCAGCTTGCCGCCCTGGTTCTGTCACACAACTTCGTGAAGAAATCGGGACTCCTTACCCAGGCTGGAGATATCCTCGACAAGATCAGGGCACTGCTCAAGCTGCACAAGTCATCTTCCAACAAGAAGAACTATGGCAAGGAAGATTTCCATACGGAGTTCAAGACTTCTATCGTTTATCCGGAAAACTCGATGAAGGTGGACGTACAGGCTCAGACCGTGAAGATCATGCAGGAAATCTGCGCCTTCCTCAATGCCGAGGGTGGACATCTCTATCTGGGTGTATCCGACATCGGTTACGAGATGGGACTGGAAGAAGACCTGAAGAATCCGCTCTTCAAGGGTTCAAGAGATAAATTCGAGGTGTATGTGAACAACCAGATAGTTTACTACCTGGGCCAGGAGGGTGCCCACTACGTGCACACCCATTTTGATAATGAAGTGAACAATGCCGTGCTCATCATCGACATCGAACCATGTCCGCATCCTATCGCCGTAAGTTCGGAATACTTCGAGCGAATGGGTACATCGGCACGAAAGGTGAACGGCAACTACAAGGACAAGTTCTTTGCCATCAGAAAGCAGTGGGCTGAGGAACATGTGCCTCATCTGGCTATCACGCAACCCGTCACTGCATCTGCAGCGGCTGAAGCACCATCAGGAGAAAAGGATGCCAAAGCTACCACCAAGCATGTGGAGTCGGCACCTATCACCGACCATATCCAGACCTCACGCCTGCGCAACAATGCGCTGCACGACTACGAGGAAGGCTATCGCCCAGTGACTGCCGTAATCTGTCTGCTTGACACCGATGAATATAAACTGCTCGACGAGGATGACTGGCAAGACTATCGCCTGAAGCTCGCCGTTCACGAGGACGAGGAAGAAGGCTGGCTCATTCTGGTATATGAAAGCGGAAGAGTCTGCAAGGTTTCGATGGCTGAGCTTCTGCAGCGAGAGAGAGGCAGGGTATTCAAGCGATATGCAGGCGAAAAACTCATCTTCGCTTCCATCGCCACCGATGAAGATTCGGTATGCGTAGGATTCGTTGACAGCAAGACCAACCGCTATGTGCGTTTCGACGACGTAGATAAATTCAATCATGAGAAGATGCAGGCAGAGGGCGTCCTGCCGATGGATGTGCCGAATGCCGGCGTTCACTATGTAGAGGTGATTCCGCAATCGCAGGTTCCTGTGAACAGAAACATAGGAAGAAAGACCATTGGCTGCATCCTGAAGACCATGGAGGGAAAGAGATGCATGGCTGTATTGCCGGATTGCAAGGCGAAATAAAGATAATCATGAAACAAATGGGGTGTGCCTGCTAATGGGTACACCCTTTTTATTTATCAAAGAATCTGCGTCATCCCAGACCGAACAGGTCTAAAATCTGTGCCCATCTGTGAAATCTGTGGGAAAAAAGGAAAAGCAGCAAAGAAAAGCAGCAAAGAAAAAATCTGCGTCATCTGCGAAATCTGCGTGACAAAA
>ERZ1034952.237-NODE-237-length-51565-cov-9.252728_pt1 | contig 51565 bp, 34 predicted proteins | sample MGYA00520625_ERZ1034952 | MGnify/ENA primary metagenome ERZ1034952 (study PRJEB33766, sample SAMN09781773) | gut metagenome | biome: gut microbiome | host: Homo sapiens | place: Madagascar | study: EMG produced TPA metagenomics assembly of the PRJNA485056 data set...
CGCCGGGCCGTGAAGAGGAGAAGCGAGGTTCGGCGTTGAGGAGTGCCGGACCGGAAAAAGGAGAAGGGCGGCCCGGCATTGGGGAGTGCCGGGCCGCCCCCCGGAGTACGGTTTCGCGTGGAGGAGCGCGATGCCGGAAGAGGAGAACGGTCCGGCGATGGAGAGGAGCGCCGGACCGGAATTGCGGCAGATGGCGGGAGCCGTTTACCGCAGCCGTGTCGGAAACGGACTTACGATCTGTATGGTGGCGCTTTGCCGCATCGGACCGGTCGTTCCGATCGGAAGCCGCCGCTGCCGGGAGGCGCTGGCGGGAGTATTGGACTGAATACAGGCGATCCGTGCTGCATGGGCCGGTTGCATTCAGTTCATTTTTTACCCCGTTTTTCCGGGGAGAGAGGAGATGTGACAATGGACAAAATGTTCTGTTTTCAGTGTGAACAGACGGCGTTCGGCACCGGCTGCACAGAGCGCGGCGTCTGCGGGAAACAGCCCGATTGCGCGGGACTTCAGGACCTGCTTCTCGGGCTGCTGAAGGAGGCTGCCGCGAAAGGGGCAGACCCGGCGCTGCTGGCCGACGGCCTTTTCACAACCGTCACCAATGTGAATTTCGATCCGGAAAAGGTGGCGGAAGCCGCCCGCCGGGTCGCCGCCGCCATCCCGCGCGAGCTGCCGCCGGATATGGCCGGACTCGAAAAGCTTGCCGGAGAGTACGCATTCCCGCCCCGCCGCGAAAAGCTCGGAGAAGAGGTGGCGGATTCCCAGGAACTGCTGCTCTACGGCCTCAAGGGGATGTCCGCTTATCTGCATCATGCCCGGCGGCTCGGCAGGACCGATGCGGCCTGCGACGCGTTCCTGGTCCGTGCTCTCTCCGCCCTGGCGAAGCCGGACACGCCGAAGGACGAACTGATCTCCCTCGCGCTTGAGTGCGGAAGGCAGAACCTGCGGGCGATGGAGATCCTGAACGAAGGACATATCGCGCGTTTCGGCAAGCCGGAACCCGCCGCCGTCCGGATTACGCCGGTCGCCGGCAAGGCGATTCTGGTTTCGGGCCACGATCTCGACGACCTCGAGCAGCTGCTCAAGCAGACCGAGGGGAGCGGCGTCAACGTCTATACGCACGGCGAAATGCTCCCGGCTCACGGTTATCCGGGGCTGAAGAAATACAGGCATCTGGTCGGCAACTACGGCGGCGCATGGCAGAACCAGTGGCGTGAATTCGATGCGTTCCCGGGAGCGATCCTGATGACCACGAACTGCATCCAGAAGCCGCGTCCGACCTACATCGAACGGATTTTCACGACGGGTCTCGTCGAATTCCCCGGCGTCGTGCATGTGAAGAACGGTGATTTCAGCACAGTGATCGAAGCGGCGAAGCGTGCGCCGGGATTTCCGGAAACGGAGCCGGAGAAGAACATTACCGTCGGGTTCGGCCATGACGCGGTCGCGGCGGCAGGCGGCGCAATCGTCGATGCGGTCAAATCCGGAAAGATCCGTCACTTCTTCCTGATCGGCGGCTGCGACGGCGCCAAGCCCGGACGCAACTACTATACGCAACTGGCGGAACAGATTCCGGCCGACTGCGTGATCCTGACGCTCGCCTGCGGCAAATACCGCTTCAACAAACTCGAATTCGGCGATATCGGCGGAATTCCGCGGCTGCTTGACGTCGGACAGTGCAACGATGCATATTCGGCGGTGCGCATCGCGCAGCTTCTGGCCGGCGCATTTCAATGCGGCATCAACGACCTGCCGCTTTCGATCATCCTTTCGTGGTATGAACAGAAGGCGGTCGCCGTGCTGCTGACGCTGCTTTCGCTCGGCATCCGGAAGATGAAGCTCGGCCCGTCGCTGCCGGCCTTCGTCTCCCCGGGCCTGCTGCGGCTGCTGGTCGAGAAATTCGATATTGCGCCGGTTTCCACGCCGGAAGAGGATCTGGCGGCCGCCCTGAAATGAGGCGGGCGTCTCGCGGAGAAGCCCGGAACGGCCGACGGCCGTTCCGGGATATGTTATTGCGGGAGAAGGAGTGCGGCACGGAAGGCCGGACCGGACGTGCGGAATAAAATAATTCCAATTTCTTAACTAATCGGGTTGCGGAAACAGCATGGCGGTGGTATATTATATCATTGTCGGGCTGGAGCGTTCGGAACAGACGTTGCGCTCCGGAATGCCGCGGGCCGGTGAGTTTTGAGCGAACGGAGGAGGAAGAATGGTCAGTCAGGTTGGCGCAGCAAAAGATGCCGCGGGGTGGATCTATGAATTCACTCTGACGGCCGGGCCGGGACATTCCGTCGCCCTTGCCGGTTCCTTCAACGACTGGGATCCGGACACGGCGCCGATGAAGGACGCCGACGGTTCCGGCTGCTACCGCTGCACCGTCAGTTTGCAGGCCGGTTCCTACGAGTACAAGTTCGTCGTTGACGACGAATGGATTCTCGATGAGGAAAATCCGAATTTCGCCCCCAATGATTTCGGTACGCTGAACAGCGTGTTGTCTGTCGGTTGAACTTTCAGATTTCGCCCGGTTTATGAGAAACCGCTTCACATCCTCCTACATCGACGGGCCGATCGGATCGACCATGCTCCGCACCGCCTGTTCGATGCTGGCGGGAACGCTGGCGATTTCCGGCTACAACATCGCCGATACCTGGTTCGTCTCCTCGCTCGGCACCGACCAGCTCGCCGCAATGGGATTCACCTTCCCGGTCATCATGCTGATCGGCTGCGTTTACCGAGGGCTTTGCGTCGGAGTCATGACGCCGACGGCCCACTCGCTCGGCGGCGGCCGCCGCCCCGAAGCGGCCCGGCTGGTCACTTCCGGGCTCATGCTGATGATGCTCGCTTCTCTGGCGATCGGCACGGCGGGCGCTCTTACGATCGAACCGACCTTCCGCCTCTGCGGCGCCGGCTCGAACGTCATGACCTATATCGTTCAATATATGCTGATCTGGTATTTCGGCAGCTTCACCGGCACGCTCGGCATGGCCGGCAACGATTTGCTGATCGCGGCCGGGGACTCTTTCACGGCCAGCATGCTCATGCTGTTCGGACTCGGTCTGAATGTACTGCTCGACCCGCTGTTTATTTTCGGCTGGTGCGGTTTCCCGGTCATGGGAATCGCCGGCGCGGCGCTGGCAACAGTGATTTCGCAGGCGGTGTGCGGCATTGTCGCACTTCGTCTGCTGTATTCCCGGCACCGGCTCATCGCTTCGCCGCGCATTCCGCGCGACACGCTCGGGAAAGCCTGGAAGACCATAATCCGGTTCGCAGTTCCGGCCACGCTCGGTATGCTGCTGATGCCGATCGGTTCGGCGGTCATCACCCGGATCGTCGCTTCGTTCGGGGATGCGGCGGTCGCAGCCACGGCGGCTGCTTCGCGGCTGGAAGTCGTGGCGTTCATCTTCCCGATGGCCCTCGGCATTGCCCTGATGCCGATGGTCGCGCAGAATTACGGCGCCCGCCGGTTCGACCGCATCAATCAATGCCGCCGGTTCGCCATGCGGTTCGCGGGCGGTTTTCTGCTGACCATGGCGGTGATCTACTTCTTTGCCGCGCCGTATGTCGTCGGGTGGTTTTCCAAGGACCCCGAGGTGCAGCGGATCATGATCCTGTATCTGCGGATCGTTTCGTTCGGCTTTGCCGCCGTGGAGATTCACCGTTTTTCGGGTTTCTTCTTCACCGGCTGCGGCCGGCCGGCCGCGGCGGCGTTTCTGAATGCGCTGCGGGTAGTCGTTTTTCTCGTTCCGTTTTCGCTGCTTGCGCTCTGGGCCGGCAGCCTCGTGCTGGTGTTCTGGGCCCGGCTGGCGGCCGACCTGCTGGCCGGCGGCATCGCCTGCTATGCGGCAAGGCGCATGACCCGCAATCTGCCGGAAGAGCCGTTCGGCAAACCGCAGGAGACCCCTGCGGAATTCCAGGCCGAGGCAGTGAACGAAAGTGCGGAGCTTTAGCCCGGACATCGCATGAAAACGCCAAAAGACATCGAGCCACGATTCTGTAATTTCCTTATGTTCAATAGACTCCCCTGACTTGAACGATCTTCATGCAATATCCGTGCAGCCCAATCCGGCTTGCTTCATCACGGAAACCGGAGGAGAAATGTCATCCTCCGCCATCCTTCCCCGGAAAGCACGCGTCTGCCCGAATTACGCATCTCAGTCCGGACCGGGATTTGCAAAAAGCATTATTCGCCATTATACTACTTCAAATCAATACAGGAGCGAAGATGATGCAAGCCAAACCGACAGTCCCGGTCAACTGCCTGTTCCAGGGGTGTTACAATCCCGAGTTCGAAGCGGAAATACGCAAATGCAAAGACAAGTGCCACGAGTACAACCAGTTGAATCCAAACGACCGCGAGAGCCAGCTGCGAATCCTGGCCGGCCTGCTGGGGGGAATGGGAGAAAATGTGATCTTCACCCCTCCCTTCTGGTGCGATTACGGGTATCATATTTTTGTCGGGGATTATTTCTACTCCAACCACAATCTGATCATCAACGACGGGGTGAAGGTTTCCTTCGGCGATCACGTTTTCATCGCGCCGAACTGCTGCTTCACGACCGCCGAGCACCCGGTCGATCCGGAGCAGCGCAAGGCCGGGCTGGAAATCGCCAGGCCGATCACCGTCGGCAGCAACGTATGGATCGGAGCCGGGACGACCGTCCTGGCCGGCGTGACCATCGGGGACAACTCCGTCATCGGAGCGGGCAGCGTGGTTTCGAGGTCCATTCCGGGCAATGTCGTCGCCGTCGGCGTCCCCTGCCGGGTGATGCGGGAAATCAGCGAAGAGGACAAATACCGGTATCCCCTTTACAACGGAAATTGATCGGACAGCGGGAAGAGCGTGTAACCGCTCTTCCCGCAACGGCGCCCGAAGCGATCCGCCGCCCCTGCGCGTCCTGAAACGGGCAGAGGCATGCAGACGGCCGGCCCCGTCAGCCCGGCACTTACGGCAGATCGGCGAACATCCCGCTGTAATCGAGCTTGTCGGAACGGAACGGCACAGCCGGGAACCCCTCTTTGTTCATGAGATTTACCCGGCAGTAGCCGGTGAACGCATAGCGCACCCGCTGCGGCTCCGGGATTCCGTCGCTGCTCAGCACAACCGTGTCGCCGTCGATCGCGGCCTCCGCCGGCGCCAGAAAGCCGGAGCGGTCGCCCAGAACAAAGCCGGCCGGCGCCTTCCCGTCGCTCGTCGCCAGGCCGGAGCCGACGTTGCGGAAGAAGACCCGGAGCTGCCTGCCCTCCTGCCGGAAACCGGCGAATTCCGGGCCGTCGCAGACCGTCTCCCGACCGTAAACCATATGCTCCGCCTTCCTGGCCAGCCGGAACCCGAGCGTCTGCTTGTCGCGCGGATGGATATCCGAATGGTCGCCCCGGTCGAATGAGACGATCATGCCGACCTGTTTCCGGGCGCGCGGCATCTCCGCCTGAATTTCGCGGGTGAGAGCATATGGAGAAAATTCGGCAAACGGCACCGCTTCAGCCTCGGCGTCCTCCCGGCGGTTCTCCGGCGAATGTTCCTGGAACGCCGCCAGCTGGACCAGCAGAAACGGCATTTCGGGATCGTGCCAGTGCTCGCGCAGATCGTCGATCAGCATCTTGTGCAGCGGATAATAGGTGAATTCGCCGTTGTTGTGGCACCCCTGATACCAGATCGTACCCCGGACGGCATAACGGAACCACGGGTTCAGCATCGCGTTGAACAGCGTGGACGGGTAGTTCGGTCCGCCTGGACAGCGGTTGGCGCCGACGGACGGCACATCCGGGCGCGCCGGGAAATCGGCCGGGAGAGTGAACACCGTGTCGATCCGGCACTCCGGCCGAACTTTGAAGGCCAGTCCGGGCGCGGTGAATTCCAGCTCCTGAACGTTGACCAGCCCGGCGCCGTAATGATCGTCCGCCACCACGGCGATGCAGTTCCGGCCGGCCCGCACACAGCGGCCCGGAACCGTGTATTTCCGCTCGGCGCTCCAGTAAGCCGGAGTCTCCACCCCGGTCGAACCGACCGCCTCCCCGTTGAAGAAGGTCGCATCGACATCGTTGATGATGCCGAGCTTCAGCTCAAGCTCCCGGCCGGCAAACTCCGCCGGCAGCTCGAAACTCAGGCGGCAGACATAACGACCGGGCCGGGGAAGAACCGCGGTCGCCCCGGGACACGGTTTCCAGCCGGAGTCGTCGAACTCCGGAGCCAGGCACTCCGGAGCGGCTTTTCCGCAGGCGTCAAAACGCTCGAGCCAGCTGAGCAGCGCTTTGAAATTGTCAGCCGTTTTCAACGTATTCCAGATGCGCTCCTGCTCGTCCGGAGAGTCGTAAAACGGCTGCCAGCGCACCGCCTCGAATTTCTCCCGGGAGATCCATGCGGCGATGTCGGTGCCGCCCCAGGCCGTGGCGATCAGGCCGATCGGAACATCGAGGTCCTTCAGCAGCTGCCGGCCGAAAAAGTAGCCGCAGGCCGAAAAGTCCGCCGCCGTCTCCGCATTGCAGACCTGCCAGCCGAAACCGGCCTCGTCCGTCAGCGGCCCCTCCGGCGCCAGCCGGCGGGTCAGCATGGAGTTGTAAAGCCGGATCCGCGGATAATCCGCATGCCTGAGCTCCTCTTCGGCATTCAGGGTCCGGAAAAAAGGATTCTCCGAAAAAACCGGCATCTCCATATTGGACTGGCCGGTGCACATCCAGACTTCGCCGATCAGGATATCCTCCAGAACGACCGGCGCGCTCCCCGCCGCCCCGCTCACGGTCAACACGTGCGGACCGCCGGCCTCCATCGCGGGGAATTCGGCGCTCCATTCGCCGTCCGGCCCGGCGACGGCATTCCGGCTCCGGCCTGCAAAGGCGACTTCGACCACTTTTCCCGGCTCCGCGGTGCCGGAAATGACGATCGGCCGTTCCCGCTGAAGAACCATGTGCGAAGTGAATACCCGGTACAATGCGAATTTCTCGGAGAGCTTCATGAACCTGTCCCTTTCCTGACATCTTCCTGAATAAAGAGGTGAAAATATAACACCAAGTCCCCGCTTTTTCGAGAAGGAGAGGCCGCATTTATGCATTTTTTCCGGATTTTCCGCTCCCGGAACCGGAACGCCTGCGGGAAGAGGAGGCGCCTTTTCTCACTCCCGCAGGCGCTGCCGTACCTGAAAGAACGCCTATTTGCGCTCCTCCCACTCATAACGGGTGAGCGAGGAGGCACGGACGGCGATGTTGTCCAGCCGTTCGGCCGCCTGGCGGAAAATTCCGGCCAGCGAGAGAAAGATGATACCGCTTTCGACATTGAAGGAGCCTTTGCGGAGATTGCCGGGATAGGCGTTCACCATGCGGCCGACCTGCCGGCGGATTTCACGCCCGAGCTCCCGGGCCTCTCCGGCCGGCTCCTCGTCCCCTTTTTCAAGGGCGGCAAGGACCTTCGAAGCCATGCGGCCGGTCAGGTCGAACAGGGTTCTGAGCTCCTTCTCGGACTTTTTCGAAAACTTCTCGCGCCGTTCGGCCAGCCGGGCCGCCTCCTTCAGAACCAGCTCCGCGTAATCGGCCAGGCGTTCCGCGTCGTTCGCGCAGTGGGTCAGCACCGGAATCATCCGCGACTGGGGCAGCGTCAGCTCGCGCTGGGCGAGCTGGACAAGGTAGGCGGTAATCTCCTCCTGCATGCGGTCAATCTTGCTTTCGCGCTTGCGGTACTCCTCGCGCTTTTCGGCGTCGTAGCCGCCGTTCAGCACGGTGTCGCGCATGGTTTTCTCGAAAACGCTCCAGGCGCTGCGGGTCATGGTGCGCAGCCGGGTGACGGTCTGGTGCAGCGCGATCGGCGGATTTTCAAGCAGATACGGGTCGAGGCTCGTATACTTGATCTTCCGCTTCGCGGGAATCAGCCGCTCGCAGACATGGGCGAGCGGCATGACGAACGGCAGCAGAATCACGGCCGTGAACACGTTGAACAGCGTGTGGGCGTTCGCAATGTGGCGCGGAACGTTCTGCGGAATCGCCGAGAACGCGTCTCCGGGCGTGATCGCATCCACGATGTGGAAGAAGACCGGCACCTCGGTCGCTCCCCACGGAACGTAGAAAAACACAAGCATGATCAGCGTGCCGACCACGTTGAAGAGCGTATGCGCGAGCGCCGCCTGCTTCGCGACCCGGTTGGCCGGAATCGCCGCGAGCTGCGCCGTCACGGTCGTGCCGATGTTCGCGCCGAGCACGAGCGGCATCGCGGTATAGAGGTTGATGAGTCCGCCCGCGCCGAGCGCGATGATGATGCCGGTCGAAGCCGAGCTCGACTGGATGATCATCGTGACCACCAGCCCGATGCAAAGCGCTCCGATGACCGCTCCGAACGGCATGACGCCGTCAAGCGGCGTGCAGTCGAAGTGCGAGAAGAGCCGCGTGACCGTCGGGAAATCCGCGATACGGGTCAGTTCGTCGCTCATCAGCACCATGCCGTAGAAGAGGAAACCGAAGCCGAGCACGGTTTCCCCGATGCCGCGGCAGTTCCGGTACGGGATGAAGAAGAGCAGCAGCCCGGCGATGATCGCCGGCATTGCAAGCGTCGAGACGTTGAACGAAACGATCTGCGCCGTGACGGTCGTGCCGATGTTCGTGCCGAAAATGATGCCGATCGACTGGGCGAGGTTCAGCAGCCCCGCGTTGATGAAGCCGATCACCATGACCGTCGTCGCGCTGGAGGACTGGATCACGGCGGTGACGCCCGCCCCGGCCAGCAGCCCGACGAAACGGTTCCGGGCGAAGAGCCGGATGATCGTTTTCATCTTCTCCCCGGCGGTCTTCTGGAGGCCGTCGCTCATCAGGTGCATGCCGAAGATGAAAATCGCCAACCCGGCAAACGCGCTGATCAGAAGGTTCGGGAGGTTGAGGCCCATGACCTCAACGGTCACGCCGCGGGTCAGCAGCCGCCCGTCCGGGCCGGTCGGCTTGACCTCGACCTCATATCCGCCGGTGCCGCTGCCGAGCGTGACCCGGGTCCGGGCCACGCCGGAGGAATCGGTCGCCGCGACTTCGTCCGACAACCGCGCCGCCCCCCCCTCCGGAGCGTTCACGATGCCGAAGTAGACCGGCTGCCCCGCGACCGGAACACCGTCCGCATCAACGACGCGGACCGAGATCGGCCGGTCGAGCGTACTGCCGGCGGCCCCCTGCTGCCGGCCGCCGTCGATCTCGAGGCCGGTGACGAAACGGCAGCTCCGCGACCGGTTCTCCGCTCCGACGGGAATGATTTCCAGATAGTTGTCGCCGAGCACCTTCCCGGCGGAGACCGGAATCCGCACGACACCTCCGGCGTCCGCCCTGAAACGCTCCGCCGGAACCGGAAGATCGGAATTCCGGGCGGCCTGCACCCGGACTTCCGCACCCGGAACCGGCACGCCGTCCACATCCAGCAGCTCAAGCACGAGCTCGGAACCGAACGGCCGGCCCGGCAGACCGACCTGTCCGTCGCCCTGCAGGACTTTGATCGAATCGACCTGCCGCCCCTCCGCCTCGCGCGAACAACCCGGCAGCAGCAGGAAAAGCGCGGCCAGCAGAAGGACGGATGCGAAAATGCCTCGTTTCTTCATTGCTTCGCCGCTCCGATCCTGCGGTGCCACATCGCCGCGAGCGGACTCGCGATGAAGATCGACGAATAGGTCCCGATCACGATGCCGAGCATCATGACCAGCACGAAGTCGTTGATGACGATGCCGCCGAAGCAGAACATGACCACCACCACCAGGAAGGTCGTGACGCTGGTCAGGATCGTCCGGCTCAGGGTGCTGTTGATCGCGATGTTGATGATTTCACGGAAGCTCTTCTCCGGCATGAGCCGCGAATCCTCGCGGATGCGGTCGAAGATCACGATCGTGTCGTTGATCGAATAACCGATGACGGTCAGCACCGCAGCCACGACCGGCAGCGAAAGCTCACGGCCCATGGCGACATAGAGCCCGATCGCGATGATCACGTCGTGCAGCAGCGCGAGCATGCCCGCCACCGCGAACGACAGCTCAAAGCGGATCGAGATGTAGATGCACATGCCGAGCAGCGCGAGCAGAATCGCCAGAACCGACGCCTTGCCGGTCTCCGCGCCGACCAGTCCGCCGACGGTGGTTTCCTGCCCGTCCGCGGCTTTCAGGGCCGGGAATTTCTCATTCAGCAGCTTCGTGACCCGGTCGTTCAGCGAAAACGCTCCGCTCTCCGCCGTCCCGCTGCGGTCGCGGATCAGGATTTCGAGCTTGCGGTTGTCGCGGGCGGACGGGTTCGACTTGTAGCTGATCCGCACATTCGGGTCGATCGGCTGCAGGAGCTTCTCAAGCTCCGCGACAGGAACCTGTTCGGAGTAGGTGTAGCTGATGCGCGTGCCGCCGGTAAAATCGACGCCGAGCATCTTCGTACCCTTATACTCCAGCACGATCAAGCTCGCCAGGATCAGCAGCCCCGAGCCGAGAAAGGCCCACTTGCGCCTGCCGAGGAAATCGAAATGCGGATTCTTGAAGAAGCGGCACATCTTCAGCGTTTTCCAGTGGCCGTACTTCAGCGCGTAGTCGAAGATCAGCCGGGTCAGGCAGAGCGCGGTGAACATGCTCGACACGATGCCGATGGAGAGGCTGACCGCGAAGCCCTTCACGGGGCCGCTGCCGAAATACATCAGGATCAGCGCACAGATCAGCGTGGTGAGGTTGCCGTCAAAGACGGCCGAAAATGCCTTCTCGTAACCGAGATCGACCGCGGTGGCCAGGCTCTTTCCGGCGTTCAGTTCCTCGCGCATGCGTTCGAAGACCAGTACGTTCGCATCGACCGCCATGCCGAGCGTCAGAATCACGCCGGCGATGCCGGGCATGGTCATCGTCGCCCCGAACGCAGCCATCGCGCCGAGGATCAGCACGACATTCGCGCCGAGAGCGATGCAGGCGATCGCCCCGGCCCGGAAGTAGTAGATGCACATGAAGAGCGTCAACAGCACCGCGGCGAGAATGCCGGCGTAAATGCCGTTCCGGACGTTGTCGGCCCCCATCGACGGCGCGGTGTCGTAAACCGCGGTCACATCGATCTGGAACGGGAAACTGCCGGCGCTGAGTGCGTCCGCGATCTGCTGCGCCTCTTCATTTGAGAACGAGCCGGAAATTTCAGCATGTCCGCCGGTGATGACCGACTGGATCACCGGAGCGCAGTAAAGCTTGTCGTCCAGCACGATGGCGAGCTGGCGGTGCAGATTCTCCCCGGTGACCCGCGCAAAATCCGCCGCCCCCTTCGAATTGAATTCGAGCGCGATTTTGATCTGGCCGAACTGGTCGCGGACCGGCATCGCCTTCGAGACGGACTGCCCGGTCATCTCCGGACGGCGCGCGACCAGATAGCGGGCGCGGGTTCTGCCGCCTTCCTCGAGCACCTCGTAGCCGGGAGGCGGCAGATAGGTGGCCGGGTCGTAGTTCGCCAGCAGCCGCGCGCTCTCCGGGTGGACGAGGCGGAAGTTCAACTTGCAGCTCATCTTGATGAGCGACAGAAGCTTATCCTTCTCGTCGCGCGAAGTGATCGGCGCCTTCAGCGACACCGAACGCGCTCCGAACGGCGTGATGTCCGACTCGAAGATATTCTGCGATTCGAGCCGCTTGCGCAGGGTCTCGATCGCCTGTTCGCGGTAGCGGTTGAATTCCGTGGTGATCTGCTTTTCCATCTTCTCGCGGTCGGCGGCGGTGCCGCCCTCCGCGAATCTGGCGAGCAGCTCCTTGTCGGGAATCAGCTCGAGAATGAACTCGACACCGCCGTTCAGGTCGAGTCCGAGCCGGATCGAGCCCGACGCCTCCTTGCGGACCATTGCGATCACGTCGGCGTTGCCGGCGAGGTTCCGCCCGGAGACGAGCGGCACGAGATCGACCTTTTTCGCTTCGGCGGCCTCGAGGAGCGCCGCCGCCTGGTTCAGGTCAGGGCGGCCGGCCTGAAGTTGTTTTGCATCCGAAACCAGCTCGGCTGCGACCGCATCGTCCTTGACCTTCAACGCCTTGAAGAACGTCTCGTAAAAGTCCCGCGGTGCGAGCGGGTAAATCGAGAAGGCAAATACCGCAATGATCGCGACAATCACGATCGTGCGCAGCTTCAGGTGCTTTCCGCCCATGGTGACTACCTCCCTTCGCCGTTATTGCGTCTGACCGCGACCGCGATGGCGAGCGCGGCAAGTTCATCCGGATCGTCCGGCGCCGCCGAAACCTCGACCTGTTCGGCCGAAGCCGGCAGCGGCTTCGCCGCCGCTCCGAACCGGCGGATCAGCAGCGTCATCATGTGGATCAGGAACGCCACGAACAGCGAAACCACGATCGTGAGGAGATAGGTCTCCCCCATAACCATCCATGCCTGTGCCATAACAAACTCCTCCTCAGTAATTCTGCAGCAAACTGATGTAAATCGCCGCGATGATCGCCGTCGTGATTACGCCGAAGATATTGACCCCGAGCGCATAGTGCATGATGATCGCATTCGGGTTCGCCTTGGTTACGCATTTCTGCGCGACCTTCGCGGTGGACGGCACGCAGCTCACGCCCGCGATGCCGATCACCGGATTGAACTTGCCGCCGGTGACGAAATACATGAAATACCCGCCGATGATGCCGCCGACGCCGGAGAGCCCGAGCGCCGCCATGCCGAAGATCAGCAGCGGCAGCACTTTCGGGTCCATGATCGTCTTGGCTTCACAGAGGACGCCGAGCAGCAGTCCGAGCGTCAGGGTCGACGCATACAGCACGATCTCGCTGACCAGATACTGGAACTTGTCCAGCCCCGATTCGCGGATCGCGATTCCGAGGAACAGCGAAAAGAAGAGCGGCGACGCGACCGGGAACAGGAACGACAGCAGCACGCATGCCACCACCGCGAAGGTCAGCTTCTGACCGCTGGTGATCTTCAGTTTCGGATCGTCCGGCGGCATTTCGATCGACTGCAGCTTTTTCGGAATCAGGAACTTCACGAGATACGGGAACCCGCCGTAGGCCAGCCCGAGATACATGTAGGCGACAACCGTGATCGGCACGAAGAGATGCGGCGAAAGCTTCAGCGACGCGAAGAGCACCATCGGGCCGTCGGCGCCGCCGACCAGCGCGATCGACGCCGCGTCCTTCAGGTTGTAGCCCCAGGCGGCGGCCAGCGGCAGCGTGATCAGCGTGCCGAGCTCCGCAAAGAGCGCGATGATCGCCGAGACGTACGGCCGCTTCATGACGAAGCCGACGTCAAGCAGCGAACCGATGCCGATGAAGATCAGGCAGGCGATAAGGCCGTTGCTGAAGGTCAGCGTGTAGACCGGCTGCAGCCAGTCGATCTGCATGAGCGTCATCAGGTGATCGTTGTTGCTGATCGTCGAGTCGAGAAACAGGTTGTTGATCGCGGTATGGTCCACGGGGGTCTTGTTCGCCATGTTGATCGGGTCGAAGAACATGGAAGAGACGTTGATCGTGGCCATGCCGAGGCCCATCGGAATCATCAGCAGCGGTTCGAGCACCCCCTTGCGCCCGAGCCAGACCAGGACGAAGCCGAGAATCACCAGTGCGATCCGGACGGCCACCACCACCGGGTCCGAGGCGGCCATCACGCCGAATCCCTGAAAAAGATCGAGGAAATTACTCATCACAACCCCCCTCTCAGCCTTTGATCACGGCAAGGAGAGCGCCGGACTGAACCTGCTGACCTTCGGTGACTTCGAGTTTCGCCAGAACGCCGGTCGCCGGCGCGTTGACCGGCGTCTCCATCTTCATGGCTTCGAGCACGAGCAGGAGCTGCCCGGCCTGAACCTGGTCGCCCGGCTTCGCAAGGATGCGGATCACCGCGCCGGGAAGCGTCGAGTGAACCTCGGTGAACTCTCCGCCGGTCCCGCCCATCGCGGCCTGGCGGACCGGCTGTTCGGCCGTGATTCCGTCGGCGACCGAGAAGTCATACTGCCTGCCGTTGACCGTGGCGGAATTGCCGGAAAACTTCACGGCGTAGCTCCTGCCGTTGACCGTGACCGTCATCGCATCGGATTTCGGCGCGGTTCCGGCGGCGTTCTTCTCGGCGGACTCCTTCTTCCGGTCGATCTTGCGCACGCCGATCGTCCCCTCCCCTTTCAGGAAGCGGATGCCCTTCTCGCTGCAGCTCGCGGCGATGAAGATGTTCTCGTCGGTGACCGGCAGCTTGTTCGCCTCGAGCATCGCGACCGCGGCCTTGCGCCCCTTGGCCGGATTCTCGTCGTTGATGTCGAGCGGGCTGCGGGTGGTCGGCTCGAGCTTCAACTGCTCGGAAGCGATCTTCACGATCTCCGGATCCGGCTCCGCCGGAGTGCGGCCGAAGTAGCCGAGCACCATTTTGCCGTACCCCTCAGCGATCTTCTTCCACGGTCCGAACATGACGTTGTTGAACGCCTGCTGGAAATAGAACTGGCTGACCGGCGTGACCGACGTGCCGAAGCCGCCCTTCGCAACCGCTTCGCCCATCGCGGCGATGACTTCCTGATACTTGTCCATAAGCCCGTTGTCGCGCAGCATCTGCGTATTCGCGGTCAGCGCGCCGCCCGGCATCGGGAAGAACGGGATAAGCGGATTGACCTGGGTGGCTTCCGGCGGCATGAAGTAATCCTTCATCGCCTCCTTGAGGCTCTCTTCGAGCTTGATGATCTTCTTCACGTCGACGCCGAGATCGTACTGGGTTCCGCGCAGCGCGTGCCACATGGTCAGGATATCCGGCTGGCAGGTGCCGCCCGAGAGCGGCGCGATCGAAAGGTCGAGCTGGTCCGCGCCGCCTTCGAGCGCGGCGTGATACGCCAGCACGCTGCAGCCGGCCGTCTCGTGGGAGTGGAAGACGATCCGCGTATCCCCGCCGACGAGTTTCCGCGCCATCCTGATCGTCTCGTAGACCTTGTGGGGCGTCGAGGTGCCCGATGCATCCTTGAAGCAGAGGGAATCATATGGAATGCCGGAGTCGAGGATGCGCCGCAGCACGGATTCATAGAATTCGACCGTATGGCCGACACATCCCGGCGGGAGCTCCATCATCGTGACGGTGATCTCATGCCTGAGGCCCGCCTCGGCGATGCAGTGTCCGCTGTAAAGAAGGTTGTTCACGTCGTTCAGCGCGTCGAAGTTGCGGATGGTCGTAATGCCGTGCTTCTTCATGAGCTGCGCGTGCAGCTTGATGATGTCGCGCGGCTGGCTGTCGAGACCGACCACGTTGATGCCGCGCGCCAGTGTCTGAAGATTCGCATTGTTCCCGGCGATGCGCCGGAAGTCGTCCATGACCCGGAACGCATCCTCATTGCTGTAAAAATAGGCGGCCTGGAACAGCGCGCCGCCGCCCGCTTCAAAGTGGGTGATTCCCGCCGCGGCGGCCTCTTCGACCACAGGAAGGAAATCCGAACTGAACACCCGCGCTCCGAACACCGACTGAAAGCCGTCGCGGAACGCCGTCAACATGAAATCTACTTTTTTCATACCTTGTACTCACTGCTGGTTGTTGTTGGGAAAATTGTGACAATGCCGCATGAGTACGCCGGACCGTTCCGCGCCCGGAAAGGCACGAACACAGTACAGAGGTATTTCCTCAGTACCCGCCGCCGGAACTACCGGAAAACGGGAACGAAAATGGTCATACCGGAAAAAGGCAACAGAAAGCTACCGCCGGCACGCTCAAGCGACAGAATGGCTCAAGCAAGGGCGGGGCCGGCCCGGACTTCAAGGTACGAAGCGAGCCAGATCAGGATTTGTGGATGAGAATCCGTAACCGGAGCGAATTCCCTGCCGCGGGGAGTCTCCTCCGCGAGAATTCGCGCGATTTCGAAACAGGAGAGCACCAGACGGGCCGACAACGGCCGGGCCGTTTCGTTCAGCCGGCAGATCAGTCCGTTCACCGTATCGCCGCCGCAGCGCAGGAAAAACGCATCGTCCGACTGCTGCTGCGGCGCAGCCGGAGCCAGGGTGCGGTCCGCCCCCGCTTCAGCCGCGCACCGGCTCAAGACAGCAGCGGAGACCACGGCATTCCCCGAAGAGACTGCCGCGGCGGCTGTAATGCCCAGCACCGCAAAGAGCAGCAGAAGCGAGAGTAAAACGAACTTTTTCACGATGTTATGAAATGCTCCCGGATTAGAATTGCATATAATATATACGACAAATGCGATTTTTCAATCGCGGAAGCCAAAAATGCGGGCTGTTTTTTCAACCGGACCGCCTTCCGGAGCCTGATTTTCATGCCCCGTCCCCCTTCCTGGCCATATTCCGCTTATCCGGAACAATCACCCGGACCGGGCCGTTCCCGGATCGAAGAGATTTTTCTCCGGATTCCGCACCTTCCGCCCCGGTTCCGGAGTGGCTTTTCCGCGCGGCGGCGGTATATTATGAAATTTACCGGAGAGCATCATGCTGAAACTGAAATCCGAAACCGCTGCCCATCTGACGGCGCTGGCCACGATCCTGATCTGGGGAACCACCTTCATCTCCACCAAAGTGCTGCTGCGGGAGTTTTCGCCGATCGAAATCCTGTTCCTGCGCTTTCTGCTCGGTTTTGCGGCCCTGCATCTGGTCCGCGGCAAACTGCCGTTCCGGAGCTGGAAGGAGGAGCGGCTCTACGCCGGCGCGGGGCTGACCGGCGTAACGCTCTATTTTCTGTTCGAAAACATCGCGCTGACCTATACGCTCGCCTCGAACGTCGGTGTGCTGGTCACGGTCGCTCCGTTCTTCACGGCCCTGCTCTCCTGTTTCTACCTGCGCGGGGAGCGGCCCGATCTGCGTTTCTACGCCGGTTTCGTTCTTGCGCTCGCCGGAGTCACGCTCATCATGTTCTCCGGCAGCATGACGCTGAAACTGAATCCGGCCGGCGACATCCTCGCACTGCTCGCCGCTTTTGTGTGGGCGGTCTACTCGGTGCTGATGAAAAAGATCGGGCAGCTCGGGCATCCGATGGCGGCCTGTACGCGCCGGACTTTCCTTTACGGGCTCGCCTTCATGCTGCCGGCGCTCTTCTTTCTCGATTTCTCCCCGGCGTGGGGAGCGTTGCGAAAACCGGTCAATTTGTGCAATTTCCTCTATCTCGGGCTCGGCGCGTCGGCGCTCTGCTTCGCGACCTGGAACCGGGCCGTCAAAATCCTCGGCGCGGTCAGGACCAGCGTCTACATCTACCTGGTCCCGGTTGTGACCGTCATCACCGCCGTGCTGATTCTGCATGAACGGATTACGCTCCCGGCGTCATGCGGCATGGCGCTCGCCCTAGCCGGCCTCATCCTCTCCGAAACCCGCCGGAGAACACGATGACCGCCCGCATAGACGCCTGCCGGAGAGACCCGTAACCGGCACAATGCCGGTCCGATTTCCCGGCCGAAGCAGCAAAAAAGTCTGCTCCTTCCCTGAACCGGAGGAAAAAGCAACGGCTGTCGTCCGGGCGGCGCTTTCATTCGACCGCTCGTTCCCGGCGGAAACTCCGCCACAAAGCGGAGTGCGCCCTTCTTCTCGTCGCCCCGGATGATCCCGCCGACAACAATGTATCGTCCGAGGTGTCATCCGACGCCGGCAAAGAGCCGGCAGTCCGGTTCCGCGATTGATTTTTCAAAGTAAAAACACTTTTTCATAATGGGTGATAAAATTTTTTCAGGGCGGACCGCGTTCTTAATAACAGAGCGCTCTGATATTCGATGACATTATCACTCGTCAAACAGCAGGGAGAACAATCATGAACATCCATCTGCCCGAAATCATAATTGCCGTATGCATGGCCGCCGCCGTCAGTGCCGGTTCCGCCGCTCCGGACGGAGAGGCAAAGCTGCATAAATACAGCACCACCATTGAAAAAGAACGTCCGCAACTGGATGAAGAGACGAAACGGCTGATATCCGCCTGCCGCCGCGATCCGTCCGAAACGAACCGGGCGGCACTGCGAAAACAGATTGCCGTCAATTACGACAAGGTCGTCGCACGCAAAAAAGCGAAGCTTGAGGAGTTGAAGAGAACCGCCCGGCACGCATCCAAGGTACAGGAGATGCAGGAGATTGTGGACGAGATGCTCCTGAACCGGGAAAAGCGCATCGAACAAAGCATGCGCCGCTTCACCGATCCGCGCCTCCGGCCCGGTTCACGCAATACAGACGACGGATATCTGCCGGTGCTCGGGGCCGCCCGGAACGTGTCGATCGCCCGCACGCCGGTAACCTGCGAGGATTATTCCGAGTTCGTGAAAGCGACGGGAAGAAAACCCCCGGAAGAGTGGAGGAACGGAGTCATGCCGGCCGGCCGCGAACGGCATCCCGTGGTGAATGTCTCCTATGACGATGCCGTCGCATATTGCACATGGCTTTCCGCCGGAGACGGAAAAGCCGTTTACCGCCTGCCGACCGAAGAGGAATGGGAGTATGCCGCCGGACATATGCCGAAGGATGCGGATTTCAACTGCGGAGAAAAAAACGGAACGACACCGGTTGACGCATATCCGAAAACCCTGGCGGCCTGCGGCGCGATCGACATGTGGGGAAACTGCTGGGAGTGGACTTCCACTCCAGTCTCCCTTCCCGGGAATACGGAACGCGGTAAAACCGTCATGGCGGTGAAAGGCGGTTCCTGGAAGTCGTCCCGGACAAGCTGCCGCACAGAACAAAAAGGCGAAGGCAGGGAGTCTTCTGCGGTTTCCGACGACGTCGGCTTCCGGATCATCCGCGTGAATTAACCCGGAAACCGCTGCCGTGCGGAGAAGCGGAACTGCCGCCTCCGGGCATATGCGGAAAACACCGCGGCGGGAAATCACTGTTTCCATCGATACAGGAAAAAGCAGAACCGGAAAACTTTCGATTTTCTTGCCCGCTTCTGTTGACAACAACATGTTGTTTTGGTATAATTAATACAGAAAGAAACAACATGTTGTTTTAAATTTCCTTGAGCTTTCGATTTGGCAGTTTGTGCCGCCGCATTTCTTAAACCAGGAAAGGATCGTTCCATGAAGCTCAGAAGTTTCGCCGCCGCCGTCTTCGCCGGAGCGGCGCTCTCCGCCGCCACGGTCACCGACGAGACGCCGCGACACTCCCCGCAGCCCGGTGTCTACCGGATCATGTTCACCGGCAACAGCATCACGATGCACGGCTTCAACGAGGGGACCATCCGGGACCTCGGCTGGGACCGGCAGTGCGGCATGGCCGCATCGAAGCTCGAAAACGACTACGTCCACCTCTTCGCCGCCCGTGTCGCCGAAACCCGGCCCGGAGAGCGGATTGAAATCTGCTACAACAGCAGCAACGCCTGCAAAACCGCGGAGGGACGGGCAGAAGCGGACCGCAAAACGGCCGCCCTGCTCCCGGATCTGGTGATCCTGCAGGCCGGAGAAGGCGCCGGCGGCCTCAGCGCCGACGAATTCGAAAAATGGCGTGCCGGTTACCGGACGATGCTCGAATCCTGTCTGGCGCTCAAGCCAACGCCCCGCGTGATCGCCGTCGGCGTCTGGAGTCCGACCGGCTCCGGGCAGGCCGAATATGCCCCCGGCTCCGGAGAGGCGAAGGTCGAAGAAGCGCAGCGGGAAGTCTGTACCGAGCTCGGCGTCCCCTTCGTCTCGATCGCCCGGTACGCCCAGAATCCGGCCTGTTCCGGGACCGGGAGCTCCGGCGGCGTCAAATGGCATCCGAACGACGCCGGGATGAAAGGCTATGCTGACGCGCTGTTCGACGCTTACCGGAAGACTCCGGGCAAACCCGCAATTTTCACGTTCGACAATCCCGAAGCGCTGAAGGGCTGGTCCCATACCCCGGAGCTCGCCACGGAACTCCGTCCGGGCTTCGTCCGGCTGCTGGGACGGGGCGGAGACGCGAAAATCTACCGGGCAATCACGCTGCCCGCCGGCGAGTACCGGGTCTCCGGCTGCGGTCGCGGCAGCAACCTGACCGTGGCGCTGTCGCGCGGCTGGGAGACTCCCTTTTTCCTGCTGCAGCTGAGCAACGGCAATCTTGAAAAGTGGCGGTCCGACTCGCGCCCGCTCAAGCTGGAGAAGGAGGAGAAGCTGATGCTGTCGGTCTTTTCGTCGAGTGCAGACTCCAAAACCAACATCGCCGAGCTGAAATCCGTCATTCTGACGCCGGAAAGCGCCTCCACTGACGAAGCGGGGCTGCCGACGCCGGAAGTGCTCGGTTCCCGCCGCCCCTCCCCCGCCGTCGTCCGCGGCTTCACGCTCCAGAACAGGGACGGGCTCGAAGAGGCCCGCAACGAATGGAATGCCAATGTGGTCCGCAAATGGATTCCGGCCCCGGATCTCACCGACGACACCGTGTTCAAACAGCGGATGACGGAGATCGGGGAGTACCTCGCCGAAGCGCGCAAACACCGGCTCAAGGTCATTCTGGCCGTCGATGCGGCCGCGTTTTCGGGCAATTCCAAGGCCGATGTGTCGCATAACGCTTTCTGGAGCGATCCCGGACTGGCCGATCGGGCCGCCGCTCTTTGGAAAAGGATCGCTGCCGCCCTGACCCCGTACCGGGACGTGATTTACGCCTACGACCTCTGCAACGAACCGCTGGACTGGGACCAGATGCCCTTCCCGCCGAAGGAGTGGCGTCCGACCGCCATCGCCGCGACCCGGGCAATCCGTTCCGTGGACCCCGACACGTGGATCATGTACGAACCCGGCCCGGGCGGACTGCACGACGGTTTTCAGGGGCTGAAACCGCTGCCCGACGAAAAAGTCATTTACAGCGTGCACTACTATTCGCCTCACGACTTCACCCATCAGGGAATCCACAACATCACCGGCACCGACCTCAAAGAAGTTCAGGCGAAAACCAATGTCCGCTGCGGATGGGACCGGGAGAAGATCCGGAAACACCTGCAATCCGTCCGCGACTTCGAGCAGAAGTACCGGGTGCCGATTCTGGTCGGCGAATTCAGCGTGGTCCGCTGGGCTCCGAAGGAGGACGCCGAACGCTACCTTGCCGATCTGGTGGAGCTCTTCGAGGAGTTCGGCTGGTCCTGGTGCTATCACGGGCTGCGGGACTATCACGGCTGGAGTCTGCTCCACACGGAAACCTACGGCGACCTCACGCCGGCAAAGGAAGAGACCCGGCGCTCCCGAATCATCCGCGCCGGGCTGCGGAAAAACCTCGAATGAAACATGCCATGATGCACCGTCCCTAAATATTTCACAGGAGACCCCGCAAAATGAAAAGAAGTCTCTTCACCCTGATCGAATTGCTGGTCGTAATTGCAATCATCGCAATCCTCGCCTCGCTCCTGCTGCCGGCGCTCCACAGGGCGCGCGAAGCGGCCTACGGGTCGCAATGCGTCGGCAGCCTCAAGTCGATCGGCCAGGCCTCGTCCCTCTACTCCGGCGACAACAATGACTTCATCGTCGAAGCGCGAAGCGCCGCCGGAATCATGAACCAGCTCGACGAGAAGAGCGCGACATGGTCCTGGCAGCTCTACCGATACACAAACAGCATCAAGGTATTCCACTGCAAGCTCGACCGGTACGCCAACAGCTTCCGGCGCGACACCCATCCGCTCTCCTACGCGATCAATGCACCCGCCAACGCCAAAGATCCTCAGGAAACGGGATTGCGTTATCCGGCCACCTCCCCTTCCGGCAAGAAATACGGCTCCATCCGCAATGCCTCTTCCAAGTTCCTGTTCATCTGCATCAACAAGGCCTGCGAACGCTACTCCGAAAAGAGCCCCGGCGTCGAGGGTCCGGCGGTCGGTTTCTCCAACAGCGGCGACTGTTTTGATTATGAATCCGCACATTTTGCTCCGTTCGGCAGGCATAATGACGGCATCTATTACAACGGCCACAGCGGCGACAGCACGAATGTCTGCATGGTCGACGGCAGCGTCCGCAATTTCAAAACCTATGAGATCATCGGTTACTGGAACTACTCCTCCGACTACCTCCCGGCCAAACGCCACTGGGACCTCACCTATCAGTGATGCGACGGAAATCCGGCAGGAGAGTATCTCAAGAGCGGGACTGCGCTTTTGCGCCGCCCGCTCCTGAGGATACCGATCCACTCATTCCGCGCATCGAAACGCCGGAAAACCGATGCGGCGGTAAAGGCCGAGCCTCTTCAGACAGCCCATGTCCGTGCGTTCGGCATGCCCGTCGCTGACGACTCCGCGGACATGGGCACGGATGGTGATTCATTGACTTTTTCATCGACGGCGTTTATTCCGCCGATTCCTCATTCTGCCGCACAAAGCCGTCGTCCCGGCAATCGTTCCGGCTGGTCCGCAGATCCCGGAACAGCTGAAGGGCATCGCGCAGACCGCCGGCAAAAATCCATATCGTGCAGAGAATGCCCAAACCGACCGAAAGCAGAATATACACATACCAGAAACCGCTCCAGAAACGATCGCTCAGCGGCTGTATGAAATTGACGGCAACCCCGGCGACAAAGACCAGCCACCAGCCCATCAGCCAGGCAAAGGTTCCGTAAAAGATAAACCGTTCGAAGCGTGTGAATTCAGAAGTGATGCCCAGAAATCGTTTCAGGGAAAAGCGTTCTTTGCCTCCCCTGGCATCCCGACGGTTTCCGCCGGCGCCGCCGACCCGATCCGCGGCAACGGCATATTGCCCCCGGTGCAGCAGACGATCCAGATTGAATACCCGGCGCGGTCCCAGCAGCGACACTGCGATATAGCAGACCGTCGAAGCAATCATCGCATAAAAATAGATCCATTGGCCATTGACCGGAAACTCTTCCGGGAAACTCTGCAATATCTCCCAATCCGGCCAGCTCCGCATCAGGCTTCCCAGCAGCGCGGGCCACGCCTGCTGAATACAGATTCCGCCAAAACCGATCACCGTGCCCACCGACAACGCGCACCACGCCGCCGCCGTCGTACCGCGCTTCCAATAGAGTCCGCCAATAATCACCGCTCCGGCGCCGCCGAGATAAATCGCCCCGGTCAGCGCGAAGAACATGAAGATATAACCCTTCATCGGAAACAGAATGCTGAAGATGAATCCGAACAGCGCCACCCCGACAATCGACAGGCGTAAAGCCAGAAGATGGTTTCCGGGAGTTTTGAACGGCCTTTTGCGAATCGGCAGCACCACATCCTGAATGAAAATCGATCCCCACGCATGCACGTAAGTATCATCACACGAAATCGCACAGCCGAAAATCACTGCGGCAAACAGGCCGAGCAGACCGCTTGGCAGCGTATATTTGAGAAACAGGGGCACCGTCATCTGCGTTTTCAGCACCGGATCCCCGAGATTGTCGATCGCATTCCGAATCGGTTCCGCTGTCGCCGCATATTCAGGAAGATGCAGCACCGCGAAGGCCGCCAGCGGAATCAGGATAATGCAGATCGTCGAAACGATCATCCGCCAATTGCCGATCACTCCGGCGACCACCGCTTCGTGCGGAGTCCTGGCCGCGGCATTGTACCCGGAATTGCCCTGCCAGCTCCTGGTGTTGTAAATCGCGCCGAACAGGCCGATCAGGAAATACCAGATGTCAAAATCCTTATTTGAACTCCCGGCAAAGGGGTTGATCATCGAGGATTCGCCATCGGCCCCGCCCAGCATCAGCCCGGAGACAATCTCTTCCCAACTGTAAATTCCCAACAGGTAGATTACCAGCACCGCAAAGATCAGCATCAGCATTGCGCCCTGCAGAAAATCGGTAATCATGATTGTGATCTGCCCGCCGGCGCAGGCGATGTACGTGGCGAAGGCCAGATAACAGAACATCGTCACCCAGAAGGTCTTAAGCGTGACGCCCAGAAATACGAATTCCGGCGGCAGGCCCAAAAAGAAAACAATCAGATTCCCGGTGACAAACGGAAACACGCCGAAGTTGAGTATTCCGGAAATCCAGCAGAGAATTCCGGCATAGCAGCGGAACCTGCGGCTGTAGCGTTCTTCAAAGAACTGCGCCAGCGTCAACGCCCGTGTCTGCCGGAACCGGTACACGATAAATCCGGTCAGGGCCAGAAACAATCCGATCGGCAGATTCATCATCCCCCACCATTGCGGCGGCAAGCCGGTCGCATAGATCATCTCCCAGTTCGCCACGAGCCCGACCGTTCCATAGAAGCCGCCGGCCACGGTCAGCAGATAACGCCCCGCCAGCCGGTCGGCGGCCAGAAAATCGGTCACGCCACGCACGTAGCGCCTGCTGTAAACGGTAATCCCCAGCAGGACCATTAAAAAGATCGCCAGAAAGGAGTAATCCAGAGCCGTAAAATTCATTCTTGCTTTGTTCTTTCCTGTACGCCCGCACGGCGAGCCCGGAAGCGGCGCCTCCGGGCGTCTTCGAACTGCGGCCGAAAATATTTGCGGTTACTTCGCCGAGAGTTCCAGCAGTGCAAAGCCCAGGGCCGGCACCGGCACTTCGATCACACTTTTGCCGTTTTTGTTCAAGGCGCCGTGTAAATTTCCCCTGAGCTGGCGATAGACGCTCGGCATCACCTTCAGGCCATAGAGCTGCGGATCGATTTCGATGCTGCCGATGCGCTCATGCGTGTCGAGATTCGCGAGAACCACTACGGCTCCGTCACGTTTCTCATTGCGCCAGACCGCACCGGAAAGCACCGGTTCGTCATGCTCTTCGCCATTCATGCGGAACCATTTGATCCGTACCGCCGGGTTTTCCGACAGAATTTTCACATCGTGCACCAGCGCCCCGTCGAGCAGACAGGCTTTGATTTCGCGGCGCAGCGCAATTACCTGATTCAGATAGGCGATCTTCTCCGCATGACCGGGACTCCGCTTATCCGGAGCCTGACCGTGCAGCCACCCCATCCACCCCGGCTGATAGCCCCAGAGCAAACAGCGCTTCTGGGCCGCGGCAAAACTCTGCATGGAATCCTCCGGGAACGAAAGCGCTCCGTAGTAGAAAGCATACCGGTTGTAAATTTGCGGCAGCAGCGGGAAGTCATCGCCGGTAATTTCCGTCCATACCAGAAAGCTCGATATCGTATCAATATAGGGTTCGGCGGCGTTTTCCGTGGCCAGAAAGATCTTGCCGGCATGTTCTTCCATGATTTTGCCGAGCATGCTGCGATATCCCCCGGTCCAGTAATCCCCATTGCCGAGCTCATGTCCATGCGTTGCGTCAAAGCAGGACATCGGCGAGAGCTGGCCGATCTGGTCCAGGTATATGCCGTTAACCCCCATTGCGACGAGTTTCCGGCAGGTCTCCTGAATCCGGCGCTGAAATTCCGGTGAAGTCGGACAAACCGGAGCGAGCAAATTAACGGGGCCGTATTTCTCCAGCGCTATTTCGCCGGAACGCTTTTTGACCGCCGCCCGAATGCCCTCGGTCCGATAGCTCGGCAATTGAGGGTCCCAGCAATGGCCGTTGATGTACGGCACCACGAAATCGCCGTTGGCAGTGATTTCGCGGATCACCTTTTCGCTCCCCTCCAGAGCCGGAAAATATTCCGGATAATTGGTATCGAAGGGATAAATATTCCAATTGTACCAATGCACGGCCACACGTGCATCACCGACCTCTTCCCTGACCCGGTCATAAGCCGCCTTCATCTCCGCCGGCGAACCGGAAATATTGACCCACAATTCGATATCACGGTAATGCTCCGGCAAATCGGTCCGGTCCCGCAACGGTCCCTTTTGCAGCCACGGCTGATGCTGCGCCCTGTTCAAGTAGAGTTCCGCCGCTCCCCACTCGTCGCGGATCGGTGAAATTTCCCAGCAATAGTCGATGGCCCGGCTCCTGCCGGTCACGCCGGAATTCGCAGCGGCAGCTTCCACCGTCGCGGAAAGCGCTGCTCCAACGGTAATCCCCTTGGCGGCGGCTCCGGCATCGTGGAACGCCCAGTAGATGCCGCCGGCATCCGGGCGCAGCATCGCCATACAGCTTTCCTGTGCGATGATCGACGGATAGAGCAGGGAGAAATCCTGTTTGTTATTCCGGAAAAACTGCCCGCCGTAAGTCAGGCGCGGCAGCAGCAGATGATAGGTCCCGGCTTCGCTCATCGGCCCGATATGGGGAAACGCGGAACTCTCCAAAGCATATTTCCGCGACTTGACCTCAACCCGCAGGCGCCCCAAAACCGAACCTCCGGCCGGACCCGTTTCAAAAGAGGCAACTGCTTTCAGCGCGGACTTTTCACCGTCAACGGCAATATCATCCCATATCAATTCCAGCACGGCGGCGCCGTCCTCCCGGTGATAACGGCGAAAGCTTCTGCGCGCCGGAGCATTGCTGTCGATCGACACCATTCCGGCAAGCGGATTGACACGCTCGGTAACGAGCACCCCGGTATCGGTATAGAAACTGGCGGTCTGATCGTCCACCCGGCCCGCCCGGGAGAGGCGCACGAGCCACAGCGCCGCATGTGCCGGATTCTGCGAGACAAAGCTGCCGCCGTCGCGCTTGTTGGTCATCTCCAGCAGGCCGAAGCCGCCGGCGGCATCCTGAAAGCGCAGCAGCAACTCCGGGTTGCCGAATTGCAGCTCCGCCGCCGCAGGCCGGACAACGACAGTCATATTCAGCACCGCCATTGCGAGTGAACAAATGATTTTTTTCATGAAATCATGCCCTTTTCTCTGTGTGCAGCCAATCACATTCCGGCATAGGGGGGAAAGACCGTGCAGGAACCGTCCAGAAGTACCGCATTGGTGCCTTTTGCCGCAGTGCCGTCACGGCCTTCCACATGGCTCTGGATCACATTCCTGACACTGCCCTGTCCATAGAAAACATCGCAGAACACCACATCTTTCGGAGTATCTTTCCCGAACCAGCTTCCCCGAACCGCTCCCCAGAAGGATTCATTATCGCGCCCGATCAGCAGCGGCTTCCGGTCGTAGGGCGGATAGACCTCCTTCCAGCCGAAATAGTAATAACCGAACATTTCATTGTCAGCCGACTCCACCCCGACATTCCAGCTCTTGAGCGTCACCGGACAATAATAGATTTTGGGATTCCTGCCGACCATTTCGCCGGGTTCAATGTTTTCCGCCTTGCCGGCATAGCTGCGCAGCAATTTTACGGCCAGCGGCTGCCGGTAGCCGTAACTGTCGCTCAGGTTGCTGCCATCCGTATTTTTACCGCCCGGGACAGTAAAGCCCTTATTGTCATCGGCATACAGAAAGACGGCAGAACCGAGTTGTTTAAGATGGTTGATGCAGCTCACGTTATAGGCACGGGCACGGGCCGAGTTCAGAGCCGGCATGAGCATGGAAGCCAGGATTGCGATGATCGCAATAACCACTAAAAGTTCAATCAATGTAAAACCGCGTGTTCTCATTTTGATTCCTTCCTTGAAACGGGCAATATGAATCTCTCTGACTGTCATGACCGATATCCCTTTTCCTCCTGACTTGAATCGTTTAAAAAAGCCGGTTCCCTGATTTTTTGATAATGTCCCAAATTTTGTGAAAGAATGGATGTCTTGTCAATGAGCATTGATTTGCCCTGGTTCATAATAGCACATGGAATTCTATTTTTCAAGTCCATAAGGATTTCCCCTCATTTCTTCCTCAAAGAATCCTTGGAAATTCTCTGTTGATTGTTTTCGGAAATCTAGTGGTTTATTTTTAATGCATAGAAAGTTCACTGCTTGAAACAATCTTCGTCTTCACAAGATTTGGGACAAAACCATTTTTTTCGGAACAATGAATATTATACCCATTTTTTTGTTCAGAAAGAATGGATAAAAAAAGGAAAAACGATGTATTTTTTCTCTGGATTTCGCAGAAAAAACCGTTTTCCGATGGACAAAGCGGCAAACCCATGCTAACTTTACTCTGCCTCCGGTTTACCTTTGACTTTGAACGAACATAAAATTCTGCCGGTTTCACAGTCATCCATGAGACAGCACCTGCACAATTATCAGAATTGCCGCTATCACGAAATGACCGCCTCCGGGCTGGCAAGGCACAAGACCTTCAGCTGCGGTTTGAATATTCTTTATTCCAATATCGGGCGCAATACCCGGCAGCAATCGGAGCAGCTGCGTTTTTTTGAATATTACAGCCTTGCCCATTTGTATCGCGGCTCCGGAATTTTTCTGATTCCGGGGGGCAAGCCGATCGAACTGCACGCCGGCGATGCGATTCTAATTGCGCCCGGTTTCCTGCATTATTACGGCCCCTGTCATGACAAGGCGGGTTTTGAAGAAGACAACATCTGCTTTTTCGGGGAATTGCCGGATTTTCTGTTTGCCAACGGCTACTTGCAGAGCCGGATTTTTTCGCAGGGGACAACCCGGATTCTGGAGCCGGTCCACTCTCGGCTGAATTCCGGCGATCTTCTGGAACAGCTGCACGGAGTGCTTGACTTTCAGGCGCTGCTTCTGGGTCTTGCCGCCGAACACGGTTCGCCGCAGCAAATCGAACGGCGCTCCCCGATCGAACGATTGCTGTATGGAATCTGGCAGAATCCGAGCCACTGGTGGACAGTGGAAGAGATGGCGCAATTCTGCCAGCTTGACCGCGAAAGGTTCCGCAACGCCTTTCGCGCCCACACCGGGTCCCTGCCCAAAGCCTATGTGGACAACTTCAAGATTGACCTGGCCAGGCATTGGCTCGAAACATTCGACTGGACCATTGAACACATCAGCCGCAATCTGGGGTATACGGATAAATTCCATTTCAGCCGCCGCTTCAAAAATCTGACCGGCCTTGCTCCGGATCACTTCCGGCGCAAAGTGCGGGAGAAGCAGGCGGCCACCCCGCCGGAATCCGAATAACCACGCCGGAAGCGCACCAGGAGCGGCACATCGGGCATCGGTCCGAGCGGTTTCGTTTTGAAAATGGTTTTGCACTCCGAAAACCGGCATGAAAAAACGGCGGTTTTTCCGGCAAATCGGCGTTCCCGGACAGCTCAGTCATGCTCCCCTGGTTCTTTTCGATTCTGCTTCGGAGGAACCGCCGGAATATATTCAAGCTCCGTTGCCGTGCCTTATCCCCCTTCACCGGCACACTTCATAATCAAGTGGCGATGCGTCGCGCCGGCGGCAGCGAAATTCATTTTTTTGAATTCGGAACATAATGCAATCCATGCAAAATTCAATTGCAAAACCGCTCCCTTTCCGGGGCTTGGTCCGGCGAACATTTACAATGTCGCCGAACCGGCGGACACACGGTGCATGATTCAGATTCTGCTGTTGGGCCGATTGCGCAGCTCCCTCGAATATCCCTATATCTGAAAGCGATATCACATAAAATAAGAGTTGTCGGCAAAACTTCTGAAATCGGCTTCATAAGCTGATGGAATGCATCATGGGGAGCAGGCGAATACAAGCGGCAACATTTTTGCATCATCAGAAAATTATGCAAATTAATGCAATTTTATTGCAAACAGCTATTGCTTTTTATTTTTTTTCAGGTATAATTAAAATACAAACATTGTAAATACGACATCAACAGGTTTACTGCCATGAAAGAAAAAGCAACTGCCGGAATCAAACTCGCCGACGTCGCCCGCTACGCGGGGACCTCCGCATCAACCGTTTCCCGGGTGCTGAACAACCAGCCGGGAATCAGCGAAACGACCCGCGCCATCGTTCTGGAAGCACTGCGCGCCATCGGCTACAACCCGGAGGCGACCGGTTCCGTCGCGCCGGTCCGGGACAGCCGGACAAGGATCGATATCCTCATCTGCCCCCTGGCGGAACAAAAAAATCCGATGGAATTAAACTATTACGGCGCAATGCTCAAAGGAATCCGCCAGGCGACCGACTCATCGAAAATCAACCTGAAGATGACGATTTTCACGGGCGAAGCGGAAACGCTTCCCAAAAGCGAAAATACCGCGGGCGTCCTGCTGCTCGAGACCCCTTCCGAAGATTTACGCCGATATTTGAATGAGGCGAAGATTCCGTTCGTGATTCTTTCCAATAACACCGGGACTTACAGCGAAGACCTGGTCTCGGTCGATAAATTCGGCGAGAGCCTTCGTCTCTGCGGCTACCTGGCCGGAATCGGCATCCGCCGACTCGGACTGCTGCTTCCCCGGATCGACCTGATCTACTGCGAGGGATTCCGCTGCGGGATGGCGCGGCACGGCCTGCCCATCGCCGATTCCGACATTCATCTGACGAAAAATACCGATCTTTCGCACTATGTGGCCCCAGTTCACCGGATGCTGGAGGAAGGAAATCTGCCGGAGGCTCTGGTCGTCGCCTCCTACGCCGCCGCCGACTTCTGCACGGAAATGTTCCGAATGAAAAAGATCCGTGTGCCGGAGGATATCCGGCTCGTCGCCTTCACCGACGAAGAGGGAGAAGACAATCCCAATTACATCACCATGCGTTTCGATTCCGTCGAAATGGGCCGCCTCGCCATGGAACGGCTGCTGCGCAAGATCGGGCAGCCCGAACGGAAGCCCCATCACATCATCGTGCCGATGCGTTTCAGCATGAAACAAGATAAGGAGAAGAGATGAGATTCATCGCCGTATTTTGGGTGTTGTGCTTCTGCACGGCACAAACATTCTGTGCGCCGCTGTTTGAGTTCACTACTCATCGCGCCGGAATCAGTTTCCGTCCCGCCGATACCGGCACGGCGGTCGACGGAAAAATTCCGGGGACGGAGCGGAGTGGCCTTGAGCTTCAGCGCCGCCCCGGCTGCGACTCCATTGAAGTCTGGACGGAACAAAGGCCGAAACTGCCGGTGGCCGACGAGCTGGAATTCACGCTCAAAGGTTTTCTCACAGCCAATCACGGCGTCAGAAATCCGGTGCTGCGGCTCAAAGATGCCAAGGGGGAGCTGATTCAGTCCTGGACGGCTCCATTGCCGGAATCGGGAGAATTCGAACGGAAATTCATCGTTTCCATCCCTGGCTGGAGCAAGCGGATCGGCAGCCCAGTCAATACGCCGGTCTCGTTCAGCAGCATTTACCTGGCATGCGACAAAACCGCCGGAGACGGGAAAATATTCCTGGAGTCGCTGGAGTACCGGGTAAAGGGAGAATTACCCAAAGTGTGCTTCGTCTCCGACACTCCGATGAACCTGCTGCACTCCATCGGTGACACGCCGCAACTGCGCCTGGAAAACGGCGGAACGGAACCCTCTTTCATTTCCGGCGGCATCCGTGTTTTCGACGCCGACTCCAATCCGGTCGCGGCACAGGAGCTCAAAGGCGAAATTCCCCCCGGCGGCAGCCTGGCCGTTCCGCTCGCCGGACCGTTCGACCGCTGGGGAATTTGGTATGCAGATTATGACCTCGCCACCCGCAATGGGCTGAAACTCAACGGAAGGCTCTCCTTCGCCAAAATGCCCAATGCCGGGAAACCGGCGGAACAGAGCTTCATCTTCGGCGTCGCCGGCGGAACCGGTCCGCTCGGCTGGAAACCGCATCTGGCGCTCGGCGTCAACGGGCTCCGAGTCAATCCCGGCTGGAATCACATTCAGCCCCGGGAAGGCATCTGGAGCTGGGAGGGCCATGACCGGACATTCGCCGACCGCAATGCCGCCGGTTTTGCGTCGCTCTACATCCTCACTCCCCCGCCGGCATGGCTGGCTGACAAAGATTCGGATTCCAAGATTTTCAACCCTCAGATGAAAGTGAATCAACTGCTGCCGGAGCGGAATGCGCTGCGTACCTTTCTGCAACGCTTTGCAACACGTTACAAAGGGAAAGTGGAATTCTATGTGATCGGCAACGAACCGGATCTGGTCGGATTCTGGAATTTCTCCGAAGAGGAATACCTTAAAATGCTGGAAATCTCCTACAGAACCATCAAAGCCGCCGACCCGGATGCGCTGGTGATGAACGGCGGAATCTCCAGCCTTTATTCCCAGACGCCCAAGGCGGCTCCGGAAAACCGCCGTCTTCACCCGACAATCATGCGCCGTATCCTGAAAGAGGGCAACATCGATATTTTCAACTATCACGGCCACGGCCCGATTCATAACTACTGGAGCTGTCTGGATGAGATGCGCAAAGAGGGAATCCTCAACAAATTCCCGTGGTACTCCGGGGAGACCGGCGTCAGTTTGCGCGATTCCGCGGGGGTGCTGGAACCCGGGAAGCCGATCAATCCGATCACCATTCGGAAAAAGCAGGCGGAGATCATTCATGAGAAGGTTTCCATCGCCAAAGCGCTCGGCGCACGCGGCTACACGCTGTGGGTATTGTGGGACCTGCAGAATTGGCCGGAAGACCATCCGGAAAAATACGGAGCCCTCGAACCTGACGGCCAGCCGAACACGGTCTTTCCGGTTTATGCGAACGTGATCCGTCACCTTCAGGCGACCCGGCCGGACCGGATCTTCGCGGAAGGCGGCCTCTTCGCCTGCGGCTACACCCGCAACGCAGGCGGCTATATCGTCTCCTGCTGGAACGACGACGGCAACCAGCCCGGGCGCCCGGTCATCTTTACCGGAGTCACCGGCGCGGCCGAAAAGATCGATCTTTTCGGCAACATCACCCCGCTGGCAGTGCAAGAGGGCGTCTGTACGTTCGTCGTGACCTGCGAGCCCTGTTTCCTGCGTTTTCCGTCACAATCCGAAACTCCGGGATTCCACACGCCGCTGACCGGCGACATGGCATCGATTTCGGCCGGAAAAAACGGCAGCCTGAAATTCAAATTGAAAAATCCGTTCAACCGGAAACTGACGGCGAGTCTGGCATTCGCTTACCCGGAGCATCTCACCGGTCCCGCCACCCGGAGCGTCGTGCTCGCACCGAAGGCCGAAACAGGCGTATCCATTCCGATCGCGGCGGCTCCCGGATTCATTTCCCTGCCGCAGAATCCGACGGGAGTCCGCATCTCACTGGCGCTGGGAGATTCGGCTCCGATCAGCTTCGTTTATCCGGTCATCGGCAAAATCATGCTTACCCGGGGAGCAGACGAAGGCGCGCCGCAATTCGTCCTCGACCGCGCCGACCAGATCTACTCTTACGCGATTTCCGGCCCGGAGCAGGATCTGATATGGAGGGGACCGGAAGACCTGAGCGCCGAAGTCCGCCTGGCGGTAAAAGACAGGACATTCGAAATACAGGTCGAGGTGACCGACGACATTCACATTCAGCCCTATACCGGCAGCACCGTGTGGAACGGCGACAGTATACAGATCGGCCTGAAACTGTCGAGTCAGCCGCGCGCCTGGCATTTTATTCTGGCCATGCTGCCGGACGGCAAGCCGCAGGTGACCTGCGACAGCCGCGGTTCCGGCGCTTTCGACTGGGCCGCAGCAGCGGCCGAACTTGACCTGGCGGTCAGCCGCGACGAAGGGGCGAAATTGACCCGATACCGCCTGAACATTCCCTTCGATGCAATCGGCCTCACTCCGGCCGACGCGGCGGAAGGCTTCCGGTTCAACCTGATGGTCAACGACAACGACGGTCCCAAGCGGGAGAGCTGCATCAGTGTGGCCCCCTCTCTGAACACCTCAAAAAACGATGCACTGTACCCGGTGATCTGCTTTCAATAAATAACCGAAACGGAGGATGAAATGAGACATGGAAAATTTACATTGATCGAGCTTCTGGTCGTGATCGCGATCATCACCATCCTGGCGGCGCTGCTGCTGCCCGCCCTGAACAGGGCGCGGGAGAAAGCGCGGGAAACCTCCTGCATCAACAACCTCAAACAGATCGGCGCAATCCATCTTTTTTACGCGGCCGACAATAAGGATCTCCTGCTGGCGGCAGCTCCCGTCAATTATCCTCAGCGCTGGAATAGTTATTTTTACGCATGGGGATATCTGTCCGGAATCACTTCCAACGGCAAAACAGCGTGGGATCCCGCCGCGGAGTTCAACAAACACGGATTCTGGAATTGTCCGACCCAACCGGCAGCAAAGAGTGTCGAGCAAAGCAGCTACGGCGTTCCGGACGGCAACTCGTCCCTGGGACCGGCGGGAACGGCCGGCAGTTACTACCGGGCGCTCAACCGCATGAACCCGAAAGACATCATCTGCGCCGACAGCGTCCGGCAGGGAGGCGCCTGGCCGCAAACCTACAACATCCATTCCGGAACCGGCGACCTGAACACGGGCAGCAACGCCAACAAGGTAATCCACCTGCGCCACAGCGGCTTCACCCGTGCCCACGGAGTCATCGTCGACGGGCATGTCGAACGAATGGACATGGGCTACCTGAAGGGGCTCGGCCTTTATCACTGCACCAATTTCCCGGCATTTCAGGATGCGTGGAATGATTGAACCGGCATCTCAAGAGCGGGCGGTGCAAAAGCGCAGGCCCGCTTTTTCCACATTCACCAGCCGACGCAAAGCCGGACAACATGAAACCGCCCCCCGGAACAGCTCCGGGAGGCGGTGTCGCCATAAGCGTTGGATCGCCGGTCAGTATTTGCTGTCGGCGTAGTTGACCCAGCCGCCCGCCTTGACGAGTTCAAGGTCGAATTCGCCGACGGTGAACGGATAAACCTTCGTGACCGCTCCGTTCGAAATCGTGAAGGTCCGGTTTTCGATGTCGGTGGTCAGCTCCGCGTCGGTCCCGGCGAAAGTCTTGAAAATTTCGTCGATCGCGGCGCGGTCGAGCGAAATCGCCATGAGTCCGCAGTTGAACATGTTCTGCCGGAAAATACGCGCGAAATTCTCGGCGATCACGATGTTGATGCCGTTGCATTCGAGCACCCACGGCGCATGCTCGCGCGAGGAGCCGCAGCCGAAATTCGCCCGGGTCACCACCGCGCTCTTGCCGGCGATGTCCTTCTTCGGGTCGAATCCGGCCAGCGAGAGATCCTCGAGGCAGTACGGCTTCAGGGCCGCCTTGGTCAGCTCGGTCAGGTATTTGGCCGGGATGATCTCGTCGGTGTTGATGTCGGAACGGTCCAGAAACAGAATTTTTCCGTTGAAGTTTTTCATTTTCCTGATCCCTTGCTTATTTGCCGGTGAAGAGCGGCGAATTCGTGATGACTCCGGCAATCGCGGTCGCGGCGGCGGTTGCCGGGCTCATGAGGTGGACCATGCCGCCCTTGCCCATGCGCCCGTTGAAATTGCGGTTCGTGGTCGAAGCGCAGGACTCCCCGTTGGCCAGCACGCCGTTGCTCATGCCGAGGCAGGCGCCGCAGGTCGGATTCGTCACGCAGAAGCCGGCCTCCATGAAAATCTCGATGAGCCCTTCCTTCAACGCCTCGCGATAGATCTTCGGCGTGGCCGGAGAGACGATCGCGCGGACGTTTTCACTGATCTTCTTCCCTTTCAGGATTCCGGCCGCAATGCGCAGGTCCTCGAGACGGCCGTTCGTGCAGCTGCCGATATAGATCTGATTGACCGGAGTTCCCTCCATCTCGCGGACGGTCTTGACCTGGTCGGGCTTGTAGCCGAAAGTGACCATCGGCTCGAGCTCCGAAACGTCCATGGTGACAACCTTGTCGTAGACGGCATCGGCATCCGGCAGCCATTTCGAATACTCGGCCAGCGCCGCTTCTTTGCTCGCAAAGTCGTCCTTGATGAACGGCCAGAGAAAATCGACCGTGACCATGTCGGGGTAGCAGACGCCGCAGGTGCCGCCGGCCTCGATCGCCATATTGCAGAGCGTCATGCGGGAATCCATCCCCATCGCATCGACGGCGGGACCGGTGAATTCGATGACCTTGTCGGTCGCGCCGTTCACGGTCAGGAGCCTGATGACCGCGAGAATCACATCCTTCGCAAACACGCCGGAACGCAGCTTGCCGTTCAGCACGACCTTGATCGTGGCCGGTTCGCGCATCGTGCAGACGCCCTTCAGGATGCCGACCTCGAGGTCGGTCGTGCCGACGCCGGCCGCGAATGCGCCGAACGCGCCGTGCGTGCAGGTGTGCGAATCGCCCATGATGACCGTGAAACCGGGGCGGACAAAGCCCTTCTCCGGGAAAATCGCATGGCAGACGCCGTTTTCTCCGATATCGAAGAAGTCTTTGATCCCCTGACGCTTCGCCCACTCGCGCATCGTCTTGCCCTGCTCGGCGGTCTTCGAATCCTTCGCCGGGGTCACGTGGTCGATGACCGCCTTGATCTTCGTCGGGTCGAACACGCGGTCCTTGCCGATCGCCACAAGGTCGTTGATCGCGATCGGCGTCGTGATCTCATGGCAGAACACCCGGTCGAGCGACAGCACCCGGACGCCGGGGGCGGGCGTATCGACGGTATGGGCGTCGAAAATCTTCTGTGCCAATGTCTTTCCCATTTTACAGCTCCTTTGAGTTCCGTTTGGGGTTATAGCTTTCCGCTTCACCGTATAAAATACCATCCCGCCGATAAAAATTCAATATTCTTGCAAAATTTAATTATATTTAACAGAAATGGTGCTATAGTATCGGAAAGCAAAGAGCAGGAGGCACGGCATGATCGAAAACCGGATCGGCAGGAGGATTCACCATTACCGCAAGGAAAACTCGCTGACCATCAGGGAGTTCGCAGAGCTTTCCGGAATCAGCACGGCGCTGGTCAGCCAGCTCGAGCGCGGCATCGGCAACCCGAGTTTGTCGGTATTAAAATTAATCTGCAAGACACTCGGAATTCCGCTTTCGGCGCTGTTCATCGAGGAAATCGACAACGCTTCGCTGATCCGCCGCCGGGCCGAGCACGAAAGAATCCACAACCCGAACGAAAAAAACGCGGTCTACTTCAACCTGACGCCGGGACCGCTGAAATCCAACGTGGAACTGCTGATGATGGTGCTCGGCCCGAACCGGGAGACCAACCACGGCTTTTCGCAGCACTTCGAGGAGGAGATCGCATTCCTGCTCGAAGGAGAGGCGGACCTCGTTTTTGAGGAGGAGGAGTTCCGCCTCGAGCCCGGCGACGCGGTGCGCATCCTGCCGTCGCGCAAGCACAAGCTGCGCAACCGGAGCGGGAAACTCGTCCGCGTGCTCTTCATCAAGAGCCGCAGCAACTACTGATTCTCCACGCGGTACAGCCGGAAACGGGGCCGTTCCGACGGAGGCAGCCGGAAACTCCTGCCGTTCAAGGAAACCGCTTCGCCGCTCCCGGCGTCGGTCAGCCGCGCCGGAGCCGGCAGCGTGACGACGCATGCCTCCCGGCTCCCCTCCGGCTGCCAGATACCGAGGTACGACGCATTCGCGTAGACGAAGAAATTCTCCGCGCCGCCGTAACGGTGAACCCCCGCTTTGTCCAGCACGCCGCGCACCGCGCCGGCGGAAAGCCCGGCCGGAGCGTGCAGGCAGCGGCCCGGCGGACACGCATGTTCCGGCAGCGCCTCTTCCGGGCCGAGCAGCAGAAGCGTCCCCCGGAAACCGGCCAGAATCCGGTCCGTCTCCGGGTCCGCCCGGAAGCGGTTCGCAAAGACGAGCAGCCGGTAGCCCCGCTTCACGGCCGCGCCGAGATCCGACGCCAGCCAGAAATCAACCGGAGCACCGGCGCTCTCAAGCGTACAGCCGAGCGTTTCGCGCAGCTGCTTCGCCCATTCGCCGGAGTGGAGTGAAATGGAAAAGACGCTCTCCTCATCGAGGATGACCGCAACCTCCGCTATTGAACGCATATCGCCGTTCACCGCCGCCCGGCCGGTCCGCGCCGCATCGGTGATGAATTTCCGGAATGCGTCGAACTCGTACCAGCCGTGCGCGAAATCGTACCAGTAACCGCCGGCGCCCCAGGTCAGAACCCGCCCGAAGTCGCGACGGTAGAGCGTCATGGTGTCCGCCTCGGCCCTGTCGCAGGAAAAGCTTTCGCCCGCCGTACCGTGGTACTTTTCCGCGTCAGCCAGGTGGGTCGGCAGATCCATTTCCGCCAGAAACAGCTTGCCGTGATGCTTGATCGACTCAAGCGGCATGCCGATCGAAATCGCCCGCTCGCGGCGGTGATAATTGTACGGGCTGCAGACGGTATCGACTTCCGGAAGACGCAGAAGCTTCCCCATCGCATAGTGGCCGGAATCAAGCGAATGGTACGGAACTCCGGTCAGATGATGCAGGAAGTAGCCGTAAAAGACGCCGAAAAGCAGTTTCCCGCCCGACGCCTCCTTGACCGTCCGCCCGAAGTCGCCGATCAGTTCGACGGTGTAGTCGCTGAAAAACCGATAGTAGTCACCGCAGTTGCCGGAGCCGGACGAGGTCCGCAGAAGCGTCCCCTCCCCCGCCAGCCGTTCGGCGCGGGACGGGATATCGATGAGGCTCCAATCCGCGAACGAACTCTTCCAGCTCCGGTTCAGCTCGTCGAGCGTGCCGTAACGCCGCTTGAGCCACATACGGTAGGCGGCCTGCATCTGCGGCGAATAATCCGGAAATTTATTCTGGTGGTAGCCGAAGCCGTTCCACTCGCCGCAGTTGCCGTATCCGGCCCGCACCATGAAAACCCGATCGGCATACGGTCCCTTTTCCAGACGTGCGATCAGCTCCCGAAGCATCCGTTTGTACTCCTCGCGCCAGAGCACCGACGCATAGGACGCATGCGCCCACGGGCCGCCGAGCAGCGGAATTTCACTCGAACCGTCGTCGTAGCGGATGACCTCGCCGGGATGAAATTTCGACCAGTCGCGCGGCACATAGAGCCAGTAGCGGAGGAAAAACATCGCCTCGGGGTCCTGCGCCGCGACCGAGACGATCTGGCTGTTCAGCTTGCGTTCGAGCTCGCCGACGTCAAGTTTGCCGTTCTTCCAGAGCGACCACGGCTGGAATACGATCTCATACAGATGGAAACCGGCTTTGCCGAAGTCGCGGATGCTCTGCCGGGCCGTGAGCCAGTTCCAGCCGACATAGCCGAAGATGCCGGGATGGAACACGCCGTTGACCCACAGCGTCGGAACCCCGTTGAGCCGCACGACTTCCGCCTTCGGAAAGCCGGGGCGCATTCCGCGGTCGAATCCGACGGCGGCCGTGCCGTTCAGGGCCGGAAGAGGTTTCCCGTCCGGGCCGGCAAATTCCGCTTCAAGCCGGAGGAGCAGAAGATTGTACGTTCCATCGCAGGATGCGAGCTTTTCAAGATCGGCGTCGTCGAGCGTCAGGCGGAACTGCCGGACCAGCATCCGGTCCTTCCGCAGCCGGAGAGGCGGAAATTCTCCGACGGCGCTCTCCGAGCCGTCCGGCCAGACGAGCTTCAGCGTCAGGCCGACCTCCCGGTCGCCTTCGCGGTCCGAAGCGAGCAGCGCGAATCCGGCCGACCGCCGTTCCCGGCTCAGGATTTCGGAACTGTCGGACATCTCAAGCACCCTGCCTCTGCCGTTGCGGTGCGCGTAGATCATCGGGGCGAAGCTTTCGCCGGTCATCTCGAGCGTCGCGGCCGGAAGCAGGTTCACAAACAGGCAGAGTACCGGAAGGAGAACGTATTTCATCGGGAAACCTCCGTTCAGAACTGGCGCGGCCAGTAGTTCCGCCACAGAGACGTGGTGGTCGAATATTTGACCTCATGCGGACGGTTGGCCCGGACATGTCCGTCGAGCAGAAGCGTATTCACCTTCCCGGCGTGACGGTAGTCGAGATTCGTGCGGCCGAGATCGCGCGCATAGAACTCGGAGGTCGCAAAGCGGCGTTCATCCGTAAACGGTTCGATCGCGGTGTCGAAAAAGCAGTAGGCGGTCGAAGGAGACGGCACGGTCACCGCTTTGCGGCGCGTGTAATTGTTCCCGCCGTCGTCGCGTCCGCCGACCTCGTAGGAGTAACAGTAATTGTGGTTGAAGTGGAGCGCCGTACCGGTGCGGACCGGACCGGCCGACGGGCAGAGCAGCACCTTGGCCCGGCTGTCGTTCGCATCTTTGCCGCGGGCCTGCGACAGATAAATGTAGCTCCAGGTCGGGTGGTCCGCCTCGGCCGCGTACCAGTGGATGCCGTTCCCGCCGACGCCTCCGAATGCGGTCACCGGCGGCGTGTAATCCTGATAATCGGCCGCATACATGGCCATGGCCAGGCCGATCTGCTTCAGATTGTTCGTGCAGCTCCCCTGCTTCGCGCGTTCGCGGGCCTGGTTCAAGGCGGGCAGCAGCATCGAAGCGAGGATCGCGATGATTGCGATCACGACCAGAAGTTCGATCAGTGTGAACATTTTTTTACCCATGGGATTTCCTCCGTCGGCGCCGTTTCCGGCATGATTTGATTTCCTTCGTTATCATAATTATACCAAACCGCCCCTGCTGAAGCAATGACAAAAAACGAAAAACAATAATAGTTTTTTAACACCCGCATTGAAAAATCCGAAAACCGCAGTACACTATGGAAACAAGGAGGAGCGCCAATGTATTCCAGCTGTGCCGAAATCACCGGCCATATGCGCCGGGCGGAGGAGCTGCTGACCGGGAGCGTCCATATCGCGGACCCGCGGCCGCTGCCGAAATCGGGAACGTTTCTGCATCCGTTCGCCCGCTTCATCATCCCGCTCGAAAGCCGCAAGAAAATCACCTTCGGCTCGCAGGGGCGGGAGGTCGAAGCCGTGCTGGAACCCGGAGACGCTGTGTTCGGCCGCCCCGGCGCGTGGATCGACGAACATTTCGAGCTGCACCACCGCATGATTTCGGTCGTCTTCTACGAAAAGTTCATCCGCTATCTGTATATCGAGCAGCTCGACGACTCGCCGCGCAACGGACCGGACGTCTATTTCCACACGCTGCGTCCGCCTTCCGCCGCGATTCTCGGGGCGGTCGCCGCGATGTCTCACATGGCGCCGGGCGCACGGGCGGCCGGATGCGCCTTCCGCGCGCTGCTGACGCTTTGCGTCGACTTTCTCGCGGAGGAGGACGACCGGTTGTTCACCGAAGACGACCGAATCTGGAGCCGTCTCGACGAATGGCTCCAGCTGAGGTTCTACCATGATATCGCGCGCGACGACATCGCGGCGGCGCTGCGAATCCACCCGGCCAAGCTCTCGCGGCTGATGCGGGCGCGGACCGGAATGAGCGTCCGCGAATACCTGAATTCGATCCGGCTCGACTACGCGGCGAAACTGCTGCGGGACGAACTGCCGGTCGAAGAAATATCGCGCCGATGCGGTTTTTCGTACCCGGCCTATTTCATCCGCCTGTTCCGTGCCCGCTACGGCAGTACGCCCGGAGCATTCCGCAACTGCCGGTAAAACGCCGGCGCGTCGCGAAAGCCCTATTGCGAAACCGCTCTTTCATCCGCTTTGCCGCCGCAGCCCCGCCGCTTGAATAAAATAAAAGAATTTATTCAAGTTAATATTCACTTTTTTTGAATAAAGTATTGCATATTCATGAAATCCGGCCCATAATTGATAGCGGAAGCTGTTGAATCAATGGGAGGATTTCATGGCGAAAAACGTCACAACCACCAGCATCGCCAAACGGGCCGGGGTGTCGCAGAGCACGGTTTCGCGCGTCATCAACAACTATCGCGGCATCAACCGCGTCAAGCGCGAATCGGTGCTCGCGGCCATGCGCGAACTCGGCTATTACGCGAACCGGAACGTCAAACGCCGGGTCGGCATCGTCATCTGCCCGCTGCCGGAACAGAAGAATATGATGGCGCTCGAATTCTTCGGCAACCAGATCGCGGCTCAGGAGGCCTGTCTGCAGGAGGCCGAGGCCGAAAGCACGGTCATCAACCTCGCAGCCGGAGCTGCTTCGCTCGGGCTGACGCCGTCCAGGCTGCAGGAACTCTCCGGCGTGATCCTGCTGAATGCGCCGTCGGTCGGACTGCTGAATTCACTCAAAGAGAAGAAGATCCCGTTCGTCGTCAACACCGGGGCCGGCATTCCGGGCGGCATCGTCTGCGACACGGTCGGGCCGGACGAGGCGGAAACCTGCCGGATCGGCTGCGAATACCTGCTGGCCCGACGCCCCGGCTTCGGCGTGATGATCTCCGTCCACAACGCCTACCGGATCGACGGTTATCAGCAGGATCTCCGGCGGCGCGGCCTTCCGCCGATTCCGGAGGAGGACATCCACATCGTTCCGTCGACCGACATCGCCCACTTCATCGACGCGACCCACCGGCTGATCCGCTCCGGCCGGCGGCCGCCGGCTTTGATCGTGGATTTCTACGACGCGGCGGCGGCGGTCCGCTCGATTCTCGCCTTCAGCGGCATCCGGGTGCCGGAGGACATCCTGCTTTTCACCTATTCGCACTCCACTTCGCAGGATGAAATCCCGGCTCTGCTTCAGGACCCGCGCACCCTCGGGCGCAAGGCCGCCCGCCGCATGCTTGAAATCCTCGACGACCCCGACGACCCGCCCCACCACATCCGGATTCCGATGACCCTGGTCAACCCCTCAGACAAAGGAGAAACGATATGAGACGCAATCTGTTCACCCTCATCGAACTTCTGGTCGTGATCGCAATCATTGCGATTCTGGCGTCGATGCTGCTGCCGGCGCTCAACAAGGCGCGCGCCAAAGCGCGCAGCACAAGCTGCGTCAGCAACCTGAAGCAGGCCGGTTCGGTCTTCGCGCTCTACACCGACGCTTACAACGGCTATTACCCGGTCTCGGACTCCTGGCCGGAGGACCCGGCCTTTCCGCGCTGGCCGGTCGCGCTGCTGCGGGCCGGGCTGGTCACCACCGGCATCGGGCTCAACAACACGCAGCCCGCGCCGACCATGGCGCGCAAGGGCACGGTTCCGGCCGGCATGTGGCGCTGTCCCGAGGGAGCCCCGGCCAAAAACGACTGGGACGGCGCACAGACCCATTACGGAATGAACGGCGAAACCTTCCGGAAATTCCGCAAAAGCGGCTTCACCCGGCGCCACACCACGCTCGCGCTGCTGGCCGACACGACCAACAGCGGCGTCGCCTTCTTCGGAATCAACACGGCCAACGAGGGCAGCGACAATCCGACCTCCCGTCTCCGCTACGGCCACGACAACCGCGCGAACTTCCTGATGCTCGACGGACATGTCGAAACCTTCGGGCTGCTGCGGGTTCCGGACCGCATCATCTGGTACTGGGAAGAGTAAGGAGCCGCGAATGAAAATGAGGAACATGAAGCGGCAGCTCCTGCTTTCGGCCCTGCTTTCCTGCGGACTCCTCTCCGCGGCAGCGGTGATCGACGATTTCGAAACCGGCGTGCGAGGCTGGGGCGGATGGTGCGACGCGCAATCCGAAGCGCCCGCCTTCCGGCTGAGCGAGGATGCGGCGGCGGGAAAACGTTCGCTCGAATTCACGTTCCCCGGTTCCGTCACCCATGGCGGCGTGACCCGGAACCGGATCACGATCCCTCCCGGCGCAACGGCGCTTGAGTTCCGGGTCAAGCTCGTCGACGGCGCCATGCCCGGCACGCTGCTGCTGGAGACCGCCGCCCCGGCCGGGGAGCCGCGCGACGTCTTCCGGAGCACTCTCCCCGCGCCCGCCGCCGGAAGCTGGCGCAAGGTCACGATTCCGCTGGAAAAATTCACCTATGCCTACACCAAGGGCGGTCCGGCGCGGACGGAGAAAAATCTGCGGCCGGACCGGACGAAAACCTTCGACCTGATCCTGATCGGCTACCGTCAGCCGCGCGGCGTGTTCCGGCTCGACGACCTGCGCTGGAGCGCGGCTGAACTCCGGCAGGCCGCCCCCCGTCCGGAACAGCCTGCCGGAGTCAATCTGATTCCGGGCGACACAAGCTTCGAAACCGGAATCGGCGGCTGGATCTGCTACTATGCGCCGGAACAGCTCGACGTCTGCCGCACCGATGCGGCATTCGGCACGAACTGCCTTGAAATCAAGGGCGGGGATAAAGCCGTCTCCTGGGTCAGCAACTACCTGATGCATGACGCGATCCGGGCCGGAAACGACTACACGCTCAGCTTTTACGCCAAAGCAGCTCCGGGCCGGAAGCTCACGGCGCGCCTCATCGACCTCAACTGGAACAATCTGGCCTCGAAAGAATTCCAACTGACTCCGGAGTGGAAGCGCCACGATCTGAAAATTCCGGCGGTCCGGGAAAACCGGAAAACCTTCCTCTCCTTTGAAGTTCCGCGCAATGCGGGCGGCAACGTCCGCATCGATGCGATCCAGCTCGAACGCGGCACGGAGCCGGGCCCTTACCGGGCCGGCTCCGATGTGGAACTTTACGCAACCACCGGCCACAGCGGAGAAGTCGTCACCGCCGGAACGACGCCCGTGCTCGAAATCCGGCTGCGGAACACCACCGCCCGCGAAATCCGCGCCGGAATCACGCTCGACCCCGGCGGCGGGCACGCCCCGCTGCTGCGCGAAACCGTCCTTGTCCCGGAGAAGACCGCAACGGTGGCCGTACCGTGCGAATTTGCCCGCGAGCCCGGCTATTATCCGGTTCGCATCACGGTCCGCGACGACCGCGGCAGACAGCTCGCCCGACAGCATGCGCCGTTTGCGGTGGTCCCGCCGGTCGAGCCCGGAAAAAAGGACGGGCTTTTCGGTATTGCGATCAACTATGTTCCGCAGGACGCAATGCGGCGGGCCGGCTCGACCTGGGCGCGCGGCAACTCCGCTTCGTGGCTCTCCGCCGAGCCGCGCCGCGGCGAACTTGCCGCCTCCGACAACCGCTCCCGCTCCCGGCTGAACCAGCTCTTCACCATCACCGACATGGTCCGGCTGCCGGGGTGGGTGGAGAAGAAGAACGGCCTCGCCGCCGATCCCGAATCCGCCCGCGCCTTCGCGCGCTGGACGGCGGAACACTACGGGCCGCGCGCCGGCGCTTTCGAGCTGCAGAACGAACCGGACCTGACCATGCTGAAGCCCTCCGGCGTCAGCCGCGGGGAAGCGGCCGCGAACCTGGCCGCGCTCTACAGGGTGTTCCATCCGGAAATCGCCCGGACCGGCAAACCGCTGCTGCTGAACGTCTCCGGCGAAGGAATCGGCTTCGCCCGCGAAGTGTTCCGCCTCGCCGCAGACTCGATCGACGGGCTGGCTTCCCACCCTTACACATTTCCGCGCTACCTCGGCCCGCAGGCCGGTTACTGCTCCGGCCCCGAAGACGGCAAGGTGCTCGGCCAGCTTGAGGAGGCGGCCGAACTGCTCCGGCAATACGGCGGGTGCCGCGAACTCTGGGTAGGCGAACTCGGCTGGGGGCTCGATTACACGGCAGAACCGGATTCCGTCTGGGCCGAACGGCAGGCCGCGTATCTGGCGCGGAGCTTTCTGCTCTGCCGCACGCTGCCGGAGCTCCGGCACATCATCTGGTTCACCGGAGCGGGCTGTCTCGAAGGCGGACGCTACGAATACGGCATCTGGCGGAACGACAACGGCCTGCGCCCCCTCCCGGCCGTCGCCGCCTTCGCGGCGCTCGGTTCGATCCTCGACGGCGCGGAAAAAAGCGAGCTTCTGCTCGACGGTGAAATCAAGGCGGCCGGCTGGAAAAACGGCAGCCGCGAATACCTCGCCGTCTGGTCGCCGGAGCCGGAACCGGATGCGCAGCCGGTCGATCCGCGCGGAGCCGGGGTCCGCAATCTGTACGGCAGCCGCCATAAGGGCGGCTTCGTCCCCGGCGAAGCGCCGTATTATCTTGAGATCACCTCGCCGGAACAGCGGCAGGAGATCCTGCGGCAGCTTGCCCGGCAAAAGCCGCTCACCGTCCAGGGCCACCCGGCCGACGACCGGACGCTGTCGCTGTCGATCCGCAACAACCTTGCCGAAAACTGGACCGGCACGCTCCAGACGGACGGCGGCCCGACCGTGCAGCTGACCCTCAAGCCGCGCGAGCTGCGCGAGCTGAAGCTGCCGCTCGCGGCTCCCCTGCCGGCTGCCGGGCGGGAGCTCGAACTCGTATTCCGTCCCTCTGCCGGAAACGAAACCCGGACCCGGATCACGGCGCCGCCGATGCTGGACATCAGGCCGCTCGGCGGGCTGGACTGGAAAACCGTTCCGTTCGACCGGCTTTCGCCGCAAATCGTCCTCGACGAACGCAACCAGATCCAGCCTCCCGACCCGTTCATCAGCTGGCGGGGACCGGAGGACCTCTCCGCCCGGCTGTTCCTCGCCTGGGACCGGAACGGGCTTTATCTGCTGGCCGAAGTGAAAGACGACCAATTCGAACAGCCGTTCTCCGGCGCCGAAATCTGGCGCGGAGATTCGATGCAGTTCGCTTTCGACTGCGGCAACGACGCACGTCCGCGCAGCGGTTACGACGGCAACGACTGCGAATTCGGCGCCGCCTTCGGCCGCTCCCCGTGGTGCTGGCAGGCCGTCGCCGGACTCGAAAGCGGCGACGCGGCTGGACGGCTCGAAACGGCCGTGACCCGCGAGGACGGGAAAATCCTTTACCGGGTCCGGATTCCGTGGAGCGAGCTTGCGCCGCTCGGACCGCGTCCCGGCGGAATCGCCGGGTTCAACGCGGTCTTTCACGACCGCGACGACGGTGTGGCGAACTACTTTGCGGCCCTGTCGCCGGGACTCTCTCCCTTCAAGAATCCGTCGCTATTCCGCCGCATCCGCCTGACGGAATGACGCAAAAAGCCCGGCATCGCAAAATGCCGGGCTTGTTCTCCCGCCGGAATCAGCGGGTCAGGTGATAGGCCATGACGCCGCCGGGGAAGAGCGTGGTGTCGGCCTTGAAACTGTAAACGCCGTTCGAGAAGCTTCCCTCCACCGTGCCGTACGGAGTTCCGTCGCAGTCGAGCGCGGTCACTTTGTACGGCTTCGCGGAGGCGAGCTCGACCGTGGCGCTCCCCTTGAGAATCAGCAGCGGCAGCGCTCCGGTTTTCTTCACCAGCCGCTTCGACTCATTCCCGAACAGGATTCCGGTATTCGACAGGTTCGTGAGCTGGACGACCAAAACCGAATCGCTCTCCGCCAGCGCCTTGCCGTCGAGCGAGATCGCGGCGACGGTCTGGAAGCAGCTCGCATTCCGGATTCTCAGCGTCCCGGCGGCGAGGCTGCCGGACTTCAGCGTGACCGATTCGGTCCGCGGCGTGGTGACCGTGAAGCTGTTCGCCCTGCCGTCGAGCCGGAGCTGGCCGGTCGCGCTCACGGCGAGCTTCTCCTTGTTCGCCTGCTCCCAGAGCGCGGCGGTCTTCGCATCCTTCAGCAGCGCCGGTTTCGTCGAATCGGCGGGAGAGAGCTCGATCACACCGGGCGGAATTTCCCGGTCGCCCTGCGGCACCGAGCCGATCGCGGCAATCAGCCCGAGATTCGTGAAGAGATTCGGAAAACCGGCGGTGAGGTTCTGCTCGAAGCAGTCCTGCGGAACCGTGTAGGCGTAGGTGACCTTCGCCGCTTCGACGTCGCCGCGCCGGAACATCGCGATCGCAATGCGGTCCGAAAGCTGCGCCATCGGGTCGTTCGCCGCGTCGAAGCCGTAAGCTCCGCCGACCTTGTAAATGCTGCCCGAACCGTGGCTCCACGCGAAACGGTAGAGCGCATCCCAGTCCTGGAGCGCGGCGTATCCGCCGATCAGCGGGCCGCCCTCGGCGCGGTAGATATTCGGGTTGCAATAGTTGAACTCAGTCACCAGAAACGGCTTGCCGGGCAGACGGCTCGCCATCATGCCGCGCGGCACGACCGCCATGCGGCTGATCGCCGACGCCTGTCCGTAGCTGTAAGGCAGACTCCACTGCTTCTCGGGGAATCCGGGATGATCGAAATACGAGTGATTGTCGACCACGTCGAAACGCCTGCGCAGCAGCGTCAGCGGAATATCGCTGATGTAATTCAAACTCGTGACCAGCGACTTCATCTTGAGTTCGTCCTTCACGAACCGGATCTGCTCGGCAAGGACCGCCTCCTGAAGCTCATGCAGGAAACGGCGGAAAACCGGGTTGCCGTTCGACGCGCTGCTGCCGGGCAGCTTCTTCTCCGCGCAATACTTTCTGAATGCCTCTTCGTAAAGTTTCACGCTCGACGGCGTGCGGCTCCAGTTACTGGTCAGCGTCTCTTCGTTGATCAGGTTGATGCAGTAGAGCGCCGGGTCCTCGGCCCAGGTGAGCCCGGTGTACGGATTCCGGTGGGTCATCCAGCGTTTCGCAAACTCCTTCCAGCTCGCCATTGCGGCGCGGCTGACCGGGATCAGCATCTTCATCTGGCGCTGGTCGTAGAAATCGCACTCCGGAATGTTGTCGCCGGGTTTGAAGGTGCGGTTCGTATAGAGGTCGGTCGTGATGTAGAGCCCTTTCTCCTTCATCCGGAAGAACAGGTAGTCGAGTTTGTCGAGCTGTTCGGCGCTCAAGGTCAGCGTATCCGGGGCCTTCGGGTCCAGCAGCAGCGTATCGTGGTGATGAATCCGCACCGTGTTGTAGCCGCAGTAGACGAAATAGTCGGCCAGCTGATCGACCGCCTCCTTCGTCAGATAGCTCGCCGTGAAGCAGAGGTTCGGCCCGTAGAGGCGGATGCGCTTTCCGGGAGCCTTCTCGAAGGTCAGCGTGCCGGCCGCCGTCGGCCGGATGAAGCCGTATTTCCCGGCCGGCGCATCGGCGAGGAATGAAAAGTCAAGCGCACTGCCTTTGCGGATCACCCGCTTGTAGTTCAACGGCTTCCACTGATAATTCGCTTTGATCTCCAATGGCTTGTCGCTGACGGCGAGAAAACGGACCGGGCGGTCGGAGAGCGTCACCGCGGCGATCATCCAGACCGCATCCGGAGATGCGGCCTCGAAACGGAGCGAAACCGGCCCCGTTTTTTTCAGAGCGAAGCTCGAAGCGTAAAGCCCGACCAGCGACTCCGGGTTCTCGGCGCTCCAGCCGACCACGGCATTCCCGCCCGCCGACGGATTCCACCAGTTGCCGCAGTCGGTCCGGGCGCGAACCGGAATCCGTTCGGAGGAGCCGTCCGCATACTCCGCGACAATCGAACCGAGCGGTTCCCCGGCCTTCGGCGTCCAGGCCGAGGCATGCAGCAGATTGACCGCTCCGGCCTCGTTCTCCGGCAGCGCGAGCGAAGCGGCGGAACCGGTGAATTTACGGTTCTTCCCGCTCAGCACGAGAGCGCCCCGGCCCCCGTTCTTCGCAGGGTCGATGATATCGAACGCGAGGCTGTCGACCTCGACCGTACCGGGCCGGATCATCCGCAGGTCGTTGTCCGGCCCCTGGTCGGTCCAGCCGCCTTTGCCGTCATACGCGACCTCGTCGGCGAAACCGGCGTTGGCCGCCGGCGCGAGATCGACCTTCCGGGTCCTGACCGGATCGATTTTGAAATCGAGCGTCAACGACGCCTCGGTCATCTGCCCCGCGTTCGGCGTGGCGCCGAATCGGAGCGCGAAGGTTTCGTTGCCGAACTTGCGATTGTCCTGAATGGTCAGCTTCAGCGGGTCGCCGGAGACCGTGATTCCGGCGCCGCCGGCGGCCGTGAAACGCAGTTCCTTCGCCTTGCTGTTGCCGTAAATGGTCATCTCTCTGTATTCGGCCGGGAGCACGACCGGTTTTCCGTCGACCGTGACGGTCATTTCGCCTGCCGGAATCACGAACACGCCGTGCAGCGCGTTCACGGTCGCCTTCTCGGCGAACTTCGCGTCGAACTTGAGCCGGAACGCGTTCTCCCCGGTCGGCGTGACCGCCTCGGTCACGGCGGCCGATTGGGTGCCGACCCGCATGACGGCGGAGAGCGAGAGGCCGCTTTTGTCGAGTTTCGTTTTGAGCTCCTTCCAGCTGCCGTTGGCGGCCGGAGTCCAGCTCGGCGAGTAGTTCTGGATGTAAAACTCGGCGTCGCCGACCCGGAACGACCCGTTCCGGTCGAATCTGACGCCCTGCGGCAGTTCCGCCGCCGTAAGCGGCAGCGCGGCAGCCGCCGCAAGAATCAATACGCTGCGTGCAGACATGGACATCTTCCTGTTCTCCGTTTGTTCCGTGTTGAATGAGATCGGTCAGACCGAAGCAAGGCGGACCGGTTCCGCCGGCACGATGCCGCCCGGAATTCCGCTCCTGCAGACCATGGTGGTCTCGCCGAAACTGATTGTGCTGACGCGGACGACCGTCGTTCCGCGCGGCGCTTCCGGATCGCGGATCTGCCGGAACAGCTTTTCGGCGGCAATCCGGGCACTCTCCTCCGGCAGACTGACCGTCGTGGTCAGCGCCGGCGTGTGCGGAACTCCGCCGAGTATCAGGCCGCCGCAGCCGATGATCGAAAACTCCTCGGGAACCGGGAATCCGAGCTTCTCGGCCGTGGCGATGATTCCGATCGCCACCCGGTCGTTTCCGGCGAAAATCGCGGTGGGGCGGTTACGGCGGCAGAAGATCTCGTAACCGACCTTCACGCCGTCTTCGTACTCGAGGTCCGGAATGTCGAAATAGTCCGCCGCGTCCGGAACGAGGTCGTAATCGCGCATCGCATCCAGGAATCCGGCTTTCTGCTTCGCGGCGAATTTGCTGTGGGCCGGGCCGGTCACGCAGGCGATCCGCCGGTGACCGAGATCGAGCAGATGCGCGGTCGAAATCATCGCGCGCTCGCGATCGTTGTGAACCACCATATCGAGGTTTTCCTCGCTGTCGCTCTCGGTATCGAGGCTGCCGATCAGCACCACCGGCATGTTCCGCTTCTGAATTTCGCAGGTATAAGCCAGCGAATTGTAGCCGCAGAGCACAATCCCGGCGCAGTCGCGGTACAGCGAGATCTCCACCGGAACCGGAGCTCCCGCCTCCTGTTGACGGAAGCACACCTGATAACCGGCCGCCCGGAACTGCCGCTCAAGCTCGCCGAGAACGAGAAACCAGTAGCCGGAAACCACGCTCATATTCGAAAAAATCGCGTAGATGCACTTCGGCGGATCGATTTTCACGCCGGCTCCCGGCAGCGTCTCGGCGACGAACGTGCCGCAGCGCGGACGGCGGCAGAGAAAGCCTTCCTCCACCAGCGCGTTGAGTCCGCTTTCTATGGTGATCGCACTGACGCAGAGCAGCTTCTGCAGTTCCCGCGAACTCGGGAGCTTTTCGCCCGGGGCGAGGCTGCCGACGACGATCATCTGCCGGAGGCGGTCCGCCAGCAGCCGGTAGAGCGGCAGATTCTTCGCCGTATCAAGTTTGAATTTATTCCAGATCATATTCTTGTCCTTCACTCAGTATTCGGCCTCGCCGCCGGTGCCTTTCCAGAAATAGCCGCCGTCAACCGTCTGCGTCTGCGGGATCTCATCCACGCGGCGCGCTTCGACATGGCCGTCGGCAAAAGATACATTCGCCCCCTTGCCGCCGTAATGACGCCAGGCGCCGCCGGTCGCGGGCTTCTGGACCATCTGATTGCGGTCTGAGGCAAACGGGTTGATCCAGCTGCCGTCGCTGCAGCGGTCGATGTCGAAGAACGCGGCCCGGCGCGAAGGAGTCCGGATGATCCGGTAGTTGCGCTGCCGCTTCCAGCCGACGTTGTTATTGTCGCCGCCGCCGTCGGAGGCGAACCAGTTGTTGATGCCGTAATGGCGGCTGTACGCATAATTCACGCCTCCGGAGATGCCCGGCATCGAAGGGCAGCCGAAAACACCGTTGGCGTAATACAGCGTGCCCTTTTTCGTCAGGTGCAGGTTATCTCCGGGAGCCCGGCCGGTCGCCAGCACAACGCAGACATCGAGCCACTTGCCGCTGGTCCCGCCGTAATTGCCGTTGACCGCCGGAACGATGCCGCGATTCTGGTCGATATACATCATCAGATAGCTGCCGAGCTGCTTCTGATTGCCGGTACACTGAATATCCTTCGCCCGCGACCGCGCCTGGTTCAGCGCCGGCAGCAGCATAGAGGCCAGAATCGCGATGATGGCGATGACGACCAGAAGTTCGATCAAAGTGAAGCGGCCCCTTCCCGCATCCTTAATATACCTATAATCACAATTATGTTTATCAATTTGATGAAATAGACTGCTCTTCATGATCTGCCTCCGTTGTTGCTCTGTTGCGAATAAGCGACTTTATCCTTGAGGATGATAAACATAATTGACGCCGTGTGCAAGTTTTTTAACAAAAAATCCGTTCAAATTGTAGAAGC
>ERZ1034952.239-NODE-239-length-51371-cov-10.291001_pt1 | contig 51371 bp, 46 predicted proteins | sample MGYA00520625_ERZ1034952 | MGnify/ENA primary metagenome ERZ1034952 (study PRJEB33766, sample SAMN09781773) | gut metagenome | biome: gut microbiome | host: Homo sapiens | place: Madagascar | study: EMG produced TPA metagenomics assembly of the PRJNA485056 data...
CTGTGAATATGTAGAATAACTGGCAAGGCTGTCATTTCTGATTCCAAAACCTCCAGTACCAGCAGTACCCAGTGTAAGGCATAATGCATCAAAAGGTCTCATGCTTCCACATAATAACAGAATCAGTTCAATAATGGTCATGGCAAAATAAATTGCATATAAAAGGAAAGCAGTCTGCTGGATTCTTGGAACAAGCTTGCCAACAGAAGGCCCTGGGCTTTCTGCTTTCATCAGATTCATGGTTGAACCGCCGGACATAGGCAGAATGGCCAGGATAAATACCAAAACCCCCATACCGCCTATCCAGTGGCTGAAACTCCGCCAGAACAGATTAGCGTGGGATAAAGCCTCTACATCAAGTAATATACTGGATCCGGTTGTGGTAAATCCGGATATGATTTCAAAGAGTGCATCAGTAAAGTCTGGAATATCACTGCTGAAATAAAATGGCATAGCGCCGATCACACTCATGATGATCCAGCTTAATGACACGGCAACGAATCCCTCACGGGCATAAAAGGTTGAACTCTTAGGCTTAACCTGATACAGAAGCAATCCAAATAAAGTACAGCAAATGGAAACAATCAGATATACCAGTACATCATGCCATTCATGGTATAGAATTCCCACCAGGCAGGAAGGAAGCAGCAGTATGCCCTGCAGCATGATGACACGGCTGAGAATGGAATTAATCAATCGAAAATTCATGGTAAACTCCTATCTTCCGGCATTTTTCAGTATATCTGAGATATCCTGAAGTCCTTTGTGAGTGGTAACAACAATAACAGTATCATCTAACTGAATCGTATCGCGGCCGGAAGGGGTAATAATCTGATTCCCTCTGACGATACAGCAGATTAGCAGATTTTGCTTTAGTTCCAGGTCAATAAGTGGAATATCTGTTACGGCACTGTTCTCCGCTACATGGAATTCCAAAGCTTCTACCTGGTTATCCATAAGGCGGTAGAGAGCTTCTACATTACTGCCATAAGAATTGCTTAGACTTCGTACATATTGCAGAATGTATTCGGCGGTAATATGTTTCGGAGAGATGATACTTCCTACGGACAGATCATCAATGATATCATTCAGAGTCAGACGGTTGATCTTCGTAATCTTCTTACAGCGGGGAGAGAGCTTTTTGGCATATAATGATAAAAATACGTTCTCTTCATCCATGTTCGTAAGGGCAACGAAAGCATCTGTATTAGCAAGACCTTCTTCCTGCAGGATAGAGTGGTCTGTAGCATCTGCATATATTACAGTAGCGTCAGGCAAAGCAACGCTTAAAAAATCACATCTGTCCTTGTCTTTTTCCAGAATCTTAACATGGATACCGGAAGAGAGCAGAAGGGTGGATAAATAATAGGATATTGTACCTCCACCTGCTATGATGACATCTTTAATCTCTTTTAGGGTGGAGAGCTTGGTTGCCTTATAGAAATCACGGATCTTATCCTTGGGGATGATAACAGATATCGTATCTCCTGCCTGAAGGATTGTTTCACCGTTAGGAATACTTACCTGATGCTCATGAACCAGTATACAGATCAGGATTTCATGATTAAAGTGTTTGGAGAATTCCTGCACTTTCATATTATGAAGAGGGGAGTTCTGGGAAATCGCAACACGCAGTAAGTCTACCTTGCCCTTGGCAAAGGAATCAATCTCCATTGCATCGGGAACCTGGATCAGGTGTGCAATTTCCTTTGCAGAAGCCAATTCAGGATTAATTGCCATAGACATACCCATGCATTGCTTTAAATAGGTAATTTCTTTGGAATATTCGGGATTACGTACACGGGCAATTGTCTGACAGTTGCTGGCTTTCTTGGCAATCAGACAGCTTAACAGATTGATTTCATCCTTGCCTGTTACGGCAATGAAGAGATCCGCATCTTCAATACCTGATTCCTGCTGAGTTACAAAGCTTGTGGAGTTACCGACCAGACCCTGGATGTCCAATGCTGACAGGGCGGGCTGTAATCGCTCCGGATCTATATCAATCATGGTAATGTTATGGCCTTCATCGTTTAATTGTTGTGCAAGTGCTGAACCGACTTTACCACAGCCGGCAATAATAATGTTCATTGTAATGATGCTCCTTTAAATATTTTCGGAAAATTATAAAACATAATTTTACATTCTAGCATATTTATTTTATACTGTATACAGAAAAGATACAAGATATAAAGGGGTATTATGGAAATGAAGTTGTACAACAAAGAAAAAATAGATTGGAAGAATCTGATTTTTGATAATAAGGCGCTGTTTATGCTGCTTTTTCCTATTATCATTGAGCAGCTATTGAATTCTTTCATGGGAATGGCGGATACAATGATGGTCAGCACGGTAGGCAGCGAGGCAATATCAGCGGTATCATTGGTAGATTCCCTCAATAATCTGGTCATTCAGATATTTGCCGCTATGGCAGCGGGTGCTGCAATTATCTGTTCGCAGTATCTGGGAAGTGGTAATAAGCAGGCAGCGAATAAAGCAGCTAAACAGGTGGTGCTTACAGTACTTGCCATTTCGCTTGGATTAATGATTATTTGTCTGATAGGCAGAGAGAATCTGTTGTGGCTTATCTTTGGAAGTGTAGAGCAGGAAGTCATGGATAATTCCCTGATTTACTTTCTTATTACAGTTATATCTTATCCATTTCTTGCTTTGTTCAATGCAGGAGCTGCTTTCTACAGGGCCAGTGGTGATTCCAAGTTCCCCATGAAGATATCCGTAATCTCCAATTGTCTCAATATTTTCGGTAATGCAATCTTTATATATGTATGCCATTGGGGAGTAGCGGGAGCTGCCTTTTCCACACTTTTGTCCAGAATTTTCTGTACGGTGGTAATCTACTGGTGCCTGAGAAAACCCAGACAGGATATTGTGGTGAATGAATATCATAAGATCAGACCTGATATGCCACTGATTCTTAAAATCATGGCAATCGGTATTCCTTCCGGTATTGAGAATGGTATGTTCCAGTTTGGCAAGCTGGCGATTCAGTCCACAGTTTCAACGATGGGAACCGCAGCGATTGCAGCACAGGCTATGACCAATATTATGGAGAATGTAAACGGTATCTTTGGTATTGGTGTTGGTATCGGCTTAATGACAGTAGTAGGACAATGCATTGGAGCCGGACGAAATGAAGAAGCCAGATATTATATTGTGAAGCTGACCGGTATTGCAGAGATTGGAATTATCGTATCCTGTATACTGGTACTTGCAATAACCAGACCTGTAACCTGGCTTGCAGGAATGGAACAGGTAAGTGCAGATATGTGTTTTGAAATGGTTACAGCGATTACAATTGCAAAACCGCTGGTATGGACCTGTTCTTTTGTAATTGCATATGGACTGAGAGCAGCGGGGGATGTGAGATTTTCCATGATCACATCTACGATAACCATGTGGTGCTGTCGTGTGGCACTTTGTATATTCCTGGTCAAAGCCTTCCATTTTGGACCGATGGCTGTATGGATTGGTATGTTTGCTGACTGGACGATCCGCTCTGTCATTTTCGTAAGCAGATTCCTAAGTGGAAAATGGTTAAAGAAGCGTATTATCTAGTGGTGTATGTGGTTCTTGATTAATATGAGGAAAATAGATATAATGTGGAAAGATAAAGGAATTAAAATTATTATTCTGATGCTTGCGGCTTTGTTGAATGTTGGGTGTGGAAGTCAGGAGGCAGAAGCTGCGTCAGCTCTGGGGCAAAGTACAGAAGCTGTTGCTATTTTAGAAAGCACAGAGCAGCTTCCTATGTCACAGCAGCCGGAGCAGACTCTGGAAGAATCGAGTACGGAAGCATATGTTGAGGAAGAGAAGCAAAAGGTAGAGCTTGTCATGGTAGGAGATGTGTTGCTTCATGAGAAGGTGGCGCAAAGTGGACAAATGCCCGATGGAACTTGGCAATATGATCATCTGTTTGCACAGGTCAGGGATGAGATAGAGGCAGCAGATCTTGCGCTGGTAAACCAGGAAGTAATTCTTGGAGGACGTGAACTGGGATTGTCAGGATATCCAAGCTTCAACGGAGCATACGAAGTAGGAGACAGTCTGGTCAATGCAGGGTTCGATGTAGTTCTTCATGCGACCAATCATGCATTGGATAAAGGCAGAAAAGGACTACTTAACTGCATTCATTTCTGGAAAGAAAAGTATCCGCAGATAGCAGTCCTTGGAATCCATGAGACGAAGGAAGAGGCAGATACGGTATATGTAACAGAAGTAAATGGAATCCGCATTGCAATATTGAACTATACTTATGGAACAAATGGAATATCATTGCCCAAAGATATGCCCTATGCAGTAGATATCTGGAATGAAGATAAAATCAGAACGGATATGCAAAAGGCAAGAGAAGCGGCAGATTTTATCGTTGTATGTCCTCACTGGGGGACGGAATATAAGCTTCAGGAATCCAAAGACCAGCAGCAGAAGGCACAATTCCTGGCAGATCAGGGAGCAGATCTGATCATAGGTACACATCCGCATGTGATAGAACCTGTTACCTGGATTCAGTCGGCTTCCGGCAAAGAGGTGCTTGTATATTATTCTCTTGGAAATTTTATTAATGCCACCAGCGGAGCAGGTCAGGGAACAGCTGCACGTATGGTAGGTGCGATGGCACAGGTTACCATTGAAATGGATGAGCAGAACAGACCTTATATCAGTAGTTATGGAGTTGAACCACTGGTTACACATAATGTATCAGGAACAGGACAGATTACAACGTACAGGTTAAAAGATTATACAGAAGAATTGGCTGTGCAGAATGAGATGAGAAAACAGGATACTTCATTCTCACTTTCTTACTGCCAGTCTATATGCAGAGAGGTGTTCGGAGACCTGTATCAGCAGTGATAATACAGAAATTAAGAGGTACACGGCATGGGCGTATCAAAGAAACAGGATTTACAGGATTTTAGCAGGCAGCAGATGGATATTCTGGCAAATATCAGCCATAGTGTGAGAACACCAATCCACACAATTATGGGAATGACGGATCTTGCATTACAGGATGTAAATGATCCAATTGCTGTAGACAATTATTTATGTAAAATTAAGAAGGCTGGAAGTGTGTTGATCAATCAGATCAACGAGCTGCTCGAACTGACCAGACTGGAGAACAATGAGACAGAAAGCAGACCGGAACTATGTACATTTGAAACAATAAAGGAGCTTATTGAACTACAGCTGCAGCTCTATACCGAGGATCGACAGATTGAGGTAGAGGTAAATGTGGAAGACATGACCAGAACCACCTTTATGGAAGACACTGTGCGCCTGGAACAGATACTGATGAATCTGATATCCAATGCGGCGAAGTTTACCCCAGACGGTGGTAAGATATCGGTCAGCGTTGAGACTTTGTCTGTGTCGGCACAGGAGATTGTGAATCGTTATACCATAGCTGACAATGGAATTGGTATGAGTGATTCTTTCCAGAAGGTAATGTTCTGTCCTTTTATGAAGGAAGAGAATACGGTGAATGCCAATGAAGAAGGAGCCGGGTTAGGACTCTATATGGTGAAGCGCCTGATAGAGTTAATGAACGGTTCTATTGAGGTAGTATCTCAAATTGGCATGGGAACGACAGTCACTGTTGAGCTAAGGGGACAGATCTGCAATGGGCAGAGAGAGGACAGAAGCATTCCGGTAGAATCAGATATCAGACTTCTTCAAAATAAGCGGATTCTGTTGTGCGAGGATAATGCATTAAATGCGGAAATGACCAGAGATTTGTTGGAAAATGCAGGAATGAAGGTAGACTGTGTATCCAATGGACAGGAGGCGGTCAACAGGATACAGTCAACAGAAAGCTATTATTATGATGCGGTATTGATGGATATCCGGATGCCTGTGATGAACGGTTTGGAAGCAACAGACATGATACGCAGAATGGGAAGAGAAGACACATATATAATACCTATTGTTGCCCTGACAGCCAGCGTATACAGGACGGATCAGAGAAAGGCATTGGCAGCAGGCATGGACGCATTCCTGATGAAACCATTTGAAGTTACAACGCTGTTGGAGAAGCTTGCCGGCTTCTGGAGTGTCTATCATAAGGAGCGAATATAATGAATATCACAAATTCTGTGTATGCACTGATAGGAGGCTTCCTGCTGGACCTGCTTTTGGGAGATCCGCATACGCCATGGCATCCTGCATGTATCATTGGTAAATATATCTGTGGATACGAGAAAATATTAAGGAAAACGCTTCTTAAAGGTGAACATAATGAAAAAAAAGAACTGAGAGCAGGGGGATATCTGGTGATTCTGGTCATACTTACTGCTGTCATGGTTCCGTGGATCATCCTGATGGCTGCCTATTCTTTACATCCTTATCTGGGACTGGCAGCCGAGATTATAATGTGTTATGCAGTGCTTGCAACCAGGTCATTAAAGACCGAAAGCATGAAAGTATATAATGCCTTGAAAGAAGAAGGACTGGAAGAAGGAAGAAAAGCCGTATCCATGATCGTAGGAAGAGATACAGAACGGTTAGATGAAAAAGGCGTTGTAAAGGCGGCTGTGGAGACGATTGCAGAGAACTTCTCAGATGGTGTGGCAGCACCTATGTTCTATATGATGCTGGGGGGGACACTGGCAGGATATTTCTATAAGGCAGTCAATACCATGGATTCCATGGTAGGTTATAAAAATGACAAATACCTGTACTTTGGCAGAGCAGCAGCACATCTGGATGATATTGTGAATTATATCCCGGCAAGGTTATCTGCCTTTCTTATGATAGGCGCTTCTTTTATTATGAAGCTGGATTATCGCAATGCCTGGAAGATATTTTACAGAGACAGGCATAACCATGCAAGCCCTAATTCTGCCCAGACAGAGGCGGTAGCAGCAGGAGCACTGGATGTTATGCTTGCTGGAGATGCATATTATTTTGGACAGTTATATCATAAGAAGACAATCGGAGATGATATCAGACCAGTAGAAATAAATGACATACGTGTCATAAACAAACTGATGTATGTGTCAGCATGGATTGCATGTATCATTATGGCTGTGGTAAAAGGGCTTTTTATTATGTGGATCTGACACAAAGTTTGCTGACTACGAAAGGGCATAGTTATTATGATGAACAAGCATGGAGGGGATATTTATGGATATCCCGGTGTTATGGATTTCTCAGCGAATATTAATTATCTTGGAATGCCTCAGGCTGTGAAGGCAGCAGCGATGCGTGGAGTAGAGGAATCTGTTCACTACCCGCAGGCTGCACACAGACAATTAAGACACGCTGTTGCAAAACGTTATCATATAGAAGAGGAACAGATATTGTGCGGTAATGGTGCAGCGGAGTTAATTTATTGTCTGGTGGAAGCATTACAGCCTAAGAGGGCGTTGGTGATGGCGCCCTCTTTTTCAGAATATGAAGAAGCACTGGATAGCTGTGGTTGTGAGGTATTGCGATATCTGTTGAAGAAAGAGGACGCCTTTTGTCCGGATGAAGGCTTTATCAGACAGATACAGCCGTCTATAGATATGGTGTTTGTGTGTAATCCCAATAATCCAACAGGCGGGCTGGTATCTATCTCCTATATTGAAGAGGTATGCCGGATGTGTGAGAAAGAGGGAGCCATTCTGGTAGTAGATGAAAGTTTCCTGGAATTTGTATCGCAGGCTGTGAGTGCCAGAGCTTTGTTAAAAAAATACGAAAACATTGTAATATTGCAGTCTTTTACGAAGATATATGCAATGCCGGGACTTCGGTTAGGCTGTGCCTTTTGTGGCAAAGAGTCTCTGGTGGATCTGGTACAGAAAAGGTTACAGCCATGGAATGTGTCTTTACCGGCGCAATATGCGGGAATTGCAGCAATGCAGGAGAAAGAGTATGTAGAAGCTTCGACACAGCTGATTGCACGGGAAAGAGAATTTCTCACAGAACAATTACGTCTTGCGGGGCTGGAGAACGGTGTAGAACTGATTGTATATGAAGGAGCTGCGAATTTCCTGTTGTTTTATGGACCTGAGTTATTGTGGCAGTATTGTCTGGAAGAAGGGGTTCTGTTAAGGGATTGCAGTAATTTTGAAGGATTAGGCAAGGGATGGTTCAGAACCGCAGTCAGAGGGCATGAGGAGAATGGCAGGCTGATAGAGGCAGTTCGCAAAGCCTGTGAAAGATTGCAGACAAAAGGAGATAACAATGGCTAAATCAATTATGATTCAGGGAACAATGTCCAGTGCAGGCAAGAGTCTGCTGGTTGCGGGCTTATGCCGCATTTTAAGACAGGATGGTTATCGTGTGGCACCTTTCAAATCCCAGAATATGGCACTCAATTCCTATATTACATCGGAAGGACTGGAGATGGGGCGTGCACAGGTCATGCAGGCAGAAGCAGCCGGAGTAGAGCCAAGCGTATACATGAACCCCATATTATTAAAGCCTACTAATGAGACGGGCTCGCAGGTCATTGTAAATGGAGAGGTATACCGTAATATGAGTGCCAGGGATTATTTTGCATACAAAAAGCAGCTGATACCTGACATTCGCTATGCATATGATAAATTATCGCAGGAGAACGATTATATTGTCATAGAAGGTGCAGGCTCGCCGGTAGAAATCAATTTAAAGAGTGATGATATTGTAAATATGGGCATGGCAAGAATTGCCCATTCACCTGTGCTGATTGTAGGTGATATTGACAGAGGTGGAGTATTTGCGCAGTTATGCGGCACCATGATGCTTCTTGAGGAAGAGGAAAAGGACATGGTAAAGGGGCTGATTATCAATAAGTTCCGGGGGGATAAGACCATTCTGGATCCCGGTATTGAGATGCTGGAGAAGCTGGCTGGTAAACCGGTCATTGGTACAGTTCCCTATATGGACGTCCATCTGGAGGATGAGGATAGCCTGACCGGGCGTTTTGATAAACGGAAAAAGGCGGATATTGACATTGCAGTGATACGTCTGCCCCATATTTCTAATTTTACAGACTTTAATATTTGGGAGAATATTGAAGGGGTATCCTTGCGGTATGTAACAAGAGTGTATGATCTGGGCAGTCCGGATATGATTATATTGCCGGGGACGAAGAATACCATAGCAGACCTTAGATGGCTGAGAGAATCAGGCATGGAGGCGGCGGTTCTCCGGTGTCATACACCTGGTAAATATGGAAGCAGGGCAGGTAGGCCTGGATGCGTGATCTGGGGTATCTGTGGCGGTTATCAGATGCTTGGGGAACAGATTATAGATGAGAGTGGAGTAGAAGAACAGTCCGGTTCTATCCGGGGACTGGGGTTAATCCCTATGACGACATATTTCCATGAAGAGAAGTCACGTAAACAGGTAACTGGGCATATGGGTGCAGTGACTGGGATTTTTGCAGGACTGAAAGGGCTGGAAGTGACAGGGTATGAGATTCATATGGGACAAAGTATCTATGAAACACAGCCTTGCAGACTGGTGGAGCTGACAGATACCCGCACACAGGAGGCTAATACGGATGGGTATGCTTCTGACAGAGTATACGGAAGCTATGTGCATGGAATTTTTGACCGGCATGAAATCGTAGAGTCCATTCTGGGTGCCCTTGCACGGGAAAAAGGCATAGAAACTGTAGCAGAGCATATCCTAGATTATCGTGCCTATAAGGAGACTCAGTATGACAGACTCGCAGAGGAACTAAGAAATGCGATAGATATGCCACGCATTTATGAAATTATGGATAAGGGGGTATAGCACAATGAAGGAGCATATAGAGCTGGAACAGATACAACCTGCTGATATAGAGGCAAGAAGTTTTGAAATCATTACGCAGGAGCTTGGGGACAGAGTGTTAGATCCCCTGCAGGCTCCCATTATTAAAAGATGCATTCATACAACTGCGGATTTCTCCTACGCAGATAATCTCTGCTTTTCCAGGGATGTAGTTTCAATTGCAAGGGAAGCTTTGAAGAATGGCTGTACGATCGTAACGGATACGAACATGGCTTATGCAGGAATTAATAAGCGTAAGCTTGCAGAATACGGCTGTGAGATACACTGCTATATGGCAGATGAGGACGTTGCCAGAGAAGCAAAAGAAAGAAAAGTGACAAGAGCGATTGTCAGCATGGAAAGAGCTGCAAAGCTTCCGGGCAATGTGGCATTTGTAATCGGAAATGCACCGACTGCGCTGATTCATCTCTATGAGATGATAGAGAATGGACAACTGTCACCGGCTTTTATTGTAGGCGCTCCTGTAGGCTTTGTGAATGTAGTACAGTCTAAGGAGCTGATCATGCAGACTGATACCCCTTATATTGTAGCCAGAGGCAGAAAAGGCGGCAGTAACGTAGCAGCGGCCATTATTAATGCATTATTGTACATGCAGTGAGTAAGGAGGCTGCCTTGGAAGAGAGCGGATACCGATATAAAGGAACGAAGAAGCTGGCATATGGATATACGACAGGTACTTGTGCGGCAGCGGCAGCCCAGGCGGCGTGCATCTATCATTTTACAGGAGTGGCACCTGAAAATGTAGATATAGATACGCCAGGTGGCATACGACTGCGGCTGGAAGTTGTGGAAGCATACATCACAGAGACAGGGGATAGTGTATGTGCGATCCGAAAACAAAGTGGGGATGACCCTGATGTGACCAATGGAGTACTGGTCTATTCCGAGACGGCTTTTCAATCAAAAAACAATAAAATGACACATGCGTCAGAAAAAGAAAGGATAATCATTGATGGCGGAGCTGGTGTAGGGCGTGTTACCAAACCAGGACTTGACCAGCCGGTAGGGGCTGCAGCAATCAACAGTGTTCCCCGCCAGATGATCACTCACGAAGTACTTCAGGTATGTGAAGAATTCGAGTATAGCGGATTGGTAAAAGTCACGATCAGCATTCCCAAAGGTGTGGAGCTGGCAGAGAAGACCTTCAACCCAAGACTTGGGATAGAAGGTGGAATCTCTGTTCTTGGAACCAGCGGGATTGTGGAGCCCATGAGTGAGAAAGCCCTGATTGATACAATCAGGGTAGAAATGAAGGTGCGGCGTGAAGAAAATAACAAACTGCTTCTGACAGCACCCGGCAATTATGGCAGAGGCTTCATGCAGGATAAATATGGTATAGATATTGATGCGGCTGTAAAATGCAGCAATTATATAGGTGAGACTATTGACATAGCCAATGAGCTTGGGTTTGAGAGAATGCTGCTGATAGGACATATCGGGAAGCTGATTAAAGTATCAGGAGGAATTATGAATACGCATTCTTCCTGTGCAGATGCAAGACTGGAACTGCTTGCTGCGCATGGAATAAGAGCAGGCGCTGACGTGCAGACGGCAAGAGCAATCCTGGATTGTGTGACGACCGAAGAGGCATTGTCCATTTTGTTGAAAGCAGGGCTGTTGGAAAAGACAATGCAGGTTGTGATAGATAAAATTGCCTATTATGCAGGGAAGCGTACAGATCGGACTCAGATTGAGATTATCCTGTTTTCAAATGAACAGGGAGAGCTAGCAAGGACAGCTCATGCAATGGATTATTTGGAGGAATACAGACATGGTACATTTTGTAGGAGCGGGTCCGGGAGCACCGGATCTGATCACGGTGAGAGGTAAAGAGCTGTTAGAACAGGCAGATATCATCATTTATGCGGGATCTCTGGTAAATCCCGAACTGTTATCTTATGCAGGCAGTTCCTGTAAAATATATGACAGCAGCCGTATGACACTGGAAGAAGTGATAGACGTGATATGCAAGGCACATGCACAGACAGAAGAACCTGATATTGTAAGACTGCATACAGGAGATCCCAGCATTTATGGCGCAATCAGAGAACAGATGGATCGTCTGGATGAGCTGGGAATTGCCTATGATGATTGTCCGGGAGTCAGTTCTTTCTGTGGTGCGGCTGCAAGTCTGCAGCTGGAATATACATTGCCAGATGTATCACAAAGTGTAATTATAACCAGAATGGCAGGCAGAACCCCTGTCCCTGTAAAAGAAGGTATCGCTTCTTTTGCGCAGCATCAGGCTACTATGGTTCTTTTCCTGAGTTCAGGAATGGCGGAACAGGTACGGGAGGAACTCCTAAGAGGCGGATATTCTCCCGATACGCCGGTAGGAGTTGTATATAAAGCAACCTGGCAGGATGAGAGGAAACTGATCTGTACAGTTGATACATTACCTGATGCCATGAAAGAGGCAGGCATCAGTAAAACGGCACTGATCATTGTGGGGGATGTGGTAACACATAGTAACTACAGGAGAAGTGATCTATATCACCCGAATTTCTCAACAGAGTACAGACAGGCAAAACATGAGGATTAATATGAAGAAATTATATGTGGTAGGAATAGGACCGGGAGAATATGACATGATGACAGGCAGAGCTATAGCAGCCTTGCAGAGAGCAGATGTCATTGTTGGTTATCAGGTATATACGGAGTTGGTCAAAGAATATTTCCCAGGCCAGGAAATCATGACAACTCCTATGCGTCAGGAAGTAGAGCGATGCCGTATGGCTGTAAGGGAAGCTGCCCAGGGCAGAGTTGTTGCCATGATCAGCAGTGGAGATGCAGGAATCTATGGTATGGCAGGGCTTATGTATGAAGTTCTGGAAGAAGAAGGACTGCTGGAACAGATAGAACTTGAAATTGTTGCAGGAGTTACAGCTGCCAATGCAGGAGCTGCCTGGCTGGGGGCACCTCTGATGCATGATTTTGCCGTAATCAGCCTCAGCGATTTATTAACTCCCTGGGAAGTGATTGCCAAAAGGCTGCGGGCATGTGCCGGCGCAGATATGGGGATTGTGCTCTATAATCCATCCAGCCATAAGAGAAAAGACTATCTGCAAAAGGCGTGTGACATTCTGCTGGAAGAACTTCCACCACAGCAGATATGCGGATATGTGGAAAATATTGACAGGGAAGGCACCTGTACAAAAGTATGCACTTTAGCGGAGCTTAGAAATACGACTGTAAATATGTTCACAACAGTGTATATAGGAAATTCCAGAACAAGACAGATTGGAAACAAGATGGTAACACCAAGAGGATACCGCCTATGAGAATCATATTAGCAGGCATAGGAATGGGTGCCAGAGAGCAGATGACGCAGGCGGTTCAGGAAGCATGTATGAATGCAGATATTATCTTTGGAGCTGCTAAAGTACTGGAGACAGTGGAGTGGTGTGCGACACCCAAAGAAGCCATTTATGAGGCAGAGAAGATCTATGCATATCTACAGGAACATCTTCGGTATTGCAGTCCTGTAGTTATATTTTCAGGAGATACAGGCTTCTACAGCGGTGCCAGTCAGTTTGTCAGGCTTTATGGAGCAAATGATCAGGTAGAATTACAGATACTTCCGGGTATCACTACTGTACAGGCGATGGCTGCGAGATTAGGGACGAACTGGCAGGATGTGGAATTATGCAGTATTCACGGAAGAAGTAGAAATATCATGAATGAACTGCGCAGACATGCAAGAGTCTTTTGCCTGGCAAGCGGTGCCGAAGATGTACGCAGAATCAGCCAACAGCTGATAGACTATGGATATCAGGATGCACAGGTGTCAGTAGCGGTGAATATGACCTGTCAGGATGAATGGATAGGTCAGGGAAGCCCACAGGAGTTTCTACAGTTTGAGAGGACCGGACTGTGTGCCTTTATGATAGAGAAATCACAGGATTCTTCCTCACAGGTATATGGTTTGCCGGATGATTTCTTTATTCGTGGCAGGGTTCCCATGACAAAGGAAGAAGTAAGAGCCGTATCTGTGGCGAAACTGCACCTGAATCCGGATGCAATTGTATATGATATTGGCGCAGGGACCGGCTCGGTCAGTATAGAGTGTGCGATACACCTGACAAAGGGTGAGGTATATGCCATAGAGAGAAAGGAAGAGGCTGCCTCCTTGATTGAACAGAATGCACATAAGGCATCCGCAGATCATGTGCATGTAATCAGAGGAATAGCGCCGGATGTGCTGCAGGGACTGCCTAAGCCCACCCATGTGTTTGTAGGGGGGAGCAGTGGCAGGCTGGAAGAGATTCTGAATCAGGTAAGAGAAGCCAATCCTCATGTAAGAATCGTTGTAAATGCCATTACACTGGAGACACAGAGTGAATTGTTACAGTATGTACGTAAACATGAGATCACAGATGCGGATATTATTACCATGCAGGTTTCAAGGAGTGAGACAGTAGCAGGATATCATATGATGCGTGGTGAGAATCCCATTATGATAGGAAGCTTCTAAGGTTACTGAAAGAGGGTATTACTATGAATAAGAGTCCACGATTTATGATAGCAGCACCGTCCAGTGGAAGTGGAAAGACCATGTTGACCTGTGGGCTGATGCGGCTTTTGCAGAAAAAAGGATATGAAGTGCAGGGATTCAAATGCGGACCGGATTATATTGATCCCATGTTTCATACTAGAGTGCTGGGGATACCAAGCGTCAATCTGGATTCTTTTTTTGCAGAAGATGAAGTGTTGCGTTATCTGTTTGACAGAAGAATGCAGCAGAGGTATTCGGAAATGTCCATTGCAGTACTGGAAGGTGTTATGGGATATTATGACGGGTTAGCAGGCAGGAGTATAAAAGGTTCTACCTGTGATATAGCTAAAATTACTGACACACCTGTCATTTTATGCATAGATACAAAAGGAATGAGTCTGTCCGTAGTGCCTTATGTGAAAGGCTTTCTGGAATATATTCCTGACAGCCATATTCAGGGAGTGATACTGAATCGTTGTTCCAAAGGAATGTACCCAATATTGAAGGAGCTGCTGGAGACTCAGTTGAACATAGCTGTCATTGGATATATGCCTGTTCTGGAAGATTGTGAACTGCCCAGCAGACATTTGGGCTTATATCTTCCTCAGGAGATTCAGGATTTCCAGCAGAAAGTTGAACGGATTGCGGATACGCTTGCTGATACACTGGATATGGAGTGTCTGCTTGGATTGGCAAAGAATGCCCCTGCATTGGAAACGAAAGCTCCAGATAATTGGAGTGGTATCCTGCAACAGACTGAGCCTGTAATCAGAATCGCAATAGCATGGGACAACGCCTTTTGCTTCTATTATCAGGACAATCTGGATATATTGGAGAGCCTTGGAGTGGAGCTAGTGCCTTTTTCTCCGATAGAGGATAGTAAGCTACCAGAGAACATATGCGGTTTATTGCTCGGCGGTGGATATCCAGAAAATTATGCCAGAGAGTTGAGCTGCAATGCTTCTATGAGACAAAGCGTAGCACGTGCGATACAGGAGAATATGCCATGTCTGGCAGAATGTGGCGGTTTCCTGTATCTTCATGAAGCAATCACGGATATTGATGGTGAGGAATGGGATATGGTTTCTGCTGTTCATGCTACAGCAGCCTATCAGGGAAAACTACAGCCACGATTTGGATATATTACGTTAGAGGATGGACAGACCGGGATGCAGATCAGGGGACATGAATTCCACTATTATGACAGTACGGATTATGGACAGGAATGGACAGCAAGAAAGCCGTTAAGCAGCAGACATTGGAGTTGTATGCATAAGCAGGGCAATCTGCTTGCCGGATTTCCCCATTTGTATTATGCATCTGACCCTGGATTTGCAGCAGAATGGGTACAGCGGTGCCGACAATGGAGGAAAGAGTGAAAAATAGAATTGGTAAGATAGAGATTGCAGGGCAGATAATAGATAGAGAGGCAATGGAACAGGCAAGGCAGCAATGGGATAGCGTGGCGAAACCATTGAATAGTCTCGGTAAATTGGAAGAGCTGATTATACAGATTGCAGGAATCCAGAAGACACCCCATGTAAATCTGCAAAAGAAAGAAGTACTGGTTTACTGTGCAGATAACGGTGTTGTTGCAGAAGGAATCAGCCAATCTGACATCAGTGTCACTTCTATGGTGGCTCACAGTATGGCAGAAGGAAGGGCCAACATCAATATTATGGCTGGTCAGGCTGGGGCGAAGGTAACACCAGTGGACGTAGGAATGGAAGATGTAGTCAATCATGCCGGACTGACACAGCATAAGATTATGCCGGGAACGCGTAATTTCGCCAAGGAACCTGCCATGAGTGCAGAACAATGTCAGCAGGCAATTTTAACAGGAATAGAGCTTGTGGGACAAAAGGCGGCAGAAGGTGTCAATATCATAGCCATAGGTGAAATGGGAATCGGTAACACAACGACTTCCAGTGCGGTAGCAAGTGTATTACTGGATAGACCTGTGGAAGAAATGACAGGAAAAGGAGCTGGATTGAGCAGTGAGGGTCTGATTCATAAAAAGCAGATTATTGAGCAGGCAATATCCAGATATCATTTGAGAGAGGCAGATGCTTTTGATACGTTATGCAAGGTAGGCGGACTGGATATTGCAGCAATGGCTGGCACATGCATTGGAGGAATGATGTATGGAATCCCAATTGTACTGGATGGCTTTATATCTGTTGTTGCAGCATTGACTGCTGTACATATGGTGCCAGGCTGTAGACCATATCTGATTCCATCTCACGTATCAACAGAGCCGGCTGCAATTGCTGTATTGGAGGCAATGGACATGCATCCGGTTGTCCATGCGGATATGTGTCTTGGAGAAGGTACAGGGGCTGTATTGTTATTTCCCATACTGGATATAGCATTGGCTGAATATGATACGGCGCATACTTTTGGAGAGATTGCATTGAAACCATACGAACATCTGGAATAAGGGAAAGGACAGACAGGGTATGCTGATACTTGTAACCGGTGGAAGTGCCAGCGGAAAATCAGAATATGCAGAGCAATGTATTACCATGCTGCATAAGGGAAAAAATACTTTGCTGTATCTGGCAACCATGCAGCCATATGGAGAAGAAGGTGCGGCAAGAGTAGAGAAACACAGAAAGCAGCGAGCGCAGCGCCACTTTGATACATTGGAATGGTATCAGAATTTACAGGAAGCGCCAGTTCCAGAGCATTCAGATATTTTATTGGAGTGTATGTCGAATCTGGCTGCAAATGAGATGTTCAGGGAAGAGATAAGCCCAGGACGTATACCTGTTCATATCGCTGAGTGCGAGACAAGAATACTGGATGGCGTGGCACATCTGCTGAATGCATGTGATAATCTGGTAATTGTAACAAATGAAGTATTTTCAGATACACTTTCTTATGATGAGTTTACACTTGCGTATATTCAATTGCTGGGGCATATAAATGCTGCACTGGCACAAATGGCAGATGAAGTTGTAGAAGTTGTGTATGGTATACCTGTGATTCATAAGCAAAAGGCTGAGATAGGAGAAATAAAACATGAAACTGATTAGAACATTATGTCTGGCTTTTTCCATGTATTCCAGAATACCAATGCCGATTCTGGAATATACACAAGAAGACATGAGATATACATTTCTGGCGTTTCCACTTGTAGGTGTTGTGATTGCGGCTCTGGAATATGGGTTGTTCCTGATTTGTGTCAGGACAGGAATCGGAACGTCCCTGTATGCTGCACTGGCGGCAGCAATCCCTGTATGTATTACGGGGGGATTCCATATGGATGGATATCTGGATACGACGGATGCGCTAAGTTCACACAGAGAAAGGGAAAAGAAGCTGGAGATACTGAAGGATTCCCATGTGGGTGCATTTGCAGTAATCTGGACAGGCTTATATCTCCTGGTCAGCTATGGACTTTTTACAGAGCTTCGTGAAAAACAGGAAATTATAATGGTGGCAATTGGTTTTGTACTTTCCAGGGCAACCAGCGGATTGGCTGCAATCAGCTTCCCAAGTGCATCGGGCAAGAGTTCTCTGGCTTATTTTGCAAAGGCAGGAGACAGAAAAGTTGTAAAAATCGGATTGTGGATATGGATTATTGTGACATGCATGTCATTTATCTGTTATGATATTCGATATGGAGTGACGGTGATTGTAGTGCTTGCAATGTGGTTTTTGCATTATAATCGGATGTCGAAGAGAGAATTTGGTGGTATTACGGGAGATCTGGCAGGATGGTATGTAGAGACCTGCGAACTGGCTGTTCTTGGGGCAGCAGTAGTGCTTGCCTATATTCTTCGGATATGTGGCATTTAGAAGACTCCGAGAGTACATAGAAGTGACAGAGAGGATAGAAAGATATGATTTTGATTATAGGGGGAGCATATCAGGGAAAACACAGATATGCAGTAGAACATTATCCTGACAGAACCATATATTATGTGCAAAGTCTGATAAAAGAGGCTTTGGAAAAGCAGACCGACCCTGCCTTGTATATAGAGAAGATTGCGAAGGAAGAGCCGGAGGCTGTATTTACGCTGGATGATGTGGGATGCGGCATTGTACCCATAGATAAGAAAGACAGAGACTATAGAGAAACAGCAGGTAGAATTGGATGCAATCTGGCAGCACAGGCACAGAGCGTAATCCGGGTCTGTTGTGGAATAGGACAGGTAATAAAATGAAGATTTATCTGATACGGCATGGTATGACAGCAGGAAACCGGGAGAAAAGGTACGTAGGATGCCATACGGATGAAGATTTGTGTGAGGAAGGAATTGCTCAGATACAAAGTAATGAATACCCCAGGGTGGACCGTCTGTATGTCAGTCCTTTAAAAAGATGCATAACAACAGCAGAATTAATATATCCCCATATGCCTGTAATCAGTAATGTGAAATTACAGGAAATGGATTTCGGGGATTTTGAGTATAAGAATTATCATGAACTGAATGGAAATGCCGCGTATCAGACATGGATAGACAGTGGCGGCAAGACTGCCTTTCCAAATGGGGAGAGCAGAGAGCAATTCTGTAGACGCTGTGCAGAAGGATTTCGGGAGTGCCTGGCGGATTGTAAGGATACAGACAGGGTAGCATTCGTGGTACATGGTGGAACGATTATGGCAATCATGGAACAATATGGAGAACCAAAAGGTGAGTATTATACCTGGCAGATTGCAAATGGTGCATATTTGTCATTAGAGGTTATGAAAAGCCTGTGAGTGTCCGATATATTATGTGAATAGTAAGAGAGCATAGATAAAGGGGGATATCATCATGCGGATTAACAGTTCCAGAAATTCTCTTGCAAGAGCCAGAATGATTCGATCAGCCAACAGGCAGAGAAGAACAAAGGTGCTGAGCAGCCAGACGAATAAAACGGATAAGGGCAATATTTCATCTGATACAACAAGGACGGATACATCAACATCCAGTCAGATCACGCTGTATGAGAATATGGAGAAAGCAGCTAAGGCGCTGCAGACAAGTGTAAAGGATCTGCAAAATATTAATTTGGGCACAGATACAGATAAGGAAGACACACAGGATTCCATTAAGAAAAAGCTATTTGAGCAGATAGATGAATTTGCGGGAGATTACAATTCGCTCTATAAATCATTAGTTCAGGCGGGTGGTACAACGAACACTATGTTCCAGAAACAATTGAAAGCTTTGTTCACCACTAATCAGAAGAATCTTGCAGAAATTGGCATTACCATGGATGCAAAGGGAACTCTCAGCGTTGATTCCAAGACACTGGAAGCAGCTGACGTAGATAAATTACAGAAGATATTCTGCGATAAGGACAGTTTTGCAGCCAGGGTAAGCGACAAATGTGAAACCATAAAAAGCTGCGCAAATTCTACAATTAAAGTATTAAATCGTATGTATGGCACACAGACAGCCTATAACCGTTATGGAACCAATGGTTATTACTATGGAAGCTCTGGAAGCAGGTATAATGCAAAAAGTTAAGTAAAAGGAATTTCCGGATAACGGAAATTCCTTTTTATAATAAGTAGTATTGAAAATTTCCTGATGCAAAATGCTTGCATTATGCGAGCAAAAAAAGGATAATGATAAGAAAAACGGAGTGAGGATCATATATGGGATTTGATAAGAAAAAAATTAAACAGATCAGGCAGCTTATGCTTTTGACAGCAGTTCTGATATTGGGACTGATTTATAGTCAGGAGGTTTTCAATGCAATCAGTATGTTGGCTGGGATTATGAAGCCTTTTATATATGGAGGTGTCATCGCATTTGTGCTTAATATTCCATTGTGTCAGATAGAAAATCATATTCTGGCAGGCTGGAAGGGCAAAAGTGCAGATAAGGCGAAAAGACCGGTTGGTATCATATTAAGTATTCTGTTCGTGATTTTACTGATTACGATTGTCATTGCAACAGTTGTTCCGCAGGTTGCAAAGACTGCTATGGAGCTGGGAAATAAAATACCACAGTTTACGGACAATCTGCTCAAAGAGCTGGAACAGCTGACTGTAAATTATCCACAGATTCAGGGCTATGTAGATGAACTTGCAACGATGCAGATAGACTGGGAGAGTCTTGCACAAAAAGGCTGGGAATTCCTGCAAAGCGGGATGTCCAGCGTACTTTTTTCTACTGTATCAGTGGCAGGAAGCATTCTCAGCGGTATTTTAAATGTAGTGATTGGTTTTATATTTGCCATATACATTCTTGGACAGAAGGAAACGCTGGGAAACCAGTGCAGGAGAGTTATACGTGCTTATTGCCCTCCCAGGATAAATGATATGGTTTTGAAGGTCTGCTCCCTTGGATATCGTAATTTCTCGAATTTTATATCAGGACAGTGTCTGGAAGCAGTTATTTTAGGCTGTATGTTTGTGATTACAATGACAATTTGTAGAATGCCATATGCCATATTGGTTGGTGTGTTGATTGCTTTTACAGCTTTGATCCCGATTGTGGGAGCTTTTATAGGCTGTGTGGTAGGTGCATTTCTGATTATGGTGGATAATCCGATGAAGGCAGTGGCATTTGTCGTTATGTTCCTGATTCTTCAACAGGTAGAGGGTAATCTGATCTATCCTAAAGTAGTAGGGAATAAAGTAGGATTGCCATCCATATGGGTATTAATGGCAGTCAGCGTGGGCGGAAGTCTATTTGGTATTCCTGGAATGCTGTTCTTTATCCCACTGGTTTCTACGTTGTACATGTTGTTAAGGGACAGCGTGAATGCAAGAAATAACAGGCAGTATCGTCAGACCGGACGCAGAAGACATTCTTCGGCAAAAGAGAAACATAGTGATACAGCGGAAAATAAAAAATAATTCATAGAAAACCGACATTAAAAAATTGTGTAAAATGTCGGTTTTTTGATTTTAACTTTGTAAAATGATTGTAAAATTACTATATATGTAATATAATAATTTATATAAAAACAGTTATTTCTATTGACTTGGGACTAAATAACTGTTATAAAGGATTAATTGTGCATAAAATCAGGCAAGGCAGGGCACATACGAAAGGAAGAAAAGAATTGAAGAAAAAAATACTGACATTGGTTCTGACAACGGTTTTAATTGTTTCTGCATTAGCAGGATGTGGAAACGTTACCAAAAGTGAAGAAGCCAATGAAACACAAAACGAACAGACAACACAGGATGAACAGCCGGAATCTGGTACAGTGTCCTTGACTGTATGGGCAGAGGAAAATAATTTTGAGATGCTTACACAGATGATAGACGGCTTTAAACAAAAGTATGCAGGTCAGGCAGACTTTGATATCTCGCTGGTACAGCAGAGCGATTCAACTACGAAGGATACGATACTGGGAGATGTACATGCAGCGGCAGATGTGTTCTCATTCCCGGATGACCAGTTGATCAGCCTTGTTGCTTCAGGCGCATTGGAACCGGTACCGAATGCGGATGTAATCAGCAGTGCCAATCTGGAAGAATCAGTAGCCGCAGCATCTTATAATGGGGTATTGTATGGATATCCGATGACAGCGGATAATGGATATTTCCTGTATTATGATAAGAGTTATTTTACGGAAGACGATGTGAAGACTATGGATCGTATCCTGGAAGTTGCAGAAGCAGCAGGGAAGGAGTTCTCAATGGAACTTACATCAGGCTGGTATCTGTATTCATTCTTTGGCGGCACAGGCATGGATTTTGGCATTAATGATGATGGTGTGACGAATCATTGTAACTGGAATACAACAGAAGGAAGCATAAAAGGTGTGGATATTGCACAGGCTCTTGTAAATATCACATCCAGTCCGGCTTTTGTCTCAGAAGCTGATGGTGACTTTACAGATGGTGTAGCTGACGGCAATGTCATAGCCGGTATAAGTGGTGTATGGAATGCCGTAGCCGTGAAAGAGGCATGGGGTAGTAACTATGGGGCAGTAAAGCTTCCAACCTATACATGTGCAGGACAGCAGGTACAGATGTCTTCTTTTACCGGATATAAAATGATGGGTGTAAATTATTATTCAGAGCATAAGGAATGGGCATGTAAACTGGCTGACTGGCTTACCAATGAAGAGAATCAGACAATCCGTTTCCAGCAGAGAAGCCAGGGTCCTTCCAATATCAATGCAGCAGCTTCAGATGAAATAGGCAAGGACCCAGCAATTGCAGCAGTAATTGACCAGGGACAGTATGGTAATCTGCAGCGTGTAGGTAACAGCTACTGGGATGCCTGTACGGATTTTGCAAATACAATTTTAAATGGTAATCCAGAAGGAAAAGACTGGCAGGAAATTATGGATACACTGGTGAATAAAATTACAGCATCCGCGGTCGGCTGATAAAGGAAGGTAAAGACTTATGCAGAAGAAGGCAAGAATCAGTATAAAGTATATTATTTTAATTCCCGTATTTATTCTGGGAATCGTAAGTATTTTCTCCAATGTAGAAGCGATAATGAACATTAGGAGAGTCAATACGAATGCAACGGAGATTACAGATGCGTATATGGTAAGAATCTCTGAACTGGAGAAGATACAAAGAGAGACTCAGAATCTCCACAAGCTGGCATTGTCACATATTATTGCCACGAATCTGGATACAATGATTGAATTGGTTGATTCTGTACGTCAGGAAGAAGAAGTAGTCCAAAACTATCTTGATGATTACCGGAAATATCTGACGCAGGATGATCAGGCTGCATTTGAACAGCTGCAGGCTGATTATACAGACATGAACTATGAAATAGCCAATCTGATGGCATATAGTGCAAATTCCCAGAATGAAGCCGCTTACGCACTGGCAAACGGTGCAATTGCAGACTACAGCAACAGCATGCAGCAGCAGATTGATATTATGGTAGAGAGTGCAAATGCCGGTTCGGAAGAAGCCAAGAATCAGCTGACAGCGACATATCAGGCTGCTATCATGAGAAACACGGTAACTATCACGATTAGTATTATATCCTTGATTGCTGCATTGTTCTGTGTATTTTATCAGATCATCCGCAAGCTGGCAATCACGAACAAGGAATTGAACAGTATCATTAAAGGTATTGAGAATGGACAGGGAGATTTGACCAGAAGAGTCAGTATCCTTTCCAATGATGAAATCTCTGATCTTGGAAATGGTATCAACACATTTATGGATAAGCTGCAAAGTATCATGAAAATGATCATTGAGAATACAACAGAGATGGAGAACGTTGTAAGCGAAGTGCAGGAAAGCGTAAAGGCATCCAATGACAGTGCTTCTGATCTTTCAGCAGTAACAGAAGAGCTGGCAGCTACCATGCAGGAGGTTGGCAATTCAGCAGGGACGATTAATCAGAATGCGGATTCCGTACGTGATGAAGTAGATACAATAGCAGAAAAATCCATCGGAATCAATGATTATTCCAAAGAGATGAAGAACAATGCAAATCAGATGGAATCAAATGCCAGAAAGAACATGGAAGAGACAGGAAGCAAGGTGAAAGAGATTCTTGATGTGTTGAATCAGGCAATCGAAGACAGTAAGAGTGTAGATCAGGTCAACAGCCTGACCAATGATATCCTGAGTATATCCAGTCAGACCAATCTGCTGGCATTGAATGCTTCTATAGAGGCAGCAAGAGCCGGAGATGCAGGTAAAGGCTTCGCTGTTGTGGCAGAGGAGATCAGACAGCTGGCAGATTCCAGCAGACAGACTGCAAACCGTATTCAGGAGATCAACGGCATTGTAACGAATGCTGTACATAATCTGTCCGGTAATGCAAACAACCTGGTAGATTACCTGAATGAATCTATTTTACCTGAATTTAAGAATTTTGTGGATTCCGGGGTACAGTATCGTGAGAATGCAACTTATATTGAATCTGTCATGAATGAATTCACGGAGAAGACAGATGCACTCAAGAATGCGATGGATGAAATCGCAGGTTCTATCAGCACAATCACAGATGCTATTTCAGAAGGTGCCAAGGGTGTTAATGGTGCAGCTGAGAGTACACAGCTTCTGGTTGTTGATATGGAGAAGATCAGCAGCCGTATGGATAAGAATGAAGCCATTGCCAAGGCATTACAGAAAGAAACAGATATTTTTACAAACTTTTAATCTGGGCGATAAGGGGAATTCCGCAATTGCAGGGATTCCCTTTTTTGCTTGCTTAATTCTATAAAACTATTATAATAAATAGTATATATTTTGACAAAAAGCAGAAAGGCATGGCCGTTAAAATGAATAAATGCATCATTGTGGGCGCAGGAGAATTTGATATAGACAACTGGAGCTGTGAAAAGGACGATTATGTAATCGCAGCTGATGCCGGCTGGATGATACTGGAGCAGCTGGGAATTGTCCCTGATCTTTTAATCGGCGATATGGATTCTTTAGATGAAAATGGTGTAGAACCGAAGTGTTCGTATGATTATAAAGTAGAGATTCTGCCTACCCATAAAGATGATACAGATATGCTGGCTGCAATCCGCAAGGGGCTTGGACTTGGATATAGACAGTTTCAGATATATGGAGGGCTTGGAGGACGGCTCGATCATACAATCGCCAATATACAATGTCTTTTATTCCTTCATAACAGGGGTGCGAAGGGTATCCTCTATGGAAAACATTGCACGTTACAGCTGCTGGTCAATGGGAAGGTCACGTTCCCGGCAACTAAGAGGGGACGCATTTCTGTATTCGCATATGGAGGGATTGCATATGGCGTAACAGAGAAAGGACTTTGCTATACAGTTGATAGGGCAGACCTGAATCCGGAATTCCCAATCGGTGTCAGTAACGAGTTTACAGGATGTGAAAGCAGTATTGAGGTAGAGAATGGTATGCTACTTGTGTATACCGATAAAGGCTAAGGGGGTAAATATGATTTATACATTTTGTCAATGGTTGTTTTTCTTTTATTTTTACTGTTTCCTTGGATGGATATGGGAGACATGCTATGTATCCGTGTTAAAAGGACATTGGGTGAACAGGGGATTTATGAGAGGTCCTTTCCTTCCAATTTATGGCTCTGGAGCAATTATTGTGCTGATCTTTACACTGCCATACAGGACGAATGCAGTAGCTGTTTTCTTTATGGGAATGATTAGCGCAACCATACTGGAATATGTAACTGGTGTGGTAATGGAGAAGCTGTTCCATGTCAGATATTGGGATTACAGCAATCAGAAATTGAATCTGAACGGACATATCTGTCTTACGTCGTCTCTGGCTTGGGGCGTCTTCTCTGTTCTTTTAACCATGCATGGGCATAAGCCGGTTGAAAACATGGTGCTTGGATTCAACAGTAATGTATTAGAAGCAGTCTGTTTCCTGCTGACTGTGTATATATCTATTGATATGGCAGAATCTGTACGTGAAGCTCTCAACCTGAAGGAACTGTTGATGAGTCTGGAAGAGAATAATGCAGAGTTCCGCAAGCTCCAGAAACATATGGAAGTTCTGTCGGCGTTCTACGGTACGGAGATTAAGGAACGGTCAGAAGTAGGTCTTAAAAAGCTGAACGCTGTTGTAGAGGCAGGTAAAGAGAAGTATGCGCGTGTAGGAGAAGGCAAGAAACAGATGGTATTCAGTCTGAAGAACAAAGAATTCAACAGAATGAATGGTCTGTTACAGCGTAACCCGGCTGCAGTATCCAAGATGCATGAACAGGCATTCTCTAAGTTAAAGGAACTCACCCGCAGGGATGAGAGCAAAGAAGCATAAGCTGAAAGGCATGGTTATTCATATGAAGGAGAAGATAAAGAACCTGTATCGCCAATGGTTCCGTGATACAGACGTAGACAGGCGGATCTATAACTGGGTTCTTACAATAGCTATTATTTCACTTGCAATAATTATCATAGTAGAAGCAGGTATGCAGTATGAATGGGATGGGCTGATGGCAATGATCGTATTGCTGCTTTATCTGGTTATTATGTTCATACTGGCAAACATGTATCCGCACAAACTTAAACTGCTCTTTTCCTTTATTACAGTGCCAATAAATCTTGCAGTTTTCCCATTTATGTTTCTTTTGGCAGAGGGTGGTGGAATACGTTCCGGTATGCCTGTATGGATGGCAATGGGGCTTTTACTGCTATTTATGACTGCGGATGGATTCTGGTTTGTCCTGCAGTTTATTGTAACTGTAATGGTAGACTTCTTCTTGTTCCTGGCTTCTTATCTGAATCCTGATATGATCAAGGAAGTAGACAATCCGTTTTATTATTATGAAGATAATTTAATTGCAATCTGCATAGTATCGCTGTGTATTGGATTTATGATCAGATACCAGAGAAAGGTTCTTGAGAGCCAGAATGGGAAAATCGAACAGACTTTGGCACAGATCCGCCAGGAGAAGAGGCGTACAGAGAAAATCAGTGCAGAAAAAGATAAGATTATGGAAGATTTATCTTACAATGTCAGAACACCTCTTAATATCATCGTTGGTATGTCAGATATGGCGAAACAGAATATTGAAGATACGGACAAAGTAAAAAAATGTCTGGACAAGATCAGTGAATCTTCCTGGCAGATGCTGCAGATTATGAATCGCATTTTGCAGATAGGGGAATATGGAACAAAGAATTATCTGGATCCGGATGAACTGATAAGCCATTGTGAAGATGGCAGATTATATCGGGATGCGGATGGAGCTTTGATGCTCAATGCCAGAAACAGGAATATTCTGGTTGTGGAAGACAATGATATTAATGTAGAGATTATAGAGAATATTCTTCAGAAGACATATGCCAAAGTAACCTGTGCCAAGACGGCAGAGGATGCAATACAGCTTATCGAGGCATCGGGAGAATTTGAATATGATCTGATATTGATGGACATTCAGCTTCCTGGGATGGATGGTTACAGTGCAGCACGCAGTATCAGGAGTATGGACAGGGCAGATGCCATAGTACTTCCTGTTTTGGCGATGACGGCAGATGCTCTGACGCAGGACGTGGATAAGGCATTACAGTGTGGCATGAATGCACATATAGCCAAGCCGATTATAGTAGAAGAACTGTATACGAAGCTTTATTATTACTTATTTGTCGCAAAGGTTAAAATTATATAAAAGAAATGGGGAATAGGAATGAAGAGAGAAAAATTAGACAGACTGGGAGAAATCCTGCAGGAAAGTGTGAACAAACATGAAATTGCAGGGGGCAATCTTCTGATTATGCATCATGGAGAAGAGATATACTATGCACAGGCAGGCATGGCAGATATTGCACAGGGAAAAGGCATAGAAAGAGACAGCCTATTCAGATTGTATTCCATGTCAAAGCCGGTAACGTCAGCAGCAGTTATGTTATTAATGGAGAGGGGAATTGTTGATCTGCTTGATCCGATTTCCAAATATATCCCGTCTTTTGCAGAGTCCATGGTTGCTACAGAGCATGGGGATGAGAAGGCAGTAAGACAGGTTACAGTAAAGGATTGTCTGTCCATGACATCAGGACTTGTATACAATTGTGATCCTGATCCTGCAAGCAAAGATACAGCAGTTGTATATCAGGAGCTGGATAAGAGACTGTATTCTGAGAATCCCATGTCTACACTGGAATTTGCTGATAAGCTTGGCAGATGCAGGCTTGCATATCAACCAGGCAGTCAGTGGCGTTATGGAACCAGTGCAGATATTCTGGGAGCTGTTGTAGAAGCAGCCAGTGGCATGACATTTGGAGAATTCCTACAGAAAGAATTTTTCCAGCCGCTTGGTATGGCAGATACAGATTTCAAGGTTAAGCACGATGCATTGCCAAGACTTACGAAGGTATATGAAGAGACTCCACAGGGGCTGATAGAATACGACGGTAATCATCTTGGAATCTGTAATCATATGGATGCGGATAAGATTGCTTTCGAGTCGGGTGGAGCAGGACTTGTATCCACAATAGAGGATTATAAGCATTTTACACAGATGCTGTTGCATGGGGGCAGCTATCAGGGCAGAACCTATCTGTCACCGGCTACGGTAGAATTTATGACGAATTCACATTTGCTGGCACATCAGCAGCCATACATGGCAGGCTGGGATAATCTGCCGGGCTTTACCTATGGCAATCTGATGCGCATTATGACAGATCCTTCCCTTGCAGTCATCAATGGAGTAAAGGGAGAGTATGGCTGGGATGGATGGCTTGGACCGTATTTTGCCAATATCCCATCAATGGATATGACATTTTTGATGATGATCCAGAAGAAAGATTCAGGAACATTTACATTGACTAGAAAATTAAGAAATGCATTAGCGGCTGCATTTTAATTGATATTTATATTGCATGCAAAAAGGAGCAGTTACTTGCTCCTTTTTGTGTGCTCGAGATTAGATAACATCCTCTAATTGTGCCATTTGTAATTTGTAGTAGGCACCGCCTTTTGCCATTAATGTGTCGTGATTGCCTTCTTCGATAATGCCGCCCTGGTCTATTACAAAGATGCGGTCAGCTTTTTGAATCGTGGAAAGTCTGTGTGCAATGACAAAGGAGGTACGTCCTTTTAATAAAGCTTCGATACCTTCCTGAACCAGAAGTTCTGTCTGGGTATCAATACTGGAAGTAGCCTCATCTAATATTAAGATCTTAGGCATACTTACCATTGTTCTGGCAAAAGCCAGCAGTTGTTTCTGACCAACAGAAAGTCCGCCACCACGTTCTTCCAGACGGGTATCATAACCGTTTGGAAGCCTGGTAATAAATTCATGTGCATGGACCGCTTTGGCTGCAGAAATGATCTCTTCCTCTGTGGCATCCAGCTTTCCGTAGGCAATATTCTCACGGATTGTTCCGGTGAACAGGAAATTATCCTGCGTCATAATGCCCATCTGGCTGCGGAGACTTTCGATGCTGACAGTCTTAATATCGTGCCCGTCAATACTGATAATTCCACTCTGTACATCGTAGAAACGGCTGATGAGATTGACAATAGTTGTTTTACCGGCACCCGTAGGTCCTACCAGTGCTATTGTCTCACCGGGCTTGATATGAAAGCTGATATCATTCAGGACTTTAGTTGTATCATCATAGGAGAAGCTTACGTGGGAGAAATCTACACTGCCCTGGATAGGCGGCATTTCAATAACGTTCTCTGCATCGGTAATACCGGTTTTGGTATCCAGTATCTCAAAGATACGTTCTGCACCGGATATATTGGTAATCAGCTGGTTATAGAAGTTACTGAGGTTCATGATCGGCTGCCAGAACATAGAAATATAAGTACCAAAGGCAATTAATGTACCAACGGTGACTTTGTCTACACCAAGGATTACAATGCCGGTGTACCAGAGAGATACAGAACCAAATCCCCAGCAGAAATCTACGACAGAGCCGAATGCATCCGCATATAGAACGGCGTCCATAAAGGACTGGCGATGTTCTTTTACCAGATTGCGGAAGGTCTGTCTGGTCTCGCCTTCAGCATGGAAGCTCTGTATGATACGGATACCGGACAGATCTTCATGGACGAAGGCATTCAGATTCGAGGATTTCTTTTTATGAATCTGCCATTTCGCATGAGAACGTGTTTGAATGAACCATACGCCGGCAATCATAAATGGAATACTGATGAGCGAAGCTGCTGCCAGGATAGGATTCTTAATGAACATGATGGCAACAACTGCACATACAGTAATAAAATCAGGGATTAAAGTAGTAACACTATTGGACAGTACGTCCTTGAGGGCATTGATATCGCCAATGATACGTGCAAGTATCTTACCGGTAGGACGGCTGTCAAAAAAGTGAAAATCCAAGGTCTGAATATGCGTATACAGCTGCTGGCGGATATCAACAAGTACGCTGTTGCATACTTTAGCCATAATGTACATACGCAGCTTTACCAGAACGATCAGTATCAGATTCAGGGTAATGGCAAAGGCAGCCAGCTTGTATAAACCCATGAAATCTTTTACCGCAATGTAATCATCTATGGCTTTCTCTATAAGCAGCGGGTTAATAAGGCTGACGGCTACGCAGTAAGCCATAATCAGTAAAACGCCGAATATGGGAAGCTTATATTGAAGCAGGTAGGAGAAAAGGCGGCAAAGAGTCTGCAGCTTGCTGGCTTCAGCGGCTTTTTCATCTTCCTTATATGAATTAATGGGCATGATTACGCCTCCTTTTTGTGAGAATCAGCAACACCGGGAGCAGTATATGCGCCATATTGTGATAAATATGTTGCATAATAAAGTCCACGCTTTTGCATCAGTTCTTCATGTGTGCCTCGTTCATGTATGGAGCCATTCTCCAGTACAATGATTTCGTCAGCATGGCGGACAGCGCTGATCCGGTGTGCAATAATGAGTTTCGTTGTATGGTTCAGGTCATGTAATGTTTTCTGTATTTCATGTTCTGTTTCCATATCCAGGGCGGAAGTAGAATCATCCATGACGAGTATCGGTGTATTTTTGGCAAGGGCTCTGGCGATGCTGATGCGCTGTTTCTGACCTCCGGACAGACCAACACCACGTTCACCAATGACCGTGTCATAGGTATTGTCCATTTTTTCAATGAAACTGCTTGCCTGGGCAGCAAGGGCTGCCTTGCGGACAGCTTCCAGATCTACGATGTCACGTTTGCCAAGCTTCACGTTCTCTGTAATGGTATCAGAGAAGAGAAAGACATCCTGCATAACGAGAGAGATACTGCCACGCAGCTGGTCAAAGGTCAGGTCACGGATATCCACACCATCCAGGCGGATGACTCCATCAGTAGCGTCATAGAGCCTTTGCAGAAGCTGTACGACAGAGGTTTTGCCTGCGCCTGTTGCGCCCATGATTCCAATTGTCTTACCAGGCTCTACCGTAAAGGAGATATCATGCAGAATCTCATGCATATCTTCCTTATGGAAAGATACATGGGAGAACTCAATCTTACCTTCCACGTGATCCAGAATGACAGGATTGGCTGATTCTGTAATGGCAGGTTTCTGCTCATAGATCTTATTGATCTTCTTATTGGATGCGATACCGGCAGACAGACTGTTGGAGAGCCAGCCAAGCATTTCCATTGGCCATACAATATTATTGGAATACTCTATAAAAGCACCCAGGGCACCAAGAGTTATGACATCTTTCATGACCAGACGGCCACCCAGTAACAGAATCGTCATAGGCAGAAGCTTGGTGATGATCTGGAAGCAGGGGTAGTATTTTACAAATATTTTGGACTGCTGCATATTTAAGTCATAGTAACGCTTGTTGTGTGAGAGGAACTTTTTGATTTCAAATTTCTCTCTGGCAAAAGCCTTTACTGTGCGGACACCTGCAAGATTCTCTTCCGCTACCGTATTTAAGGTTGCATTTTCTTCACTGATCGCCTCGTAAACGTCGCCAAGCCTGTTTTCCATTCTGATGGCGATAAATCCGCATAGGATCATGGCAAGAGTAGGAATGATGGCGAGAGGAGCATTCAGGTTATACATACAGAATAATACAACTGTAGTATGGAAGATTACTTCGATGATCAGCATGCCGACATAGGAGAGGGTATCCCAGATTCGGTCAATATCATCCTTGACTCTTGCCATTAATTCTCCGGTATTTGTTTTATCAAAATAATTACAGCTGAGACTTTGAATATGGTCAAAGAGTTCAAGCCTCATGTCAGAGGCTATTTTGGAACCTGCTTTGTCAAAGGTATATTCCTTGCAATATTGGAATATACATCTTCCAACGCCTACCATCAGGATTCCGCCCAATAGCCGGGGCAGTAATGTCAATTCTCTACCGACAATGACATCATCTATGATATGCATTGTCAGCATAGGGGACAGCATATCCAGGGATACGCTGATAATCAGGGCAATAATGGCAAAAAGATAGTGCCATTTATATTCCCATATATACGTTGATAGTTTCTTTCTCATAAAATCTCCCAAATCCCTTCTTAATGTGTTGGTTTGTTCCGGCTAATTGGCAGCAATCATATTTTTGTGCACAAAAAAACCACGATAGAAAACTACCGTGGTCTAAATATCAATACAATTGTGCCCGAACCATATTAGGTTATGGCTGCGTATAACCGGAGGTAATTCCCATACAATAAATGCTTATGTTGTTGGCTGTTGTGTTATTTGAGTTAATCAGTAACATAATTTACCTCCTTTCGTGTGTGAATCAATAGTGACATCCCCTACGTTACGCCTAAAAGTGATACCTGTCAACCATTATTCTGAAAATTCTAAAAAAATTACACAAATTCCTGATGTTATTGCATCCATTGATAAAACAGTGTATAATCAACTAGCAGTGAAAATTTTAACAAGTAAACTTGATTTAAACTGATAAAAATAAAACAAGGAATAGGAGAACAGAACAATGAGTAAGAAAACAACTGTTTTAATGATCCTCGATGGTTACGGACTCAATGAGAGAAAGGACCATAATGCAGTAGCAGAGGCGAACACCCCTGTTATGGACAGACTTATGAAAGAATATCCATTTGTACAGGGTAAGGCAAGTGGAATGGCAGTAGGACTTCCAGAAGGTCAGATGGGCAACTCAGAAGTAGGCCATCTTAATATGGGTGCCGGAAGAATTGTATATCAGGAGCTTACAAGAATCACTAAGGAGATTCAGGATGGTACATTCTTTGAAAATCCTGCATTGCTGGAAGCTGTAGACAATTGCAAGGCAAAGGATTCTGCCCTTCATTTATTCGGACTGTTATCTGATGGTGGTGTTCACAGCCATAATACACATCTTTATGGTCTGTTAGAGCTTGCTAAGAAGAATGGTCTTTCCAAGGTATATGTACATTGCTTCCTGGACGGACGTGATACACCTCCTGCATCCGGTAAGGGATATGTAGAAGAGCTGGAAGCCAAGATGGCTGAAATCGGTGTTGGCAAGGTAGCATCCGTTATGGGCCGTTACTATGCAATGGACAGAGATAACAACTATGACCGTGTAAAGCTTGCATATGATGTAATGACAACAGGCGAAGGCAAGAGTGCTGTATCCGGACCTGCTGCAGTACAGCAGTCCTACGATGATGGCAAGACAGATGAGTTCGTAATGCCTACAGCAGTAACAGAGAATGGACAGCCTGTAGCTACAATTAAAGACGGTGATTCCATTATTTTCTTTAATTTCAGACCTGACAGGGCAAGAGAAATGACAAGATGCTTCTGTGATGATGATTTTAAGGGATTTGATAGAAAGAGACTGGATGTGAAGTTTGTATGCTTCTCTGACTATGATTCAACAATTCCTAATAAGTCAGTAGCATTCCACAAGATTTCTGTAACCAATACTTTTGGTGAATGGCTCGCAGCACATGATATGACCCAGGCAAGAATCGCAGAAACAGAGAAATATGCCCATGTAACATTCTTCTTCAATGGTGGTGTAGAAGAACCCAACAAGGGTGAAGACAGAGTACTGGTTCCTTCACCAAAGGAAGTTGCTACTTATGATCTGAAGCCTGAAATGAGCGCATATAAGGTATGTGACAAGCTGGTAGACGCAATCAAATCCGGTAAGTATGATGTAATTATCATTAACTTTGCTAACCCTGATATGGTTGGACATACTGGTGTAGAAGCTGCGGCAATCAAGGCAGTGGAAGTGGTAGACGAGTGCGTAGGTAAGGCAGTAGATGCATTACTTTCCGTAAACGGTACAATGTTCATATGTGCAGACCATGGTAACGCAGAACAGCTGGTAGACTATGAGACAGGCGAACCATACACAGCCCACACAACGAATCCTGTTCCATTTATTCTTGTAAATTATGATAAGGATTACACATTAAAGGAAGGTGGATGCCTTGCAGATATCGTTCCAACATTGATTGAAACAATGGGTATGGAGAAGCCTGCAGAAATGACAGGCCAGTCTTTACTGATCAGAAAATAAAATATGATATTAAAGGGTCGGATTTTATTTACAATCCGGCTCTTTTTGTATTTTAGGACACATAGGATAAATTATATCAAAGTAATAATAAATTGTAGAAATAATATGACAAATATGATAGACTATTGCTTGTAGGGGATTAAGATAGGAGATGAGGTCTTGATCAATATGAGAATAGGATATGTTTTATTGATTCTAAGCATACTTCTGGTATGCTTATGGTTTACCTATGTGAGTGTGCAGAGTAAGGAATACTACCGCAGGGCTTTTCGTATGCTGATGTGGGCTGGTGTAATTATGTATGTCAACCATCTGTATGGAATTTCCATGGAAGAGGGATTATTGCCGTATAATCAGGGGATGATAATTGCAGAACGCATTATCCACTATATTATGACGGTATCGGTTTATTCTTTGTATGCATATTTTATGCTGTGCCTTCTGAATCAGTTCCATTATTATCCCATGTGGAAGAAGATTTTGTTATTTGTTCCTGCGATTATAATGGACATTATGATTGTGGCTTCACCTTTTACACATCTGATCTTCTATATGCAGGGTGGAATCATATATAGAGGCAGCTTCTTCTGGCTGTTAATGCTGGTAAGGGCATTTTATGCAATCGGTGCAACAATCAGGGGAATCATGAAGCGCAGATTTCTTCCCAAAATCTTTGGACAGTGCGTTGTTCTGGTTGCGTCTTTTGCAGTACTGCAGGCTGTTGCTTTCATTGTATTACAAGATGAAACGCTGTATTATTCCATGCTGATTGTCAATATTGTTGTATTCCTTCTGGCATTGACGGTAGTGGAATTTTATAAGGACTCATATACAGGGCTGCTCAACAGAAAGGCATATGAGCAATATGTCAGTAAAGAAATCTATAATCAAAATAACAAAACGGTATACCTTATTAAATTAAAGAATTATACATATCTTAAAGAAAACTGTCATGAAGTGGCAATTGTTGAAATCATCAGGGAACTTGCAGAACGGATTAAGGAATACTCCATGCTGACCTCTGTTTACTACATTGGAATGGGAAGATTTGTGGTTATTGTACATACAAAAGACAAATTTTCAGAACAGGATTTCTTTGATAAATTAAGGAACAGGATGGATGATACGTTTTTACTGAATGGTGCAGCAGTGCATTTACAGCTGTTCGTTGCAGTAATCAATCTGGATTGTGACAAGAATGTACGATTGAATTACAAGCGGTATTTAACAGCCTGTGATGATATGCGTTATAATAGCAATGAATCGGTAGAAGTGATACAGGGAGACAGCTTTGGCATTGACCAGCTTCAAAGATACCGCGGTGTTGAAGAGGCGATAGAAAGGGCACTGGTTGAGAAAGAGTTCACCATGTTCTATCAGCCCATTGTAGAAACTGCGACAGGCAGGATTATTTCTGCTGAAGCATTGATACGTTTGCATGACAGAGTTCTGGGATTTGTGTCACCTGAGGAATTTATCCCTATTTCCGAGAGCAATGGTAAGATACTTGAAATCAGTGAATACGTGATTGATGAAGTATTTCATTTTATCAGCGACCATGATTTAGAGAAGCTGGGTGTAGAATTTATCGAGATTAATTTGTCCGTTATGCAGTGTATGGATAAGAAATTATCGGATAAGCTTGTGTTTTATCTGAATAAATATAATATTGACCCTAGGCATATCAATCTGGAGATTACAGAGACTGCAACGAATTTTGACGAGCAGAGACTGAGAGAACAATTACAACAGTTGAAGAATCTCGGATTCACATTTTCACTGGATGATTATGGAACCGGATATTCCAATCTGGTGAGGGTTCTGGAGTATCCTGTGGACGTGATTAAGCTGGATAAGAGCATTGTATGGAGTGCATTCCAGAATCGTGACAGCTTTGTGACTTTGAAGAACCTGATTTCCATGTTCCATGATGTACACCGGAAGATTGTGGCAGAGGGCATAGAGAGTGAAGAACAGATGAATATGCTTAAAAAACTGGAATGTGACTATCTGCAGGGATATTTTTATTCAAAGCCGATTGATAAGGACGCATTTATATCATATGTACAACATAATCAGAAATATAATTAAAAATGCTGGATAAGTTACCTCCATTTTGGACAGGATAATACAAAATGTTCAAAATGGAGGTTTTTTATATGATGCATTATGTAATCAGCGATGTTCATGCAAGAGAAATATTAGATTCCAGAGGCAATCCAACAGTAGAAGCACAGGTTATTGTAAATGACAGGTATATAGGAGTGGCAGCTGTGCCATCAGGGGCGAGTACCGGTAAATATGAAGCCGTGGAATTAAGAGATGGTGAATTGCGCTATATGGGATTAGGCGTTATGAAGGCAGTGCGCAATGTGAATTTCAAGATTAAGGATGTACTGGTTGGAAAAGATGCCCTGAATCAGAGGAAAATTGACAAAATATTAACAGAAACAGATGGAACAGAAAATAAAAGTAATCTGGGTGCAAATGCAACATTGGCAGTGTCCATGGCAGCTGCCAGAGCGGCATCGAAGGCATTGGATATCCCTTTATACCGATATCTGGGGGGAATTGATACAGCAAGAATGCCGGTTCCAATGATGAATATTCTTAATGGCGGAAGACATGCGACCAATACAGTGGATTTTCAGGAGTTTATGATTATGCCTGTAAGCACATGCTGCTTTGCAGAAGGACTTAGAGTATGTGCAGAAATTTATCATAATTTGAAGAAATTATGTCATGGGCGTGGATTATCCACAGGTGTAGGTGATGAGGGTGGTTTCGCACCAGACCTTCCAGATGCAGTCGCAGTGCTGGATTTAATTGTAGAAGCTATCAAGGCAGCAGGATATAAGCCCGGTACAGATGTGAAGATTGCTTTGGATGTTGCTGCTTCTGAATTATATAACGAGGAAGACGGCATGTATCATTTCCCGGGCGAAAGTGAGTTGAGCGGTGCCGAGGAAGAAGTGGTAAGAGATACGGAGCAGATGATTGATTACTATGACAGACTTATTGAGAGGTATCCTATCATTTCCATAGAAGATGGACTTGCAGAGGATGACTGGGATGGATGGAAGCTGATGACGAAGCGCCTGGGCTCAAAGGTGCAGCTGGTAGGAGATGATCTGTTTGTAACGAATACGAAACGCCTTGAGGCAGGAATTAAACTGGAAGTTGCGAATGCGATTCTGGTAAAGGTCAATCAGATTGGCACAGTCAGTGAAGCCATGAGTGCTGTAGAGATGGCACAACATCATGGGTACAAAGCAGTAATAAGTCATAGAAGCGGAGAAACAGAGGATACCTTTATTGCAGATCTTGCAGTGGCAGTGAATGCAGGTCAGATCAAGACCGGCGCACCGTGCAGAAGTGACAGAGTAGCAAAGTATAACAGACTTCTTGGAATAGAAGAGGAGCTGGATGGAATTTCCGTATATGCAACGCCTTTTCCAATAGAAGAGTAGATATAACTATTCAGAACCACATGCGCAAAACCGCATCTTCGATGCTTTACTGGATAACAAGTTTACTTGTTATCTGCTTATTGTGGTTACTTCGCCATATAAATTGAGTCAAATATGCTTGTGAACAAGCATATTCTGTCTCAATTTGCATGGCTCTGCATGGCTCTGAATAGTTACAACTTTACAAATATTTTACATAAGATTGGTTTTGCATTTTACATAGCAACAGTATTCTTACAGTAACGAATGCGAAAGACATTTGAAATTAAATTATTTAGTGGAACAGAAGAACTGTTCGTAGGAGGAAAATCAATTATGAAAAAAACATTGAAAAAAAGTATGACAGTAACTATGACTGCAGCAATGATGATGAGTCTTGCAGCATGTGGTAATACACAGCAGGATACAGCTGCAACACCTGCATCTTCTGAAGCAGCAGCACCTGCATCTTCTGCAGCAGATACACAGGCAGCATCTACAGAGCAGGCAAGCAGTGAAGCAGCAAGCGCAGATTTATCCGGCACAATCGCATTAGCAGGAAGTACTTCCATGGAGAAGCTTGCAAATGCAGTGGCAGAGAGCTTCATGGAGAAATATCCTAATGTAACTGTTACAGCAGAGTTCACAGGTTCTTCAGCAGGTATTGAATCACTGTTAGCAGGCAGTGCAGATATCGGTGATGCATCCAGGGCATTAAAGGACAGCGAGAAAGAAGCTGGCGCAGTTGAGAATATTGTAGCAATTGATGGTATTGCAGTTGTAACAGATACTGACAACGCAGTAGCAGATTTGACAAAAGACCAGCTTATTTCAATCTATACAGGCCAGACAACTAACTGGAGTGAACTTGGCGGTGCAGATGAAGCAATCGTTGTAGTTGGCCGTGAAGCAGGTTCCGGTACAAGAGGAGCTTTCGAAGAATTGCTTGACATTGCTGATCAGTGTACATATGCAAACGAACTTGATTCTACAGGCGCTGTAATGGCTAAAGTAGCTTCTACACCAGGTGCAATCGGATATGTATCTCTTGATGTAGTAGATGACACAGTAAAGGCATTCTCACTGGAAGGCGTTGAAGCAACAGCTGATAACATCAAGGCTGGTAACTATTTCTTAAGCAGACCTTTCGTAATGGCTACTAAGGGTGAGATTTCTGAGCAGAACGAACTTGTACAGGCATTATTCGATTATCTTTCTTCTGATGAAGGTAAGTCTGTTATCGCAGGTGTAGGACTTATCTCAGTTGACTAAGTATTATAACAATTAAGGCAACACAAGTTTACTTGTTATCTGCTTATTGTGGTTACTTCGCCATATAAAACTGCTTATCTGCCTGAATGCAAGCATTCGCAGAACGCAGTTTTGCATGGCTCTGAATAGTTAACATTTTCGACATAGGGCTATACGCAGTTAGGAGACTTATGGATATACATATTAATAATTCATTTTCAATTATAGAGAATAAAAAGACGAAGGCGATAGCAGAAGAGATCATGAAGATCATCTTTCTTGTATGTGCCTTTTTTGCAGTACTTGCGGTATTTTCCATTACGATTTATATGATATTGAATGGTACACCCGCAATCTTTAAAATCGGACTCAAAGAGATTCTGTTCGAGACCCAGTGGGCACCTACAGCAGCCGATCCTAAATACGGTATTCTGTATGTTATCCTTACTTCTATTGTAGGAACGACATTTGCAGTACTGATTGGTGTGCCAATCGGTGTACTTACAGCTGTATTTATCGCAGAAGTAGCGCCTAAACAGCTGGCAGCTATTGTAAAACCAGCGGTAGAACTGTTAGCAGGTATTCCTTCTGTTATTTATGGACTCCTGGGTATCATGATACTGAATCCTTTCATGTATAAAATAGAGAAAATCATTTTCAAGGGCTCTTCCACACACCAGTTTACTGGTGGTTCCAATCTGATCTCAGCAATCATTGTACTGGCAATTATGATTCTGCCCACAGTAATTAATATCAGTGAATCCTCCATCAGGGCAGTACCTAGGGAAATGCGCAGTGCATCTCTTGCTTTGGGCGCATCCAAGATTCAGACGATATTCAAAGTAGTACTTCCCGTTGCCAGATCCGGTATCATGTCGGCAATCGTACTCGGTGTAGGCCGTGCTATTGGTGAAGCTATGGCGATTACTCTGGTATCAGGAAGCAGCGTAAATTTACCGTTACCTTTCAACTCTGTCCGATTCCTGACAACAGCCATTGTTGCAGAAATGGGATATGCAGCAGATGAACACAGACAGGTATTGTTCACTATCGGTCTGATTCTGTTCTTCTTCATTATGGTTGTGAATACAGTATTTGCAAAGCTGTTAAGCACGAATGAAAAAGAGAAGTAGTAGAAAGGAAAGGTATCATTCATGGAAAAGACAGTGGTATTAGATGGGAAAAGTTCCCCGAAAACTAAGAATTATCTTAGTATCCATAAGAAAAAAACACGAGTGTCGGATAACGTGTTATATGTTCTGATCTATTTATCAGCAAGTATATCCGTTATTCTGCTGATTGGCATTATCGGGTATGTATTTGCAAAAGGCATCAGCCGTGTCAGCTGGTCATTCCTTACCAGTGTAACCAGTGCTTTGAAAGGCACAACAGGTATTGCCGGTAACATTCTCAATACAATTTATATTATTTTACTTACTCTTCTGGTGGCAGCACCTGTTGGAATTGGCTCTGCCATATATCTGAATGAATATGCGAAGCCTGGTAAGATCGTCAAAATCATTGAGTTTACAACAGAAACTCTGTCAGGTATTCCATCTATTGTATTTGGTCTGTTCGGTATGATGTTCTTTGGTAATACGTTAGGACTTGGATATTCCCTGCTGACTGGTGCACTGACACTGGCGATTATGGTATTGCCTCTGATTACCAGAAATACACAGGAAGCGCTCAAGACCGTTCCTGACAGTTATCGTAATGGTGCACTTGGTATGGGGGCTACGAAATGGTATATGATTCGTACAATTCTTCTGCCATCAGCCATGCCTGGTATTGTAACAGGTGTTATTCTTGCGATAGGACGTATCGTAGGTGAATCTGCCGCATTGTTATTTACAGCGGGCAGCGGATATTTACTTCCAAAGACCTCTTTGGGATATCTGCACAAGATTCTGGAGTCCGGTGGAACCCTTACGATTCAGCTCTATCTGTCCATGTCAAAAGGACAGTATGATATTGCCTTTGGTATTGCAGTTGTACTTCTGGTCATTGTACTGGTGATTAATATGATTACAAAATTACTGGCTGGTAAACTGGACGTAACGAAGAAAAATTAGGAAGGATAAAAAACAATGAATGAAGAAATCAAGATCAGTGCCAGGAATCTGAATCTCTATTATGGTGAAAACCATGCACTGAAAGATATAAATATGGATATTAAGAAAAATGCAGTAACAGCTTTGATAGGACCATCCGGTTGTGGTAAATCCACGTTCCTGAAAAGTCTGAACCGAATGAATGATCTGGTGGAAAATGTAAAGATTACAGGCGAAGTTACATTAGATAACGAAAATATATATGGAGAAAATGTAGATACTACACTTCTTCGTAAAAAGATCGGTATGGTTTTCCAGCAGCCCAATCCATTCCCGATGAGCATTTATGACAATATAGCATATGGACCCAGAATCCATGGAATCAAGAACAAATCCAAGCTGGATGAGATTGTAGAAGAGAGTCTTCGTGGTGCAGCTATTTTTGATGAAGTAAAAGACAGACTGAAGAAATCAGCGCTTGGTTTATCAGGCGGCCAGCAGCAGAGACTGTGTATTGCAAGAGCACTGGCTGTACAGCCGGATGTTTTATTGATGGATGAGCCGACATCTGCATTGGACCCTATCTCTACTCTGAAAGTAGAAGAGCTGATGGAAGATCTGAAGAAGAAATACACAGTAGTTGTAGTAACTCATAATATGCAGCAGGCTACACGTGTTTCTGACGAGACAGCCTTTTTCCTGGTTGGCGAAGTGGTAGAATTTGATAAGACAGAGACAATTTTCTCTAACCCTAAGAATAAAAAGACAGAAGATTATATCACAGGGAGGTTTGGTTGATATGCGTAACAAATTTGATAAACAATTGTCAAAGTTAAATGAAGAATTGATTCATATGGGCAGTATGATGGAGCAGTCCATTGAAATGGCAATCAGTGCACTGGTCAAACAGGACCGCGAAAAAGCTGAGAAGACCATGCTTTACGCAGATGAAATCGAAAGAAAAGAGAAAGAGATTGAAAACATGTGTTTCCAGATTCTTTTATCTCAGCAGCCGGTAGCAGGTGATTTGAGAAGGGTATCCTCTGCCATGAAAATGGTAACGGATATGAAGAGAATCGGAGACCAGGCTGGAGATATTGCAGAGATATCCATTCATCTGGCTGATGAAGAATATATTAAGAAGCTCGATCATCTGCCACAGATGGCAAAGGAAACTACCGTTATGGTTATTAACAGTATAGATGCATATGTGCGTGGCGATATCGTTCTGGCAGGAGAAGTCATCAAATCTGACGATATTGTAGATAATCTGTTCAATACAGTAAAGACAGAATTGATCAGGCTGATTCATGATAAGCCGGAGAACGGAGAACAGGCGGCTGACTTACTAATGATCGCAAAGTATTTTGAGAGAATCGGAGATCATGCAGTGAACATTGCAGAGTGGGTTATTTTTGCAATCACTGGCAACACATATTCTGAGAAATAGTATGAAAAGGAATATGTAATATAGAAAGGCTGGTATATTTCCTATGGAAGATAATAATACAATGGAACTTCAGGTATCTGAAGAGAACGACTTAAATGAATATGCGAAAATTAAGGTAGAAAACTTCCTTAACAAATTATCTGAGAAGCTTGCACAGAAGGCTGAAAGAGAGATTATCAAGGAATTTGTCTCCGAACAAGAAGAAAATGGCATATATCATGTTACGGTATTGTGCTATTTTACAGATGATATCATGAAAATCATGAAACAGCTGGAAGACAAGAAGAAGTGGAAGGTCATAGAGAAAAAGAACTATATTGATGCCCCAAAGAAGAATGGCTATCGCGGCTATATTGTAAAGATAGGAATTCCTGTTGAAAATCAAAAGAATGAAACAGCAGTTGTAACTATGCAGATTCATACGATTGGTATGGAATACTGGTTAGAGATGGAGAAGCATATTTCTGAAGGAAAAGTCAGAAAGAAAGATAAACTTAGAAACTATTCGGAACATATCCTGCAGATTGAAGAAGAACTTTTGAGAATGAAGAAAAAATAAAAGGATAATCTGTTTGAATTGTCTTGATTAAATCTACATTTTATGTTACACTCATGTTCGTGGATTCTTTTGAATCCGGTATGTTGATACTAAGGAGGTGTACAGAATGGCAGTTTTGAGAACAGTCCTCACCATTATTTTAATATTAGTGTCTATCGTATTTACAGCGATTGTTTTGATGCAGGAAGGTAAATCGGCAGGACTTGGCGCAATCAGTGGTGCTGCAGAGACTTATTGGGGCAAGAATAAAGGACGCTCCATGGAAGGCACATTAGTGAAGCTGACCAAGGTTCTTGGAGTTGTATTTATACTTCTTTCAGTCGTTTTAAATATAAACTTTTAAGATAACGTAAAACACTCTTGTAAAAGAGTGTTTTTTTGTAGCTATTGAGAATACTGTAACTGACAGCAAAGGGGGCGATACTATGGAACAGAATGATAAACGTAAAAAGGTGATTCTTGACCTGATGGGTGAAGAGTTCTATATTCCAATGAAAGAGAAGGAACTTGCGGTTATGCTGCAAGTCTCCAAAGAAGACAGAAGCGAATTGAACCGTATTCTGAATGAGCTTTTGACCGAAGGAAAGATCAGTATTACCAAGAAGGGTAAATTCATCAAGGCAAAGCATGCACCGGAAGCATTAATCGGTACTTTTATCAGCCATCCAAAGGGCTTTGGCTTTGTAGAGGTAGAAGGCAGAGAGGATGATCTGTATATCCCGGAGAACTGCATCAATGGAGCATTCCACAAAGATACTGTAAAAGTGACACTATTGCCGGTACAGCATGGAAAACGTCAGGAAGCTCAGATTACGGAAATTGTAGCCAGAGGCATGAAACAGGTCGTAGGCACATATGATAAAAGTAATCAGAATTATGGATTTGTAATTCCTGATAATGAGAAGATCGGAACAGACATTTTTGTCCCATCAGAGCGTTCCAAGGGAGCTGTATCAGGCCACAAAGTAGTATGTGAGATTACAGATTATGGAAAAGATAATCGTAAACCGGAAGGCAAGATTATCGAAATACTTGGACATGTAAATGATCCAGGCGTAGATATTATGTCTATTGTCAGAGGCTATGAATTGCCTGTGGAATTCCCGGAGAAGGTTCTGCATCAGGCTGAAAATGTAGCTCATGATGTGACAGAGGCAGATATGGCAGGCAGAACAGATCTGCGAAATGTACAGATGGTAACAATCGACGGAGAAGATGCCAAGGATCTTGATGATGCAGTAAGCCTTTCCAAAGATGGAGAGAATTATCATCTGGGCGTTCATATTGCAGATGTGACCAACTATGTACAGGAGAATTCTGCACTTGACTGGGAAGCGAAGAAACGTGGTACGAGCGTATATCTGGTAGACAGAGTAATTCCCATGCTTCCACATACTTTATCCAATGGTATCTGTTCCCTCAATGCCGGTGTAGACAGACTGGCTCTGAGTTGTCTGATGACGATCAATCCCAAAGGAGAAGTAATCAGTCATGACATTGTGGAATCAGTGATCCGTGTTGACCGCAGAATGTCTTATACCAGTGTAAAGAAGATTCTGGAAGATAAAGACGAATCTGAGATCAAAGAATATGAAGAACTGGTTCCCATGTTTGAACTTATGCAGGAACTGGCAGCGATTCTTCGTGAAAAGAGAAGAAAACGTGGCTCCATTGACTTTGATTTCCCGGAAACAAAGATTATTCTGGATAAAAAGGGACATCCTGTAGATATCAAACCATATGATAGAAATGTGGCAACAAAGATCATTGAAGATTTCATGCTGATTGCAAATGAAACAGTAGCACAGCATTTCTACTGGATGGAGATACCTTTTGTATATAGAACACATGATAATCCAGATCCGGAGAAGATTGCCAAATTAAGTACTTTTATCCGTAATTTCGGTTATACGATTAAGAGTAAACAGGAAGAGATTCATCCTAAAGAATTGCAGAAGCTTCTTGCTAACATAGAAGATACTCCACAGGAGGCACTAATCAGCAGATTGACTTTAAGAAGCATGAAGCAGGCGAAATACACAATTGACTGCACAGGGCATTTTGGACTGGCATGTCAGTTCTATTGCCATTTCACATCGCCTATCAGACGATATCCCGATCTTCAGATACATCGTATTATTAAAGAGCAGATCAGGGGCAGAATGAACGAGAACCGAGTTGCCCATTATAATGAGATACTTCCAGAAGTAGCACAGCATTCTTCGGAAATGGAGAGGCGGGCTGATGAGGCAGAGCGTGAGACTGATAAGCTCAAGAAAGTAGAATATATGGAAGAACATCTGGGTGAGATCTACGAAGGTGTCATTTCTTCGATTACATCATGGGGCGTATATGTGGAACTGCCTAATACGATAGAAGGTATGATTCATGTGTCCATGCTGCCGGGTGATTATTTCTATTATGATGAAGAAAGCTATGAAATGGTTGGTCAGGCAACTAACCTGCGGTATAAGCTGGGACAGAAATTAAAAGTCAGAGTCAACGCTACAGATAAGATTTCCAGAACGATTGATTTCGTTATACCCCAGGAATGGGAATTAGAACCGGATGATGATAAAGAAGAGGTATAACCATGGCAAAAGATACTATGAAACTGGTTGCGAATAATAAGAAAGCATACCATGATTATTTTATAGAAGAGAAGATAGAGTGTGGAATTGCCCTTCACGGGACAGAGGTAAAATCCCTGCGTATGGGTAAGTGCAGCATCAAAGAGGCATTTATCCGTATAGAGAATGCGGAGGTATTTGTCTATGGCATGCATGTATCTCCTTATGAAAAAGGCAATATTTTTAACAAAGATCCGCTGCGCGTGAAGAAATTACTCCTTCACAAGCAGGAGATTAATAAACTTCTTGGTAAGATCAAGGAAAAAGGTTATACATTGGTGCCATTACAGGTCTATTTCAAAGATGGTAAAGCTAAAGTAGAAATCGGACTGGCAAGAGGTAAGAAGCTCTATGATAAGAGAGAGGATATTGCCAAGAAAGATGCCAGACGTGAGACAGAGAGAGAGTTCAAGGTAAAGAATTTATATTAAATGTTGACTTTATCAGAAGTCTTCTATATAATTAATAGACAGTCTGGCAATAGTCAGACTGTCATACAATTGAATATGGGGTAGTAAAGGTTTCGACGGGGAATTTGAAGATGGAGAAGCAGGTCGCAGGAATGCGTTAAATCCACAATTAAAATTAAACGCTGAAGATAATTTAGCATACGCTGCCTAATGGCAGCTGTCTGACTTAGTGCACCTACACATTAAGACCCAGGCATCGATTATGTAGGAAACGACACATACTAAGCTTTGCGTATGTGGGCGTATGATGAAGCTACCGACTATGCAGGGGCGTTGATTCGCCTGCATGGAAAGGAACAGGGCTGCAGAAGCCCGAAATAATCAACTAAGCCTGTAGAAGTACATGGGATAGTTTTTCGGACACGGGTTCGACTCCCGTCTACTCCACTTAAAGCGGTGGAAACGAACGGTTGTCCAACCGCACAAATAGCGGTCTTGAAAAATGTATTCAGTATCATATTGTATGTAGATATGGATGCTGAATACGAAGACGCTGCTCCAAATGACACAATTACTTTCAGGATGATACAGGATTGGATATTGTATACTTATGATGTTTCGGTAAGCAATTCGAGTATTACACAAGTGAAAGAAAAGTGTGGCTTGAATAAATTAAGAATAGATTCGGCTGTGCTTGAATCAAATCCGAAATTGAAAAGCAAGAAAGAAAAATACGTTTTTGATGCATTTAAGTATTTTAAAATTGTCAGTTAACGATGCTTGTGATACAGGCATCGTTTTTTTTTCTGTGCTCATAAAGCGCACACGGGTGTCCTTTTGAATGAAAGGAGGATGCGAAAAATGAATGAAGCATTAGCATTTGAACCGTACACGTTTGAGGAAGGGATAAAGGTAAAATTAGAGGAAAGATATCCTGAATCCAACATTGTTTTTCATGATGTAGAAAAAAATAATGGGGTCATGCTCCGGGCAATTACGATTGTGAATCCCGGTAGCAATATTTCCCCGACAATCTACCTGAATGATTTCAAAAAGCAGTATGAAGAAACACATGACATTGACGAAATTTGCAACAAAATTGCAGAATTGAATGAAAAACACGAAGGTGTTGAGTTTGATGTAGATTCTGTTGTAAATTTTTCAAAAGTAAAAACACGAATCTGCGCAAAGCTTATCAGTAGAGAGAGAAACAGGAATTTGCTGAAAACTGTTCCATATCATGAATTTTTGGATTTAGCAGTGGTGTATTTTGTTTCCGTAAAAGAAATGGACTTTGCTTCCATACTGATTCATGAGAATCTGCTTGAGAGATGGGGTGTGACGGAAGAAGAACTCTACAGCTGTGCAATGGAAAATATGCCGAAACTTTTCCCAGAAAGTTTTCTGACTATGACCCAAGTACTGCGGGGCATGATTGCAGATGAGTTTGTAGACGATGAAAACCTAGCAGAAATTGATGATGTGATATACGTTGCAACAAACAAAAAGAAAGTTTTTGGCGCAGCGGTCATGTTATATCCGAATTTTCTGGAACATGTAAGAGAGACTATTGGCAGTAATTTCTACATTATCCCAAGCAGTATCCATGAAATTTTGATTATACCGGAAACAAAAGCAGGACTTGATAAGGAAGAATTGCTTGAAACAGTACAGACTGTTAATGATACACAGGTCAGTAATGAAGAAATTCTGGCAGATAATGTCTATTATTACAATAGCGAGAGTAAGAAAATTGAAACATTATTTTAAACAAAGATTTGCAAGCGGCAGGAGGAAACTTCTGCCGTTTTTTCAAGGAGACAAGCAATTATGGAAGAGAGACATTTAGAACGATATTATGGGTATGAGAATTTGGTGGCACTTGGAGGGTTCATTGGTGAGAAAGCACAGAGAGTTTTGTACAGTCTGACTTATCCCGGAGTTCGTGATGCCATTGAGAGGACCGGAGGAATCGACGCGAGTTTTTGGGCATTGTTGCCGGAACTGGAATTTATTGATGATGAATATGCATCCCCGGAATCGTATACAGAATCAGAAGATGGCACGGAAGAGGCGGTATTTGCCGATAAGGGCGAGGGCAGTTTTTATCAGTTCCGCATGATTGCAACAGCAGTCTGCATCCGGGATGGAATAAAGCAAAAAAGAAAGAGGTTTTATGCAGATTGGAAAATCAGTACCGGGTTACGAAAAATTCTGGATGGTTTAACACCGTTGGAAGAAGTGATACTTTGCGAATACCTCGGACTAGGAAAATCAAAATCCGGTTCTGTAGAGGATATAGTCGAGTATATGAATTTTCATTCTACACCAGAATATATCCGTCAGATTCTGTATAGAGTAGAGGCGCATTTTCAAAGAAATCCGAGCGAGGTCTTTGAGTTGACACAATATGCAAAAGAACAGGAAGAAGGTGAAGTATGATAGATAAGACATGCCTTGCGGAGGGACTGGTAATTTCAGACGCACCCAATGCAGAGGGAAATAAAAACACGATAGTTGCCGGAACAACAGGATGTGGAAAATCAGTAAGTGTGATTTATTCAAAACTACTTCATACATATGAAGCGTCTATTATTGTGCCGATAACGAAAATAGATGTGATGAAGAAATTTTCAGTGTTGATGAAAAAGAGAGGCTACAGAGTAGAAGTGATGGACTTTATTAAGCCCAAAAACTCTACAATATGTTATGAGCCGCTGGATTATCTACGCAGTGAAGAAGACATTAAAAACTTTGCAGCAAATCTTGTTGGAACTGTGGGTACACGAAACATAGAAGCATACTGGTATGAAGCGGCAGTGAACGTTATTTCTGTAGAAATCCTGCTCATTATGAAGAATGCGGAATACGCAGGAAAAAGAGCGAAGTTCACAGATGTTGTTCGTTTACATCAATCATTGCGGCTTTACGGTGGGGAGCTTGCCTACACCACCCTTGATGTATTTGTCAAGTTAGCACAGCAGATGTACCCGGAAACCAACATCCGGCAGTTATACTCCGTGTTGAGTGGAATCGCCCCGAAAACCGCCAGTTGCATCCTGTCTATTGTCAATAACGCATACAGCAGTACATTCACAGAAAGTGTCCTGAAAAATATCAGGCAAAGTAAAGCATTTAATATAGAAGAAATCGTACAGAAGAAGACAGTTCTTTTCGTGTTATCGTCTGCGATGAATAAGGCTGCACATAGATTTATAAATCTTTTCTATGCTCAAATTTTCAAATCGCTGTTCGAGTATGCAGAAAAACTGGAGACAGGAAGAATGCCATGCCCGGTGCACATCTTGTGTGATGACTTCTGCTGCGGATGTGTGATAAAGGATATGGACTCGTATATCAGTATCATGCGAAGCACTGGCATAGATGTGTTCCTGCTCATCCAGAGCGAAGCACAGCTGCGTGCATTGTATGGGGATTATGCGGCACAGACAATTCTTGATAACTGTGATACCTACATCTATATGGGTGGTAACGATATTACTACAGCGAGAAGCGTGGCAGAGAGAATCAATAAATCTGTCAGCACCGTCCTGTCACTCCCAATGGAAAACGTGATTGTTATGCGCAGAGGGCATAAGCCAGTGATGGCGCATAGATACAGAACATTTGAAGACGCTGTCTACATAGAGAATTTCACGGAAGGAAAGGAGGTGGCATGTAATGATATGGACACCAGCAATTTCTGAGGAAAGCATCTACGGAACAAGAGAGATAGCGTTACAGACAAGGCATTTTACGGATGGGAAAGTGTTTTTGACGGGAATTATTACGGAAGATACTGCAAATGACTTTGTTTCGCAGATGATGTATTTGAATAAAGAAAAGAAGCCTGTCATGGTCTACATCAACTCACAGGGCGGCAGTGTTACGGCAGGGTTATCCATATATGATGCTCTACAGGAATACGAGGGCGAAGTAAATCTATGCTGTTATGGGCTTGCAGCGTCCATGGCAGCAATCCTCTTAGCATCCGGGAAACCGGGGCACCGTTTCATAACTCCGCATGGGAGAACCATGATACATGAACCAGCTCTGGCTGGTAAACTCGGCGGCTCTGCCAGCACAATAGAAGAGACCGCTAAAAACATGTTGGAAACGAAAAACGTTCTGAATACGATTCTTGCGGAGCATACAGGAAAAACCGTAGAGGAAATAGAAGAATCTACAAGGTTTGACAACTTTATGGATGCTGAGAAATCCATCGAGTTTGGCTTGTGTGATGAAATACGTTCCGTTTTCATCGGGTGAGTTTATGCACTCGATTCTCATTTTCTGAGAATGATAAGGCTGGCAGATGTTCTTTCTGTCAGCCATATTTTCATATATTTCATTCTACATCAGCAATGCGCATGCAAATCTGATAAATTATCACTTAATTATCACTTTTAAATCAAATTCTACAGTCCAAAAAGTGCTGATAAATCAGGCTTTTTCTCTATTATTATCACTTTATCACTTTTATTTCATAAAAAAAGTATAGATGTAGAATATGAGGAATATAAGGGTATCTATATAAAATAAAAAAAGTTTTTGTAAAAAAAGTGATAAATTGATAAGCATGCCTGACACTGTAGATTGTGAGAAATAAAGTATCTATAGGTAGCAACACACAAATTGTGGTACAAATTGTGTTACAAAAATGAAAGCTAAAAAAACACATGATGTGACACAAATATCATGGCATGTTTGTGATATAGAATTTAGGTATGCAGACAATTATAATGAAATGGAACAAGTAAGCAGGAAGGGGGAATTACGGTATGGACAAGTTTATAATCACGCCAAAAGAAGACGACAAATCATTGACGGTAACAGTACGAGTGAGTAAAGCACTGTTGGATGAATATGACGATTTGGCTGTAAAAACAAACCGTTCCCGAAATGAATTGATATGTATGGCACTGCAATACGCTCTTGATAATACAGAACTACATGGAGCATAAAAAAGGAAATATATGATTTTCAAAAAGATTTAAAAAATTTCCACTTTTTTAAATCTTTTTTTGAGTTGCGATTGTCTCACTTCATAGAAAGGGGTGAGAACAGGATGAAAAAAGTCATTAGATGGTTTGTACTGCTAATTTATAAAGATATGCAGAATTTTGAAATGGATGAGAGCATTGACCAATCCATACATAAACAAATCATAAATTTATCCATCAAGGATAAGGAAAGGAATGCGAAAGATGACATACACACAAGCAGTTGAACTGGCACTTAGCGGTGGTTCCGCAGGCTTTGACTTTCTCTACAATGCCACTAAAAACAATAAATATTATCTGGCTTTGAAATACGTAAAAAATGAGGAAGCAGCGAAAGATGTGTTGCAGGATGCCTACATCCGGGCATGGAAAAATCTGGACAAGCTGAAAGAACCGGAAAAGTTCGATTCATGGCTGGCACAGATTGTCGTAAACACGGCGAAGAATGAACTGGAAAAAAGAAACCACACTCCCCTCGATCTGCGGGCAGACAGTGGAGAGGATGAAGAGGACAC
>ERZ1034952.246-NODE-246-length-50351-cov-6.479879_pt1 | contig 50351 bp, 43 predicted proteins | sample MGYA00520625_ERZ1034952 | MGnify/ENA primary metagenome ERZ1034952 (study PRJEB33766, sample SAMN09781773) | gut metagenome | biome: gut microbiome | host: Homo sapiens | place: Madagascar | study: EMG produced TPA metagenomics assembly of the PRJNA485056 data set...
TCCTCTGCCTGTGCCTTGCAAGCGTTCATCTGCCGCACCCATTCCATTTGATTATCGGCTTTCAGTTGCTCGGTCACGCCGTTTTGCTCTGCCAGTGACCGCACGATCAGCTCCATGCGGTTTCGTGCCGCTTCGTCAATCTTAGCGCAATACTGTCTTACGTACACCCAGCTATACACGGCGGCTTTGTGTTTTTTTGTTATGCTTCTGCGGGGGAATCGCCGATCTCTATCGGTGCGGGCAAACGGTATATTTCGGCGTATCTTTCGTATTTTTCCTTGAAATCGGCATCCTTGGTTTTGGTTAGGTTGAGCGTTTCGTGGAGATTCAGGTTGTGCTGGGCGGTATCTATTATACAACCGGCGACATTGGAGCAATGGTCGGAGGTGCGTTCGAGATCGGTAAGCATATCCGACCAAACAAAACCGACCTCGATGCTGCAATTGCCCTGCTGCATACGTAGTATATGGCGAGTGCGCATCTGCTCTTTAAGCTTGTCGATGACCTGTTCGAGCGGTTCTATCTCGGATGCGAGCGCGATATCGTTTTTTTCGAACGCACGCAGCGAAAGATCCAGAATATCGTTTATTGCCCTTGAAAAGGTTTCAAGCTCCCGGCGTGCGTTGTCCGAAAGCGTGAGCTTTTTGTCGCGCAGTTCCTCTGCTGAACGGAGAACGTTTACCGCATGGTCGGAAATGCGTTCGAAATCACCGATGGATTTCAGCAGCTCTGTGGCTTCTTCGGTTTCCGGTTCGCCCATCTTCTGTGCGCTCAAGCGAACAAGGTATGTGCCGAGTATGTCTTCATAACGGTCGCAGGTGTCCTCGTCGTTGCGCACACTCTGCGCAAGCTCGGATGTGTATTCGGTAAAGGAAAGCAGAGCATTGTGCATTGCACGGACGGATATTGTCGCCATTTCCGTTGCGACGGAGCGGCTCTGCTGCAAGGCAAGGGAAGGGGTGGCGAGAAGTCTTTCGTCCAGCTCGACCGTCTTTTGGGAATCCTTATCCCCGGGTACAAGACGCACTGCGAGCTTTTCAAGCTGACCGCCGAAGGGGATAAGCATCGCCGTGCAGAGAACGTTGAATATCGTGTGGACAACAGCTATGCCGTACATTGTCGCCGCTTCACCAAGAAGCGCGGGGGCAAATGCCGCTTTGATTATACATAACAGCACAAGCTGTATCGTGGCACCGATAACATTGAACAGCAGGTGCACGACTGCGGCGCATTTTGCGTTTTTATTTGCGCCGACAGACGATATCATTGCGGTGGCGCAGGTACCGATGTTCTGACCCATGATTATCGGTATCGCCGCGCCGTATGTAACGGCGCCCGTGGCGGCAAGCGCCTGCAATATACCGACGGAAGCCGAGCTGGACTGGATGATCGCCGTGAGTACAAAACCGGCAAGCAGCCCGAGGATCGGGTTTTCGAACATTATAAAGAGGTTGGTGAATTCGGGTATATCTTTAAGAACGGAAACGGAAGAGCTCATCGCGTCCATACCGAACATAAGCGTTACGAACCCGAGCAGGATAGTACCGACATCCTTTTTACGACTGTCCTTGCAGAACATAATAAATATTATGCCGATAAGTGCAAGCACGGGAGTGAACGATGTCGGTTTGAGCAGGCGGACAAAGACATTGTCGCTCGATATTCCGCCGAGGCTGAGCAGCCAGGAGGTGATAGTTGTGCCGACGTTTGCGCCCATGATAACGTTTATGCCCTGGCGCAGTGTCATTATCCCGGAGTTTACAAAGCCGACGACCATAACCGTTGTCGCCGATGAGCTTTGTATTACCGCCGTAAAGCCGAGCCCGGTAAGAAACCCGGTCATGACGCTGCCCGTCATCTTTTCGAGCAGTGTGCGCAGCTTGTTGCCGGCGCGGCGTTCGAGCGATTGCCCCATGACATTCATGCCGAAAAGGAAAAGGCAAAGCCCGCCGAGCAAAGAAAGCAGATTGAAAATATCCATGTTCCCCATACCCTCGTTTTCGATACATAATCGCAAAAAGCGACAGATAAATTATACCAAAGAGGGCGCCGGATTGCAAGATTTTTCAATGTAAAATCCATGTAAAGCGCGCCGCAGGGATCAAAAGCGACCGAGCAACAGCATAAACGCGGTAAGGATAAACAGAAAAGCGAAGTTGAATGCCGAGAACACTTTCAGGTAATAGCCCGATCTTTCGGGCGCGTGCTTTGAATATTCGCGGAAGGTGATAAGGCTTGCAAGGGACGAGATGATCGTGCCGACACCGCCTATGTTTACCCCGACAAGAAGCTGCGGATAATTGTCCGTGAACCGCGAAAGCAGTATCGCCGAGGGAACATTGCTGATAAACTGGCAGGATACCACGCTGCACAGCAGTGTGTTGCGCCCGAGAACTCCGGATATTGCCGTGCGTACCGCTTCAATGCGCGACATATTTCCCGCGAAGACAAAAAAGAAGACAAATGTCATCAGCAGCCCGTAATCGACATCCTTCAGGGCTTTTCTGTCGCAGACAAGCAATGCGGCGGGGATAACTATCAGCCCCAGCCAATAGGGAATTATACGAAAAACAATTATTATCGATAATGTGAAAAGCAGCAGATAAATGGCGGTTCTCGCCTTCGGCAAAGCTTCCTGACCGCCTTGCGGTGAAAGCCTTTCGGGCTTCACAAATACAAGGCAGCATATAGTTATCATTACGACCGAAAGCAGGAACGGCGGTGCCATTATTTGCATGAATTCGCTGTCCGGAATAGAGTACCTGGTGTATATATAAAGGTTCTGCGGGTTGCCGAACGGCGTGAGCATTCCGCCGAGGTTCGCCGCTATATTCTGCATGATAAAGGTGAACGCCATGTATTTCTGCTTTCCCGTCGCTTCAAGAATGCGGTATCCGAGTGGCAGAAAGGTCAAAAGCGCCATATCATTTGCAATGAGCATCGATCCGATAAAAGTTATGTAAACCAGCGCCGTTATACATGATCTCGCATTGCCGAAAAGCCGCACGATCTTTTCGGCCAGGATATAAAAAAAGCGGATATTCCTCAGTGCACATACAACCGCAAGAACGCAAAACAGGCAGGTCAGTGTCTTGCAGTCAAAGTACGCGGCGTATTCGCCGTCTATCGGGACAATAAAGCAGGTTATCGCAGCTGCAATAAAGGCAATGCACATTACGGCATTTTTCTTTATGAAGCCGCCTAATGCATTTACCGCGGCGGCTCTTGCGTTTCGTTCATTCATTTCGGGTTCCTCGGTGGCGGCGTGCGGGTGTTGTTTGTTTACAGCCGACCGCACCAATATACCACCACCGGCGCGTAATTTCAAGTGCTGCGGGCATATAGAGCGTGAATATTGTCGGCTTGTATTGACTTATTGCAAAGCGCTTGATATAATACACATATACATATATCGGCGAAACAAAAATGGTTTCTCGGAATTTAACTATCCCCCCCGCTGCGTATTTGCGGCGGAGGAGCTTTCGAACAAGCACGGTTATTCCGCAAAAACACACTGGGGATAAAATTATGGATTACATCAGGATAACAAAAGAAAATATCGACAAGGAGCACATTTGCTGCGCAATGTCCGGAAAACAGAGCATTGCAAAGAAGGAATGGATGAAGAAGCGCTTCGAAGAAGGGCTTGTTTTTTATCGTGCCGCGGAGCGCGGGAAGTGCTTTATCGAATACATTCCCGCCGAAAACGCATGGGTGCCTATAGAAGCGGACGGGTATATTTATATCAACTGCCTGTGGATCGCCGGCTCCATGAAGGGGCAGGGGTATTCAAACGAGCTTCTTGCCGAATGCCTGCGCGATGCTGCCGGGCAGGGGAGAAAGGGAGTGTGCATTCTTTCCGCAGAGGGCAGGAAACGCGAATTTCTTTCCGACAGAAAGTATATGGAGCACAAGGGCTTTTCCGTGGCGGACATCTCGGATTGCGGGATAAACCTTATGTATCTTCCTCTCGCTGCCGATGCGCTGCCGCCGAAGTTCAGGGAATGCGCAAAGCACCCGGCAGTGGAGGGCGAAGGCTTTGTGCTTTATTACACCGATCAGTGCCCGTTTACATACTATTGGGTACCGCGTGTGCAGGAAGCGGCGGCGGAACACGGCATTCCACTGCGGGTAATACATATCACGGATAAGGAGACCGCACAGAATGCTCCCGCACCGGTAACAACATATGCGCTCTTCCGTGATGGAAAATTCGTTACTCAGGCGATACAGTCGGATAAGAAATTCCTCGCGCTTGCAGGTGTTGAATAAAGAAAACCCACGGTACTATTGGGGATAATAGATTTCTCACTCTTATATAATGTATGCTTGCAAAACGTATACGCATGCTTGCGAAATGCAAGGCGCGGTAGTTGACCGCGCGCTGATTATGCGGTATAATACGGTCGTGATCTGTATAAAGGCACGCAGGCGGCATGTGCTGCTGCCGAGGCAAGGAGGAAGAAATGCATTTCGATCCTGTGAATGAGCAAATTATCGATCTGCTGCGCCAAAACGCCCGAATGAGCTATTCGGAGATCGGAAACCGTGTGGGGATTTCGCGTACGGCTGTCAAATCGCGGATCGATTCCTTGGAAAGCAGTGGGGTCATCAAGGGCTATAAGGCTGTGATCGATTATCCTGCGGCTCCCGGGGCAATGACGTTTATAACAACCATAGAAACCGAACCGAACGCTTTCGACAGCATTGCGGATGCGCTGAAAAGCGAGTCGTGTGTTGTTACTCTGTGCCAGATATCCGGTGATTCCGTGCTGCACGCGGTGTGTGTTGCGGCCGGTATCGAGGAAATGCGCGTATTTGCGAAACGGATCCGTGCGAGTTGTCCCGGCATGCGCAGATTTACCGCCTGTCATGTGTGGGAAGTGATGAAGGGAAGCCTCCCTTCGGAATAAGGAGTATGTTATGATTCAGGAATCTACCGCAAAGAAGCTGTATGAGATCGCCGAGGACTGCGGTCTGCCCGAAACGCTTTTCGCCGCCTTCGGGCGCAATATAAAGGTAAGGATCCCCTTTGCGCGGTCCGCGTGCGAAGCCGGGCTTGAATCAATCGAGTTCTCTGTCCGTTCGTGCAATGCACTCAAGCGCAGCGGGATGACATCCGTCGGCGATGTCATCGAGGCGATAGCAAACGACAAGCTGTCGGGTATCCGAAACCTGGGCGCAAAGAGCTACAGCGAGATAAAAACGAGGATACTTGTTTACGGATACGAGCATCTGACAAATCGGGAAAAAGCAGCTTTCTTTTCACAGCTGCTTGAAGACAATATGCTTAATACCGCGGCGCTGAACGGCAAAGAACCCGTATTTCCCGGCGAAGCGGAACGAGGATGAATGGTAAAAATGCCGGATAGCGGGAAAAAACGAATCATGTTTGTCTGCCACGGGAACATCTGCCGCAGTCCGATGGCGGAGTTTATCTTCAAAGATCTTGCAAAAAAGAAAGGCGTGGCGGATCGCTTTTTAGTTGCTTCTTCTGCCACAAGCACGGAAGAGATTCGGAACGGCATCGGCAATCCGGTCTACCCTCCGGCGAAGGCCGAGCTTGAAAAACATGGGCTCTCCTGCGGCGGCAAGCGCGCGGTGCAGCTGCAAAAGAGCGATTATGACAAATACGATCTGTTTATCGGCATGGACAGCGCCAACATCCGCAATATGCTCCGCATTTTCGGCGGCGATCCGGCGGGAAAGGTACATAAACTAATGGACTATACCACCCGCGGCGGCGATGTTGCCGATCCGTGGTATTCCGAGCGCTTTGATGTGGCATATCGGGATATATACGATGGGTGTACGGCATTACTGGCATTCCTTTTGTCCGGTGAGCAATAAAAGGGAATTGAAATAATGGTGAGAGAACTTATACACGATCCGATTTTCCTCGCGAGGGAATCGGAGATTGCGGCGAAAGAAGATTTACCCATCGCACAGGACCTGCTCGACACATTGATGGCACACAAGGAAGCCTGCGTTGGTATGGCGGCAAATATGATCGGTGTGAGAAAGCGCATCATCGCGTTTCTCGATGAGAGCGGAAGAGCTCCGGTATACACCGTGATGCTCAATCCCGAAATCATCAAAAGGGAGGGTGCGTATGATACCGAGGAGGGCTGTCTGTCGCTTCTCGGGGGTCCCCGCAAGTGCAAGCGGTATAAAACCATCAAGGTGCAGTACCAGAGCGTGGAAATGCAGACAAGGTTGAAAACCTATACCGGCTGGACGGCGCAGATCATTCAGCACGAGGTGGATCATTGCAGCGGGGTTTTGATATAGGCTTTATGGCTTGCATTGCGCTAAACCAATGGTTGAATTTATTTGCTTTTCTTGCATAAACGGTGTGGCTATGATATGATGTAAATAATTAACAGCCTGCATCGGCTGGAAGAAAAGGAGAATATATAATGGACAAGCGTTTGACCGGAAAATGGTACAAAGAAGAGCTTGGGGAGACTATCAATATTTTTGATGAAAATCCGCCGAGAATGAAAATGTCATTTTCCTCCTCCGGGTACTACAATTTCGAACCGAATTGTGTCTATGAGGCGGGTGACGACCTTTGCTTCGAGATCAATGACGAGCATTACCGTATGGTATATCATGTCCATTATGATGGCGGGGAGCTTTGCGGTTATTACACACAGTTCGGCGAGAAAACCGATGTGAAGTATTCCCGCGTTTCGGATGTTCCGGAGGACGGTGAGTTTTATTTCGCTCCGCAGGAAGTATTCGTTCCCGAAACAGACAAGACAAGGGGAGAGATACTCCGTGAGTATGCAGACTATCAGCCGTGCGGCGAAAAGATAGCCGAATCGTCGTACGAGCTTTACGCAAAAACACCGGATATTCTGCAAAAATACGATTTCGATTCCTATTTTGCGGGCATTCCGCAAGGCAGTGATGAGATCGCCTTTGCCATGCTTGCGTTTGTATGCGACCATTTCGGGCATGACGGAGGTGCCGGCGGAGGAGATGGAGCGACTATCGAATCCAAGGTACGCTTTTGCGAAGAGCGTGACGGGAAGATGAATTGCCGCGGTCTTGCGATTCTGCTTGCGGCGCTTCTGAGATCGAAGGGAATAAAGGCAAGGCATATCACCTGTTTGCCGTATGAAGAACCGTTTGACGATTGCCATGTGGTGGTCGATTGCGAGCTTCCGTCGGGGCAGAGGATCATGCTGGATCCGACGAGCCGTTTATACTATACGGATAAAGACGGAAAATATGTCTCGCTGCGTCGACTGAGAAGGATGCTTATTGCAGGGGAAGAACTGTTCCCGAATAAGGATGCCTCTTATAACGGCGGCGGGTTTGATGCCGAATACAACCGTGATTACATGACGAAAAACACTTTTCGCTTCTCACGCGGCTTTGGTTTTTCCGACGGAGCCGACGAGCGATCTATAGACCTTATACCGCAGCTTTATGTAAAGGATCAGATCGACGGCAGAGCCTATACAACAGACGAGGACGAATTCTGGAAGATGTAAAGCTTTCTGCCGAAGCGCAGAATAAACAAGTTCTGTTTTCATAATAAGTAACCTCCGAAATTAATTTTTGCGTTTTGAATTAAAGTTCGGATAGTCTATGAAAATGACAAATCCGAACCCTTCACCGATTGGTTTAGGGTTCGGATTTGTACTGTTTGGTGCGGGTAAAAGGACTTGAACCTTCACGAAGTTGCCCCCACTAGAACCTGAATCTAGCGCGTCTGCCAATTCCGCCATACCCGCGAACTATTCGCCGCCGCTGCGGCGTTACTAATTATACATGCACGCGGGCGGTTTGTCAAGAACAAATATCAAAAAACTTTCGGATGCAAAAATACGCGTTGACACGATGCGTGAAAAATGTCCGGATCGCTTGAAAAACGTATGGCGGCGGTGTATAATGCAAAAAAAACGAACGGAGTGATCCATGTTGAAGCCTGTTGAAATAAACGAATTCTGCAACCTGAAGTTTTTATCCAATCCGACATTCTCGCCGGACGGCAGCAGGGCGGCATTCACCGTCACCTCGGCAGATGAAAAGAAGAACAGATATAATTCCAATATTTATACATTTACCGACGGCAAGCCGCGCCGGCTTACGAACGGCAACGGCGAGGGAAGCTTTATCTTTCTGGACAACGACACGATACTTTTTCCCGCAAACCGTGAGGAAAAGAGTGACGAACCCTCTCTTGTAAGCCGGTATTACAAGATAAGCCTTTCCGGCGGCGAAGCCGAGCTTGCATTTGAATTTCCTGTTCCGGTCGGCAGTGTATTGCCCGTTTCGGAAAGCGATTTTATCGTAACGGCGACCGTTTTTCCGGGGTATGAGGAGCTTTATAAGGGCGATAAAAAGCTTGCGGCGAAATACCTTGCCGAATCCAAAAAGAATGCCGATTACGAGGAAATTACTCAAATGCCCTGGTGGTGGAACGGCGGAAGCTTTACAAAAGCATCCTACGATTCGCTTTATCGCTATAATGCGAAAACAAAGAAGCTGACTCGCATTTCGGATGTCGGATACGCGGTTTCGGATGTAAGTCTGAGCCCGGATAAGAAATATGTGTACTACTCCGTGATGAATGCCGACACGCCCAAGCCGGATTATTTCGGCGAAGCGGCGGTTAAGAGAACCGAGCTTTCCTCCGGCATTACCGAACTTCTTGCCGAAAGCCGCAAAGGATTCCGGATCGGCGCCTGTATCCCTTGCGAAAGCTTTGATATTATCCTCGCTTCCGATGAAAAATTCGGCATGAACACCGATCCGGATTTCTATAAGCTCGATCCGAAAACAAAGGAAATCACTCTTTACTGCAAATACGGGCTCGGTTTTCACAGCAGTGTGGGCTCGGATATACGCTACGGCGGCGGCAGGGGAATGAAGGTTGTCGAGGATACGCTTTATTTCATTTCGACGGTTTTCGACAGTGCCAATATTTACAAGCTCGAAGACGGCAGCATCACCCCCGTGACGGATAATGACGGCTCTGTGGATTCCTTCGACATCTGCGGCGGCAAACTTCTGGTGAACGCTCTTTGGGGAATGAAGGCACAGGAGTTGTATGACGAAAAGGGAAGGCGGCTTACCTCATTCAACAAAAAAACGCTTGCCGATAAATATACGGCGGTGCCCGAAAAGCTCAATTTCACAAGAAACGGCACCGAGCTTCACGGCTTCGTGCTCAAACCTTACGGCTTTGAAAAGGGCAAAAAATTCCCGGTCATACTCGATATCCACGGCGGACCGAAAACGGTATACGGCGAGGTATACTACCACGAAATGCAGTATTGGGCAGGGAAGGGATATTTTGTCATATACTGCAATCCGACCGGTTCCGACGGAAGAGGCGGGTTCATGGATATAACCGGTAAGTACGGCACCGTGGACTATGAGGATATAATGTCCTTCTGCGATGAATTCCTCGCCGCATATCCGGAAGCCGATGCTGATAATATGTTTGAAACCGGCGGTTCTTACGGCGGGTTTATGACAAACTGGATAATCGGACACACAGACCGGTTCCGGGCCTGCGCAAGCCAGAGATCCATTTCCAACTGGTTCTCCTTTTGCGGCGTCTCCGATATCGGATATCCGTTCGCTGTTGATCAGAACCGCGCCGACCCGTGGGATGACACCGAAAAAATGTGGTTCCACAGCCCGCTGAAATATGCCCGCAATGTAAAAACGCCGACACTCTTCATACATTCCTTCGAGGATTATCGCTGCCCGATCGACCAGGGTTACCAGATGTTCTCCGCGCTCGTGTTCAACGGTGTGGAGGCAAAGATGGTCTGCTTCCGCGGCGAAAACCACGAGCTTTCGCGTTCCGGCAAGCCGCAGCACCGTATAAAGCGGCTTAAAGAGATCACCGAATGGTTTGAAAATCACAGGAAGAAATAACCGATGCAAAAGCCCGCCGCGGATGTACTCTGCGGCGGGCCGATTTGTTTATGAGTGTGGTGGCTTATTGGTTTTTGAGCTTTTTCACGGTTTCTTCGATATCGTATTTTGTCTTTTCCTCGCGCGTCTGGTAAGACGAAACGAAAGTGCCCGGCTGCGCCGTCAGCATAGAGGTGACAAGCTCGTGCATATTGCCCCAACGGTATATTTCGCCAAGCTCCGGAGCGCGGTTTGCAAAGATTATATCAAGCATTCTTGCGGAATCGTCGTCGCGGGCGACCTGGTATTGAAGTGTTTGCTCATAATAAACCGGGTTGAGCTCCTGCCTTGAAACGGCGCCGAGGCATTCCAGAACGTTCTTTGCTTTTTCAAGATCCGCACCCAGCACCGAACTCGGTATGACAATGCAGCTCGCAACCCAGGCGCCGCAGTTGCTTGAATAATTCTCCTGCTCCTTATCATAAAGGGGCAGCGGAAGCACGCCGAAGTCGCTCTTCATATCGCGTATAAGGGGAAGGTTCAGAAGCGCGTTTACAAAGAAGAGACACCGATCCGCCTTGAATTCCGGCACGACGACATTTTCAACCGGTATGCTGCTCATGTTGAAATAGTCGTCGGCGTTCATGTAGCCTGTCGCGGGGTTTTGAAGGTTTTCCTGTGCCTTTGTAATGAGCGAAACGGCACGTTCGTTGTTAAGCGTGAGTATCGGATAGCCGTCGCTATCCTTCGTGCAGATGCGCTCGTTGCCGGCGCACAGCAGCCAGTGTATAATGCCGGATTGCCCGGCAATGCCGAAAACGTCGCCGAGATCCGGTTTGTTGTTTTGGTTCGTGTCGCGGTAGACTTCGCGTGCCATTTCAAACATGACATCCTGAGTCCATTCGTGATTGTCGACCATTTCGTAAAGGCTCTTGCGTCCGTACTTTTCGGCAAGATGCTGCGATTCCACCATTTGTTTGTTGAAAGCTACGAACTGTGTGGAATCCTTGCTTGTTATCCCTATGTCGCCTACGGCAAAATATGTTTTCCCGGCAATGGTGACGGTGTTGTTGAACGCTTTTGCCCACCACGGGTTATCAAGGTCGAGTATGTCGTTCAGCGGGTGAAGAAACCCGTCCAGGGCGAGCATTCCCGCTTCGATAAGGCAGGGCATGGCAAACAGATAATCCACCGTTCCGGTGGTAACATCTTTGTATATGCGCTGGTACATTTCGCCGCCGTAACGGTTGAAGGTGTATATCATTTCTTCTTCCACCTTCAGCCCGAGCCGCTCCTCGACAATGCTTATACACTTTGCCTGCGCGGATACCACCGCGGAAGCGGTTTCGGAAACATAAAGCGGATTGGAATTTGGGTTTATGCCGTAACAGGTTTCGGTCTGCTGCACCGCCGTGGTGATGACTTTTACGGTCTCGCCGCCGTAATTCACGCTTTCGTCAAGCGCATATCCGTAAAAGGTATTCGCATCGGCAGTTGTATCGGTAATATCGGCAGAGCGGGAAACGCCCTCCGTGTCGGTTCCGCAGGCTGCAAAGGAGAAAAGTACAAACAGCAAAAGCAAAGCGGAAATGATTCGTATCGAGCTTTTCATGTTTACCCCCGGTAGATGTGTTTTATTCAATGTGCATAATTCATTATACGGTTTTACCGCTGTTTTGTCAATAATGACATTTTCACCCTTACAAACGGCGATAAATGCAATTAACCAACTGCTATATTTCATTTGAGCGCGGGTAAGCAGCCGGCAAATGCTTTTATCGGGCGAATATATGCAACACGCATGCGATTAAATTGCAAAATATGTGTTGACAAAGCACCGCGGACGGTATATAATAAAAAGAGATAAAATCAGATCAAAACCGAAAGGATGATTGCTATGAGCGGAAAGCCGAATATAGAAGTGCTTGTCGGAAATCTTTGCGACAGCTCCTGTTTCAGCGACGAGCTGTATTCAAGGTACGGAGTAAAAAGGGGGCTTCGTAATCCGGACGGGACAGGTGTTCCCGCAGGTATCACTCGTGTGAGCAATGTCCACGGTTACCTTATAGACGAATATGAAAAGCTGCCCTGCCGCGGGGAGCTTTATTACCGCGGCATAAACGTGCGCGACATTATCGAAGCGACAAATGCCGAAAACCGCTTCGGTTACGAGGAAACCTCCTGGCTTTTGCTGTTCGGCAGCCTGCCGACACGCTCCGACCTGGAATACTATCAGACGGTCATAGATTCACTGCGCGAGCTGCCTCCTTCGTTTACCGAGGATATGATAATGCGTGCCCCCAGCCCGGATATCATGAACAAGCTTGCACGCAGCGTGCTTGCGCTGTACAGCTATGACGACAACCCGGACGATACATCCGTCGAAAACGTTATGCGCCAGTCGTTTATGCTTATTTCCCGGATGCCCGGGATCATGACGGCGGCATACCAGGTGAAAAAGCGTTATTATGATAACGGCGATTTCATATTGCACACGCCGATACCCGGCCAGTCGGCGGCGGAAAACATACTTTCGCTTCTCCGCGCCGACCGTAAATACACATGGGAGGAAGCAAGGCTGCTCGACCGCTGTCTTATCCTCCATGCCGAACACGGCGGGGGCAACAACTCCACCTTTGCCTGCCGTACAATTACATCCTCCGGTTCCGATACCTATTCCGCCATTGCGGCGGCGATCGGTGCGCTTAAAGGTCCGCGGCACGGCGGTGCCAATCTGCGTGTCGTGAAAATGCTCGACGAGCTCAAAGCCACGGTAAAGGACCACCGGGATGACGACGAGATCCGCGAATACCTGAAAAAGCTGCTGCGTAAGGAAGCGGGCGACAGAAGCGGGCTTATATACGGTGTGGGTCATGCCGTTTATACGCTCAGCGACCCGCGCGCCGAAATACTCCGTGCAGAAGCGGAAGCCCATGCGGACGAGTACGGTATGCGCGACGATTATGAGCTTCTGCACGCCGTGGAAAGGCTCGCGCCGGAGCTGCTTGCCCCGAAGATGGAGGGCGGCAACGCCATCTGCGCGAACGTCGACCTTTATTCCGGGCTCATTTACCGTATGCTCGGCATACCGTCGGAGCTTTTTACCCCGATATTCGCGCTTTCACGCATGGCGGGCTGGTGTGCACACCGGCTGGAAGAGCTTATAACCTGCCGCAGGATAATACGCCCGGCATACCGCCCGATAGAAAGACGGCATCCTTATATCACGCTTGATGAAAGGAAGGAAGAACAGTGAACGGAAAATACACGCTTGCCGAAAAGCTGATAAAATCGCATCTTGTCTCCGGCGAAATGTCGGTCGGAAACGAAATCGCATTGAGGATAGATCAGACGCTCACACAGGATGCAACGGGGACAATGGCATACCTCGAATTTGAAAGCATGGAGGTGCCGCGCGTTAAAACCGAACTTTCCGTTGCTTATGTCGATCATAACACTCTGCAAAACGGGTTTATGAACGCGGATGACCATAAATATATACGCACCTGCGCCGCAAAATACGGGCTCTATTTCTCCCGCCCGGGTAACGGCATATGCCACCAGGTTCACCTCGAACGGTTCGGCGCTCCGGGAAAGACACTTATAGGCTCCGACAGCCACACCCCCACGGGCGGCGCTCTCGGTATGCTTGCCTTCGGTGCCGGCGGTATGGATGTCGCCGTCGCCATGGCGGGCGGAGCATACAATATTATTATGCCCGAAATATTCGGTGTCGAATTAAAGGGCAGGCTTTCCGACGGCGTATCCGCAAAGGATGTTATTCTCGAAATACTCCGCAGGCTCTCTGTTAAGGGCGGAGTGAACCGGATAATCGAATATTTCGGCGATGGTCTTGAAAGTCTTTCGGTCCCCGAACGCGGCACTATCGCCAATATGGGCGCCGAACTCGGCGCTTCCACGTCGGTTTTCCCCGCGGACGGGAACACAAGGGAATTCCTTACCGCGCAGGGAAGGGAAGAATGCTATACACCGCTTGCGGCGGATGAGGGCGCGGAGTATGCACAGAGCATCACGATAGACCTTTCCGAAATAGTGCCGCTCGCCGCGTGCCCGCACAGCCCCGATAACGTCAAAACCGTTGCAGAGCTGGAAGGAATGAAAATATCCCAGGTGTGTATCGGCTCCTGTACCAATTCTTCATATGCGGATATGAAAAAGGTCGCCGCCGTTCTTAAAGGCAAAACGGTCGCGGAGGGTGTCAGCCTCACCGTTTCGCCCGGTTCGAAACAGGTACTGCAAATGCTTGCGCGGGACGGACTTCTGGAGGATATCATCGCAAGCGGCGCAAGAATACTCGAATGCGCCTGCGGCCCCTGCATCGGTATGGGGCAATCGCCCGAAAGCGCCGGCATTAGTCTGCGTACGTTCAACCGTAACTTTTTGGGCAGGAGCGGTACTGCCGATGCGGGTATATACCTTGTAAGCCCCGAAACGGCTGCCGTTTCGGCTGTTGCAGGCGTTCTTACCGACCCGCGCAGTGCCGGTATAAGCGTTTCCGCCGCGCTGCCGGATAGATTTTGCATCAATGACAACATGATAATACCGCCTCTTGATGTATCTGCCGCGGAAGCCGTGACGGTCGAAAGAGGCCCGAATATAAAGCCTTTTCCGAAGGGCAGCCCCGTGGAGGAAAAACTCGAAGCGGAATGTATTCTCAAGGTCGGCGACAATATTACCACCGACCATATCATGCCGGCTGGCGCTTCCATACTTCCGTATCGTTCCAACATTCCTTATCTTTCGCGTTTTTGCTTCACCGTTTGCGATCCCGGATTCCCCGAACGTGCAAAGGAAAAGGGCGGCGGGATCATTATAGGCGGCGATAATTACGGGCAGGGCAGCTCACGCGAGCACGCCGCGCTCGTGCCGCTTTATCTCGGTGTGAAGGCTGTTATCGTAAAAAGCTTCGCCCGGATCCATAAGGCAAATCTTATCAATGCGGGAATAATACCGCTCCGCTTCGAAAACGCCGCGGATTACGGCAGGATCCCGCTCGGTGAAAAGCTTGTTATCGGCGGCCTGCGCGAGGCTGTCCGCAGCGGCGGGGAGGTTATCGCGGAAACGCAGCACGGCAATGTCCGGCTTATATTGGAGCTTTCCGAACGCGACAGGGCGATACTGCTTGCGGGCGGCTTGCCCATGTACATGAAAGGAGCAGATAAATGAACAGGATAGTCATGAAAAATCCCATCGTCGAAATGGACGGCGATGAAATGACAAGGATACTCTGGAAAAAGATAAAAGAAACGCTCATACTCCCGTATGTCGAGCTTTCAACCGATTATTACGATCTCGGACTGCAAAACCGTGATGCCACACTTGATGCCGTAACCGAACAAAGTGCGCTTGCGGCAAAAAAATACGGTGTTGCAGTCAAATGTGCCACGATAACACCAAATGCCGCAAGAATGACCGAATACGGGCTTAAGGAAATGTGGAAAAGTCCGAACGCTACCATACGCGCGATACTTGACGGTACTGTTTTCCGTATGCCGATACTTGTGAAAGGGATCACGCCCTATGTTCCCGGATGGAAGAAGCCGATCTGTATCGCACGCCACGCATACGGGGATGTATACAAGGCGGTCGAAGCCGCTGCACCCAAAGGCGCAAAGGCGGAACTTGTTATCACGGACAAGAACGGCAGCGAAACAAGAAAGCTTATCCATGAGTTCGACGGCGACGGAATAGTCCAGGGTATGCACAATACCGATGAAAGCATAAAAGGCTTTGCCAGGAGCTGCTTTAATTATGCGCTTTCCGTGCGTATGGATATATGGTTCTCCGCAAAGGATACCATAAGCAAAACATACGATCATCGGTTCAAGGATATTTTCGCGGAAATATTCAGAAATGAGTATGAGGAAAAATTCAGGGAAGCGGGTATTACATATTTCTATACTCTCATCGACGATGCAGCCGCAAGGCTTATGCGTTCGCAGGGCGGCTTTATATGGGCGTGCAAGAATTACGACGGCGATGTGATGAGCGATCTGATATCCAGTGCATTCGGCTCGCTCGCGATGATGACAAGCGTTCTTGTCTCGCCGGACGGAGTATATGAGTACGAGGCGGCACACGGTACGGTTCAAAGACATTATTACGCGCACCTCCGCGGGGAAAGCACTTCCACCAACCCGGTGGCGACTATTTTTGCCTGGACGGGAGCTCTGCGCAAGCGCGGCGAGATAGACGAAACGCCTCGGCTTTGCGAATTTGCTTCGCGATTGGAAAAGGCCTGCATTTCCGCGATAGAGTCCGGCGTTATGACAAAAGATCTTTTTGCGGTATCCTCGCTCGAAAACAAACGCAGCGTGACAACGGACGAATTTCTTTCGGAGATCGCTTCCCGTATCTGACGGCAGATAAAACATAAAGTGGTTGACAAAACATCCGCGGGAGTGTATAATTACATGACTATAATTATGTTCAAGGAGCTGCGCGATGACGGTCAAGGATATATTTTTTATTTGTAATCTCGTGCTTACCGCGGCATTTGCACTTTGCTACGTCTACCAATTCTTTTACATATTCCATGTTTTTCTCGGCAAAGATCATTCGCGCCCGATAAAGAGCGATAAGATCAACAAGTTCGGCGTTGTGATATGTGCCAGGAACGAGGAAGCCGTTATCGGCAACCTGCTCGAAAGCATCAAAAGGCAGGATTATCCCGCCGAATCGCTCGAGATTTTCCTTGTTGCCGACAATTGCACGGACAAAACGGCGGATGTCGGGCGTTCATTCGGAGCCCGCGTTATCGAGCGCAACGATACAAATCTTATCGGCAAAGGATATGCGCTTGATTATCTGTTCAAGATCCTTCTCGCCGAAAAGAACGATTGCGATGCTTACGTTGTATTCGATGCCGACAACCTTGTCGATAAAAACTTCTTCAAGGAAATGAACATCAATTTCAACCGCGGCTACAAGGCGCTCACCAGCTATCGCAATTCCAAGAATTACGGTACAAACTGGATAACCGCCGGTTATTCTCTTTGGTTCCTGCGCGAAGCGAAATATCTTAACAATGCAAGAATGCGGCTCGGTACATCCTGCGCCATTTCCGGGACGGGGTTTTGCGTCAGCCGCGAATTGATCGAAAAGAACGGGGGCTGGTGCTACCATACGCTCACGGAAGATGTCGAATTTTCGGTCGCAATGGCTGTGGACGGCGAAACCATCGGTTACAGCGGCGGTTCCGTTGTTTACGACGAACAGCCCGAAACCTTCAAACAGAGCTGGAACCAGCGTCTGCGCTGGTCGAAGGGCTTTTACCAGGTTTTCGGCAAATACAAAAAAGGTCTTTTCAAGGGCGTTCTGCACGGAAAATTTTCCTGCTATGATATGCTCATGACGATTTTCCCCGCCATAATGTTCACCGTTCTTTCGGTGCTTTGCTGTCTCGGCGAATTTATATACGGCATAACCGTTCTGGTTCAGCACCCGAACTTCATCGTGTTTTTCATATTCTGTATTCTGCCGCTGCTGTATTTTGCTTCCATTGTCTATATGCTGATATTTGTCGTGGGCTTTGTCACATTAGTGACGGAATGGGATGTCATAGATGCGCCTCCTTCCAAAATTGTCAGGTCGCTTTTCACCTTCCCGTTGTTTATGCTCACATATGCGCCTATCGCCATTGCCGCGCTGTTCAAAAAGGTGGAATGGACGCCGATATCCCACAATGTTTCCAAATCCATCGATGATATCGGTTCCGAGCAATAGCCGGTTTTCCGCATTTTAATGCCGCAGAAAGGGGAATGCGTTTTTATGAAGCTTGTCGTTGCCGTCGATCCCGAATGGGGGATAGGCAATAAGGGCGATCTGCTTGCAAGGGTAAGGGCTGATCTCAGGTATTTTCAGAGCCTGACAAAAAACCATGTGGTGGTGCTCGGCTCCAACACGCTTGCAACATTTCCGCACGGGCGTGTTCTTAAAGACCGTGTCAACATCGTTCTGAACCCCTCACCGGATTATGCGCCCGAGGGCGCTGTCGTGGCACATTCGATTTCGGAGCTGTTCGCCCTGCTTGCCGACTACGATACGAACGATGTCTTTGTCATCGGTGGGGCAAGTGTATACCGCCAGCTTCTGCCTTACTGCGATACTGCATATGTCACCCGCTTCGGGAAGGTATTCGAAAAGGACGTTTATTTCGAAAATCTCGATGCTTCACCGGAATGGAGGCTTGCCTCGGAGGGCGAAGTCATGATTTCTGATCCGGAAACCGATACTGTCGGCGGAATGCCGTTTCGCTTCTGCCGTTACGAACGAACCTGCAAATGACAGGACTTGTTATTTCGGACACTCACGGTGTTACGGAGCCCGTATCGGAACTTATACGCAGAATATCACCGCAATATGTAGTCTTTCTCGGCGATTGTGTCCGCGATATCGAAGGTATCATGAGCGAATTTCAGGAAATAACGCTTTATGCGGTAAAAGGGAACAATGATATTTTTTCGCATTACCCCGAAGCGCTGTTTTTCCGCGTGGGCGGAAGAGCGGTTTTTGCCGTGCATGGTCACAGATACCGCGATATAACGTCTCTCTGCCTCGCGGCTGCCGAAAACGGTGCCGACACCATACTTTTCGGGCACACCCACCGTGTTTTTCTGAAAACGGAGGAGGACGGTACCGTGATAATGAACCCCGGCAGCGTTCGCGACACGGCCACCTACGGTATTATCGACGACAACGGTGCTTCGGTACACGACTTCAGCGGGCGGCAGCAGTCGGAATCGTGACGTTGCCGGGCGCATTTACCGTGCCTGCTTTGAGGAGAAAACGATATGAACATCATGCATTTTCTTACACCCAAAAGCTCGGTCGCTTATCTGACCGACAATTCGACCGTTCGCAACGGATACGAAAAAATGTCGTTTCATGCCTATCGTGCGATACCCGTGATTTCACCTTCGGGCGAATATGTCGGGACGGTCACGGAGGGCGATATTCTCCGCGATTTTCTTGCGCGCGGCGGTTTGGAACCCGAAAGGGTCTGTATACGCGATATTATCCGTCCGAATTGGAATCCGCCCGTAAATGTCAATGCTACCGTGGAACAGCTTTTCTCCCGCGTGACGGAACAGAACTTCGTCCCCGTGACAGACGATCGCGGTATATTTATCGGTATCGTTACCCGCAAGGCTGTAATACGATTTCTGACAGATTCCTATTTCGAAAAGGAAAAGACCGAATAACAGCGGCTCCCGCATTATTTTGCGGGGGCTTTTTGCTGTTTGGGTTGACATTTGCGGGCGGGGAATGTACAATTACTCGAAAGGTAGGTGCCGGGAATGACGGAGCTTGAGATACTGCGAAGCGAAATAGATGAAATCGATTCCGAAATTGCGGAATTATTTGCAAAGAGAATGCACTTGTCGCTTTCGATAGCCGAATATAAACGCAAGAATTCGCTGCCGATATACGATAAAGCCCGCGAGCAGCAGGTCACGGAGTGCGGCGGTTCATTGATTCCGGCGGAAATATCCGGCTATTACAAACGTCTTTTGGAGTGTATAATGTCTTTATCCCGCGAATACCAGACAAGCATCGCCGCGGAAGGAGGCACCAAATGAAAAACATCTTCGGAAATTCTCTTTCCGTAACGATTTTTGGCGAAAGCCGCGGGGATGCCGTCGGCATAGTTATCGACGGAATGCCCGCAGGGTATCCGCTTGACGAACCGGCGATAAAAAGGGCGATGTATTTAAGAAGTCCTGCCGGCGACGGATATACCGCACGCTGCGAAAGCGATGATTTTTCGGTTATCAGCGGTGTATACTGCGGATATACCTGCGGTACTCCGATATGTATCACTATACCGAACGAAAAGGCGGATAAAGCCCCGGCGGCACACACAGCCGTTTTGCGCCCGTCGCACGCCGATTATTCGCAGATATGTAAATACGGCGAACACGCGGACATCCGCGGGGGCGGGCATTCCTCCGGCAGAGTGACCGCGGCGCTTGTCGCCGCCGGCGCGGTTATAAAGCCTTTTATCGAAAAGCACGGCGTTTTTGCGGGGACCCACGTCCTTTCTGTCGGGAACGTGTGTGACCGCCGTTTTTCCGACCCGGTTTCCGAAATACCTCTTGTTGCCGGCACTGCTTTTCCGCTGCTGAATGCTTCCGTAAAGGAAGAAATGCTGCAAGCGATCCGTTCCGCCCGCGCACAGGGCGACAGTCTCGGCGGAATGCTCGAAACCGCGATCTGCGGGCTTGACGCCGGTATCGGAGACCCGTGGTTTGATACTGTCGAGGGCAGAATTGCCCATATCGCATTTTCGGTCCCGGGCGTGAAGGGTATAGACTTCGGTGGGGGATTTTCCCTTGCCGGGATGCGCGGAAGCGAGGCAAACGATCGTTTTTGCGTTTCGCAGGGCGCCGTTGCGACAGAGACAAACCGTTCCGGCGGTATTAACGGCGGAATAACCAACGGTATGCCGATAGTCTTTCGTACTGCGTTTCGTCCTGCACCGACCATAATGAAATCGCAGAATACCATCGGATTTCCAGGTATGGAACCGGAGATTTTTGCCGGGAGTGAAAAAAACGATACCTGCTTTGTGCCGCGCGCGGCGGAGGTCATGAATGCGGCGGCGATCATTGCGCTTGCGGATATGCTTGCCGCCGAAGGCAAAAAATGATAGAATACGGTCTGCTTTGCAGCGGTGTAAAACACAGCTTTTCGCCGCTTATCCATAAAAAGCTTTTCGATGTTGATTACGACATTTTTGACGTGCAGCCCGAAAAACTCGGCGAATTTCTTTCGCGGCGCGATTTTTGCGCGATAAACGTCACGGTGCCGTATAAGACCGCCGTCATGAAGTATCTTGACAGTGCTTCCGCGGAAGCTTTGGCGATAGGCGCGGTCAATACTGTGGTTAACTCCGGCGGAAGACTTTGCGGTTATAATACCGATGTTTTCGGCTTCGAACGGCTTATCGCCGCAAGCGGAGCCGGCATAGCGGGCAAAACCGTTCTTATCGGCGGTACGGGCGGAACGGCGAAGACCGCTGCGTATGTCCTGAAACATCTCGGCGCAAGCAAAACGGTCATGCTTTCACGCAGTATCGACAGGGGCGATACAACATACGAAAACGCATACGCCGAATACGGAGATGCGGGGGTATTTGTAAATACAACTCCATGCGGTATGTATCCGGGTATTGATTCGGTTCCCGTTGATATAACGCGCTTTCCCGACCTTTTTGCGGTGATTGATGTGGTTTATAATCCGCTTACCACACGCCTTGTCTATGAAGCGCGTGAAAACGGGGTCCCCGTTTGCGTGAACGGGCTTTATATGCTCGTGGCTCAGGCGGCGGAAGCGGGAAGATATATGTACGGGGCGGAGGCGGGCGTTTCGGCTATCGAAGATCTGTACCAAACGCTTTTGCATGAGCTTTCAAATATCGTACTCATCGGTATGCCGGGCTGCGGGAAAACCACTGTCGGCAGCGTTGTTGCCGCGCGGCTTAAAAGAAGCTTTTATGATATAGACACAACGGTGGAAATGTCGCGGGGCGAGTCAATATCCGAAATGATGTCGCATTATGGTGCAGAAGCCTTCCGCGATGCTGAAACCGATGCCGTGAAAAGTCTTTCCGGCTTGAACGGTGCCGTTATCGCCTGCGGAGGCGGTACGCCAATAAGACGGGAAAATATGCGCCTGCTCAGGGCGAACGGGCGTGTAATATATATCGAAAGGCCGGTAAGCAAGCTTCCGCTCGGTGATCCGCGCCCGCTTTCTTCCAGCCGCGAGGCTGTAGAAGCGCTGTTTCTTGCCCGCGAGCCGATATATAAAAACAGCTGCGACAAACATATTTTTTCGGCGGAAACCGCGGATAAGACTGCCGACCGTGTTATTTCCGCATTCGGAGAGCATATATGAAGATTCTTATTATCAACGGCCCGAACATGAACCTTTTGGGCCTGCGCGAGCCGGATATATACGGCAGGGAAAGCTATGATTTTCTTTGCGAAAAAGTAAGAGCGCATTGTGAAGGGCTCGGTGCCGAATGTACGTTCTTTCAATCTAACCACGAGGGCGCTATCATTGATACGATACAGGCTGCACTTGGGGTTTACGACGGCATTATAATCAACGCCGCCGCGTATTCGCATACGAGCATCGCCATTGCCGATGCGCTGCGCGCGATTCCCGTTCCCGCCGTTTCGGTACATATGAGCGATCCGCAATCACGCGAGGCCTACCGGCATATAGATTACGTTTCGGATGCCTGCTCTGCCGTGATCTCCGGCCACGGAACGGACGGATATTGCGAGGCGGCTGATATGCTCGCGGGCAGGTCTTTGCGGATATGAAGGCGATATTCGGCAAAAGCCCGGTTATTTCCGGCGCGGCAATACCGCCGCGTTCCAAAAGTCTCACCCATCGTGCGCTTATCTGCGGTGCGCTTACAAACGGAGCGCGAATAAAAAACATTCTGCGCTGTGATGATACGCTTGCCACGCTTGAATGTCTCGAACTGCTCGGGGCAAGGTATAGGTTCGAGGGTAACGACATATACATAGGCGGCTTCGACCCGTTTGCTTCGCGCGGGGAAACGGTACTTGACTGCCGCGAAAGCGGCTCCACGCTTCGCTTTCTTCTGCCGCTTGCGCTGCTTTCGGGAGATAAAACCGTTTTCACCGGGGAACCGCGGCTTATCGGTCGTGTCGGTTATACCTTTGCTCCGCTTTGCCGCGAGTATGCAGCAGAATCTCGCTCCGTGACGGTTTCGGGAGGTATCGTGTCCGATGAATATAAACTCCCTGCGGATGTATCCAGCCAATATGTAAGCGGGTTGATGTTTGCGCTTGCCGCGGCGGGAAAACGGCGGGTTATACATTTTTCGACGGCGGTCGAAAGCCTGCCGTATATAAAAATGACATCGGCGGTGCTTTCCGGCTTCGGTGTCGAAAGCGAGGTTTCGGAAAGCGGCATCACCGTACGCGGCGGCAGGCTTTTTTCCGCCGGGGAATTTGATATCGAACCGGATTACAGTGCGGCGGCGGCACTTGCGGCTTTTAATTATATCGGCGGAAATGTGGATATACCGGGGCTCGGCGGGGCGAGCCTGCAAGGTGATTCGGTATTTCCGCAGGTATTTTGCGATGTATTTGCCGGCAAGACCGTCGATCTTTCGGATACCCCCGATCTTGCACCGATATGCTTTGCGCTTGCCGCTTTTTGCGGCAAAGGGAGCTTTTGCGGGACAAGAAGGCTGAGGTATAAGGAAAGCGACAGGATTTCCTCCATGTCCGCTGAGCTTGCGAAATTCGGTATAACCGCGGATGCGGGGGATAATACCGTCCTTCTGCGGGGCAGGCTTAAAGAGCCTTCCGCGCCGCTTTGCTCGCACGGCGATCACCGCGTGGTTTTTGCTCTTTCGCTGCTGTGCAGCCATACAGGAGGTGTGATCCTGAATGCGGAGGCGGTCGGAAAGAGCTTTCCGGGTTATTTTGATATTCTTAAAGGCATTGGGGTCGATGTTGCCCTTGCCGATGAATAAAAAAGGAGAACTATTATGAAATGCAGCTTTGCCAAAATGTCCACAAAGGGCGTATTCAAGCCGGTGTGGCCCTACGGAACCGATCTTTACGGACGTTTCCTTTACCTGGAGGACGGCGATAATAAGGCGCTTATAGCCGCCTTCGACTTTTTGGGCACATACAAGCCCCAAGCGCTCCGTTGGAAGCGGGAGCTTTCGGAAGCGACGGGCATACCCGAAAAGGCGATCTGGTATCACGAGCTTCAGGTCCACGCTGCGCCGGAATCGGATGCGCTTGCCGGCGAATATATGGATAATCTAATCGCGCGCAGCATAGAGACGGTGCGCGAAATGATGCCCCGCGCCGAGGAATTCGATTGCTATGCTTCCGAGATCGACATGGGCACCGATTATACCTTCAACCGCGAGCAGTATGTAGAGGGTTTGGGCGGCGTTACGGTTTGGACGGGTATGTCCTTCGACGAGCAGGGAAGACCTTATTCGCAGAACCCGAAAATCATGCTCCTGCGCGGGTATGATCCCAAGCTTCCTGTTTTCGATAAACCGATATATTTCGATAATCCCAACGATCAGATGGCGTATTTCTTCCGCTTTGTCAATCGCAATGGGGAAACGATCGGCACTATCTCGCGCTTCGCCGCGCACCCGGATGTAGCCGTGCTTTTCGAGCTGCGCTTCAATCCGAACCGTGCGAATGAATACCATTATTGCTTCGATTGGCCCGGATTCATGACAGAAGAAAACGAATCGGTTTACGGCGGAGTTTCAATGTACCTTAACGGCCCATGTGCCGACCTTTCTACAAAAAAGAGCTACGACGGCATGGACGATTATGCCGCCTCCGAGGGCGATTGCCGCCGCCTGGGCAAGCTTATAGGCGACAGAATACGCAAGGGTTATGAGGAAAATCACAAAAAGCTTGATCTTTCCGGTTCCTTCAAAGCGGATACGTTTTCGTTCAAGCTGCCCATGAAGGACGATATGCCCAGGTGCTACAAGGATCTCGAAACATGGAACGAACGTGTCGAGCGCGCACAGAAGGAGCTCGATGATGCAATAGCCGCAAACCTCCCCGCACCCGCCGTGAAGCATTATATTGACGAACGTTGGAGAGCATCTCAGATATATCACCTTGTTCACGAAAAGAGCGTTTTTACCGAGGAGGAGCTTGCTTCCCGTATGATGGGTGTGGAAGTAACCGCACTTTCCTTCGGCGGTTATCTGTTTGTCGGTGTTCCGGGCGAAAGCCTTGTCGATATGACATACTGGCTCCGTTCGCGCTTTACCGGCACAAAGACTATCCCCGTGGATCAGGTCAACGGCTACTTCAATTATATGGCAACTCCGCGTTCGCTCACGCTCGGCGGCTATACATATTGGTCGAGCTGGGTGACACGCGAATCCATACCCACTCTCAAAAAGGAGCTTGCTCCGAAGCTGGATGAATTTCTGGGGAAGTGACCTGCCGCAGCGAACTGGAATTAAAAATCGAAACGGGCATGACGATATCATGCCCGTTTTGGTTTTTCGGCTATCATCGGATAGACCGACTGGTGAAGTGCTTTACCGTGTCTGTTGGAAGGTGCATCGCCGTAAAAATAGTTTTCGTGTACAAAGCCGAGACGGTCGATTTCCATCTTGACGCCTGTTTCTTCCAGGACTTCGCGAACGACGGCTTCTTGTGCAGTTTCGCCGAATTTTATCCTACCGCCGACGGAGTATAGATAATTCCTTTTCGTTTAGCGGCAATTCGGTGATTTTGACGTTCGGACATACAAAAACAGGCAGCACCCGACCGAAGTTGAGTGCCGTCTGTTCTGCTGCCCGCCACCCGTTTGGAAGCTGCCGGCTTTGGGCTTTTCAAATCGCCGATTTAACGGCAAACTTCAAAAAGGCGGGTTTGTTTTGATATTTGCTTATTTCATTGCCTCTTCGACAGCAACGGCACAGGCGACAGTCATACCGACCATCGGGTTGTTGCCGGCGCCGATAAGGCCCATCATTTCGACGTGTGCGGGAACGGAGGAGGAACCTGCGAACTGCGCGTCGGAATGCATTCTGCCCATGGTGTCCGTCAGACCGTAGGAAGAAGGACCTGCAGCCATGTTGTCCGGGTGGAGCGTTCTTCCCGTACCGCCGCCGGATGCAACGGAGAAGTACTTGATGCCGTTTTCGACACACCACTTCTTGTAGGTGCCTGCAACGGGGTGCTGGAAGCGTGTCGGGTTGGTGGAGTTGCCGGTGATGGAAACGCCCACGTTTTCGAGCTTCATGATGGCAACGCCTTCCGGAACGTTATCCGCGCCGTAGCAGCGAACATCCGCACGGGGACCGTTGGAGAATGCCTTTTCGGAAACTATCTTGACGGTTTCGGAATAAGGATCGAATTCGGTTTTGACATAGGTGAAACCGTTGATTCTGGAAATGATATAAGCTGCGTCCTTGCCGAGACCGTTGAGTATAACGCGAAGCGGCTTTACGCGAACCTTGTTTGCGTTCAGCGCGATCTTGATGGCACCTTCTGCGGCGGCAAAGGATTCGTGGCCGGCGAGGAAGCAGAAGCAGCTCGTTTCTTCGGAAAGGAGCCTCTTGCCGAGGTTGCCGTGGCCGAGACCGACCTTGCGGTTTTCGGCAACGGAGCCGGGAATGCAGAAGGACTGAAGTCCGATACCGATCGCGGCAGCCGCATCGGCGGCCTTTACGCAGCCGGATTTGATGGCTATCGCGCAGCCGACGGTGTAAGCCCATACGGCGTTTTCAAAGCAGATAGGCTGTGTGGAGCGGACGATGTTTTCGACATCTATACCCTTTGCGAGAGTGATATCGCGGCATTCGTCGATCGAGGAGATACCGTATTCTTTAAGGACGCCGAGTATCTTTGCCTCGCGTCTTTCGTAACCTTCAAAATTAGCCATTTCAATACCTCCTTATTCTTTTCTCGGGTCGATATACTTGACGGCATCGGCGAAACGGCCGTAAGTACCCTTGGATTTTTCGTAAGCTTCGTTGGGCTCCATGCCCTTTTTGATAAAGTCGGTCATCTTTCCGAGCGAAACGAATTCGTAGCCGATAACTTCGTTGTTTTCGTCAAGACCCATTCTGGTGCAGTAACCCTCTGTCATTTCGAGGTACCTGACACCCTTTGCTCTTGTGCCGTACATGGTGCCTACCATGGAGCGCTGACCTTTACCGAGATCCTCCATGCCGGCGCCGATGACAAGACCGCCCTCGGAAAACGCGGACTGCGTTCTGCCGTATACGATCTGAAGGAAGAGCTCGCGCATTGCGGTGTTTATGGCATCGCAGACAAGGTCGGTGTTGAGCGCTTCAAGGATCGTTTTGCCGGGGAGTATCTCGGATGCCATTGCGGCAGAGTGAGTCATACCGGAGCAGCCGATGGTTTCCACAAGAGCTTCCTCGATAACGCCGTCCTTGACATTAAGCGAGAGCTTGCACGCACCCTGCTGGGGAGCGCACCACCCCACGCCGTGGGTGTAGCCGGAAATGTCGGCTATCTGCTTTGCCTGAACCCACTTGCCCTCTTCGGGAATGGGAGCGGGACCGTGATCGCATCCCTTGGCTATGCAGCACATGGAATCGACTTCTTTTGAATAATTAAGCATAGTTTATTCCTTTCGTTATTTGATTATTTCAGCATAAACCTCGCCGGAGCAGCCTGCGGCGTTGGATTCGTCGGTATCAATGTGCATTGCGGGAGCGAAATTATCGCTCACGCGGATAACGACTTCATCAAAAATAAGCGCGCGTTCGCCCGTGCAGAGCTTTGTTTTGACAATCTGCTTGTCCTTCACGCCGAGCTCCGCCGCAGATGCGGTGTCGAGGTGAATATGGCGCTTTGCGGCAATAACGCCGCGTTCGATCTCCACTTCGCCCGCAGGGCCGACAAGCTTGCAGCCGGGGGTTCCGTCAATATCGCCGGATTCCCGCACGGGAGCGGCAATTCCGAGCGTTCTCGCATCGGTGAGCGAGACTTCGACCTGTGTCGCTTTTCTTACGGGGCCGAGAATAAGAACGTTAGATATCGAATTTTTCGGTCCTACAATGGTAATGCGTTCGTTGCTGGCAAACTGGCCGGGCTGCGAAAGCATTTTTTTCACGGTGAGGGTGTTGCCCTTGCCGAGAAGCTTTTCCATATCCTCTGCCGTGACATGGACATGGCGAGCCGAGGTTTCGACTAAGATCTCGTTTTTCATACATTCTACCACCTTGTCTTTTGTATTCAAGCCATTATATAACAAATTCAGCCCGTTGTAAATGGTTTTTCAGAGAAATTTTGTGTTGAAATAGTATTGCCGATATGCTATAATACAAGATATTGATGTTTTGGAGTGATACGATGGAATTCAGCTTTGCAGAAAGAGTGTGCGGAATGAAGCCTTCCGCCATCAGAGAAATATTCAAATCGCTTACGGATCCGACCGTTATTTCGTTTGCGGCGGGTAATCCTTCGCCGCTTTCCTTCCCGGCGGACGAAATACGCGCGATCGCGGATGATATACTCACGCAAAAGCCGGCACTTGCGCTTCAATACGGTATAACCGAGGGCTATGCTCCGCTGAGAGAGCAGCTCCGAGCGAGGGCGGCAAAGCGGTTTTCCGTGGGCGGTGAAGGCGATGATATAATCGTCACATCCGGCGGACAGCAGGGAATAGACCTCTGTGCGAGGGTGCTTCTTAACGAGGGCGACACCGTCATTTGCGAAAACCCGAGCTTTATCGGTGCGCTCAATTCCTTCCGTTCCTATAATGCAAACCTTGTCGGTGTCGATCTCGAACCGGACGGAATGAACATTGAAGCGCTTGAAAATGCCCTTAAAACCAATAAAAACGTCAAGCTGATATATGTTATACCAACGTTCCAGAACCCGTCGGGGATAACCACCTCGCTCGAAAAGCGCAAGGCGATACTCGGGCTCGCGGCGAAATACAATGCCGTTATACTCGAGGACGACCCATACGGAGAGCTGCGCTTCTCCGGTAACGATGTGCCCACGATAAAGAGCCTTGATACCGAGGGCAGAGTGCTTTACTGCTCCTCCTTTTCAAAGATACTTTCCGCCGGTATGCGTATCGGATTCGTGTGCGGCAATGAAGAGCTTATCCGGAAAATGGTCGTCGTGAAGCAGGTGAACGATGTTCACACCAATCAGCTTTTTCAAATGATAGTTTCGGAATACATGAATCGTTTTGATATCGATGCGCACATTGCGGGGATACGCAAGCTTTACCGCGGAAAATGCTTGCTCATGCTTTCCGAGCTCGAACGTAATTTCGGCGGGAAGGCGGATTTCACAAGGCCGAACGGCGGGCTTTTCATATGGCTCACCGTTCCCGGCGCGGACGGGAACGAAATCGCACGCAGGGCAATAGCAAACAAGGTCGCCGTCGTTTCCGGGACAACCTTCAATCCCGTTCAGGGCGGTGCTTCACCTTCGGTGCGGCTTAATTACTCCATGCCCTCGGACGAGCAGATCACAGAAGGCATCAGGCGGCTCGCCGAGGTTATCTGATACTGATTTCCGCGGAAATAACGGTTCAAAAGAAAGGATGGTCAAAATGGCAAAGAAAACTCCCGAATATAACGATCAGACGATATCCTCGCTGAAAGGTGCGGATCGTGTCCGTAAGAAGCCGGCTGTGATTTTCGGTTCCGACGGGATCGAGGGGTGCGAGCATTCTTTCTTCGAAATACTCAGCAATTCCATTGATGAGGCGCGTTCGGGCTACGGTGCGAAGATAAACGTGACGGTCTATAACGATCACACAATGGAGGTGGAGGATTTCGGCAGAGGCGTTCCGCTCGATTGGAACGAAAAAGAGCAGAAGTACAATTGGGAGCTTGTCTACTGCGAGCTTTATGCCGGCGGGAAGTACAATAACGGCTCCGACGGCGCATACGAATACTCTCTCGGCACAAACGGTCTTGGTGCCTGCGCAACACAGTATGCTTCCGAATTCATGGAAGTCACGTCCTATCAGCGCGGTACGAAATACAGCATATCCTTCCGTTCGGGCGAACCTGTCGGCAAGCTGGTAAAGGAGCCCTGGACAAAGAACCGCACCGGCACCGTCGTTCGCTGGAAGAGCGATAAAAAGGTTTTCACCGATATTGCCATCCCGCGTGAGTATTTTTCGGGCGTGATGAAAAAGCAGGCGGTCGCAAATGCGGGGCTGAAGCTTGTGCTTAAATGGCAGAAAGCCGACGGCAGCTTCGAAACCGAGGAATTCCGTTACGAAAACGGTATTGTTGATTACATCAGGGAAATCGTCGGTGATGAGGCAATATCCCCGATCGGCGAATTTACGAGCGAGCGCACGGGGCGCGACAGCTCCGACAGGGCGGAATACAAGGTCAAAATGCAGTTTGCGTTCTGCTTTTCCAATGCAGTCAACCTGAAAGAGTTCTATCACAATTCATCGTTTCTTGAATACGGCGGCTCGCCGGACAAGGCTACAAGGAGCGCGTTTACCCGCGCGATAGATTCCTATGCCAAAAACAACGGCAAATACAACAAGAACGAATCCCGCATAACCTTCCAGGATATAGAGGATTCGCTTGTCCTTGTCGTCAACTCCTTTTCCACGCAGGCTTCCTACGAAAACCAGACCAAAAAAGCAATAAACAATACCTTTATCACCGAAGCGATGACGGATTTCTTCTACCATTCGCTCGAAGTTTTCTTTGCCGAAAACCCTGAGGCGGCGGACAAGATCGTCGCACAGGTGCTTATAAACAAGCGCGCGCGTGAATCGGCGGAAAATATGCGCACGACGGCAAAGAAAAAGCTCACGACAACGCTCGATATCACCAATAGTGTGGATAAGTTTGTTGCGTGCAGGCTGCGCGATCCCGAAAAATGCGAGCTTTACATTGTAGAGGGCGATTCGGCTCTTACGAGCTGCAAGCTTGCGCGGGATGCGGAATTTCAGGCGATAATCCCCGTGCGCGGAAAAACGCTCAATTGCCTTAAAGCCAGCTTCGATAAGATAATGAAAAGCGATATTATCATAGATCTGATCAAGGTCATCGGATGCGGGGTGGAGGCAAAGCAGATGAAAGCAAAGGGCGTTTCGTCATTCGATATAAACGCTCTGCGCTGGGATAAGGTCATAATATGCACCGATGCGGACGAGGACGGATATCAGATCCGCACGCTTATCCTTACAATGTTCTACCGCCTGCTTCCCACGCTTATCGCAGAGGGCAGGATATATATCGCCGAAACGCCGCTTTATGAGATAAATTGCGAAAAGGAAACCTATTTTGCATACAACGAAGCCGAAAAGGCGGGTATTCTCGCAAATAATGTCGGCAAGCGCAAATACACGATAAAGCGCTCGAAGGGTCTGGGCGAAAACGATCCGCAGATGATGTCCTATACGACAATGAAGCCCGCGACGCGCAGGCTCATAAGAATATCTCCGGATGACGAGGCAAAAACCTACGAAATGTTCGATGTTCTGCTCGGCGATAATATATCCGGCAGAAAGGATTTTATTGCGCAGAACGGTGCGAAATATATCGATCTTGCGGATTATTGATGAGGTGTGATTATGGCGAAAAAGAAACAGATCGTGCAGGAACCGGAGATCGTTGCCGAACCGATAGATATTTCCATAACAAACGTGCTCGAAACGAATTATATGCCATATGCCATGAGCGTTATCGTTTCCCGTGCGATACCCGAAATAGACGGCTTTAAGCCGGCTCACAGAAAGCTGCTTTACACGATGTATAAAATGGGGCTGCTCACCGGGACAACGCAGAAAAGCGCAAAGGTGGTCGGGCAGACGATGGTTCTGAACCCGCACGGCGATTCCGCGATATACGAAACGCTTGTACGTCTTACAACCGGTAAGGAATGTCTTCTCCACCCGTTTATCGAATCCAAGGGCAGCTTCGGCAAGCAGTATTCCGAAATGGCTTATGCCGCGTCGCGTTATACCGAATGCAAGCTGGCGAAATTCAGCGAGGAGATATTTTCCGGGATCGATTGCGATGCCGTGGATTTTGTCGATAATTACGACAGCACCGTAAAGGAACCGGTGGTTCTGCCCACGAGCTTTCCGAATATACTTGTTAATCCGAATTCCGGGATAGCCGTCGGCATGGCAAGCAATATATGCTCCTTCAACCTCCGTGAGGTGTGCGATGTCACCGCGGCGTACCTTCGTAACGAAAACATCACCACGGACGAAATAATGGAAATACTCAAAGCTCCGGATTTCTCTACGGGCGGGCTGCTGATATACGATAAAGCAAAGCTGCGCGAGATATACGAAACCGGCAAGGGAAGCATAAAGGTCCGGGCGAAATATACTTACGATCGTGCCGCGAACCGTATCGAGGTATTGCAGATACCGTATACGACAACGCTCGAAAAGATCAGGGATTCCATCGTTTCACTCGTCAAGGAGGGCAAGCTGAAGGATATTTCCGATGTTCGCGACGAGATAGACATAAACGGATTCAAGATGGCTATCGACCTCAAACGCGGCGTGGATCCGGAAAGGCTCATGCAAAAGCTTTTCAGATCGACCGAGCTTGAGGATGATTTCAAGTGTAATTTCAATATTCTCGTGGGCAGCGTTCCGCAGACAATGGGCATAAAATCCATTATCGAGGAATGGTGCGCTTTTCGCGTGGAATGCCTCCGAAGGACATATGTTTTTGAGCTCGGCAAGAAAACCGACAAGCTGCACCTGCTTTACGGTCTTCGCTCGATACTCCTGGATATCGACAAGGCAATAGCCATTATTCGCGGTACCGAAAACGAGGATGACGTTGTCCCGAACCTGATGAAGGGCTTTTCCATTGATGAAGTGCAGGCGGAATTCGTCGCCGATATAAAGCTCAGAAATCTCAACCGCCAGCATATTATCAAGCGTGTTGAGGAGATCGAAAAGCTGGAAAAGGAGATCGAGGAGCTGAAGCTGCTCATTTCAAGTGAACGCAGGATAAAGACACGCATAGTAAAGCAGCTTGCCGATATTGCCGAAAAATACGGCAAACCGCGAAAGACATATATCATCGAGCGCGACAATATCGAGCTTGCCGAGCCGATCGAAGAAGTACCGGATTATCCGTGCGTTGCATTTCTCAGCGCGGAGGGATATTTCAAAAAGTGCACTCTCGCTTCGCTGCGCGGCAACGATATCCAGAAATTCAAGGAAAACGACAGCCTGCGTTCCCGATTCGAATGCAGCAATTCGGATGAGATACTCTTCTTCACCTCCGAAGCTCAGGTGTATAAATCCCGCCTGAACGATTTCGATGATACAAAAGCGAGCGCTTTGGGCGATTATGTCCCCGCAAAGCTCAAAATGAACACGGACGAAAAGGTTGTTTCCGCCATCGTTCTGAACGATTACGGCGGAAGAGCGGTTTTATTCTTCGAAAACGGAAAGGCGGTTTCCGTTCCGCTCGAATGTTACCGAACAAAAACAAACCGCAAAAAGCTCACCGGTGCCTTTTATTCGGGCAGTCCGGCTGTCGCGGTGTTTCCCGCAGGGGGCGAACGCGAATATCTTATGCATTCCGACGACGGACGCGCGCTGCTTATCGCCGAAAAACAGATAATCGAAAAATCGACGCGCACCTCATACGGCAGCACCGTATTTACGCTCAAAAAGGGCAGGCATATAGATGCCGTGACGGTTTACGATCCGGAAACAAGGCATCTTGTAAAAGAATCGCGGTACCGCAAATCCAAGCTGCCTGCAGCAGGCGTTCTGTTCGAGGATATCGATCCGGAGATCACGCAGCAGACACTTCTTGATTGACAAAACCGCGATATGATAGTATAATGATGTGATAAAGGGAGGCGAAGGGAATGAATAACAAAAGCAAACTTCCGCTGCGGTATATTTCAATGCTGCTTGCGCTGCTGCTGCTTATCGCCGCGGCAACGGTTTTGCTGTTTATAAATCAGACAGCCGCTGCCGTTGTTTTGTGCGCCTCGCTTGTTTACGGCGGAGTCGTCTTCTTTGCGCTACGGCGCAGGATACGCTCACGCATCGGGCTCGAAAGCGCCGGGATCCAGCAAATGCTTTCATCTTTTGTAGGCGAGATCGATTCGCCGGTCATGGTAGTAAACGAAACAAACCGCATTATCTGGAGCAACGTCGGTTTTGATTCGCTCCCGGATGTGAGTAATCACCACATAACCTCCGGCGCGGGCAAGCTTTTCGGCGGTGCCGTTTCCTATGCAAACCTTTCAGCCGCCTGCGGCAGTACCGGCGGATGCATCGATGTCGAAACAGCCGCCGGCCCGTTCTCGGTCCGGGCATTTCCGCTTGATTTCGGCGGTCAAAGGCTTTTCGGTACTATATGGTACGACCGAAGATCGGTCACGGAGCTGCAAAAAATGCTCGATGACGGGGCGATCCGCATCGCATATATAGTCATTGATAATACAAACGAAGTCACGCAGGAAATACAGGAAAACCGGCGTTTCGGCTCCGCTACCGTCAACAAGCTGCTTACAGAATGGGCAAACGGCTACAACGCAATGCTCATCGAATACGATCGCGACAAGTATGTAATGCAGTTCGAAAACCGTTTTCTTTCCGATATGATCAACAGCCGCTTCGATATTATCGATCGGGTGGTGGAAAGCTCGCTCGGCGAATCCCCTGTTCCGATAACCATTTCTATCGGCGTTTCGGCAGGAGAGGGCACATTGCTCGAAAAACGTGAATCGGCTCAATCGGCGCTTCGTTCGGCGCTCCAACGCGGCGGCGCGCTTGCCGTTGTCCGTACCCCCGACGGCGAGGACAGCTACGGCGGCCGCACAAAGGCGGTGCAGAGGCAGACAAAAATCCGTTCCCGGCTCTGCCGCGATCTGCTGTTCGATCTTATCCCGAAGTCGAGCAATGTTATCATAATGGGGCATCAAAGGCCGGATTTCGATTCGATCGCATCCAACATCGGTATTTCCAAGCTCGTATATTCCTTCGGCAAACCGTATTCCATTGTTGCCGATGTAAACGATTCCAATATTTCCGGGCTTCTTGCCACTCTTACCGGATTTCCGGAATATGAAAACGTTTTTGTCGATGAAGTATACGCGCAGGAGCTTCTGACACCCGATACACTCGTTATCATTACCGACGTTTCCAATCCGGAGCTTTTTGCCGCACGCGGTGTTTACGATAACGCCAGCCGTGTTGTCGTTATCGATCACCATGCGATAAAGGAAACGCTCGGCGAACAGGTCGTTCAGCCGAGCAATATCGATCCGACGGCTTCAAGCGCTTCCGAGCTCGTCTGCGAAATACTCGAGCTTTCGCTCAAGCCCGGCGTGCTGCGGCCCGAGGAAGCGCAGGTCCTTCTTGCGGGGATCCTTCTTGATACTCAATACTTTTCCCGCGATACCGGCACCAGAACCTATTCGGCGTGCAGCTTTCTGCGCAATGCAGGTGCGGAAGCCGGTAAGGCAAAGAATTTCTTTAAATCGGATATCGCACAGTTCCGTGCCGTTACAAAGATCGAGGAGCGATTCGAGGTATACAAAGAAAGATTCGCCATTTCGGCTTATGATTACGGCACCGATCCGCAAAACAAGGTCACCGCTTCCAAGGCTGCCGACAGGCTTATCGAGATCGACGGGATATCGGCATCGTTCGTGCTCTATACGCTTGATAACGGTGTAAATCTTTCCGCCAGAAGCGACGGCAGCATAAATGTTATCAATATCGCCAAAATGCTTGGCGGCGGCGGGCACTTTCAGTCTGCGGGCGCTTTGATCCGCAGGCTCGACGGGGATTCGCCCGGCGTGCCGGTCTTTGATATCGGCGAAGCGGAAGCGATACTCAAAAAAGCAATAGACGAATATATCAGCAACTCTTAGGAGGTCAATCATGAAGGTCATTTTATTACAGGATGTTAAAGGTCAGGGCAAAAAGGGCGATCTTATCAACGCTTCCGACGGATACGCGCGCAACTTTCTTCTCCCGCGCAAGCTCGCAAAGGAAGCGGATGCCGGATCAATAAAGCAGATAGAAATACAGAAGGAAAGCGAAGCTTTCCATATTGCCGAAGAAAAGAGAAAAGCCGAGGAAACCAGGGCGTTCCTTTCCGGCAAATCGATACGGTTCAAAACAACAGGCGGTGCCGACGGCAGGCTTTACGGCGCCGTTACGGCAAAGGATGTAAGCGAAAAGATCGGCTCCGAACTGGGGCTCGATATCGACAAGCGTCTTATCACCATTTCCGACACGATAAAAACAACCGGCGAATATACCGTCAGGATCAAGCTCTTTCAGGGGATTTCCGCAGAGCTGAAGCTTATCGTGGAGGCATGATCAAATTTTTCGGGAGCATTTACAATGGCGGAACTTGACAGCAGCACGGCGATAAAAAGAATGCCGTATTCCCTGGAGGCGGAGCAGGCCTTGCTCGGCACGGTCATCGTTGATTCCGAACGCTTTGCGGATATAGCTTCGCTGAAAGACGAGGATTTTTATCTCGAACAGCACAAAAGCATATTCGCCGCAATGCGCGAAATGTTCAACGAAAACAAGCCGATCGACCCCGTTACGCTCATTGATGCGCTTACAAAGCTCGGCACATATACGGAAGGCGATGCCGCAAAATATATTAAGCTGCTTGCCGATTTTGCCGTCAATTCCGTAAATGTCGAGCAATATGTCGGCATAGTCAAGGATAAATCCCTTTTGCGTGCGTTGATTGATGCCTCCCGCGATATTTCCGATCTCGCATACAGCGAACGCGGCGCCGTTTCGGATGCGGTAAACTATGCGGAGCAGCGGATATATTCCATTTCACAGGATAAATACAGCGATGGCTTTGACAATATCAGGGATGTAATAGTTCAGCATTATAATACGCTGAAAATGTTGAAGGATAACCCGGAAGCTCTGTCCGGTACACCCACAAAATTCGATTCACTGGACAGGGTGCTTGTCGGAATGGGGGCAGGCGATCTTGTCGTAGTCGGCGGAAGACCGGGTATGGGCAAAACCAGCTTTTGTATGAATGTCGCGACGAATGTTGCAAAATCCACCCGGAAGAACGTGGCGATCTTTTCGCTTGAAATGTCGTCGGAGCAGCTTGTTTCCCGTATGCTTTCGAGCGAAGCGCTCATCGACAGCTCCTCGATGCGTTCCGGCCGGCTCACGGATGACGATTGGAGGCATCTTGCGGAAGCGGCAAGCGTGCTTTCCGAAACAAACATATATATAGATCCGAGCACGAATACCACCCCGACAGCCATGAAATCAAAGCTGAGAAGGCTTGATAATATCGGGCTGGTCGTCGTCGACTACCTGCAGCTTATGGCACCCGATGTGGCGAATGACAACCGTGTTCAGGAAATAGCCGGTATTACGCGTTCGCTCAAGCTTATGGCAAAGGAATTCGGGATCCCGGTGATACTCTGCTCGCAGCTTGCGCGTCAATCCGAAAACCGCAAGGACAGGCAGCCGATGCTTTCCGACCTTCGCGATTCCGGCGCAATAGAGCAGGATGCGGACATTGTTCTTTTCATATACCGCAGCGATTATTACGAACGCAAGGACGGAGAATCGCAGGACGGTACGGCGGGCAATTCGGATTACATATCCGCAGAGATCAATGTCGCCAAAAACCGTCACGGCGGCACAGGCGTCGTGAAGCTTGCCTGGGTCGGCAAGTATTTCAAATTTATGAGTATAGAGGAAAACGTCGCCGATGTATCGGGAGTCTGAGCTTGTTTGCTCCGTTTGGAATTACCTCGACGGTATCCGCATTGAAACGGAGGGAAAGGGAATATGCGCCTGCCTTTCCGGCGGAGCGGATTCGGTCGCGCTGCTTTCTGCGCTTGAAGAGCTTTCGGGCGAATTCGGGTACAGGCTTTACGCCTGTCATTTCAACCACGGTATCCGCGGCGCGGAGGCGGACAGGGATGAAAAATTCTGCAAAGACCTGTGTGCCCGCCTCGGTATAAAGATATTCTGCGGTCGGGACGATGTTCCGGCGTATGCGGCTCTTTACGGTAAATCCGTCGAAGAAGCGGCGCGCGAATGCAGATATGCGTTTTTTTCGCGTATTCTCGCAAAGCGGGATATAGACTTCTGCGCCACCGCTCACAACATGAACGACGATGCCGAAACATTGCTTATGAACCTCTGCCGGGGCTCCGGTTCCAACGGCGCTTCCAGCATTTCACCTCGCAACGGCAGCATCCTCCGACCGATGCTGAAAGTACCGCGCAGCGAGGTGGAATCCTACCTTGCCGCTGTCGGCAGGGAATATATTACAGACAGCACAAACCTTTGCGATGATTACACACGCAACTATTTCCGCCACGAAGTACTGCCGGCTATCGAAAAGGTATACCCGAACGCCGTTGCGGCACTTTCATCCTTTGCCGATTCCGCGAGGGAGGACAGAGCGTATTTCGAAAGCGTTACGGAAGGGCTCGGCGGGGATCTTACCGGTTTGCCGAAACCGCTTCGTGACCGTGTAATTTTAAGAAAATATAAAGACTTTACCGGTAAAATTGCTTCAAGGCAGGTTTTGAATTCGGTCTCCGCGGCTCTTGCAGCCGGCGGGCGGAAAGTTGTATTTATCGATAACGGGACGGAGGCTGTGACCGACAACGGCACCGTGGCATTTTTCAGACGTTCGAGCGGGAATGCGCCGCTTTACGATGAAGTCCTTCTTGCCGGCGGCGAAAACAATGTTCTGGGCAGAAGAGCGGCGGTGTATGTCGGTGCCGCAGAAGGTGCGTTTATTAACAAAGTGTTCACCGAAAACACCCTCGAATCTGCTAATATATCCGGGAATCTTCGCGTGCGCAACCGCCGCGAGGGCGACCGTATATGTATCCGCGGCGTGAACCGCAGCGTTAAGAAGCTGTTTATCGAAAACGGTATCCCGAAGGAATACCGTTCGCATATCCCGGTGATACTTGATGACATGGGTATCATATATATACCATTTGTCGGCATCTCCGACAGAGTATTTTCCAAAACCCCGGAAAAACCGATCCATATTACAACAGTATTGAATAATACAGAACCCGAAAGGTGGGGCGTTGCCTATGAAAAAAAGAAGCAGTGGTAAGTTTATAATACTTGCCTACATTTTGTTTTTTGTCCTGATAATAGTGATCGCGAATTCGATTATGTCCGGCAATACGAGCCAAAAGGAGATCGATTACAGCGAAGTAGTGCAGATGTTCCGCGACGGCAAGGTAAAGCGCTTTTATATCGACGGCAGCACCAGTACGCTTTATCTTTCCGAAAAGGCAGAGGATGTCAAGGAAGGCGCGAGCGTTGCGGACGGCAAGTTCGAATACAGCCACAAGCTGCTCAGCTTCACCTCATTCAAGGAAGACTGCGGCGATCTGATTAAAGAACAGCTCGGTGTCAGTATAGACGATTATACCTATAAAGCCCCGAAGGAGATCCCCTGGTGGGTCGCATATCTCCCTTATCTTATAATTGTTATCGCCTTTGTGTTCATGTTCTGGTACTTCGTTGTGCGGTCGAGCAAAAACGGCAGCGGCGGCGGTATTGGCAGACTCAATTCCTTCAACAAGGCACGCACAAAGCTCGGCAGCGACGAAAAGAAAAAGGTTCTCTTTACCGATGTGGCCGGTGCGGATGAGGAAAAGGAAGAATTGCAGGAGGTTGTCGACTTTCTTCGAAACCCCGGCAAGTATTCCGAACTGGGTGCAAGGATTCCGAAGGGCGTTTTGCTTGTAGGCGCTCCCGGTACCGGTAAAACACTGCTTGCAAAGGCTGTCGCGGGGGAAAGCGGCGTTCCGTTTTACTCCATCTCCGGCTCGGACTTTGTCGAAATGTATGTCGGTGTCGGCGCTTCGCGCGTGCGCGATCTGTTTGAAACGGCTAAAAAAACCGCGCCCTGCATTATTTTTATAGATGAGATTGATGCCGTCGGGCGGCACAGAGGTGCAGGTCTCGGCGGCGGGCACGACGAACGCGAACAGACTTTGAACCAGCTTCTTGTCGAAATGGATGGGTTCGGTGTCAATGACGGTGTTATCGTTATGGCGGCAACAAACCGTCCGGATATCCTCGATCCCGCGTTGCTTCGCCCCGGAAGATTCGATCGCCAGATAACGGTCAATTATCCGGATATCAAGGGCAGGGAAGAAATACTGAAGGTTCACGCCCGGAATAAACCGCTGGGCAAGGATGTTGACCTTGCTACTGTCGCAAAGACGACCGTCGGCTTTACCGGTGCGGATCTTGCAAATCTTCTCAACGAGGCCGCTCTCCATGCGGCACGAAAGAAGAAAACCGTAATCAATACCGATGATATCGAGGAAGCGACGATAAAAGTCATTGTCGGCCCTCAGAAGAAATCCAGCATAATCCTGCCGGAGGAAAAGCACAAAACCGCCGTACACGAAGCCGGCCACGCGATCGTGCAGAAGCTTGTCGGATCCCCCGATCCTGTACACCAGATCTCCGTGATACCGAGCGGGCGCGCACTCGGCTACACGCTTTCCTTCCCGGAGAAGGATAAACGCAGCGTTTACAAAAACGAACTGCTGGATAATATATGTATGCTGCTCGGCGGCAGAGCGGCGGAACAGCTTGTAAACGGCGATATATCCGGCGGCGCCTCCAACGATATGGAGCGTGCAACCGAGATCGCACGCAATATGGTCACAAAGCTCGGCATGAGCGATGTGCTCGGCCCGGTTGTCTATTCTTCGGAAAACAACGAGGTTTTCCTTGGCAAGGATTTCGGAACGACCAAAAACTATTCCGAAAAAATAGCCGAGCTTATCGACGACGAGATAGAAAAGATCATCAAGGGCCAGTTCGAACGCGCTTTGAAAATACTTGGCGACAACCGCGATATAGTCGAATTCATTGCCGATTATCTTGTCAAGCACGAGATTATGGACGGCGAGCAATTCGAGCTCTGCTTCCGCGATGGCGTTACCGAAGCCGATCTTGATGCGGTTTCCGAAAGAAAAGCAAACCGCAACAGCAAGGAAAATGAGGAACGCCGCGCCGAGCTTGAAAAAGCAAAAAGCGAAAGAAAGAGAAAAACTCCTCGTGCCGACGACGATTCCGGGAAGGATGATATCTTTTCGGACGACGTATTTAAGGAATGACGATCAGAATGCTCTGGCGCCGGTAACCCCTGCGCCGGAGCGTTTTGCGGTGAATAAAAAAATCCCCGGCGGTTATCCTTCGATTATAAACAATTATTTTCGGAGGTAACGGATATGAAGAAATCCGAATCGTTTTTCAAAGGAAGTCTCGGCTTTGCCATTATCGCTCTGACGTTGCTTGCTGCTGCCGTCACCGGGCTTTATTTCGGCGTTGCACTCGGCAGGAACGCGCTACGAGAAGGCGATATCAGTGACGAAAGCGAGCTGCTTTTTGATCTTTCGGAACCGGTTTCCGAGGTTCCGGAGAAGCTTACTTCCGCTTCGGACGGTTCGGCCGCATTTGCCGAATCTTTTGCTTCTGCGGCAGAAAGCGAACCGGAAACATCAGCTTCGCGGGCAGAGGGCACGGAAATCGAGCACGGCTGGGTCATCAATTCACACGGGTATACCTATCTGTATAACGGGCGCGGGTATCGCCAGTTCAATTACGGCAGTGCGGCACTCGGCCGTTATGTCGATACCCTTGCGGCGTTTTGCAGGGAAGTGAGCGGAAGTTCGAGAGTTTTCAACCTTCCTGCGCCGGTAAGCACAACATTCGCCGATATCCCGCGTGAGATATATAAAGAGGATAATTTCTACAATCTTCCGCAGAGCACATTTGTCGCGGCGGTTTCAACAGAGCTCGGCGCGGATGCGGTGACGATCGATATCGTAGACCGGCTCGAATCGCTGTATGATGCGGGAGAAAGCGTTTATTATAATACCGACAGCAACTGGACTCCGCTTGCAGCTTACCATGCCTATGAAGCATTCTGCAATGCGGCGGGTATAAAATCGCTTCCCGTTTCGGAATTCGGAAATTGCGGGTACGGCGGTTTTCTCGGCGATTTTTACAAAGCAACCGGTTCGGCTCTGCTTGCGGAAAACGAGGATGACTTTTATTGCCTTACTCCGCCGAAGGGTATTACGACGGAGCTCAATGCATACGTTTCGGGCAAAAAGCGCTCCAGTTACAGTCTTTGTGCGAACAGGTATTCGAAGGACGACCCATTCGGGGTCTATTTCGGAATTAAGGCATCACGTTACGAGATCATCAGCAATGCCGAAGGCGGCGGAAGCCTGCTTGTCATCGGGGATACCTCCTGCCGCCCGATGATACCTCTTCTTACAGCGCATTATTCAAGGATCGATTATATCGATCCGGCGACTTTTCAGGAAAACCTTATCGAATTCGCCGCAAAGCGCAATTATGATGATATACTGATTTCAATGTACACCGTAAATGCGGTAAGCGGAGCCGAAGTCCCGGCTTTTGCAAATCTTATCGGGAGTAAAGATAATGGACAATAAAACAATATACGGATTCGTCTCTGTCAAAAGCGTTATCGAGGCAAAAAGCCGCGATATAGAAAAAATATATATCGAACGCGGACGTTACGAAAAAGCCATGCGTTCCAAACTTTCGGTCACCGAGCAGCGAAGATATGCCTCCATATTGGCATCGGGTGCGGAATGCGTATTTGTCTCCGAGGATGAATTTGCCGCGCTCGCGCCGGAAAGCGGCTCCGGCGGCATCGCCGCGCTTGTCGGACCGCGCAGATTTACTCCCGCACAAAAGCTCCTTTCGATGCGCGGGGGCTACATAGCCGTATTGGACGGTATAGAGGATCCGTTCAATTTTGCGTATGCTCTCAGGTCGCTTTATGCCGCCGGGGTCGACGGAGTTATCCTGCCGGAACGGAATTTTTATGAGGCGAGCGATACCGTCACACGCTCCTCCGCAGGCGCCTCCGAAAAGATAAACGCCTGCTGCGTTCCCTCTCTTGCAGAGGCCTGCGCTGTTTTGAAGCGTAACGGGTATACGATTGTCTCTACCGCAAAGACATCGGAAGCAAAGGATCTTTATCGCTGCCGCTTCAATCGCCCGCTTTGCGTTGTATACGGCGGGGAAAAGCGGGGTATCAGCAAGGAGATAATCGATATTTCCGACGAGGTGGTAAAGATAAAATACCCGCGTGATTGCCACTATTCTCTGCCGGCGTGCAGCGCGGTATCGATCATTTCATTCGAAATAGCGCGAAAGCTTTCAAGATACACCCCCGAAAAATAACACCTCCGGGATATCGCCCATTATTACCGTGTCGCTTATAATGTATTCCAGCTCTATTTTGTCGCTCAGTTCGCGGAAGGGCGCAACACATCTGTATTCAAGTGTCACCGTCACGCTCACACGGTAATGTGTCTGGTTGATCCCGGCGCCGTAAAAATCGCTTTTCACGGAATATGCGGCTGCTCCGGACGGGATTATCTTTAATCCTATTCCGGGCCCTTTTCCGGACAGCGCGTGCGAACCGAATATATTCCCGAGCGGGAGTTCGAACTCGTTTTCACATTCCGAAACGGCTTTTCCGGCTTCAAGCGCCAGGAAAGAGGATATGCCGTTTATCGCGGCGGTATCGGCATATATTCGCTTCGGTTTTCCGTCCGCACCGTATTCGCAAATTACGGCTCTTTTTATGAGCTCGGCATTTTTGTCCGAATAATCCGAAAACGAGCAAAGCACCCTTTCCGTAATACTCCCCTTTATCGAAAAGCATATGTCCTCGCAGGCAGCCGGGTAGTATGCACGTATACGTAAGGCCGAAAGTGCGGCTGCGAGCAGAAGCATTATCAATATACACCTTTTCAGTCTTTTCAATTGCATCACCGTTGTCATTATTTAGCTTTATATATTTGTTTTGGAGAAAGCAATATGAAACATAAGCTTACGGCAAACGATTGGCGCCGGGTATTCTGTATCCTTGTCGGTACAGTCGGCTATGTAATCGGCACAAACTTTTTTATTGTTCCCGTGGGGCTGTACAACGGCGGGCTGCTCGGGTTGGCGCAGGTCATCCGTACCGCCTGCACGACATTCCTCGGCGCAAGCTTTCCGTTTGACATTTCGGGTATAATTTCCTTTCTGCTGAATATCCCGCTTATGATATTCACATATAAGACGGTTGGCAGGGAATTCATACTGAAAACGCTGCTGTGTATCGGTTCGCAGTCGCTTCTGCTTTCGGTCGTGCCGGTGTACCCTCTCATCGGCGACGATCCGCTCACCTGCTGCATTATCGGCGGTATTCTTTGCGGTGCGAGTGTCGGCTTTATGCTGCAAAACGGCGGGTCGAGCGGCGGCGTGGATATTATCGGTATGTATTATTCGAAAAAGGGGCAGCACACTGTCGGCAGAATAAACCTTTCTATAAACGTTTTTGTTTATTGCCTCGCGTTTTTTGTCACCGGTGATATCCGCCGTATCATCTACACGCTTATATTTGCAAGCGTGAATATGTTTACTATCGACAAAATACATTCCCAGAACATCAACAGCGAAGTTCTTATCATCTCCAAGCACGACGATGCGGAGATCCAGAACGCAATAATACTCGAAATGCGTCGCGGAGTTTCCTATTGGGAGGGCTTCGGTGCATTTACGGGCGAAAGCTCGCGTATTCTCTATACGGTCGTTTCGAAATATGAGCTGCCTCAGCTCAAAAAGATCATATTCCGTATCGACCCGAAAGCATTTGTTTCGGTAAAGAACAATATATCTATTTCCGGCAATTTCGAAAAACGCCTGTAAAGGAGCTGGATTTATGAATTTTCTTCTTGTTTTGGCATATGGCATAAGCCTTTCCATGGATGCCTTTGCCGTTTCTGTGTGCAAGGGTCTTTCGCTCGGAAAGGTTCGTGCACGCGATTGCTTTAAGGTCGGTACATATTTCGGCATATTCCAGGGGATAATGCCGCTTCTCGGTTATTTTCTTGCCGATATGTTCAAGGTCTATATCGAACGCTTCGATCATTGGATCGCTTTTATTCTGCTTTTGTATATAGGCGGAAAAATGATCTATGACAGCTTCCACGGTGAAGAAGAAGATCAGGACGGCGCACTCTCCTTCGGCAAAATGATAACACTTTCCGTTGCCACCAGTATTGACGCACTTGCCGTTGGGATCGCCTTTTGCTGCGAGGGCATGCCGCTTATGTCCTCCGGGGCGACCCTCGGTGTTTTTGCATCCGCTTTCATTATATGTATGACGACATTTCTGATTTCCGCTTTTGGTGTCAGAATCGGCAAAATATGCAAATCCGGGCTGCGTTCCCGTGCAACACTGGTTGGCGGCGCGGTTCTTATACTTCTCGGCGTAAAGATACTTGTCGAGCATGTGTTCGGTTTTTCGCTGCTCTGAATCGTGCAGAATAACGGATATACTTGACACTTAGTGTGCCAGATTGTATAATAGACACAGAAACCCCTGCAAAGGAGATCTAAAATGAAACGAATCGCTTCATTGCTTATATGTGCGGTCATTGTATTCGCCTGTATTCCGTTCGCATCTGCGGCGGAAGATATCACCGTCATTTCCGGCAATTACAGCCTTGTTTACGAAGGTGCCGATAAGATTACTATCGGCGATATTGAAATAATACCCGAAGAGGATTTCGAATTCGAAATACAGGTCACCGTCAGTGGGGCGGAATCGAAATTCAGCATCTTCCTGCTGAACGGTGCTCCCATCGGTTCCGTTTCGGAGGGCAAGAATACCATAAAGCTCCGCAGCAGTCAGCTTGCGGAGGGTGAAAACACCCTCGGCGTACGCTTGGGGACTGCTGATGGCACCTACGATTTTTCCATGGTGTACGGCACTGTCAACCTCGATGACATGAAGGTTGTCTCTGTCGAACTTGTCGGGGCGGGTGCTTCACATCCGGATAAGGTAATAAGATATATGCCGAACGTCGGCTCTGCGGAGGTGACTGCCGAGGAAGTACAGTATACCGGCGGTATCCAGATCGGCGACGGCTGGTCCGCCGAAACAAAGCTTGGCGGCAGCACACCGGATGTCCCGGTTGCGTGCGATTTTGTTTTCGAAAAGCCTTCTTCGGACGGACGCTTCAATATCAAGTCTTCCTCGATCGCGGATGGCAGATATGAGATGAAGATATACCGCGGCGGCAAGGTTGCCGAGACGCGCGAATGCGTTATCGACAACACTCCTCCGGAAATAGTATTTTCGGTTCCCGATAACGCAAAGGTTTCACCTTTGGGCAGCATTGATTATACGGTCAACGATCAGACGGAATGCAGCGTAAAGCTCGTTTTGGACGGCCTTCCCACTGCTTCGATCAGACCTTCGCGCCTGGAAAAGGGCAAGCACACCGCATATGTTACCGCAACGGATAAAGCCGGCAACAGCAGTTCCGAAATGCTCCTGTTCGAGATCACGGACGAGGTTTTTTCGGTCGAAATGCTCGAAAACAGTGTCAAAATGTCGGTGCTCGGCGATGCAAAGGTATATTCCGGCACGCTTGCAACGCGCATCCGTATGCTCGAAAACCGCAATGCCGTTGATGAGCTCACCCACCTTCGATATAAGGATGAAAGGCTTATTTCCTTTAACGACAAAGCATCCCATGTGACTGCCCCGGTAAACGGCAAATCGGCTTACCAGTCCTTCGTTGTCGATACCGAATTCTGCAAGGATGAGGATGTGATAGTTTCCTATACCGGGACAACGGGTAACGGCAGCGATATCCGGCTCACCGCATGGAATTACAAGGACAGTAAATGGGATACCGTATTTATCGCAAAAAGCGGTGTTCCTGCGACGTTCAGGCTGAAGCTGGAGGATTATTCACGCGATGACAAGATCCGTGTGAATGCTTCGGCATACACCTACGGCAACGGCAGCAATACGATATTATGGAATTCGGACACCCAGTATTATACCCGTTACGGCGATCTTAACGAGCTGTATTACCGCATAAATGACTATGCGGTCGAGCAGTACGGACTCGGCAACATCGCATACTGCGTTCATACCGGCGACCTTATCGACCAGATGAATGCAGGTCTCGAAACGGCGCATTCGCAGTACAAAATCGCTTCGAAAGCACAGGATATACTTGATTCCGCCGGCGTTCCGAACGGCGTTGTCAGCGGCAACCACGATGTCAATCATACCGCCGCGGATTACAGCCTGTACTGCGAATATTTCGGAGAGGACAGATACAGTGATTTTGCCTGGTACGGCGGCAGTCTCGATAACAATACGCACCATTACGATCTGATATCCGTCGGCGATTACGATTTTGTGTTCCTTTACCTCGGCGTATTCAAGGAAGCGGATGAAAAAACAATCGCATGGGCAAATTCGGTGTGCCGCAGCTATCCGAACCGCAATGTCGTGATATGCACGCACGAATACCTTTTGCCCTCCGGAGCCTATTCGGGCGACAGGGCGGAAAAGATCTGGAACGAGATTGTTGTTCCCAACGAAAACGTAATGATGGTGCTTTGCGGTCATAATGACGGCGTGTGCGATAAGCTGCACCGGGTCGAGGGAACAAATCGTTATGTTGCAGAAATACTGGCGGATTATCAGTTTGCCGAGCTTAACAAAGGTCCGCAGCACGTCGAAAACGGCTGCACCTGCGACGGCGAAGGTTTTGTCCGGCTGATGACATTTACATCCGCCGGCCAGCTCATATCTAAGACATACACTCCGTTCTGGGACAGCTATAATTACTATCCTTCTTACCAGGACAGCTTTGTTTATGATCTTTCGCTCATAAAAGCGGACAGATCCATATGCACCTCCGAATTCAACGTTTTGGGCAATGTGAAGAAAGCCGGAAATGTAGGCGAAGAATTCTCGCTTAAAGGCTGCGACGCATTTTATGCGGAGATCACATCCTCTTACGGCGATTTTCTTTCCGCGATATATGTTATCAACGAGTATTCGAGCGATTATATCGCCGATACTCCCGCCAAATACGGCGAACGGGAATACGAACGTGTTGCAGCCGGAAGCCTTGCGAATGTAAACGAAAACTTCCGCATGGGAGAGGTGAACAAAAAGCCCGCTTCTTCGGTCGCGAACTCTCTGATAGAGCTTCTGCCCGAAAGCAGCAATGCATTTACGCAGGTCAGCGGATCCGAAAAGTTTTCCGTAACATCCGGGAGAAACGGCGGCTTTACGCTTGTAAACCCAAGTGATGGCAGCCAGAGCTGGACCAGTGTACAGAACAGCATCGGGAAAACGCATACCTTCAAAAACGGTGAAAGGCTTTACTTCGCTGTCACCGCCGATAAATCCGCAAAATGGAACATTATCCTGAATATCCGTGTCAACGGCGAAATAAAATCGATCAATTTTGCCAGGGATGCCGATATAGCCGAAATGTTCGGCTATATTCATTCGCTTCCGAGCGACATTCAGGGCACCTGGAACGGATATATAGAGCTTTCGGATTATTGGGGCAAGAACTGCGAGATCGTAAGCGTTTATCTCACAAGCGCGATTAAAGTCACGCCCATAACCTTTGATTATCTTTTCATCGGAAGCAGCGATTGCGGCAGGGTGCGCCTTGTTGCGGGCAATGATACCGTCACTGCATATGAGCTTTCTGAAGGTGAGGAAATGGCTTTGCCCGCCGCGTATCTTATGGGTTACCGCTTTGACGGCTGGTATACCGCAAAGGACGGCGGGGAAAGGGTCGAAAGAGTTTCCGGTATTTCCGGCACGCTTGAGCTTTACGCCAGATTCACGAAAAACGCCGAAGCCTCTGCCGAAAATCCGGTGTATTATGACGATGAGATCGAATTCGAGGATATTCCTTACGGCAAGATAATTATACTCAGCATTATCGCATTGTTTATAATCGTCGTGATAATCGTGCTGCGTGTCAAGATGAAAAATTCCGAAAAACGCCGCAAAAACGGAGGTAAAGCATAATGAAAAGGTTTCTTGCATTTTTTCTTTCGCTGATATTGTTTTCTGTTGTCTTCGCCTGCACCGCCGTCGCAAACGAAAGCAACCCGGTTTATGCTCATGCAGAGTATTCGCGCGATGGGGATATTATCTCCGTGAAGCTTTCGCTGCGCGATATACGGGATGAAGTCGGTATAGTCTGCGTCGACTTCACCTTCATTTACAACACCGATGATTATGAATTCTCATCTGCAGATGTTGCTTTTCCCGAAAAATGGCAGCCCTTTGCGGAAAGCGAAAATGCCGAAAGTCTCTCGCATCTTCTGTTGGATAATAACGGCAATCCTTCCGGCGGATATAATTGGAGCCTTGTCATGATAACTCCCGGCAACGGCATCACCGGTGATGACGAGCTTTCCTGCATTGTACATTTCAAGGTAAAGGGCGAAAAGCTTTCGGACATCGTTATCGAGGCGGGAAGTGTCGCAAACGATAACGGCACCCGTCTTAAATGTAATTCGCCAGTTGTATGTCCCGAAAACGGAAGCGTTGTCGATGATCCCTCTTCCGCACCCGATACAAGCAGCAAAATTGAATCGAACGGCGATCAGGAAAACACAAACGGTTCCGCCGCAGGCACGAGCCGGGGGGAAGGCTCTGTCGAACCGAGCGCCGAATCCGGCAGCAAAACCACGGTAATGATCATAGGCTCCATTGCCGTAGCCGCGGCGATTCTTGCAGCGGTGATCGTTATCCTTCGCAGAAAAGGGCACACTAAATGAAAAGGTTTTACAGCGAAAACAGCAAAGCAATAACTAAATTCATCGTCACCCATATAGTCATGTCCGTACTCGGTATAATGGTGGGGCTTGCGGTGCTTGCCTTCGAGGATGATAAAGCAGAGGGAATGAGTCTCCTTGCCGTTATCGGCAGCGTTTTCACCATTGGATTTATGTGCTTCATGCACTACGATGATATGTATTTTATCGCCGGCAGGGAAGGAATACGCGAGCGTGCCGAAAACATAAAGCCGGACAGACTAAAAGGCTTGAAAATCACGCTTTTTGCCTATGCGCCGACTTTGGCCGTCGCGCTGATTTCCGTGATACTTCACTTTGCGGCAAGCGACAGTGTCAGCGCTGTCGGGATGCTGTTTTACTACGCATTCCAAGGCAGCTTCCTGGCGCTTTATAAGCTTCGCGAAATGTGGGGATACCCTGTTTATGTTGCGGTAACACTGCTTCCCGCCATTATTTCTTCGGTTTTGGGTTATGCGATGGGTTATCACGACAAGACCCTGCGCGGGCTTTTCGGTATGAAGGTCGATCCGCCGTATGACGGCCCGACAGAGCGAATGAAGGGTAAGAAAACCGATACTAAATGATCGAGCTTCCTCATATAATCGCATGAAAGGCTATGTGATGATATGAAGAGCGATTTCAAAGAAGCAAAAATCAGCATTCTTATTCTTGCGATACTGCTGTTTGTTTCGGTTTTTATCTGCATATTTGCGGCGATGTTCACCTCGATGGGATATAAGGCATACCGCAATGCCGTCGCCGAAAGATCTGATCGCGCCGTTATAGTTTTGGATCCGGGGCACGGCGGCGAGGATCCGGGTGCCGTCGCGAACGGAGTATCCGAAAAGGATATAAATCTGGATATCGCTTTGCGCATCCGTGATATGCTTTCCTCCTGCGGCTACGATGTTGTTATGACAAGGTATGACGACAGGCTCCTTTACGGCACAGGCGAGGAAGGAAAAAAGAAGTATTTTGACCTTCGCAATCGGGTTGCATCTGTAAACGGGCTTGAATCTCCGATATTTGTGAGCATTCACCAAAATAAATTCCCGGCGGAAAGCTGCAAAGGGCTTCAGGTATTCTATTCCGGCAACAGCGAGCATAGCAGGCTTCTTGCCGATATAATACAGGAGGATGCAAGACTGCTCCAGCCCGAAAACCGCCGCAGCGCAAAATGCGGCAGCGAAACCGTGTATATTCTTGAAAAGCTGGAAATACCCGCTGTCCTTGTGGAG